>Ga0070666_10000440_pt1 | contig 25338 bp, 26 predicted proteins | sample KBSS23metaG_FD_64677 | JGI IMG/M metagenome (GOLD analysis project Ga0070666, IMG submission 64677) | Switchgrass rhizosphere microbial communities from Kellogg Biological Station, Michigan, USA - KBS S2-3 metaG | ecosystem: Host-associated > Plants > Roots > Rhizosphere > Soil ... | reverse complement strand
AGCGTATTGCCGCCATCTGGATTGGCCGCTACAAGCTCGTCCCAGTGGGCTAATTCGGCTTCGGTAGCCGGCCGCATAACGCGCGCGCTCATGATCGTCCTCGCAATAATTTCTTAACCTTTTTGGCTGTCTGATAAACCCGGTATCCTTGATACCTGCCCGCCCGTAGCGCTAGCTCCCAGGTGCCCGCGTAGGATTTGCGCTTGGCTCCAAATGCTAGCTTAAAGTTGGTAAAACCAGCCCAGGAGTGGCTACTGGGGGCACCCTCCGGCGCCACGCCCCAGAAATCAAACATACGCAAACCACGTGCCTTAGCATCTAGCATCATATGCCACACCAGCGGCACCGCCGCCTGCAGCCTGCGCGCCTCATAGTCTGAAGCTGCATGGGCATAGGAACGCACTCCGGCATAATCTAGCGCAATCGAAGCCGCCACAACTTTGCCCTCGTTCTCAGCCAAGAATAATTTGGCAACCCCCAGCGGCATGAGGACTTCAAGCATAGTCTTAAGGTAGTGATCGCTCTGGGGGCGGAAGCCGGTCCGCGCCGCCGTCTGGTGAATGAGCTGCAAAAACTCCACGCCGTCCGCCGGATTGGCGCTCTCACGAAATGATAATCCGCGGCGCTCAGCCCCGTTCACGGCGTTACGGTGGCCTGAGGCGAGTCCCGCCCGCAGTGCCGCTTCGTCAACTGTAAGATCCAGCATGGCGGTATGCTGCGGCTGGAACTCGGCCACTTGGTGTGCACCGAGGCGCTTCAGCTCAGCCTCACCTGCCTCTCCCGGCTCAAACCGCACAAAATCCAACGGCCGACCAAGCTCGCGCCAGCTCTCCACAGCCTCACCCAGCTTGCCCGGTTCCTGGAGCGTTGGCCCATGTGGCACGTACAAGTACGAACCCAGCCGGTTGGCCATTATGTAGCCCTGCCAAGCCCAGCCGTCGCCAGCAGCGCGCGCCACCTCACGCCCTAGCGCCCGCTGAAACGCTGCCCATTCCACGCTTTGCAATACGTGGCCCTGTAGCTTAGTTTGCACTTGAACCCAGGTGTCATCGTTTATGGCTTGTTCGTGAAAGTCTGTCATAGAGCTTATTCTAGCATCTCTTACCTGCCAGCCTACACACATCGGCCGATGAATGCGTTACAATCTCACCTATGAAACTCCTCGGACTCGAAACTTCCTGCGATGAAACCGCCGCCGCTGTCGTGCGAGACGGCCGCGAGGTCTTGAGCAACATCGTGGCTAGTCAAATCGACATCCACAAAGAATACGGTGGCGTCGTGCCCGAGGTAGCCGCCCGTAGTCATATTGAGGTTGTTCTACCAGTCATCCATGAAGCCCTAGAAAAAGCTAGCTGCACCTGGGATGACATTGACGGCATCGCTGTTACCGCTGGACCTGGTCTCCTCGGCAGCCTGCTCATTGGCACCCTCACCGCTCGCACTATCGCTCTTGCGCGCCATAAACCGCTCTACGCCATCAACCACGTGGTAGCCCACACCTTTGCCAACGCCCTTATTCCCGAAATGGCCGGATTTGAACCTAACATTTTCCCCTTATTGTCGCTTTCCGCCTCAGGCAAACACTCGGAACTGCTCTTATTTGACTCACCGCTTAATTATCGCCTTCTCGGCCGCACTCGGGACGATGCCGCCGGCGAGGCCTTTGATAAAGTAGCCCGAATGCTCGGCCTGGAGTACCCAGGCGGACCCAAAATTAGCAAACTCGCTCCCCTCGGTAACGAGCAGGCTTTTCAACTCCCCAAGGCCAACCTGGGAGGTAGCTACGACTTTAGTTTTTCTGGCCTCAAGACCGCCACTCTGCGCGCGCTTCAGACAGCCATAGGCGGGGATTTCCGGACCCTTTCCACTGAGCTGCCCCACCGCTTAACTGACCAACAAAAGGCCGACATGGCGGCTAGTTTCCAGCGCACGGTCTGCGAAACACTCACGGGCCAGCTCCTGCGTGCCCACCAGGAGTACCAACCCAAGTCGGTCGTGATAGCTGGTGGCGTCTCGGCTAACCAACGACTGCGGCAGGAAGTCTCACGCCAACTACCTGTAGCCATGCATTATGCCCCCATAGAGTACTGTACTGATAACGGCGCCATGATTGCTGCTCTTGGTTATCATTTGGCCCTGGCCCAGGCGTCCATTAATCCCCTCGAGCTCAAAGCCGATCCGTCCTTAAGCTTCTAGGCGTGATTCTGGGACCAAAAGGTGCTAATATAACCAGTCGTTGGACTTTTGCGCTTCGTTTCCACCGAGGAAGAGGCTTATTGCCATGTTCTTTCATTACAACGGCCATCTCTCCGCAGCCCAGCTCAGGCAGATTGAGCTCATTGAGAAAGGAATGGACCGCGGCTCACCTGCGACCATCATCGAGTACGAACACTGCACCGGTGTCAGTATCCCGGACGACTCACCCAAGGTTCATGTCGTCCGCCACCTCTTCAATCAATACGCCCTGACGCCCTCCGAGCACCCTGGCGAGCTCAGCAAAGATGGTTCGTGCCCCGTGGACACTCCCCACAACGAGCCCATCTATGTGCAAGGCCAAGGCTCAAAGCTGCTGCCATGGCTGGAAGAGTTCAGCCAGCACCGCATCAAGGACAACCTGTCCGGGGTGGTGCTCGAGATCCACAACGAATGCGATAGCGGCTGCATCACCGTCTGGTCCAAAAACCCGGCCGACACGCGGGCCTTGCTGCGCTACCTTGGCGAGGTCGGCTTCCAAGCCTACCTCATCCACCGTCAAGAACCCGAAACCGTCAACGTCCGGGGCAAGTCCGTATGCAACTACCACTAGGAGACGTCATGCCCATTGCCCAAATGCACCTCATCACCGAGGCCGAAGGTTCTGTCGCGCAAGACAACCTCGAGACCAGACTCAAGGCCAATCTGGCGGCCCAAGCCGTGGAAGTCAGAGCCCTAACCATCGAGCAACTCGGCAGAGAGTGGAGACTCTCGGCTGAAGTAGAGCTCCCCCACTTGGTCGTGGTTGTATGCAGCGAAGTGCTGGAGCTATTCCGCCAGCTGTTTCCGAGTGGCTTCCGCGAAATCTCATCCCAAGCGGCAGCTTAAGCCGCACCCATACGAATTAGGCCGGGATTGCTGTTTGCAATCCCGGCCTCCTCTTTTACCCTAATCCATGCCGAACAGTCACACGCTTATGGGAACACGAGCCCAAGTGCTGCTGCTCGCATACGCACGAGTTCCCGAGTTTCTCCGAGTGACTCCGTAGCCTGATCTAGTGTAGCTCCAGCAGCAAATAATCGTTTCAGCTCCTCGAATGATGCCTCCACCTTCTTGAAGTATTGCTCTTGAACCCGCTCCAGCGTCACTGAAGCGTCATCGATGGTCGTGGCAGTCCAATATGAAGGCGCCAGATATCCTTTCTCCACCGCCTCCTTGTGCGTCTGATTATGAATCGCCGGCCTGACACAAACCTCCTCATAGAAACAACGTATGGCCACAAGGGCATCCCAAGCTACCGTCTTGGCCCGGCCACTAATAAGCCGGTAAACCATATGTTCGGCTACGCCGGCGCCAGCCGAGATTGCTGCAAAGGTGAAGCCCAGCCATGCCAAGCCTTGCAGGCGCCGCTGTAACCCGAGCAGCAAAGCTGGGTCAGACACAACTGTCGACTTTTCATCAGGAGCAGCGGTTTCGGGCATCTTCCCTGCGTAGCCAGCAGCTTCTGCCGTGGGATCGTCAATTGTATCCAGTGTCCAGGCCCACGGGGGCGCAAAGCCTTCCGCCACCGCCCGATGGTGTGCCGCATTTGGTACCACTTTCTGCTGGCAAACCCGCTCGTAATACCGACAAATCCGGTCGTACAGGCCTGTGCTCAGGCTCTTTCTCTTACCATTCGTCAGCGTACGAAGCGTCTCTTCGCTACATGGAATTTCTCGCTGCATGGTACTACGAGGCTTCCCCATCCAGCTCATAGCCTGGAGCCGGCGCTGTCCGCCCACAAGCCGGGCTTGCTTAGTGCGCAATAGACTGCGAACAGCCGCCTCTCGCTCCAGCCGACAGGAGACTCTCCGCGCAACCGCAGCAAGCTCATCGTCAAACCGCGTTTGTTCATGCGATTGAGACTCGGCCCAACACTGCTCTGCTTGCTCCTGGGCAGCCCACTCGACTTTTACCTGCCGTAGTGCCGCCTCGATACACTCCAATGCTACATCTTCTTGCCGTATCCTTCGCCTAGTCTCAGCCTCTGCGGCTACCCAATCAGCCTGAGCCTCTGGGTCGCAAATGGTTTCTTCGGTCCAGGCCCACGGCGGCGCAAAGCCTTTTCGGACAGCGGCATTGTGAGCCGATCCTGGCGTAACCTTTCCACTAGTTACCCTTAGGTAGTAATCTCGAATTCTCTCATCCGTCGTACGGCGAGTTTGCTCTCGTCCGCTCAGGATGTCGGAAATCGTTCTAACTCCAACGCCGGCGCCACTGGCTATTTCGAGCCAGTTCTTGCCCATCCAGGCTAAAGCCTGGAGCCGGCGCCGGGCAATCAGCGAGCTCACAAATGGATTCAACAGCGGATCGGCGCCGCGGTGTATACGGCGATTAACCCGAGAACGACGGAAGACTTCCTCACGGTTCTGCCGACGATCTGCCGACCATTTGGCCTTAAACCGTTCGGGAGGCTGAGCCAGGAGGTCCGGCTTGGCCTCGGGATTATCAATTCGATCGCCCCAAGCCCATGGTGGTGCAGATTCACCTGTCGGTTTCATCTTGGCCCCAGGTTCACCCGGGCTCAACAGTGCCGTTCGATAGAAGCTCAGCAGCTGTCGTCGCTCATTGCGAGTTACCCAGGTCCGTTTACCCAGAGCTATCGACTCGATCTGCCCATATGTCAACGTCGTACCCGCTGCTATAGCGTTCCAGCCGTACCTAATCCAAGCCAAAGCCAGAACTCGCCGCTGCAGCCCCAATGCAGGTAGCCGCTTTACGTTCAGCGGCACGCGCAAAAAAGCTTCGGCGAGGGATCTTCGAACTCGCTTAGGCGGAAGCCTACCCTCTTCCGGGCGGCCGTAGACGAGAGTTACAGGGTAATTCTTGTGCGCTTCAGCGGCCTTTGCGATATCAGCAGCCAGCATTCCTGACTTAAGCAGCCAGCGGACGTGAGCACGAGCCGGCTCGGCGTCAACCAGCTCCTTAGGATCAGGCGCTAGTCCTACGGTCGCCGCAGCTTTACGCTCCACCTCGCGGCGACGATGCCGGCGCGACCACTCGTTTCGGTGATCACGACAGTCATCGCACTGGCACTTCTTAGTGCCCAAGTCTGAATCGTGGTCCATACTCCCGACCTCACCGTCAGGAGTGCAACTCACGTCAAGATATGCATCCGACATTGGTCGCCTCCTCCCGAGGCTTGGCCAGCAAGACAAAGGTCTACTCCCAGATAAGAAGTCCGCACTATTATGCTTAGTAACGATTAGTTCGTCAATATCTACGCCTTAACTAGATAGTGGCACGCATTCCGCTTATCCTGTTCATTCTCGGCCTGGAGCGTTAAACTTATAGCTACATAACAACTCGGCGTATCCTCGCCACATAACGACAACGTTTAGAGGAGACTTTTCACTCATGAGCAAGTTTGAGCTCGATAAAGCTTATAATCCGGCCAAATACGAAGCCGCAATTTACAAAAAATGGGAAGACTCCGGCGCTTTCAAGCCCAACCCTAAGGCTTCCAAAGACCCCTTCACCATCATTATGCCGCCGCCCAACGCCAACGGCGACCTGCACCTCGGCCATGCCATGTACGTGGTTGAAGACATCATGACCCGTTACCGCCGCATGCAGGGGCACAAAACCCTCTGGCTACCGGGCGCCGACCATGCCGGCATCGAGACCCAGGTCGTCTACGAGCGCTTGCTTCAAAAAGACGGCAAAAGCCGCTTTGACCTCGGTCGCGACGAGTTTTACCGCCAAGTCGATGACTTCACCAAGAAAAACATGTCCGCTATGACCGACCAGCTGCGTAAACTCGGCTTCTCCGTCGATTGGTCGCGCCTCAAATACACCCTCGACGACGACGTCATCGCCACCGTCTACGACACCTTCAAACGCCTCCATGAGGCTGGCTACATTTATCGCGGCAATCGCATCGTCAACTGGTGCCCCTACTGCCGCTCCAGCTTCGCCGACATCGAGATCAAGCACCGTGAGCAAATTGACCCCCTCTACTACATCAAATACGGGCCCTTCATACTCGCCACCGTCCGACCCGAGACCAAATTCGGCGACACCGCCATCGCGGTAAACCCCAAAGATGAGCGTTATGCCAAGTATGTCGGCACCGAAATCGACGCGGAAAGCGTGCTTGGCCACACTTTCAAGATCAAAGTCATCGCTGATCGTCACGTTGATCCCGAATTCGGCACCGGCGCCGTCAAAGTCACCCCGGCCCACGACCCCAACGACTGGGAGATGGGCCAGCGCCACCACCTCGAGGTCATCCCCGTCATCGGCACCGACGGCCTCATGCTACCAATCGCTGGCAAATACGCCGGCATGCCGCTCGCCGAAGCCCGCACCGCCGTGGCCGCCGATATGGAAGCCAAGGGGCTCATGGACCACATCGACATGAGTTACTCCCACTCCATCGCGTACCACGATCGCTGCGGCACGCCCATCGAGCCACTCGTCATCGAGCAATGGTGGATGAAGGTCGACGAGCTCAAAAAGCCCGCTATTGCCGCCATCAAATCCGGCGAGGTCAAAATCGTGCCCGAAAATATCACCAAAGTTGCTCTCGACTGGCTCGAGAACCTCCACGACTGGAACATTAGCCGTCAAAACTGGTGGGGCATCCGTATCCCCGTCTTCTACAACGCCACCGGCGACACCACCAAGCCCGATTACATCATCGCAGCAAGCGAAGCCGAGGCCATCGCCACCTACGGAGCCGGCAATTACGAAGCCGAAACCGACAACTTCGACACCTGGTTCTCCTCCGGCCAGTGGCCCTTTGCCACACTCATGAACTCTGGCCCCGAAGACTTTGAGACCTTCTACCCCACTTCCGTCATGGCTACTGCCCGCGAAATTCTCTTCATCTGGGTCACGCGCATGATTATGTTCGGCATCTTCCGCACCGGCAAAGTCCCGTTCAAAACCGTCTACCTCTGGGGCCTCATCACCGACGAGCACGGCAAAAAGATGTCCAAATCCAAAGGCAACGTCATCAACCCCCTCGTCATGACCGAAAAATACGGCACCGACGCCCTACGTCTCGCCCTCACCATCGGTATTTCCGCTGGCAACCGCGGCGCCGTCTCCGAGCGCAAAATCGAAGGCTACCGCAACTTCAACAACAAGCTTTGGAACGTCGCCCGCTTTATTCTCGGCCAACTTCCCGAAGACTACTCCCCTGCCCTGCCGGAGCTTAAAACCGCCGCAGACCACTGGATGATGAGCAAGCTTAACGTCACCACGCGCGAGACAACCAAGGCCATCGAGGATTACCGATTCAGCGATGCCGGTCAGCTCGTTTATTCCCTCCTCTGGGATGACTTCGCCGATTGGTACATCGAAGCCAGCAAGGTCTCGCCTAACTATGATTTGTTGATCTACACCCTTGAAACCATCCTAAAGCTGGTGCACCCTATCGCACCTTTCGTCTCGGAAGCTATCTGGAGCGAGCTCCCCTGGCAGGAGCAGCAGCTCATCATAACTGAGTGGCCAAAAGCGAACAAAAAGGGAACAAACGCTCTCGACAGCGAGTTTGAAACCGTGCGCCAAGTCGTGCTCGCTACCCGAGCCCTGGCCGCCGAAGAGCAGCTGTCCAAGCCGATTATTCTGATCACCGACAAGCAGCTATTTGAACAAGCTGAGCTCGTTGCACGGCTGGCCCGTGCCGGCTCAGTTAAGCTTGTAGAGCAGGGAAGTGGGCTCTACCTTGGCACTACCGTGGAAGCCTGGATTGAAGCCGATGAAACCCTGATCGCTGCCCGCAAGCATCGCCTAGAGCACCAGCATGATGAGAAAAAAGCCTACTTAGCTAGCCTGGAGGCGCGCCTTGCTAACACGAAATATGTGGCATCAGCACCCGAGAAGATCGTCCAAGAAACCCGTGACCGCCATACCGAAACCACTGCGCTCATCACCAAGCTCGAAGAACAGCTCGCTGCGCTCGGGAAATAACGCTTACTTGTAAATAGTGGGAGAGCGTGGCAGAATAAGCAATCCTTGCTTTACTCACCGAGAACTTTAGGGAGCTCCCATGGCCGACATCCGCATCACCGACCCTGCTTTGCGCGACTACCTCAACCAGCGTGAGCAGGACTTGATGGCGGAAGTTGTTTCGCTCATCAAGGTCAACGCCGAGTGCGAGGACGATTCGCTGGTGACTCAAAGTCAGGTCACTGACTCCATCCACGCAACCTGGGAGAAGATCAGCGAGCTGCGCCGAATCAAGCTCGTGCTTCTGGGCGAGCCGGCTCCCTCCATGGAAGAGTGGATGCAAACCCTCCATGAGGCTGTAATGGACCCAGGGCCGCTGTGGGAGGAGCGGCGGCAGGACTTCGTCCGCAACCGCTGGGAGATGTCCCCGCGCAGCCGCCATGACACCGCCAGCCGCACGTACGTGGGCTATCAGGCCGTTCTGGCAGCCGCGGCTGCCAGCCGCTGACTCTCAAAGCCGTCCGTCGCATTCGCGACGGACGGCTTTTCCATACCTTTCGCTCATTTGACCTCAGCTCAGCCAAATGATATGCAAGATGGGCCGGCTATCCGGCCAGTCCTGAACCGCCATGTTCAAGAACCGCAACAGGGCAATTCTGACCGCAGCTGCGAAGGGAAGTTGTGAAAGAGCGCACTATAGAGGTGCTTGGCTATGAGGTTACCGTGAGGGTTACAGAAACCTCGGTGTCTCCTTCGCGATATACAGGCGAAGTGGGCTGCCCCATGCCGAACTGCAAAAGTCACTATCGCTCAAACAATTGCTACACCGCGGCGCTCGCCGTGAGCGCCAGCCGCAGGGAGCTCAAGCGACACCTGAGGCAAAGGCACGGGATACTAGCCTCGCCGCCGGACAAGCCAAGCCCGCTAGGCGTGAGCGATGAGACCGTTCTGGGCCAAAAGATTCAAATTAAGATCGGCGTCGCTGGTGAGCCGCCAGCCTTTTTGGCGGAAGTGGCATGCCCTTTTGAGGACTGTTTGTCTCGCCGTACTGCCTCTAGCCACGTCCCTGGTGCAGCTCGGTCCACAGTGAAGTCCAACCTAAAAAAGCACTTTGTACTCAAGCATTGGAGCGCGATAAAAGACAAGTGATCAGGCGCCTTCAGCACAACCGCTGAGGGCGCTTTTCCATGCCGCAGCATGCTACTATCAGAGATAGATGAGTAGCTCACAGTCCTCAACCAACGATAGTGTCGGCTTTTTGATTGTCGCTAGTGCGGTGATAGTGTTGAGTGCCGGCTTGATGGCGCTGGCCTGGCCGAGAGTGTTGCAGGCGGCTCGAGTCCAGTCCGACCGCCTTGCCACCGAAGCCGCCCAAAAGCAGGGCAGTGAGGCCCAGCTGGATCTTCAGCTAGCTCAGTGGCTCAACCCCAGTAACCAGGTCGCGGCCGCCTCAGTGGCCGGCGCTCAAATTGCCGCCGGGGAGCCACACAAGGCGTTAAACACTCTCGAGCGCGCCGGCGGGGCAGGGAGCAACACCGCACTGCTCGCCCTGAGCCTCAAGGCCAGTCTGGAAGCCGGCAATGCCGCCGCAGCCATGAGCACCGCCGATAAGCTCGCAAAACTCAGCAGCAATCAAGCTAATCTTCGCTTCTGCGCCTTGGCCTACGGAGTAGGGGGGCGCCAGGAGTCGCTCACGGCGCTAGCACCTCGCCTAACAGCTCCAGAAGCTGTTCAAGCCCTGCTAGCCGCACAGCTGGACAAAGTGGCGTTAGGACGAGAACTGTACGCTACAGGGCTCGTAGACAGCGCACAGCGCCTGCTTAGCAGCCAGCCAAGCTCCTACGAGCGCGATTACGTGCTAGCCCAGCTGGTCTTCTCCCAGGGGCATCCCAAGCAGCTTGCCCAAGCCGAAACCTACGCCAACCACGCCATAGCTGCCAATTTAACAAGCCGATCCGCCCGGCAGCTTCTCATTCGCATACTCGAAGCGGAGTATAAAACCGACCTTGCCAATGGTCAGAAACAACTACTCGAGCAACTCGAGGTTGGACAGCCCTAATCTCGCCGCCATAGCACGGCATCTTTTTCGGTCATAACTCGACGCCAACCTTGCTGAGAGAGGTGATCGTTTAGCACATGATCTGTTTTTGTTATCACCGCACATTGAACGCCGTAGCGGGCGAACTGCTCATCCGCATAGCCGGGATCATTCATGACCCGCTCCCATCGCGCCAAATAGTTGCCCTCGGAGTTGCTCCAACTGGGCATTCGTCCATCAATATAAACTCTCTGCCCCGGAAGTTGCCAAATAAGATAGCCACCAAATGAGTAGTGGTTAAAAAGTTGGCCCCGGCATGGATCGGAGCGCAGCACTGCCGCGGAGCGGTATGGCTGCGTCAAAGCCTGTGCCGAAGATGAGCTCAACGGCCAGAATAGCGCTACAGCAACAAGACTAATCGTGGCCAAAGTAAGGCTGCCCGCCCCAGCAGCAACCAAGCGGGGCCAACGAGCCTGAAGCAGCGGCTTAAATCGTTCCAGGGCTTGCTCCATCGGTTCCTGTAGAGCTAGCACCAAAAAGGGAAGTTGGCGGTTAGCCTGGAGCGTCGCCAGAAGAAGTATTCCGCCAAGAAGCCGCCTGGGCATATCAAAGCGAACCGCCAGCACCAGCGCGACCGCAGCCACAATAAACGGAGCATTCGTCGGATCAATGGCTAGCGGCCACCACTCAATAATCTTGCCATGCAGCTGGCTATCAGTCATGGTTTGCCAGATCTCACTGTATAGCCGCCAGCCATAGGGATTGGCGAAGGTGGCTAACACCGAGCCCGCCAGCCACATTGCCAGCCGCCAGGACCGTAGCCAGACCACATAGATGGCAAGAACCACCAGGCCAAGCGCAAAGCCCCCATGCAAATTGGCCCACAGCGCGAACAGGAGAGGGAAGAGGGGCCACCGTAGAGAGTGTTTCACAAGACGCAAGGCGACCGCAAACCCCGCGGCTGACCAAACCAGGCTACGGATACCCAGATAGGGCGTGAGTGCCGCTAGAGACAGGCTCATGACAAGTACGCTCGACCTCCAGCGGCTAGCCAGACCGAAACTCAGTGCCCAAAGACCCGCATACAGCCAGGCAATAAGTAGGTATCCGCCCAGCGCTCCTACGCTCGCCAGCACCACATCATTGAGCCACTCATGATTCACCCAAGGGTAGCTGGCTGCGGTGTACGTGAATATATCGTGCATGGGGACACCGTGAGCCAGAATGTAGCGACCCGACTGGTAATGCCAGCCAAAGTCAGCATCGCTCCAATGAAGACATACGTACAGAGCCGAGGCGAACACGCCGCCGATTATTACTAGCTGAGGCCAATGCCGGCGCCACCATAACCACACATTCATGCAGTCATGATAGCAGTTTCACAGAAAACGCGGCTGTAATAGAGGAACAAAACGTATTTTCGTAATACAAAAAACTCCCGTGGTGAGCGGGAGTGGAATAAAAACTTGGCGGAGGGGGTGGGATTCGAACCCACGGAAGCCTTGCGACCTCACCGCATTTCGAGTGCGGCGCACTAGTCCACTATGCGACCCCTCCTCGTTTGCCATGAAACTAGACACTTCGAGGAATCGTGAACTCACCTACGGTAGCATATTTAACCTTAGTCATGCCAGCCTCAATTATGAATGATATTTCATAACTCAGGTTGGCCCTCCAGCCAGGAACGAATCCTAACTGGAGGTGCGCACCGTTATCAGTCTTTCAAAGGCATGAGCTCAAACCAACCCGCTTTTGCCTGGTCTAACGGCAGTTCATCGAACAGGGCTACCAGTAGGGCGCAGCGGACAGTTCCGTCAAATCGCAATGCGGCCGTGTAATGGTCGGAGGGCGTAACAAACGCAATTTCCAGGCCATCGTACAGTTTGGCAGTGTTCGCATCGCTGGAAGCGAGGATCATCTGCCATGCGATTTCGCACATGTCGTCTTCGGGGGTGAAGACCACATCCAGCTGGAAGGCCGGGTGGTGCAGCGGAATGACAGCCACACCGTAGCGAGAGAACTTCCAGTCCGGACGGCGCTCTAGCAATGCGGCCAAAGCAGCGTAGGCGTCGGTGCGAGTAGTCGGGTTGATTGAGACGGGGGTGGACATGAAGGCCTCCTAGAGAGGGTTCATCTTAAATCAGAGCTCCAAACGTGTAGACTGAAATTGTAAGGTACCTGTACACGATACTATATTTAGTATCAATTGTCAATGTTTCTGCTTAAAAGCCTGGGACGCCGGTTGGCTCAAATGTTGAGACCTGCAACCTGAATGGCCCACTCATTTACTGGCCATCCCGGCTGTTGCTTCCAGGCAACAATCATGGTACTGTCTTTAGGTCCCACGCGCTTGTAGCTCAGTGGATTAGAGCATCGCCTTGCGGTGGCGGGGGTCGCAGGTTCGAATCCTGCCAAGCGCACCAGACCTCATTACCTTCAAACCCCAGTCCTTGCGGCTGGGGTTTGTCGTTGGGGCGGTTTACTTTGCGAGGCTAGAAGCGCAAATAGCGTGTGACACGCTCAACCATGTCAGGCTGGCGGTCAGCTCGCGGCAAGTGCGCTTCGAGATGCGCCACAATGTTATCGAAGTCTTCATCACCAAACAAGATGTTGAGTCGCGGCATAAATCGCTTGGCCGGCTCAAGGTCAATCGTGTGCCAAGAAGCGTCACTCAGCACGCCAAACGATCGAAAAGTCTCAAATGGGTAATTCTTGCCCTCAATAGTGACACCGTGCGGATCGAGCTGGTAGCTCAATACTCGTGGCGGCTTGTAGGCATAAACGGCAATAGCTGCGCCCATGGCAATGAAAACACCTATGCTAAGCCATAATTTGAATATCACGGCGATTGCCAACAGGATGAAAACGATTAAACCGAGTACCGCGTACCAGCCGGCGCCCTTATGATGGTGCACGTACTCTGAGGCCTGCCACGAGATGGTTTCTTTTGCCAATGGGTCGTCTTCGAAAACTTCATCGGCCTCATCAATCGCTTCGGCCTCGTCTGAGCCTTCGGGCTCTTCGGCTGGCTCCTCACTTAGCGGAGCCATCGATTCGGTAGCTGTTGGCGTTTCGGCGGCCACCGGCGTAGATTCGGAGGCTGGCGCTGGCGAGATGGCAGCCTCTAGCGTTGGCGGAGTCGCTGGGGCAGCCGGGGCCGTCGGCGTGGCCGGAGGGACAGGCGGCGTTGAAACTGGCTCTGAGACTGGCTGATTCATCGGCTGGTCTGGCATTTGGACAGGTTCCCTATTTCACCATCATTATGACGCAGATAGAGCAAGAAGTACAATACTGCTTATGCTCGGAATAAATACTGGCGGAGGGGGTGGGATTCGAACCCACGGAGCTCTCGCTCTCCGGTTTTCAAGACCGGTGCACTAAGCCACTATGCGACCCCTCCAGGTCCAGGTGTGACGGCCTGATACAAGAATAACCCCGAAAACAGGGTTATTCCACGATAATACCTGGCGGAGAGGAAGAGATTCGAACTCTCGCGGGGGATTACTCCCCCCTACAGGTTTAGCAAACCCGCCCCTTCAGCCACTTGGGTACCTCTCCGCAGCCGAACTTGGCTACTATAACGCGACTTCGGCTTTGGCTCAAGTCCTTTGGTGAAGGAGGGCTGTCGCGCGGCCAAGACGGACTTTTTCACGCAGCAATAGTTTGCGGCCACCTAGAGTTATGGCATACATTCTCTCGTTTCGAGAAATAAGTCCCTCGGCCTCAAGTCGACGCAAGGCTTTATAAAGCGACCGCTCAGGAATGAGGGCTGTACTCTGTGAGTCCTCGGCAATTTGCGCCGCGATAGCTAGTGGCTGCAAATCTTCGAGTGCTAGGGCTAATAAAATATGGAATGTGATCGAGGAAGGTGGCATAGCTATCGTGCGAGACTACTGTACTGAGGGCAGTAGTGCAAATATAAGCACTATTTTATGCTTTCATAAAGACTAAATATTACTTAACTCACAGGCAAACTGCCCTGAGTTCAGTGGGCCGACGCAAAGCGTCAGAGTTTGGGTCCTGTTAATGCCTGGCCACGGCTGCGCCCGAGACAGCCTCGGCGCCGGCAGCGCGCAATACGCGAGCGCACTCACCAAGCGTGGCGCCAGTTGTGACTACATCATCCACCACGAGAATGCGCTGACCGGCTAGCTGACGCCGCGACACGTAAAACGCGCCTTGAATGCCGGCTAGACGCTCAGCCCGAGTGCGACCCATCTGATGCTCGGTGGTGGTACGGCCGAGCAGCGAGCGGTATGGCACGTGCAAACGGCGAGCTAGGGCACGGCCGATGAGCTCGGCCTGGTTGTAGCCTCGCTCGCGATAACGAGCCGGCGCAATCGGCACGGCCGTAATGCAGTCAAACTCGATCTGTCCACTGCCAAGCCGGTCGGCAAGAAGCCGGGCTGCAAGTGCCGCGGCCGACCGCGAGCGCTTGAACTTAAGGCTCAGGATGAGTTCCTTAATGGCGCCGTCATAGGTGGTAGCCACGGCTACGCCTACCAGATTACCGGCATCTGGAATGTCGCGTCCCGGCGGTAGTTTCAAGAGGCACTCTGAGCACAACAAATTGCCCTGACGAGCACAGCCAAGACAGGCGTCAGGAGCGATTAATTCGATGAGTGTACGGATAGGCATAGCGGTTTCTTGCGTTCCATCTGAAGACTGGCCTATAATAGGTAAAAGTAGCCCGCACTGCAAACGAAAAAACCGCGGGTCAAAACCTTATGCTAGCCATTAATGTGGAGATTCATCTGAATGCCGGGCAAGAAAAACGCTCCCCAGATCGACGAAGAAAATGTATTACAGGATGATTTCCTGGATGCTGGAGTAGAGGGCGACGAGGACTGGATGGCCGAGGCCGAAGGTCAGCTAGCCGTTGATGTCTACCAAACTAAAGAGAATGTAGTGATTAAGGCCCCTATCGCTGGCGTCACTCCGGATAAGATCGACATTGAAGTCGCCGAAGACGTCGTCACCATCCGTGGTGAGCGCGTTGAGGAGAAGGAAGTCGACCGCGAGCACTACTACGTGCAGGAATGCTACTGGGGCTCGTTCTCGCGCTCTGTGATCCTGCCGACCAGCACGATCGCCGAGAAGGCTGCCGCCAGCCTCAAGGACGGTGTGCTCACTGTAACGATCCCCAAGGTCGCCCAGGACAAGGTCAAGAAGATCAAGGTCAAGCCAGTCTAGTTTCGCTTCGATCAAACTAAAAAGAACCGCCGACGGGCGGTTCTTTTTAGTTATCCGCGCATCCCCAGGGATTTTGACATTACCCAAAAAGAGTTTATATTATCATGCGAAGCTCAAGCTTAGATCTTCCGCCCACCAGTCGAAAAGGACAGGCCCATGACATCGCCCGCCTCCAAGTACTTCACCGTGGATACCAATTCACGCCTCACCTCTGCCGCCCTGCCGGTCGATCGCGAGATAGCGCGAACAACCAATGAGCTCAACGTGGTGGTCGCGGTCAATGATTGCCCGCAAGATCTCGGCCAACTCCCGGAAGCTATTGCCCACGCGTGTAGTGGCGCTATGGAGAAGCTGGCCAATGAAGCCTGCCGCTCGGGCTACGACACCATCATCGGCGTGGGCGTAAACCATTCCGTAGACACGGGCGCCGGCCTCATCACGGTGGTGGCTTACGGCACGGCGGTCATGACAAGCCACAATGACCGTCACCTCGCTCCCCCTCGCTGAGGACAGCTCAGAAACCTCGTAGTGCTCTTCAATGATTGGACCATCATGACCACGCCCAACCCGGATCAGCGCGCCAGTAGCCCCTCGGAGGACTTCTTCACGACAACGGCCAACCTGCTTCCGCCCGGCCTCGAGCTGGAAGAGATGGGGGAGATCTTGGCCTCCACCAAGCGCACTTACCACCCCTTCAACACAAACCGCCCCGCCCCTCTCCTGGAAATCACCCAGGAAACGATCCAGGATCTTGCCGAGAAGGCGCGTGGACTCGGCTTCGACGGTCTCGTTGGCGTGAGCTGCTCTCACATGGTGGATCCCGTCATCTATATCGTCACTGTGGTGGCGATCGGAACGCCGGTGAAGGTCACTCGCGAGGTGGGCGCCGTCAAGGTCTAGGCCCCGCTCCAACCCAAAGGCCCGGCTGCATCTGCAGCCGGGCCTTCTCGCACCCTAGTGATTTTGACAAGTTACATCGCTTCTTGCATAGCTTCCGGCCGGATATGGCGCGGCAGGAAGAAGCTCAGAATCGCGATCACCGCCAGCAAGGTCATCTCGTAAAAGGTGCCGATATGGAACGCGTTATTAAAGTTCTCGGCGTTGGCCACCTTGGCCTGATGCTCGATAATCTTACCAATGGCTGCAGTGCCAGGAGTACTGGAGCTCTCGGCTTGCTTACAGCTTTCAGGTGTCTGGGAAGTGTCCTTCTGGTTGACGCGGTCGATGTAGCAGCCGCGCACGCCAGCAATAACCTGATCCTGCGCTACGGCCGGCACGTGCTGGGCCGTCAGCTCCTGCTTAATCTGCGGCTCAACCTTATCAAGGCTGACCGGCGCGTGGCTTGTGAGCTGGCCAAAAAAGATCACGCCGATGGCTGCAATACCAATGGCGCCACCGATCTGCTGCACGGCGTTGAGCGTACCCGAGGCCGAGCCGGCGTGGTTGTGGTCCACGTCGTTAAGAGCGACGGCGAAGATTGGCATCATCACAAGACCCATGCCGACACCGGTGATGATGAGCGCCGGAGCCAAGTACCAGCCGGACAAGGCTAAACCATTCGCATTGGCGATGTACGAGACCAGCGTCAGACCGATGGCCGTAACAGCCGCACCCAGGGTAAGCGCATAACGACCAAGCTTGGCAATGACTTTCATACCCAATACAGCCACGGTGACGCTGATGCCCACAGCAGTTGCGATACCTGTGAGCGCCGCGTGCAACACGCTGTAGTTGAGGCCAGCCTGTAACAGCAGCGTGAAGGTTAGGAAGAATCCGAGCATCACGGCCTCAAACAGAATGTTAACCACTACGCCCAGGCTGAACGACCGACGGCGGAACAGCGCCGGCAAAACCAGCGGCGAACCGTCGATTTTATCTTTGCGCAGCTGCCACCAGGCGAACACACCGAATACGGGCAGGGAAGCGGCCATCATGGCAAAGGTCCAAGTGGGCCAGTTGAGTTCGCGGCCCTCGATGAGCGGGAAGACCAGCAGCGAAAGTGCCGCGATAATCAGTCCGGTACCAACGAGGTCGAGCTTGAGCGGGTGAGCCGACTTGCCCTCAGGCAGGTACTTGGCCGCAGCGAACAGGCCAAAGATACCAATGGGCACGTTAATGAGGAAGATCGGCCGCCAATCGAGCCCAAATACGTTGGCCTGAATCAGCAAACCACCCACGATGGGCCCGAGCGAAGCTGCAATACCTGCCAGAGCGCCGAACATGCCATTGACGGCACCCCGCTCCTCGGGCTTGTACATGACCTGCATGAGTGACATGACCTGCGGAACCATAAGCGCGGCCATGGCACCTTGCACTAAGCGAGCTCCAATGAGCACATGCGGCGTCCAGGCGACACCGCTCAGCAACGAGGCAAGCGTAAAGCCAGCCACACCGACCATGAAAAGTTTTTTATAACCAAACACATCACCCATGCGTCCGCCCGTGATGAGCAGCAGGGCAAAGGCGAGCGAGTAGCCAGCCACGAGCCATTGGATCATGGTGTAGCTAGCGCCAAGATTACTCTGGATGGAGGGGATGGCAATGTTGACGATGGTCGAGTCGAGCAAGTCCATCACAAACGCCAAGGCCACAACCACCAGAGCGATGGTGCGACGACGGCCACTGAATGTCTCGGCATGCTGCCGGGCAGACATTGGCGCGCCGGTAGTCGAAGTTGACATACGCGTTGTATCCTTATATATTTTTAGTTAGATAAGCTTCTTAGTAAGCAATCTTCTTAGATACTAAGATAAACTGTCAGGATCGTCAAGCGTGAATAACCACGATCGCCGCGAACAGCTTATAAGACAGCTCAGTGAAGCTGTACAACGTCAAGGCAACCTCACCGTCTTGATGACCCACGCTATTGCCGAGTGTGTTGACCTGAGCGCTACTGAGTTTGAGACTCTTGATGTCCTCGGTAATAGCGGGCCCATGACGGCAGGCCAGCTAGCCAAGTTGGTCGGCCTAAGCACTGGTGGGGTTACCGGCATGATTGACCGGCTTGAAAAAGCCGGCTTTGTCCGCCGCACCGCCGACCCACTCGATCGACGCAAGGTTATCGTGGAAGTAGTTCACAATGAAGCCACACTGAATAAAATCCGCCGGCTTTACCAGCCTTTAGCTACAGGCTTCTCCGAGCTCGTTGATAGATATACCGATGCAGAACTGGCCACGGTTCTGGACTTCTGCAATCGGAGCTGTGAGCTCGCCGAAACCTTTCGCGCCCAGCTCAAATCCGATCACCCATCATAGATTTGCGCGCACCACTAAAAAAGACCCTTGCGGGTCTTTTTTAGCTGGTAGCCCTAGGCGGCTACTGTTTGTTGAGCGCGCCGATGACGAACTGGACAGCGGCAAATGATAAGACCGCGATCACGATACCGACAATGGCGAAGGTAATGGTGTTCTTGGCAGCCTCGACGTTCTTGGGGTCGCCGTTGGAGACCGCGTAGCGCAGACCACCAACAATCAGGAAGAGCACCGCCACGGCGCCAACCAAGAAGATGAGGGTGTTAGCGATGGTCTGGAAGATACCGTTGGTGCCGAAGAGGTTATCCTTGGTGCCGTTGGCCTGACCACAAGCAGCGCCCGAACCAAGCGGGTCGGTGGTGCTGGGACCCTGACAGTTAGCCTGATCGGCCAATGCAGCCTGCGGGGCCAAAGTGGCGACGGCGCCTAAACTAAAGGCGCCGAACCCAAAAGCGAGGGTGAGAGCCTGGACGGTGGCGGCAATTTTCTTGCCAAGAGTTGAGATGTTCATTGGAACCTAGGACTCCTTATAAATTCTACAAGTTAGTTTGAGCTGAGATTATCACAAGCATAAGCCAAAAGGCAAATGTCGCTTACATTAGGCATGAATCGTGTTGGTGACGAAGGTCACGATGGCGTAGGAGGCAATAGCCAGGATAACGCCTATAACAGCGTATAAAATAGTCTGGCGTGCCTCGGTCGCTTGCTTGGGATCGCCGTTGGAAGTGACGAAGCGGAGAGCCCCGATAACCACCATGATGACTGAGACGCCACCGATGATGAAGATAAGCGCATTGGTAATGTCACCAAACAGCTTATCGAGCGTACCACCACAGTTAGCGCCATTGGCACAAGCCGCGTCAGCACTGCCTTTAATAATGGATTCGGTACTGGCTAAGAACGCGTAAATTTTTTCCATAATATTAGTATAGGGCTCCTTAACCTAAATCTTATCACTAATAAAGTTGACGACGGCCGCGGCGCCGATGGAAACGATGAGACCGACAACGGCATAGATGAGCGTCTCTCGACCCTGCTTGATACGAGCGGGACTGCCTCCTGAGGTGATCATCTGGATTGAGCCCACCATGATGAAAATGATGGCCAAGCCGCCGCCCAGGTAGGCCAGCATGTATACGATTTGGGCAATAAAGCTCACGATGTCGGTGTGGTCATTGGGCAGGCCGGTACTGCCTTTGAGGGAAATCGCTGCTAGTGAGAATAGATTCATCATTATAAGTATTTTGCCACGAAGGTTATTGCAGCGTAAGACGCAATCACCACCACCAGTCCGGTGATGGCCTGGATGATGATTTCTTTGGCTCGCTTAAGCCGCGTCGGATCACCCGCAGAAGTAATGTAATAGATGCCGCCAACCATGATAAAGACTACCGCTAAAGCACCCGAAAGAGCGATGAGGATGCGAACGACGTTGGCAATGACAATGAGAATGTCGCTTACGCTCTGAACCTGGACATCACCACCCGCACACAGCCCATCGTAAAGACCAGGCAAAATACCATTGGCGGTACCACAAGAGTTATCACGCGCTAATAAAAACAGATTTTGCAGATTGTGAATTTGAGCCAACACGCTAGACGATTCCTCCTGGGACAACGAAGTTTAAGATAGCTGCCGCCATGGCAAAGAGCACCAAGGCGGTAACCGCATTCACAAGCCGGTCTTTGGCCGCCGCAACCTGCTTAGGGTCGCCGGTGGAAACAATGTACTGGATGCCCGCAATAATAAACATAAGCAAGACCACCAAGCCGACAGCACCCGACAAAAACTGCAATACGGTTTTCAAGTAGGTGACGATTACGCCGCCATTAGCCGCATCACCCTTGGCTACGCATTTATCGCTACCCGTAATGGGGACACCGATGGTCACACCACCGCCGTCAGAGCAGGCATCAGCCCGCACTAAAGCCGGCGTCAGCAATAGGCTGCCACCAAGCAAAAGGGCGATAAAAGAAGAAAACAGACGTCTCATTGGCCAGATTGTACCCAGCGGCTAAGCATAAGTCAAAAGAGCTTTTGACAAAAAGGTTAAAAACTGGTACTTTCATGTATTGTGTTTTTGCTACGTCACATCTGGAAGAAGGCCCCACGACGATCGCTCTTGGCGGTTGTTTTTGCTCTTGGCTTGAGCCTGGTGTCGCAACCGGCCCTCGCCCTAGGTGAAACATTTACCTGGGCCAATGCCGACGAAACGAGTATTACCGCAACCGGTGGGAACTTTGGGACCGCCACGGCCACATTTGCCAAAACCGGCGACGTCAGCGGAGGCGCAACTTTTAGTGGTGCCACCACCTACACCTGTGCCGGCCAGAGCAAAACTGGCCAGCTCACCATTACGGTGGATGCTCAAAACTACAAGAAAGTCTACCCAACGGCTGGCGCCATAACGGGCGCCGACGACAGCTGTGGCTTTCTGAGCGCCTTTATCTCCAAAGCGAACGTTAATCCCGAAACCGGTCAGGCCACCAGCGCGGCGCCAAGCGCCAATGAATGCGACCAGGGAAGCTTAACTTGGCTGGCCTGTCCAGTTATCGACAATGTAGCGGGAACAATCTCCAAGCTTGCCCAGGGCGTTTTGGAGCCGTTTTTGCAGGTTAAGCCAATTAGCGCCGACACCACACCCCAGCTCTACGCCGCCTGGTCCCATATTCGTGATTTGGCCGAAGTGTTATTTATCCTGGTGTTCTTCGTGATGATTGGCGCCAATATGCTGCAGCAGGATATTGGCGGGGTCGATCAGTACACGGTTAAGAAAACTTTGCCGCGGCTGGTGGTGGCAGCGATTTTGGTTCAATTTAGCTTCCTTATTTCGAGTCTGATCGTGGATATTGGCAATATATTGGGTGGCGGCGTTAGTACGCTGCTCATATCCATAACCAACCCATCTGAAGGCCCGGCTAGCATCTTTAATGTCTTCCAAAACCTCATTGTGGGCAGCCTAGCTGCGGTAGTGGGCGCGGGAGCAATCGCGGTATTGGCCTCGTGGACGGTGGCGATTCCATTGCTGCTTAGCTTGCTTATGAGCATCCTAGTGGTGTTCCTCACGCTCGGCGCACGCTACCTGCTGATTGCGGTTTTGGTGGTAGTTTCGCCACTTGCGCTCGTGGCCTGGGCGCTGCCGCACACCGAAAAACATTTTAAAACCTGGATGAATCTCCTCACCAACCTCGTGATGATGTACCCGATTGTGATGGGTATTATTTCGCTTGCCGGTATTCTTAACGAGATTCTGCCCTTTAGCAGCGATACGGCGCCAAATGGTGCGGCCGCAGTGGCTGCCGGTATTATTAAGCCAATTATTGTCTTGGCCGCCTTTATGATTGTGCCGGCCAGTTTCCGCTGGGCTAACGCCGGCCTCCATCGCATCCATGGTTTGCTCAGTAATGGCGCCGAGCGCGGCAAGACGGCGCTTAAGGGTAGCGACATGTGGGAACGTGGCCTCCAGGAGCGCCAAGGCCGCAAGAACATGTTTATGAACCGAGTCCTTAACTCGGATGCCATTACTTCACTGCAGGGCAAGGGTAAGGGCGGCCAAGCCGTAGCCGGCATGATGGCGGGCGGTGCAGCCTTGGCGCTCATGCGAGCACCTACTGACCGAGCCGCTCTCCAGCGCAGTAACTCCGCCCTTATTAACAAAACAAGCAAGCAGCTGGATGACCTTAAAGAAGCCCAGAACCCCAATAACCTCAAGCTTGCCTTGGCGGCAAGTGTGGGCGACGACGACGCCCGAAACAAGCTTCAGCAGAGCGCGCCGGAACTGCTGCGTTACACCAAGACGGCTCAGGGTCGTGAGGCCATCTTTAAACGGCTAACGAGTACGGAATTTACCGACAGCAAGGACCTTGATCAGTTCCGCACCATTCAACCCAAGCGTGGGCTCGGTTACTTTGGCGCCAACGGTGATCTTTCGGCCGAATACTCAGCCCTCCGCGATACCGGCCAAGCCAAGCGTAACCAGCTGCCTACCGTGATGCAGCGTTTCCCAGCCGCCAAGGCCTCATATGATGTAACCGACCGCGGTGGCAATGTCGTGACAACCCTCACGAACCGCGGCGTCGGCTCAGTTGACGTGAACGGTGTATCTAAATCATTCGCCAAGTACACCGCCGGTGACTATGGCAAGATTTCCACCGATGTCTTCGGCATGATGCAGTCGGCCAAAACCGCCCGGGCGGGCTCCCACGAGCACACCGCGGCCGTTGATGCGGCGCTCGCCATGGCCATTGGCGCGGCCCCAGGTGAACTCAGCAAGGCATTCGATGTTAAGGGCCGCCACACGGCCGATATTGAGCGCCGCATTGCTATCGCCAAGGCTATGCAGGCCACATCCACTGACATCTGGAAAACGAATGATGAGTACAAGCAGACCTTCCATAGCGTTATCAATCACATTCAGGAAGATGACAAGATATCAATTCAGCTCGCTCGTAGCGCCGGCGTTACCGAGCAGGAGCTAAGGACCTTAAGCCCGACAGCCGTTAAGTGGGTGGCTTCGAGGTGGATGCAGAACCGAGACTTCAATTACCACACCACAGGCCTCACCTCCGCCGCCGCCAATGTGGAAGCAAATCGCTGGGAAGCCGCTGGCAGACCCGAAATTCCTCGCTAGCCAATAAATAAGCGTGAGCAATTTGACTTTTACAGATTATTGGTGTAGAATATAGCCATGATCTGAGATTGTACCGCTTTCCTTTAGGCAAGCCTCGCGATCTGCAAGACCAGCCAAAAGCTGGTGTTAACAGTTAAATATCCAACAAGGCCCTTAGGAGGCCCCCATGTCTGCCACCACGCAGCACGAAGAGGGGCCGCAGGGCCCTGTTTCCGCTCCGTCGAACCAGCCGACCGTGCCCGGGATCATCCCCGCACAGCGCGGTTCGCAGCCCTCGGCACCCCCGGAGGTGAAGCGCTGGAAGTTCACCGCGCTCATCGTGAGCGCCGTCGGTCTGCTCCTGCTGGGAGCCTTGCTGGCGCTGCTCATCATGGGCGGAAACAACCACCTCACCTCGGACGCGACTGCGCCCACGAACGTGCCGGCCCCCGTGCCGACCGCTCAGGCCCAGCCGCCTCAGTCCCCGGTGGCGTCCCAGCCGGCTTCTCTGCCCCAGTGCATCGGCTCCGGCCTGACCCCCAGTTCCGGTCCCGAGGTCGCACATGCCGTCAACGGCGCCGTCGCGCTGGGTTCCAAGGTTCCCGACACGAAGCGCTTCTGTTCCGAGGCCAACACCGACTCGTCCAACGCGATCCTGACCCTGCTCAACGCGGGTATCGGCATCGTGTACGAGAGCTCGACGACGCCGGGACAGGTGCCGGTGATGGCTCAGGCTCTGCTGGCCCCGGCCGCATACAACGACGGCACGTACGACAAGCTCTTCGGAGCAGTCGGCCGTCCGGGCGCGGTCGCACCGGGGTTCACGGAGTTCAGTCTGGACCCCGCCAAGGACAACAGCCTGCGCACCATCCGTGAGCTGTCGGCCAACTTCTCTGCCGACGGTGGCTACACCCTGACCCCGGTCACGGTCACCCTCGAGTGGCTGAGCGCCGAGGACAGCACCAGCCCTCACGGGTTCGAGTCCGGCAGTGGCTGGTGGCGCATCGCCAACATCGCCACCAACTGACCGTGCTCCTGGCCCCGGTATCGCATTCACTGCGATACCGGGGCCTTCTTGCGTCCAGATGTGCGTCACAGCAAGGAATTTTATAATGGACTAAACAAATTAATACCGCTAATGCTATAGTTGAGCCATGAAGAGGTGGTGGTCCGCAGTTGCACTAATGGTGTTTGCGAGTATAAGCTCGCTGTTTGTCTATGCCCCAGCCGCCGATGCCAACTCGTCAGGGCAATGTTTGCCGACCAGCACTGAGGGCTGTATTACTCTCGTAGTACATCTTAATGTTACAAACGGCGGCTTCGTAACCTCTGCAGCCACGGTAACAGCTGTGCGACAGGGTAACCCTCAAGGGTACCAAGACAGCAACTTCACCCTCAGTGCTAACGGCAGTAATGTGGACTATACCTCAGGCGGGACGGTGTTTGGCACCAGCCCTGACGATGACAACTGTGCCAATGCACCCAGCTCGCCACTCAACTTCTTTAAGATTACCGTTGCCGGCAGCGCCGCCGGCACTACGGCTCAGAACGTAAACCTGTGCGCCAATGCTAGCCCGATCGCAGGCGGGACTAGCGGACATCGAGTCAAGAACATCACCATTAACGTACAGGCGTCAAGCGCCACCGCCACCCTCGGCGGCATAAAAGGCAGCTTTAGCAATATCGACCTCGCGGGCAACACGAGGCCCTGTGACGCCAACAGTAAAGTCGAGATCACCGGCGGCCCAACAATCGGCAAGGGCACGTCCGTTGATAGCGCCACTCCGTCGCACTTCGACACCGGCCTAACTCTCGCCCCCGGAACCTATACGGTGGCCATAAACTGTTCGGCCAATGGTTCATCGGGGCCGCTACAAAAAACTGGCGTGGTGGTTAAAGCGGGGCAAATTACGGATATTGGCCTCATTAGCTGTGATGCGAGAGCCAATGGCTGTGGCGTAGGTAGCCCGGCACCCACCCCACCAGGAGCGCCTGTTCAGGAAACTCCCACCTGCGACGCCGGCGCCTTCACCTGGGTGGTCTGCCCGCTCATTAGTGTGGCCCAGGATGGCATCAAGCTCCTCACCAGCTGGGTAGAGAAGGCTCTCACGGTCAC
>Ga0070666_10000438_pt1 | contig 25513 bp, 24 predicted proteins | sample KBSS23metaG_FD_64677 | JGI IMG/M metagenome (GOLD analysis project Ga0070666, IMG submission 64677) | Switchgrass rhizosphere microbial communities from Kellogg Biological Station, Michigan, USA - KBS S2-3 metaG | ecosystem: Host-associated > Plants > Roots > Rhizosphere > Soil ... | reverse complement strand
CGGATGGAGTGGGACGTCCTCGACTGGAACGTGAAGGCGATCCGGTTCTATCACCGCCTCGGCGCCCGGTCGCGCGCGCCGTGGCTGCGCTACACGTTCGACGAGAAGGCGATGAAGGCCCTGGCCCGCACGGCGCCGCGCCGCTGAGGTCCTTGGCTCCCGTCTCGCGTCTCCCGTCTTCCGTCTACCGTCTACCCGTTCGGGACGTCCCAGAGGCTCTTGACGGCGGGGTGGTCCCAGGGCACGCGAAACTCGTCCGGCTTCGCCGGGTCGAAGGTCTCGGTCACGAAGTAGAGGAGCGCGCAGGGGTTGGTCAGCGGACGGTACCCGTGCGCCACGCCCGCGGGGATGCGAACGAGGACATCCTGGCCACCTCCGGCCACGATGACCTGGGTCTGCCCGAAGGTCTTCGACGCCTTGCGGAGGTCGTAGAGGACGAACTTCGCCTTCGACGGCGGAGGGACGAACCAGATGTCGTCCTGAGCCAGGTGGTAGTGCAGCCCCTTGATGTGACCGTCGACGTCCACGATCGAGAAGTTCATCTGCGCCACGGGGACTCCGCGGAAGAAATCCGCGAGCTCCTGGCTCTCGGGGTGGTTCGCCTTCGCGCGGAAGATCTCGAGGAAGAACCCGCGGTCGTCCGTGAAACGCCGCAAACGCAGCGTCCGGACGCCCTCGATCGGCGCCGCCTTCGCATAGTCCTTGGCGTGCGCGCGGAACTCGGGAGCGATGTCTTCGGGAGTCATCACGGCAGTCGGTTAGTCAGTAGTCAGTGGTCGGTAGGGAAGGATATCGCGACTTCCCCCCACTGACCACCGACTACCGACTACGGACCACCGCCCGCCGACACGACCGGACCGCTACGAGGCCTTTGCCGGCGTCGCCGGGGCGATGTCTCCCTTCGCGGTCCACGTGATCGTGAAGCCGTTCTTCTTGCTCCAGGAGTACTTGGGATTGCCGTCGGCGCCGTTGAAGTGGTGGTCCGAATACGCGAGCACGAACCCCTCGTTGGAGTTCGAGAACCAGTACTGCAGGTTCTTGACCACGACCGGCTCGTTCTTGTCGGGTCGGAGCGTCGACTTCTTGTCGAGCGAGATCTCGGACATCCCGCTCGCCATGGTCGCGTGCGAGCCGTTGGCGTCGTCCTGCCACGTGATCGAGTCCTCGCGCGTGGAGAACTTCTTCCACTTGACGGGGAACACGACGTTGAGGACCTTGCCGATCGCCTCGCGTTGCGCCGGGGAGCTCTTCTTGTCGAACGTCACGACCGCCCACGCCGTCTCCATCCCGGGCCCGGGCTTCTTGTGCCACTCGCCGCCCAGGTCCAGGTTCAGCCACACGATCTGATCGGAGAGATCGACGTCTCCGTAGTGGCTGCCGCTGCGGAACTTGTAGACGTTGTCGGCCTGGCACATGTGCTCGTCCGCGGACGGCCCGAAGTAGCAGGTGCAGAACAGCGGACAAGAGCATCCCTCGATCGTGTCGACCGTGACGTCGAACGTGCCCGCCTTCGACGTGCCCGCCTTGCCGACCCCCGCTCCGATCACCGCGATCCCAGCCACGAGAATGGACACGACTGCGAACTTGGCCCTGGTGCTCATCTCAACCTCCTCGCCCAGCGAATGCGCCCGATCGAGCGTCGACGATCGGGCCGTGAAGGGAAACTCTCCCGTCTTTCTACGACGAGGCGCCCGGCCATTTCAAGCGCCGGCGTCAAGTTCCTGCTCCTCCTCCGTACATTTTCGGGGCCGGAGGAAGTGTTAGTCTCTCCCCGGAATTCGGGAGGATCCAAATGGTGCGTTGGCGTATGGCCTGGATTTGGAGTGTCTTGGGTATCCTGCTCCTCGCGACGGCGGCTCCGGCCCAGACGGGACCGGACCCGCGGGAAAACAGCTTTCAATTCTTCGTGGACGGCCAGCTGATGGCCGGGGTGATCGGGTTCCGGGTCGAGTTCAACCACGACCCGCAGAACAACTCGACCGCCCGCAAGCTGAACACGCAGTATTCGCCCGACAACCGCCGCTTCGTGATCACCGTGACGCAGAAGGGCCTGAACCGTCTGCAGGACTGGATCAACAGCGCGACGGGTGCGGGACCGGTGCTGACCAAGCAGGTTTACATCATCGTCAAGGACAACAACGGGACCGTGCTCGTCCGCTGGGACCTGACCGACGTGACGCCGGCGACGCTGTCCTCGTCCGGGACGGGGATCATGACCGAGGTGGACGCCACGATCGAGTTCGCCTACGCCACGCTCGCGCAGTCGCAGGCGAATCCGAACTAGACCAATCCGTAGTCAGTGCCCCCGGTTCAAGTTCCGGATCGCGTCGAGGAGAGTGACGGGCGGCCGCTCGAAGCGGGCGCCGAAGCCCGGGCGGCGAGTGCCCGGCGTCGGCGTCTGATCGTCCAGAAACACGACGTTGCCGCGGACGCGGAAGCTGCGCCGGTCGCCGGGCAGGGAGAAGACCAGCTCGACGTAGTCCCCGATCTCGGGCGTCAGCGCTCGCGCCGTCGCGACGTACATTCCCGCGACATTCACGACCTCGACGAAGCCGGTCAGCTCCTGTTCGGCCCACTTGAGCGTCGCGGGAGCGCCGATCGGGATGCGCTCCGAGGCTCGTTCATTGGCGGGCTTGCGGGGCATCGCGCGCTCCCTCACAGAGTCGGATGACTGGACCTGTTTTTTGGTCATGCTAGCACGGCGCCGGAAGCCCTATTTTTAGCGGGTTTCGAGTGCCGGGAGCAAAGTTTTTTCGACCTTGGCGTAAAGCCCGGCCGTCGCCTCGACGTCGCGCCGGCAGTACCGCGCGATCTCCCGCAGGCGCCCGGCCCGGTAGAACGGCCCGACCATGAAGCCGTCCATGCCCTGCTCCTTGGGACTCTGGACGCCGAAGGCCTTGCACGCGAAGTCCAGGTTCCACTTGCGGCTCGCGCCGAAGAAGGAGATCACCTCGAGCAGATCCGTGTGGGGGCGGATGGCGTAGCGATAGCCCACCAGGTTGCGCGTCACCGTCACTCCGAGCGCGGCGCTGCGCAGCATGAGGAAGGGGCCGTCGAAGCTCCGTCCGTTGAACGTGACGAAGCGCTGGAAACGTCTCATGGCCTTCCAGAACTCCGTCAGGAACACGGGCTCCGTGTCCCCGATGAAGGTGAAGAGACGATCCTCCGATTGCTCCTCCTCGCGGCCGTCGTTCTTCTCGTACCAGACGCGTCCGCGCCGGCTCTCGGTATTGAGCATCGCGATCGCGACGATCTTTCCGGTGAAGGGCCAGAGCGACAGCATCTCCGGCATCCGCTCGCGCTCTTCGTCGGAGCGTGCATTGCGCAGGAGATAGGTTCGCTGCGCGTCGTCGAAGGAATCCCAGGGAACCCCGGTGGTCTCGATGTCGAGAACGACGGTCGCCATGCTCGGTCCCGTTCAGGCGGAGAAGAATGACCTTCGGTTCCGCAATGCGGCGTGACGAAGGCGCGGATGAAGTGTGACGAACATGCTCATCGACCTTTCACGGCCCGCGTCGGCGCGGGCTGCCTCTCAGGGGCGTTCGAGCGGGAATGCTATTCTGTTCGCCTCCAGCGATGAAGCGTCACCTCGGAGTCCTGATCGCCTTGGCGGTCGCGTTCTCGTTCTGCGGCCGCCGCGAGGCCGCCCCCGCTCCCGGCGCGACCCTCTCCCGGCACCTCTCCGGCGATCCGGCGACCCTGGACCCGACGCTCGCGACGGAGGAGAACGCGTTGCTGGTCGAGGCGCTGCTCTTTCGGCCCCTGCTCGGCATCGACGCCGAGCGCAGGCCCAGCCCCGGGCTGGCGCGCACCTGGAGCGTCTCTCCCGACGGCCTGATCTACGAGCTCCACCTCGATCCCGATGCCCGCTGGGACGACGGCACGCCCGTGACCTCCGACGACGTGCGTTTCACGATCGAGCGGATCCGGGATCCGAAGGTGCCGGCCCTGTCGTGGCGCTCGGGATTCGAGGATCTCGTTGCGATCGAGACCCCGGACCCGTCGACGGTCCGGCTGCGCTTCCGGGAGCCGTACTCGGAGCGGCTCCTCACGCTCAATCTCCCCATCGTCTCCGCGGCGGCGTTCGCGAAGGCGAAGGCTCCCGTCGACACGGATCGCAAGCCGGTCGGCGACGGGCCGTACCGCTTCGAGTCGTGGGAGGCGAACCAGAAGATCCGGCTCGTGCGGCGCAAGGATGCGGCCGGCGCCGGCGCCGCGTTCTCGGAGGTCCTGTTCCGCGTGATCCCCAACGGCGCGACGCGATTCCAGGCCGGCTCGCGTGGAGATCTCGACGAGTTCCGCATCAGCCGCGACGAGAGGAAGGCGGGAGAGGCGAACCCGGACTTCACGAGTCGCTTCCGGATCCTGAAGGTCCCGCAGTTCATGGAGGCCCTCATCATCTGGAACTGCAAGACGCCTTTCCTCGCGGACGCGAGGGTGCGCCGCGCGCTGGCGATGTCCTGGTCGCGGCAGGAAACGGGCAAGCAGCTCTATCCCCCGGACGGCGCGCGCCTCGTGTCGGGGCCCTACCCGCCCGGCGTCGACGAGGACGATCCGGGCATCGCGCCGCCCCAGGAGAATGCGGCGGAGGCGGCGCGACTCCTGGAGGAGGCCGGCTGGAAGGCCTCGCCGGGCTCGAAGTTCCGGCGCAAGGGCGGGAAGACCGCGTCGGTAGAGCTGATGTTCCCGAAGGGACAGTCGATCTACGACAACCTCATCGAGATCCTCCGGAGCGCCTACGAGAAGATCGGCGTCGAGCTGACCGAGCGTCCCCTCGACTGGGCGGCGTTCTCGCAGCGGGGCGACGCGGGGGAGTTCGAGGCGCAGCTGACGGGGCGGCTGTGGCTGCCTCCCAACATCGACCCGTATCCGTTCTACCACTCCAGCCAGTGCCCGCCCAAGGGCGCGAACGCCGGCTGCTACCAGAATCCCGAGGCGGACCGCGCGATGGCCGCGGCGCGCCGTGAGTTCGATCCGGCCAAGCGGCTGGCGGCGTTCCGCGAGGTCCATCGCCTCCTCGCCGCGGATCCTCCGGCGGACTTCCTGTGGGGCAGCGATCAGTACTGGGCGGTCGCGAAGCGCATCGACGGCGTGCAGCTCTCGCCCGTCGGGCTCTTCCACTTCCTGCCGGGGCCGCTCGGCTGGCACCTCGCGGGCGCCGATTCGCATTAGGAGACAATCTCCGCCATGACGGCGCCGGCGCCGCTCGAGGGCCTGCTGGTCGTGGACCTCTCCCGCGTGCTCGCGGGGCCCTTCTGCACGATGATGCTCGCGGACCTCGGCGCGCGCGTCATCAAGGTCGAGCATCCCGCCGACGGCGACGTGACCCGGGGATGGGGGCCGCCGTTCCACGACGCCACCGGAATGTCGGCGTACTACCTCTCGGTCAATCGCAACAAGGAGTCGATCGCGCTCGACCTCTCGAGCGCTGCGGGGGTCGAGTCGGTGCGGCGGCTCGCGCGCCGGGCGGACGTGGTCGTCGAGAACTTTCCCCCGGGCGGCCTCGAGCGCTTCGGCCTCTCGCTCGCGGAGCTGCGACGCGAGAACCCGCGTCTCGTCACGGGCTCGGTCACCGGCTTCGGCCGCGAGGGCGCGGACGCCGGCGCGGCCGGCTTCGACCTGCTGGCGCAGGCCGGCGCGGGCTTCATGGCGATCACGGGGACGGCCGAGGGCGAGCCGACCAAGGGCGGCATCGCCGTGTCGGACCTGCTGGCGGGCTGCTATCTCACCGTCGGGATCCTCGGCGCGCTCGTCTCGCGCGAGCGGACCGGCCAGGGCCTGCACGTCGAGACCGACCTCTTCTCCGCGACGCTCGGCTCGCTCATCAACGTCGGCCAGTCCGTGCTCATGACCGGACGGGAGGCGGAGCGGTTCGGGAACGCGCATCCGCAGATCGTCCCGTACCGGACCTTCGACGCCGCGGACGGCGCGTTCGTGCTGGGCGTCGGGACCGACCGGCAGTTCGAGCGGCTCGCCGGGCTGCTCGGCCGTGCGGACTGGATCGCGGACGTGCGGTTCCGGACCAACGGCGCGCGCGTGGCCAACCGCGAGCTCCTCGAGGACGCGCTCGCGGCGATCTTCCGGACGGACACTCGCGAGGCGTGGGTCGCACGCTGCCGCGCCGCCGACATTCCCGCCGGGCCCGTGCGCGGGCCGCTCGAGGCGCTGCGTTCGGGCACGGCCGCCGCGCTCCGCGCGGTCCTCGAGGAGCGGGGCGTCGAGTTCGTGGCCTCGCCGATCCGCGTGGAGGGACGCCCGCGTCGGCTGGAGTTCCCTCCGGCCCTGGACCAGGACGGCGAGAGAATCCGCAAGGAGTTCGATCTGCCCCCGGTCTAGTCCGGCGGAGCCGCCTCCACGGCCGGCGCGCCGCCGGTGAGCGTCCGCCACCCGATCGCGCCGAGCACGATCGCCCCGCCGAGCAGGGACAGGGCCGCCGGCCTCTCGCCCAGGAAGAGGAACACCCAGATGGGGTTCGCGACCGGCTCCAGCATGCCGACGAGCGATGCCTCGGTCGCCGTGACGTGCTTGAGCCCGCTCACGAACAGGGCGTAGGCCCCGGCGATCTGGACGACGCCGAGGAGCGTCAGCACGAGCCCCGAGAGCGGCGTCACGGCGAGCTCGCCGCGCACCGCGGGGAAGAGCGCCACCGCGGCGAGGACGTTCCCGTACGTGATCACCGCCTCCGCGCCGCCTCCTCGCTCGCGCCGCAGCGCGAGGACCAGGGTCGCGAAGCAGACGCTCGAGGCGAGCGCCGCGATCTCGCCGCGGTAGTCCCGCGTCTCGAAGCGTCCCACGAAGAAGAGCAGCATGCCCGCGAAGGCGATCGCGACCGCGGCGCCGTCGCGGCGCTGGAAGGGCTCTCCGAGGACGAGCGGGGCCAGCAGCAGGACCCAGACGACGCCGCAATACTGCAGGAAGATCGCGTTCGCGGCCGAGGTCCACTTCGTCGCGAGCACGAACGTGGTCAGGCACGCGGCGTAGCTCGCGATCCCGATCAGGAAGGCTGGCGTCCACCGCCAGATCCGCGGCCGGAAGAGGGCGAAGAGCGCGACGGCGGCGGTGGCCGAGCGGTAGAACGCGATCTTCAGCGGCGGCTCGGACAGGAACTTGATGCCCATGCCGCCGGTCGACCAGAGCAGCGCGGCCGCGGCGATCAGGAGGACGCCGCGGCGCTCGGAGCTCATCGTCACCGCGGGGCCACCGCGTCGACGATGGCGCGCGCCACGACGTGCGCGGCCGCGGCTCCCACCCGGAGGCGCGCGAGCAGCGCCGGCACCGGCCCCGGCGGCGCCAGAGCGAACGCGACGTCGCCGTCGACGACGGTGTGGGCCGGGCGGATCGCGCGACTGATTCCGCCGTGCGCCTCGATCGCGACGCGCTTCAGGCTTCCCGTGTCGAAGGGGACGGTGGTCGCGACGCACACGAGCGTCGTGTTGGCGCCGACTCCTCCGAGCGGCGAGTCGATCCGCGCGTCCTCGCGGAGCGCCCTCTCGGAGACGTAGGGGACGCCGGCGGCGCCCGACGCGACGCGCGGTCCGGCGAGAGGCGCGCCCGTGTCGGGGTCGACGACGTCGCCGAACGCGTTGACCGCGACGAGCGCCGCCACGACCGCGCCGTCCGGCAGCCGCTGCGCCGCCACGCCGATCCCTCCGGGCGACGCCCTTCCCGCGCCCAGCAGCTTCCCGGCCGTGGCACCGGTTCCGGCGCCGACGCGACCGCGCCCGGGGGCGCCCTCCGTCGCGAGGTCGCAGGCGCGGCGCCCCATCGCCTCGTCCGGAAACGCGTTCGGGTCTCCCACCGCGAGGTCGAACAGGACCGCGGCCGCGACGATCGGGACGCGGGCGGGTCCCACCGGGACGCCGGCGCCGCGCTCGCGCAGCCAGGCCGTCACCCCGCTCGCGGCCGCGAGGCCGAAGGCGCTGCCGCCCGCGAAGACGAGCGCATGGATCTCGGAGATGAGGTTGCCCGGCGCGAAGACGCCGGTCTCGCGCGTGCCCGGCGATCCGCCGCGCACGTCCACCGCGGCGATCGTGCCGGCGGGCGGGAGGATCACCGTGCAGCCGGTGAGGCCGACGCCGTCCTCGGCGTGGCCGACGCGGTAGCCCGTCGGCAGCGCGGTCACGGCGTCACCGTCAGGTCGCCCGGCTCGAGATCCGCCGCAGCCTCGCCGGCCGCCCGGCGCGGTGGCACGCGAGGCACTCGCGCGCGCCGCGGAAGGGACGGAAGCGGCGGAACAGCCGCTCGCATCCCTCGCAGCGGTAGACGTGCAGGGCTCGCCGCTGCCGGAACTCGGCGAGCGCGCGGGTCTCGGGGGCGCCACCGGGACGGACCCCGAGCGTCCGCGCGAGGCGCCGGAACAGGCGGCCATGGCCCGCCCGCGGCCCGTCGAGGCGCCACGCCCAGGCGTGCGCGGCCTCGTGCAACAGCGTGTCCCGCTGCTCCGCCTCGGAGAGGTGCGCCGAGATGGTGATCCGGTGCGGCGGGCCGTACTCGATGTGTCCGCCCGTCAGCTTGCGGCGGGAGACCTGGACGCGCGCGGGATCGAGCCCGAAGCGCGCCGCCACCCGGTCGTAGAGCCGCTGCAGGCGGAAGCCGGGCTCGGGCTCCTCGATCGAGAACAGCAGCTCCACCGAAACAAGATTAGCGCAGCCCGGAGAATTCGTGGCCATCGGGAGCGGTGGCCGCGGCGGATCGTGAATAATGCAGGGGTAAGGAGGAGTCATGTTCCGAAGAGGACTGGGCCTCGGAGTCGCCGCTCTCGTCCTGGCCGCCGCGGCCGGAGAGGCGGGAACCATGGTCTCGTATCCCAGCGGCGCCGACACCGTCGCCGCCTACGTCGCGTCGCCCGACGGTCCCGGCAAGAAACCGGCGATCGTCGTGATCCACGAGTGGTACGGCCTGAACGACTTCGCGCGCGCGAAGGCGGACGGGTTCGCCAAGCAGGGCTACGTCGCGCTCGCCATCGACCTCTACCGCGGCAAGGTCGCCGACAACGCCGACACGGCCCACCAGCTCATGCGCGGGCTGCCGGAGGATCGCGCCGTGCGGGATCTGAAGGCCGCGGTCGCGTACCTGCGGGCCCGTCCCGACGTCGACGGCACGAAGATCGCCTCGGTCGGCTGGTGCATGGGCGGCGGCTACTCGCTCGACGCGGCCATCGCGGAGCCCTCACTCGCCGGCACGGTCATCTATTACGGTCACCTCGTGACGGATCCGAAGACGATCGCCTCCCTGAAGGTCCCGCTGCTCGGGAACTTCGGCGGCCAGGATCAGGGGATCCCGCCGGCGGACGTGAAGGCGTTCGAGGAGGCGGTGAAGAAGGCCGGCGGCAGCGTCGACTTCAAGATCTATCCGGATGCGGGGCACGCGTTCGCGTCGTCGAAGGACCCGGCCGTGTTCCGTCCGGCCGACGCCAAGGACGCCGACGCGCGGACGGACGCGTTCCTGGCGAAGATGTTGAAGGGGAAGTAGTCGGCGGTCGGTGGTCGACTGACTACGTCCGGTTCTTGTACCAGTCCGCGTTGATCTGCTGGAAGTGCTTCCACTTCTCGGGGATCGTCTCCTCCGTGAAGATCGCGGTCACCGGGCATGCGGGCTCGCAGTTTCCGCACTGGATGCAGACGTCCGGATCGATGTAGAGCATCGTCGCGGCTTCGAAGTCCTTCTCGTCCTTTCGCGGGTGGATGCAATCCACCGGACAGACGTCCACGCACGCCGTGTCCTTCGTGCCGATGCACGGTTCCGCGATGATGTACATTCCCATTCGGATGCCTCCGCGCCCCGGTTCCGGCGGCGCGCCGAGATTCTAGCAGGTGACCGCAGCCGCGAGCGCGGCGTCCGTCAATTGCGGGAAACCGTGATCTGCAGGGCCAGATTCTTCCCGTCGGTTCCCGGGGTGTAGCGGACGGTCACCGCCGCACCGGGGGTCAGCGTCCCGCTGATCTTGGTCTCGGCGTTCCATTGGAACCGCTGGACCGTGCCGTCGGCGAGCGTCACCTCGACCAGCCGCTCCGAGGCCGTGACGCGCGCCACCGTTCCGGTGACCGAGGGTGTCTTGTCGACCGGAGCGGCGGCGGAGGACCCGGCGATCAGCGCCCAGGAGACGACGAGGGAAGGGACGAAGTGGCGCATAGCTTCCTTTTCGGACCGTCTCGGAGAACCCCGGTGGCGGACCCCGCCATTCCCCATTTGACAGCGGGCCCCAGCCTCCCTAGAATACGCCGTTTTTCGTTGCGGCCTGGAGGTGCAACCGAATGGTCAAGCGTTGGGCGGAAGCGGAACTTCGATTCCTGTCGGACAACGCCGAGAAGATGAGCGTCCAGGCACTCGCCGACGCCCTCTCGGTTCGCGTCGACGAGCTCGAGAAGAAGATGGAGAAGCTCGGCCTGCTCGGCAAGGTCGCGCCCGGCGCGGCCGAGCCCAAGAAGGCTCAGACCCTCAAGGAGCTCTCCAAGCACACCGAGAACGCGCGGAAGGACTACGACCGCGGCGTCGCCTGCCTCCAGAAGAAGAAGCTCGACGAGGCCGAGCGCCACTTCCTCGACCTCATCCAGAAGTATCCCGACGAGCGCGAGCTCGTGGACCGCGCGCGCGTGTACCTGACGGTCTGTCAGCGGCAGCGACGCGATCCGCGGCCGGCGCTCTCCGAGCCCGAGGACTTCTACTATGCGGCGGTCCTCGAGAAGAACCGCGGCAACGTCGCCGAGGCCATCGCCCACCTGAACCAGGCGGCGCGCAAGAACGGCGGCGGCCGGGTCGACTTCCTTCTGGCCTGCTGCTACGCGCAGCAGGGAGACCTCGAGACGGCGCTCGCGCACCTGCAGAAGGCGATCGAGGAGGATCAGCGGCATCGCGTGCTCGCGCGCCACGATCGCGACTTCGATCCGGTTCGCGAGACTCCCGAGTTCCAGAAGCTGCTGGCGTCCTGAACGGTCGACCGCCTGCGCCTCGAGGCCGGCCTATACTCCGGGCATGAAGCGCCGCGCGCGAGAGCGTCCGCGTAAGCCGAGGACGTCCGCCCCGGCGGCGGCTCCGCGCGTCATCATCCTCGCGGCCGGTCTGGGCTCGCGGATGCGCTCGGCCCGGCCCAAGGTCCTCCACCGAGTCGCCGGGCGCACGCTCCTCGAGGCCGTCCTCGCCTCGGCCGAGGGCCTGAGGCCCGAGCGCGTGGTCGTCGTCATCGGTGCGGGCCGGGAGTCGGTCGTCGCCTCCCTCGAGGGCCGCTCCGTCACCTTCGCGGTCCAGGATCCTCCGCTCGGCACCGGCGACGCCGCGCGCCGCGGCCTCGAGTCGCTCGGGGAGGGCGCGGGACCGGTCGTCGTGCTGGCGGGAGACACTCCGCTCCTGCGCGCCGAGACTCTGCGCGCGCTGGTCGAGCGCCAGCGGGAAGACGGCCTCGACCTCGCGTTCCTGTCGTTCGTGCCGCCCGATCCCGGAGCGTTCGGCCGCGTCGTTCGGGACGCGCGCGGCCGGGTCCGCAGCATCGTCGAGCTCGCCGTGGCCTCGCCCCGCGAGCGCAAGATCGCGGAGGTCAACGCGGGCGTCTACTGCTTCGCGCCGGACGCGCTGGCGCGCGCCCTGGCCGGCCTGCGCAAGAACCCGGTGAGCCGGGAGTTCTACCTGACCGACGCCGTTCAGATCCTCGCACGGGGCAAGGGTAACGGGCGCGTGGCCGCCGTGACGGTCGAGGACTGGCGCGAGGCCTGGGGCGTCAACACCCGCCGCGACCTGGCCGCCGCCGAGGAGCTCGAGCACCGGCGCGGCATCGAGCGGGCGCTCGACGCCGGGGTCACCGTCCTCGATCCCAACTCCGTCCGGATCGGGCCGAACGTCGTGCTCTCTCACGACGTCGTGCTGCACCCGTTCGTCTCGCTGGAGGGCGCGACGGTTCTCGAAGAGGGCTGCGAGGTGCTCGCCTTCACACGCGTGCTCGACTCGAGGCTCGCCGCCGGAGCCGTCGTGGGCCCGCACACCGACGTCGAGGGCGCGCAGATCGGCTCCCGCGCCCGCGTGGGCCCGTTCTCGCGCATCCGCCCGGGCTCCGAGATCGGCGAGGACGTCCGCGTCGGCAACTTCGTCGAGACGAAGAACACGGTGCTGCGCCGCGGCGTCAAGGCGCTCCACCTCTCGTACCTGGGCGACGCCGACGTCGGCGCCGAGACGAACATCGGCGCGGGCGTCATCACGTGCAACTACGACGGCGAGAAGAAGCACCGCACGGAGATCGGAGAGAAGGCCTTCATCGGCAGCGACTCGCAGCTCGTGGCCCCCGTGAAGGTGGGAGACGGCGCCTACGTCGGCTCCGGCACGACGGTCACCGAGGACGTCCCGGCCGGGGCGCTGGCCCTGAGCCGCTCGGCGCAGACGAACAAGGAGGGCTGGGTCGCCCGCCGCAAGGCCAAGAAATCCGGGTAAAATAGTCCGTCCCATGACAATCGAGCCCGCCCGGCGGCGGTTTTCGATCCCGCTCTCGCCGTTCACGGAGTAGGACCATGTGCGGAATCGTCGGATACGTCGGACCCCAGCAGGCGAGCCCGCTCTTGCTCGAGGGACTCCGCCGCCTGGAGTACCGCGGCTACGACTCGGCCGGAATCGCCACCCTCTCGAACGGCGGCTTCGAGGTCTACCGATCGCCCGGCAAGCTCGGCAACCTGGTCGAGAAGCTCTCGCAGCGGCCCGCCGCGGGCGCCACGGGCATCGGCCACACGCGTTGGGCGACGCACGGTCGTCCCACCGAGATCAACGCGCATCCGCAGACGGACTGCACCGGCCAGATCGTCGTCGTCCACAACGGCATCTTCGAGAACTTCGCGGAGCGCAAGGCCGCGCTCAGGGCCGCGGGCCACCGCTTCACGAGCGAGACGGACACCGAGGTCTTCGCCCACGAGATCGAGGCGGCCTTCCAGGGCGACCTCCTCGCGGCGGTGCGCGCGGCGGTCTCCCGGCTCACCGGCGCCTACGCGGTCCTGATCGCGTCGAGCCGCGAGCCCGGGGTCCTCGTCGCCGCCCGCTCGGGGCCTCCCATCGTCCTCGGCCTCGGCCAGGGCGAGAACTTCGTAGCGTCGGATCCGGTCGCGCTCGTGCCCTGGACGCGGGACGTCGTCTTCCTCGAGGACGGCGACGTCGCCCGGGTCGACGCGGAGGGCGTGCGCATCGTCGACACCCAGGGGAAGAGGCTCGACCGCGAGGTCCACCGGATCCTCTGGGACGCCGTCGCCGCCGAGAAGGGCGGCTACCGCCACTACATGGCCAAGGAGATCCACGAGCAGCCGACGGCCGTGGCCGAAACGCTCGGCGGCAAGGTGTCGCTCGAGACCGGCGAGCTGTACCTCGACTCGCCGCTGCTGTCGCCGGAGCGCGTCGCGGGCTTCGACCGTGTGCTGCTGCTCGCCTGCGGGACCTCGTGGCACTCCGCGCAGGTCGGCAAGTTCCTCATCGAGGGGATGGCGCGGATCCCGGTGGAGGTCGACTACGGCAGCGAGTTCCGCTACCGGCGGCCGGTCGTGGGGCCGAAGACGCTGACCATCGGGATCTCCCAGTCGGGCGAGACGGCGGACACCGTCGCCGCGCTCAACGAGGCGCGCCGCGCGGGCTCGCCGGTCGGAGCGATCGTGAACGTGCCCGGCAGCCAGATCGCGCGGATGGCCGACGCGGTCTTCTCGACGCACGCCGGGCCCGAGATCGGCGTGGCCTCAACGAAGGCGTTCACGACCCAGCTCGCCGTCCTCTACCTCCTCGCCGCGAAGCTGCGGGCCTCGCGGGGGCTCGCGAAGGTGCTGTCCGAGGAGGAGCGCCTGGCCCTGGCGCACCTGCCCAAGGCCCTCGGCGCCGCACTCGCGCTCGAGCCCGAGATCGAGGAGCTGGCGCGCCGCTACCAGCACGCCAGGGACTTCCTGTTCCTCGGACGCGGGCTCCACTACCCGGTGGCCCTCGAGGGAGCGCTCAAGCTCAAGGAGATCTCGTACATCCATGCCGAGGGCTATCCCGCCGGCGAGATGAAGCACGGGCCGATCGCCCTGGTCGACGAGAACCTTCCGGTCGTGGTTCTCGCGCCCCACGACGCGTGGCGCGAGAAGACGCTGTCGAACCTGCGCGAGGTCAAGTCGCGCGACGGGATCGCGATCGTGCTCGGGACGCGGCCCGATGAGGAGGTCGCGTCGATCGCGGATCACGTCATCCTCGTGCCGGAGACGATCGCGGAGCTGCAGCCGATCCTGTCCGTCGTCCCGCTCCAGATGTTCGCGTACCACGTGGCCGTGCGCCTCGGCTGCGACGTCGACCAGCCGCGGAACCTGGCGAAGTCGGTGACGGTGGAGTGAGCCGCCGCCGATCTCGCTTATGATCCCGCGGTGCCTGACTCCCCCTTCCCCCAGGGCCTGAACCCCGAACAGCGCGAGGCGGTCCTTCACGACAGGGGGCCGCTGCTCGTCCTCGCCGGCGCCGGATCCGGCAAGACGCGCGTCATCACTCACCGGCTCGCGCACCTGGTCGCGGGAGGCGCCGATCCCCGCACGATCGCCGCCGTGACCTTCACCAACAAGGCGGCCCAGGAGATGCGCGAGCGCGTCCAGGCCCTCCTGGGCGTCGACCGGCTCGCCTCCTTCGTCGGGACGTTCCACTCCTGGTGTCTGCGGTTCCTGCGCCGCCGCGCGCGGGAGGCGGAGCTGCCGCCGCGCTTCGCGATCGCGGACTCCGCCGACCAGCTCGCGCTGGTCAAGGAGGCGATGGGGGAGCTGTCGATTTCCGAGCAGCTCCTTCCGCCCGGCGCGGTGCGGGCGCGGATCTCCTCCGCCAAGAACGCGCTGATCTCGGTGGAGCGGTTCGAGCAGACCCAGACCGACTTCGCCGGCGAGCGCATCGCGCAGGTCTACCGGCTGTACCAGAAGAAGCTCGCCGCGAACGGCGCGCTCGACTTCGACGACCTGATCGGCCGCACCGTGGCGCTCCTCGCGCAGTCGCCGGCGGTCGCCGAGCAGGAACGGCGCTGGGTGCGGCACCTGCTCATCGACGAGTACCAGGACACCAACTCCGCGCAGGACGCGCTCGTCAAGCGGCTCGGCGAGGGTTCGGCGTCGCTGTGCGCCGTCGGGGACGAGGACCAGGCCATCTACCGGTGGCGGGGCGCGGAGGTCGAGCACATCCTCCGCTTCGAGACCGACTTCGCGGGCGCGCGCGTGATCCCCCTGGAGCGCAACTACCGCTCGACGGCCGGGATCCTTTCAGCGGCGGCCGGGCTCGTTTCCCACAACCGGCGCCGCCGCGAGAAGAGGCTGATCGCCGACCGGGGCCAGGGCGCCGCGGTCCGCGTCTGGCGCTTCGACGAGGACCGCGCCGAGGTGGAGGCGGTCGCGCGCGAGATCGCCTCGTCCGGCCACCCTGCCGGGGAGATCGCCGTCCTCTACCGCACCAACGCGCAGTCGCGGCCCTTCGAGGAGGAGCTCGTCCGCCGCCGGACTCCGTACGTCGTGGTCGGCGGCATGAAGTTCTACGAGCGGGCGGAGGTCAAGGACGTGCTCGCGTACCTGCGGCTCGCGGCGCGTCCCGACGACGACCTCGCCTTCCGCCGCGTCGTCAACGTCCCCGCGCGCGGCATCGGCTCGGCCTCGCTCGACCGTCTGGCGCAGGCCGCGCGGGAGACGGGGAAGTCGTGGTGGGAGGTCTCGGCCGACCCGCCGGCGGGCGTCGCGGACCGCGCGCGGACGTCGCTCGCGCGTTTCCGGGCGATCGTCGAGGACCTGGCGGCGAAGGCCCCGACGTGGACGCCGTCGGCGCTGCTCGAGCACCTCCTGACGGTGACCGGATACGCCGCGCTCTACGAGGGCTCCGAGGACCGCGAGGACGTGGCGCGCCGCGAGAACATCCAGGAGCTGCTCTCCTCCGCGCGCGAGTTCGAGCGGCGCAACGCCGAGGGCGCGACGATCGCCGAGTACCTCGACACCGTGGCGCTGGCGACCGACGCCGACGCGGCGCCCGCCGGCGGGGCCGTGACGCTCTCGACGCTCCACGCCGCCAAGGGTCTCGAGTTCGCGCAGGTCTTCGTCGTGGGGCTCGAGGAGGGGTACCTGCCGCACGGCCAGTCCGCCGAGGACGAGGACGAGCTCGAGGAGGAGCGACGGCTCCTCTACGTCGGGATGACGCGGGCGCGCGACGCGCTCGTCCTCACGCAGGCGGACCGACGCCTGGTGTACGGGAGGATCGAGAGCCGGCGGCCCTCGCGCTTCCTCGACGAGATCCCTTCGAAGGCGATCGAGCAGCAGTTCTTCGGGCGATCCGTCTCCGCCGGTCCCACGCTCTTCGCGTCGCGAAGCCGCGGCATCTCACACGAGCCGGAGCCGGAGGACGCGCGGCCGCTCCGCCGCGGCAAACGCGTGCGCCACCCCCGCTACGGCTACGGCGTCATCCTGACCGAGGAGGGCTCGGGCGAGGAGACGCGGCTCACGGTGTACTTCGACCGCGCCGGCAAGAAGAAGTTCGTCGCGCGCTACGCGGACCTGACGCCGGCCTGAGAAGAGCGGCGGATCAGGACCTCCCGTTCGCGAGGCGATCCGCGCGCCGGGCGATCCGCTCGAAGCCCATCGACCTCGCCTCCGAGGCGAGCGCGCTCGCTTCTTTCGTCGCGCCGGACGCCGATCCCGCGTCGATCTCGGCCGCGGCCAGCCGCGTCTCGAGGATCAGGTCTTTCCACGCGAGCCTATCCGCCAGCCGCGCCGCCGCGTCGACGTCGGCGCGCGCCTCGGGCGATCGCCCCGCCGCGTGCTCCACGCGTGCACTGGCGAGCAGCACGGGCACGCGGGCGTCGGCCGTCGTGGCGTCGTCGAGCAGCGCCCTCCCCGCAGCGGCCGCCTTCGCCGCGTCCGCCTTCTGTCCGCCGCCCAGCATCGCGTCGGCGAGAACGGCCTCGGCGCCGGCCTGGTCGGCCTTCCGGCCGGCAGCCGCGAATTCCGCGGCCGCGGCCTGGGCGAGGCGGCGCGCGTCGTCCCACTTTCCCTCCTCGGCGCGCAGGCGCGCGATCAGGAGCTCGCTCTCGGGAATCGTGTACTCGCGGAGCTTCTGGCGGATCTCGAGCGACTCGCCGAGGAGGCGTCCGGCCTCCGAGAGGCGTCCGCGCTCGAGCTCGAGCGCACCGAGATCGGCCGCGTGCTGCGCGATCCAGCTCGTCTCGGCCCTGTCCCGGCTGGTCTTCAAGGCCTCCTCGGCGAGCGCCGACGCCTCCGCGAGCTTTCCCTGTGCGGCGAGAGCGGCGATCTGCCCGCTGTAGCTGTCGTGGAGATAGCTGCCGTTCTCGCGGGAGATCTTCATCGCCTCGCGATGGAGCGCGATGGCCTCGTCCAACTTCCCCTGACCGAGCCGGATCGAGCCGAGGGCGTTCAGGCCCCACGGGAGCTGCCGCCGGTCCGGAACCGCCCGCCAGATCGAGTTCGCCTCGACGATGAGCCGCTCCGCTTCGGCCGTGTCGCCGCGCAGCGACGCCACGCGGGACAGACTCGCGACCGCCGCGGCCTTTTCGAGAACGTAGCCGATCCGGTCCGACACGTCGACGGCGTGCTGGTAGGACGCGCGCGCGCCGCTCGCGTCGCCCTCGTCGAACTGGATGTCGCCGAGTTTGTGCGCCGCCCGTGCCTCGCCGCCGCGATCGCCGATCTCCGAGAAGATGCGCATCGCCTGCTCCACGGGCGCCTTCTCCGATCGCCCGAGCGTCTGCGCCGCGATCGCTCGCTCGACAAGCGCGTTGGCCTCGACCGAACGCTCCTGCCGCGAGCGGGCCTCCGCGAGCCCGCGTTCGGCCGCGCGAAGGGCGCCCCTGGGGTCCGTTCGCATCAACACGCGCGCCTCGAGCACGTCGACACGCGGGTCGTCGCCCGCAGGCGCCGGGAGCGCGTGCAACCCGCGGATCGTGGCGATGGCATCCGAGTCGCGCGCCGCGTTCTCCTGCAGAGTGGCGAGACGCAGCCCGTTCTCGAGGTCATCCGGCGCCACCCGCTGCAGCTCGCGGGAGAGCTCGATCGCGCGGTCCCACTCCTTGTTCGCGGCGCGATAGGCGGACTCGATGTCGAGCTGATCCCTTCTCGGCAGCCCATGCGCGTTCGCGAGCGCCTGCTGCAGCTCCAGGCGCGCGTTCTCCTCGTATCCGAGCGTCGCGTACGCCCGGCCGAGCGCAAAGTGGGCCAGGGGAGAGTCGGGCTCCGCCGCCACGGCCTTCGAGAGAAGATTCCGGGCGGCGAGCGCATCGAAGTCGCGCAACTTCCGGAGTCCCTCGGCGTAGAGCCGCAGCGCCTCGGCCTCCTTCGGGAGTGCCCTCGTCGAGAGCCCCTCGGCGGCGGCGCGCTCGGGCTCTCGCAGCGAGGTCCGCAGCCGCTGGCCGACCGAGGACACCAGCTCGAAGAGACGCGACGACTCGCCGCTCTCGCTGGCCGCCGCGATCGTGTCGCCCGTTCGCGCGTCCTGGACGAAGACGTCGATTCGGATCCGTGAATCCTCCGGGCCCGATCCCGAGGAGACGTACGAGCCGCCGATGACGTCGTCCACCGCGGCGGCCCGCCGCAACCGGGACAACGACTCGGGCGAGAGACTTCCCGGGAGCGCGAGGCCGAGCTCCCGCCGGAGCCGCTCCGCCGACTCGGCCGGCATCAATCGGTAAGACGAGCCGGGCGCGAGCTCCGCCTGGACCATTTCCGAGAGGGCCGTGGCGATCCAGTCGAGCTCCGGACGATTCGAAAGGTTGCGGAACCCGAGCACCGTGATCGTCCGTCGCGAGGGGCCCGCGGCTCCAGCCCCCGACGCGTCGCGGAGCCGCAGCGCGAGCACGAGGCCGACGGCGGTCGCGGCCACGAGGACGGCGAAGACGGTCGCGCGGGAGGGGAGACGGCGCGGGGCCGGGGAGGGCTCGGAGCCCTGCGGCGGCTGGTGGATCGTCGTGGCCGCCGTGACGGGCGCCGGTGTCGACGGCGCCGGGAGAGCGGTGGGCTCCATGACCGGCGGCGGCGGCTCCGGGTCGAGGCGCCGCACTGCGCCGAGGAATCGATAGCCGACCCGCGGCACCGTCTCGATGTATTCGGACGGGTCGGCGGTCTCGCCGAGAGCCCGGCGGATCAGCCAGATGTTCTTGTTGAGGTTGGTCTCGTCCACGACCGTGTCGGGCCACAGTCGGGACATCAGCTCCTGCTTCGAGAGCAGGTGCCCGGCGTTTCGGACGAGGAGGACGAGGGTCTCGAAGACCTTAGGCTTGAGCGCGATCGGTCGGCGTCCGTCGTGGAGCGAGTGCTCGGTGACGTCCAGCCGAAACGGGCCGAACTCGTAGATCTCTCGTTCGCGCAAGGGTTTGGGTTCCACCGAATTGTCGCGGAAAAGACGTCCACAGACAAACGACGGAACGGTTCAAGACCCGCGGGGGGCCACGGGCGCAGCCTCTCCCGCATGACCGCCGCCGAGTCACCGCTTTCCGCGTGCCGCCGTTGCGGCTGCCCTCTCGCGGGCAACGAAAGCTACTGCAGCCACTGCGGGCGCCCGGTCGACGGCCGGGGCCGGCTCACGCGGGCCCTCGCCATCGCCGGGATCCTCGCGGCGCTCGCGGCCGCCGGAACATGCGTCGCGCGCTCGCGCGGCGCCGCCGGCGGGCGGTCCTCCCTCACCCGGAAGACATCACCGATCGACAACTCGAACCGGATCGAAACCGCTCGCAACGAAAGGAAGAACGCATGAGGAGACGGACGGCATGGCTCGGACTCGCGGGGGTGGTGATTTTCTCGTTGTCGGCGCGAGCGCAGGACGCGCGGCCCCGCCCGAAGACCTACGGGATCAGCCAGGACTCGATCTATCACGTCTCGATCACGGACTTCGTCCCGTGGCAGAGCGGCTGGGGGACCAAGGACGACTCCTTCATCGGGGCCCTCGCGCGTCACGCCGCGAGTTGCTCGGGGACGTGTCTTTATGCGATTCCGCGGCTTCCCAACGGAGCATTGCTCACCGGCATCGAGGCGTACTTCTGCAACAGCAACCCGGACTCGGGCCGTGTCCTCGGGATCGAGCTCTACAAGACCTGGTACGACGGGAGCAACGCCCAGTACCTTGGGCCCGGCCCCTACAGTGCCACGCACAACGGCTGCGGCGAGTTCGCGATCATGGACCTGACGTCGCTCAACTTCCAGGTCAACTACTACGACAACCAGTTCTACCTGCTGGCGAACATCGACTCGGACGACGGGTCCCAGGCCATCGCCGGCGTCAACCTCTTCTATCGGCTCCAGGTCAGCCCCGCGCCGCCGACGGCCGACTTCGGCGACGTGCCTACCAACCACCCGTACTTCCAGTTCATCGAGGCGCTCTCCGGATCGGGAATCACGGCAGGGTGCGGCAACGGCGACTACTGCCCGGACCGGCCGATCACGCGCGGGGAGATGGCGGTGTTCCTGGCGAAGGCGCTCGGGCTGCAGTGGCCATGACGTCGAAAGGAAGGAAGGCACAAGTCATGAAGACCACGATTCGCCTCTCGTTGAGTCTCGCTTCCATGCTTCTGAGCGGATCGCTGTTGGCGCAGGCGACGGAACCGCGCGCGCTCTTGCCGAAGCCGAAGTCCTACGGGACGGACCAGATCAGCTATTACCGCGTCGCGGCATCCGAGTTCACCTTGCTCGATACGACCAGCGGGGTCGTCTACACCGACACCGCCTACCCGACCGCCAACAATTACGAGCGCTATTCGGTCGGGGTTCCCGGTTGGTTCGTGGCCTCTCCTCATCTTCCCTCCGGCGCCGTCGTGACCTACTTCGAGCTCGACTCCTGCGACGAGGATCCTGTCAACGACGTCGTCGCTTACCTCTCGCAGTGCGACATCCTCGGCCACTGCAACGGACTCATCGGAATGCAATCGGTCAACAACGCCATTCCTTGCGGCTTCACTTCCCTCGATGTGTCGTCCAACGGTCTGCAAGTCGACAACTATCGCAATCAGCTCACCATCACCGTGATCACACAATCGGGAACCTCGAATACCCGCTTCGCCGGCGTGATCCTCGGCTACAAGTTGCAGGTCAGCCCGCCGCCGCTCTTCGCGGACTTCAATGACGTGCCGACCGACCATCCCTACTTCCAGTTCATCGAGGCCCTCTCCAACTCGGGCATCACCGCGGGATGCGGCAACGGCGACTACTGCCCGGACCGGGCGATCACCCGCGGAGAGATGGCGGTGTTCCTCGCGAAGGCGCTCGGGCTGCAGTGGCCATGAATCGATTCCCAAAGGAGGCCGTCATGAACCGCTCCCGGACTCGCATCGTCGTGGTCGTCCTGGCACTCGCGACGGCGGCGTCGAAGGCTCTCGCGGTCACGGTCGTCGTCACCAGCACGGCCGACCTCGTCACCGGCTGCGCGACGACGGGCACGACCCAGCCGGGGACCGACGGCTGCACGCTGCGCGACGCGATCCTCTTCAGCGACGCCAATCCGCCGACGCCGCCCGCGCAGAACCTGATCGCCTTCGACATCCCGGGCAGCGGCGCGCCGCTGATCCACGCTGCGACCACGCTGCCGCCGATCACGGCCGCGACCCTCGTGGACGGCTACACCCAGCCCGGGGCGAGCCCGAACACTCAGGCCGTCGGGAGCGACGCGGTGATCGAGGTCACCGTGCGCGGCAATCGGACCGTGTGGAGGCTTCTCGTCGTCTCCGGGGGAGCCGGCAGCGTCATTCGCGGGCTCTCGCTCAGCATCCTCGACGACGGGGTCGAGGACCTGCTGCCGCAGATCGCGGTCTCTCTCGAGTCCTGCTGCAACGCGGTCACGGGAAATTTCATCGGATTCGACCAGTCGGCCGGTGAGCCGGCCTACGGCGCCGTCGAGGTCGACTCTTCTCACAATGTCATCGGGGGAGCCTCTCCCGCCGATCGAAACGTGCTCGGGCCGGGGGGCGATCTCGCGATCGTCGAGCTCCTCGGCTCCGCGAACCTGGTCCAGGGGAACTACATCGGAATCGACGCCGCCGGAACCGGCGGGCTCTTTGCCGCCAAGAACGGCGTGCGGATCGACGCGGATTCCAACCAGGTCATCGGCAACGTGATCTCGGACAACGATGGCGGCATAAGAGTCAGGTCCAATGGCAACGCGATCTCCGGCAATCGGATCGGGACGGATGCGACCGGGACCGCGCTTCTCGCGAACAGGTTCTTCGGGGTGGTCATCGAGGGCTCCGGCAACGTCGTCGGCAGCGCGAATAGCACGAACCCGATCCTCGGCGCGCTCTTCGACGGCAACGAGATCGCGAACACGATCATCGGAGCCGGGATCTACGTCCAATCCGGCATGAGCAACGCCCTCCTCTCCAACTCCCTCTTTTCCAACTTCGATCTCGGCATCGACCTCAACAACGACTTCGTCACGTCCAACGACCCCGGCGACGGCGACGCGGGTCCTAACGGGCTCCAGAACTTTCCCGTTCTGACGAGCGCTTCGGGTCCGGGCCCCCAGACGAACGTCGTCGGCAGCCTGAACAGCGCCGCCAACACGACGTACCGCATCCAGCTCTTCTCGAACTCGGCCTGCGACTCGACGGGCTACGGCGAGGGCGAGACGCTCGTCGACGAGCTCTTCGACACGACGAATGCGAAGGGGAACGCGGCGATCCACGACCAGGTCTTCCCGAGGATTCCTCCCGGGCAGTTCGTGACGGCGACGGCCACCGATCCCGCCGGCAACACGTCGGAGTTCTCCCAGTGCGTGCTCGTGACAGCCATCGGTCCACCTCCGCCGCCTCCCTTCCGCACGATCACACGGTTTCTCGAGGAGGGGCCGATCCGCGTCGCGCCCGGCGTTCCGGTCGAATTTCCGGTCGGCGTCGGGGCGAGGCAGGAGGCCCGCGAGGCCGTCTCCGGGTCGGTCAGCATCATCGATCCCGCCGGGAACGCCTGCCAGGCGAACCTGATCCGCACCGGCGTCGGAGCCTGCGCGCTGACGTTTCCGAGCGTGGGGACCTACAGCGTCCGCGCGCACTACGCGGGCGGCGCGGAGTTCCTCGGCAGCGATTCGGACCCGCTGGTCGTGAACGTCGTGGCGGGCGCGGACTAGGGCCGCGCAATCAGCGCGATCATCCGCCCGGCGTTCGCCCCGTCGCGCCGCCAGCTCGCGAACTTCGCGCCGCCGCAGAGGGTGCACGCCGGGTGGACGGCGATGGACGAACGGGGCACGCCGGCCGCGGTCAACTGCGCGACGTTGACCGCGCGCAGGTCGAGGCGGTATTTGCCGGCGCCGCCGCAGCCCGCGCGCACGAAGTCGCCCGCGAACTGCGCGGCGACGTCGCCTCCGACCTCGTAGCAGCAGGGCCCGATCGAGGGCCCGATCCAGGCCGAGAGCGCCGCGGGCGCCGCGCCCAGCGCCTGGAGCGCCGCGACGGCCGCCCCCGCGACGTTGCGCGCGGAGCCCCGCCACCCGGCATGGGCGGCGCCGACGACGCTCTGAGAACTCGCCGCGCCGACGACGCCGGATCCGGACAGCAGGATCGGCACGCAGTCGGCGGTCTGCACCACGAGCGCGGCGCCGGGCTGATCCGTGGCGAGCGCGTCGTACTCGCCGGCGCAGGACGCGGACGCGGCGGGGCGCGACTCGCGCAGCATGGCCACGTCCGCGCCGTGGACCTGTCTCGCCCAGGAGATCGGCGCCGCGTCGAGTCCCACGGCGAGCGCGAGGCGCCGAGCGAGGTAGGCGGTCGGCGTCGGCTCTCCCTCGGGAGCGCGGCCGCGACCCGAGAACGCGACGGTGAGGCCTTCCGGCGAGAGCCGCGGACGCATCACGAGCACGCCGTCGCGCTCCTCCTCGATCCAGGACATCGCCGCATTGTACGGGCGAGGCGGCCGCGATGAGGGGTGTTAGAATTCTCCAGTGTCGGCACTCGAATCGCCCGCTAAAATCAGGGTTTTTCCGGTCATCGGGCTCGAGGTCCACGCCCAGCTCCTGACGCAGTCGAAGATGTTCTGCGCGTGCCCGGTCACGGTCGGCGCGCCCGCGAACACGGCGACTTGCCCGGTCTGCCTGGGCTTTCCCGGCACGCTTCCCGTCCTCAATCGCCACGCGGTCACCCTCGGGCTGCGGCTGGCGCAGGCCGTGGGCGCGACGATCCATCTCGAGTCGCAGTTCGCCCGCAAGAACTACTTCTACCCGGACCTGCCGAAGGGCTACCAGATCTCCCAGTACGACCGGCCGTTCTCGACCGGCGGCATCGTGACGATCGACACGCCGCAGGGCGAGAAGAACATCCGGCTCGTCCGCATCCACCTCGAGGAGGACGCCGGCAAGCTCCTGCACGACACGCCGTACGACGACGTCCCCGCCGACGTCTCGCTCGTGGACTGGAACCGGGCCGGCGTGCCGCTCGTCGAGATCGTCAGCGAGCCCGACCTGCGGTCTCCGGAGGAGGCGGCGTCGTACCTGACCGAGCTGCGGCGCCTGCTCCGATACACCGGGGTCTCCGACGGAGACATGGAGAAGGGCAACCTGCGCTGCGACGCGAATGTCTCGATCCGGGAGAGCGAGACGGCGCCCTTCGCGACGCGCGTCGAGATCAAGAACCTGAACTCGATAAGGTTCGTGGCGAAGGCCGTCGAGCACGAGGTCGAGCGGCAGGCCGGTGTCGTCGCGTCGGGCGGGACGATCGTGCAGGAGACGCGCCTCTGGGACGAGCGGGCCGGCCGCACTGTCGCGATGCGGAGCAAGGAGGAGGCGCACGACTACCGCTACTTCCCGGAGCCGGACCTGGGCCTCCTCGCCGTCGACGAGGCCTGGCTGGCCGAGGCGGCGAGCGCGATGCCCGAGCTGCCGCGCGCGCGTCGGGCCCGCTTCGTGTCCCGGTACGCCGTGGCCGCGCAGGACGCGGAGACGCTCGTCGGGTCGCGAGAGCTGGCCGATTACTTCGAACGCACCGCGCAGAGCGTCAATGCGAAGCTCGCCGCCAACTGGGTGACCGGCGAGGTCCTCCGCGGGATGAAGGAGCGCAGGGTCTCGATCGAGGAGGCCCTCTCGTTTCCCGTCTCGCCGGAGCGCCTCGCCGCGCTCCTGAAGCTGGTCGAGTCCGGCGCCGTGTCGACGGCCTCCGCGAAGGAGGTCCTGGCCGCGATGATGGACTCGCCCGAAGCCCCCGAGGCGATCGTCGAGAGGAAGGGGCTGTCGAGCCTGCGCGACTCGGGGGCGGTCGATTCGGCGATCGCGGAGGTCCTGGCGGCCAACCCCTCGCAGCTCGCCCTCTACCGGTCCGGCAAGACGCAGACGTACGGCTGGTTCTTCGGGCAGGTGATGAAGAGGACCGGAGGGCGCGCCGACCCCGCCGCCGTCAAGGAGGCGCTGACGAAGGCCCTCGGACCCGCGCCGGCATGATCCAGCTGTTCTCGGTCTCCAAGAAGTACGGCGCCTTCCGGGAGGCGCTCGTCGACGTCACGTTCCGCGTCGCGCCGGGCGAGTTCGTGTTCCTGACCGGGCCCTCGGGCGCCGGCAAGTCGACCCTCCTGCGGCTGCTGTTCCTGGAGGAGCCGCCCACGTC
>Ga0070666_10000436_pt1 | contig 25522 bp, 23 predicted proteins | sample KBSS23metaG_FD_64677 | JGI IMG/M metagenome (GOLD analysis project Ga0070666, IMG submission 64677) | Switchgrass rhizosphere microbial communities from Kellogg Biological Station, Michigan, USA - KBS S2-3 metaG | ecosystem: Host-associated > Plants > Roots > Rhizosphere > Soil ... | reverse complement strand
GTCGAGGACGACGCTCCCCTGGCCCGGGGGCTGGAAGAAACGCTCGCCACCGCCGGCCGCTCGCGGTTCCGGGTCACGCACGTGACGCGGCTCGCGGATGCCCTCATGGCCGTCAGCGCCCGGAGGTACGACGTCGTCCTGCTCGACCTGAACCTGCCCGACGCGCGCGGCCCGGTCGCGCCCCGGACTCTGCAGAAGGCGGCCTCCGAAGTTCCGATCGTGATCCTGACCGGCGTCGAGGACGATCAACTCGCCGAAGAAAACGCGCGGGCGGGAGTTCAGGATTACCTCCTGAAGCGCGAGATCAACGGCGACATCCTCGTGCGCTCGCTTCGGTACGCGATGGAACGCAGCAAGCTCCTGAACGCGGCCAAGGCGCTGTCGGTCCGGGACGAGTTGACCGGACTCTTCAATCGCCGCGGATTCCTCGGCGCCGCCGAGCAGCAGCTGAAGATGGCGAACCGGATGGAGAAGCCGGTCGTGCTCCTCTTCGCCGACGTCGACGGCATGAAGGAATGCAACGATCGGTTCGGACACGCGCAGGGCGACCGCCTCCTCATGAAGGCGACCCGCACTTTTCGGAACACCTTTCGCGAGTCGGACGTCCTCGGGCGCCTGGGGGGCGACGAGTTCGCGATCCTGTCGCTCGCGAGCGGCGAAGAAACATCCGGACTCCTCGTCTCGCGCCTGCAGCACAACATCGATTTCGAAAATCTCGCGCAACCCGGTTCGATTCCGCTCTCCCTTTCGGTCGGCCTCGCCTATACCGAACCCGGGAGGGACGCCCGTCTCGAGGAGCTCATGGATCAGGCGGACTCCTGGATGTACGACCACAAGCGGCGCCGGAAAAGGGTGACGTCGGACGCCTGAACTCCCTTTCGTTCGGAGGTATGATCCTCCTCCGATCATCCATGAAGAGGCTTCCGTGAGCGCCGCCGGTCCGATTTCCGACGCCCGAGCCGCGGCTCCGGCTTCCCCTTCCGTTCCCGCCCCCGCGGAGACGCGCTCGGTCCACCCGATCGTCCGTCTCGACTATTTCGTCCGGATCCCCGCGGCTTTCGTCGTTTTCCTCGTCATGGGGTCGATCTACCTTCCCCAGCGCCGCACCGGACTGATCCTCGCGCTCGTCGTGCTCTACGGGCTGGTGTGGCCCCACGCGGCGTACTTCCTGGCGAAAGGGAGCCGCGACAGCAAGGCGGCCGAGCTGCGGAACCTTCTGATCGATTCGTTCATGATCGGCGTCTTCATCGCGCTCGCGTCCTACAGTCTCCTGGCGGCGCTCGCGTTCCTCACTTCCGTCAACGCGGCGAACCTGAGCGTCGGCGGCGTCCGCTTTTCGCTGAAAGGAGTTCTGGCGCTCATCGCGGGAGCGGCGGCCGCGTCGCTCGCGTTCGGTTTCCGGGTCAACCCCGACTCCGGCGCGCTGACTTCCGCCTTCAGCATTTTCGCGATCGTCTGCTTCACCACGATCTTCGGTCTCCATTCCCACCTCCAGACCCGCCGGATGCTGCGCACGAAGCAGGCGGTGCAGGAGCAGAAGATCCAGATCGAGGAGCAATCCCGCCAGGTCGAGCAGGCGCGGGCGGCGGCGGAAGAGGCCCGGGAGGCGGCCGAGGCGGCCAACCGCGCCAAGAGCGCTTTCCTCGCCAACATGAGCCACGAGCTTCGCACGCCCTTGAACGCGATCATCGGATACAGCGAGCTCATCGAGGAGGAGATCGCCGACGGGAACCCGGAGGACCTGATCGCGGATCTCCAGAAGATCCGGACCTCGGGGAAGCATCTCCTGCGGCTCATCAACAGCGTTCTCGATCTCTCCAAGATCGAGGCGGGCAAGATGACCCTGTTCGTCGAGACCTTCGACATCGCGCAACTCGTCGCGGAGGTGGAGAGCACGTCCGCGGCACTCTTTTCGCAGAACCGGAACCGGTTCGTCGTGCAGTGCGATCCCGGGCTCGGGTCCCTGAAGGGAGACGTCACCAAATTGAAGCAGATCCTCCTGAACCTGCTCTCGAACGCGAGCAAGTTCACCGAGAACGGGGAAGTCTCCCTGAGGGTGAGCCGGGAGGTCGATGCGGACGGAAACGGGATCGTCTTTCGCGTGCGCGACTCGGGAATCGGGATGACTCCGGAGCAGAGCGCGAAGCTCTTCCAGGCTTTCACGCAGGCCGACGCGGCGACGACCCGGAAGTACGGCGGGACGGGTCTCGGGCTCGCGCTTTCCCGCCGTTTCTGCCAGATGATGGGTGGCGACGTCACGGTCGAAAGCACGCTCGGGAAAGGCTCCGTCTTCTCCGTCCGGCTCCCGACCGACGTGGGCAACGAGGAGGGCGACGCGACGTCGATCCACCGCGTGAACTTCCGGGCGCTTGTCGAAGAAGAGGAGAAGCGCCGCGGGGCGCTGCGGGAAAAGCAGCAACCGCCGCAGAACCCGGCCCGTGGCTGAAACGCGCATCCTCCTCGTGGAGGACAACGAAATGAACCGCGACATGCTGACGCGGCGGCTGACGCGTCGCGGTTACGCCGTGGACGCGGCGGGCGACGGCGAGGAAGCGGTGTCCCGGGCCGGCGCGAGCCTTCCGGATATCGTGCTGATGGATCTGAATCTCCCCGTGCTCGACGGGTTCGAGGCGACGCGGCGGTTGAAGTCCGCGGAGGCGACCCGCGCCATCCCGGTGATCGCGCTCTCGGCGCACGCGATGGCGGAGGACCGCGAACGAGCGCTCGCCGCCGGATGCGACGACTTCGACAGCAAGCCGATCGACCTCGACCGTCTGCTTCGCAAGATCCAGGGGCTTCTCGGTCCGAAAGCTCCGGCGCCGTGACCCCGCCTTCCGGAGCGGCGCCCCCGGGGGACACCGCGGTCCTCTCTCTGCCGGCGGAAATCGAGAACCTCCCGGCCCTCGTCGGTTTCGTCCGGGACGCGTGCGCGCGCGCCGGCGCCGATCCGGAGGCGAGCCACGCGCTCCGGCTGGCCGTCGACGAGGCGTGCACGAACGTGATTCGCCACGGATACCGGGAGAGCCCTGCCGGCCCGATCGAAATATCGGTCGTCGTCTCGCCCGGACGGATCGTGGTCACGATCGACGACCGGGCGCCGTCGTTCTCACCCGCCGAGGCCCCGGCGCCCGACATCGATTCGGGATGGAACGAGCGGGCGGTCGGGGGGCTCGGCTGGCATTTCGTCAAGAACGTCGTCGACGAGGTGCGGCACGAAGCGCGCGCGGGCGGCGGAAACCGCCTCGTCCTCGTCAAGAATCTCAAGGAGGATCGATCATGGAAATCACGGTAACGGAATCGGGTCCGGTGACGGTCGTCGCGATCCGGGGAAGCGTGGACGGCCTCACGGCGGGCGCGCTGACGGAATCCCTGGGAACCCAGGTGCGGGCCGGCCGGGTCCGCATCGTCGGAGATTTCGCCGAAGTCGACTACATCAGCAGCGCGGGGCTTCGGGCCGTCCTGGGAGCGTTGAAGGAAGCGCGGCAGCAGGGAGGAGACTTTCGCCTCGCCGCCATTCGTCCGGACGTCCAGCGCGTGCTCGACCTCTCGGGTTTCACGAGCATCCTGAAAACGTTCGCGGATCCCGAAGGCGCGGTGGGGAGCTTCGGAGCGTGAGCATTTCGCCGGGGATCGCGCCGGCGCGCCGGGTGGCGCTCGTCATCGGCTCGGGGAGCGTCAAGTGCGCCGCCGCGCTCGGACTCCAGCGGGTACTGCGCCGCGAGGGGATCGGCGTCGACATGGTCGTGGGGTGCAGCGGCGGAAGCATTTACGCGGCCTTTCTCGCCGCCGGCTTCGATACGGAAGACGCCGTCCGCCTGACGAAGGAGCTCTGGACCCGGGAGATCACCAACCAGCGCGACACGCTCTCGCTGGTGCGCGCCCTGTTTCCGCGTCTCCTCGGTTTCACGGAAGACTTCGGGTTGAAGCGCGACACCCTCATCATGCGCCGTCTCCGGCACGTCTTCGGCGAGCGACGCGTCGACGGCCTGCAGACCCGGCTGTATCTGACGGCGACCGACTTTCATACCGGCGAACAGGTCGTCCTCTCGGACGGGCTCCTCGTTGACGGCATCCGGGCGTCGATCGCGATCCCGTTCATCTTCCGGCCGTGGAAGATCGGCGAGCGCCTCCTGATCGACGGATTCATGTCCGACCCGCTGCCCGTCGGCGTCGCGATCCGCGAAGGCGCCGACGTCATCGTGGCGATGGGCTTCGAGAGCCCGTATCAGGGGACCGTCAACTCGCCGGCGCGCTTTTCCTTCCAGCTTTCGAGCATCATGACGAACAATCTGCTCCGGTCCCGTTTCGCGTTCCACAACCTCGCCCACCACGCGGAGGTCATCCCCGTGATTCCGCAGTTCTCGCAGCGCATCCGCCTCTTCGACACCGAAAAGATCCCCATGATCATCGAGGAAGGAGAGCGCGCCGCCGAAGAGCAGCTTCCCTATCTCCGGCGCCTGCTGGCGGCGCCGGCCGGGTCGATCGCGTGATGCCGCGCGGCGGGCGCCTTTGAGCAAGGCGGCCGCTCCGGCGCGGATCCTCGTCGTCGACGACAACGAGATGAACCGCGACATGCTCGCGCGGAGGCTCGTGCGCGAGGGCTACGAGGTCGATGTCGCGGAAAACGGCCGCCGCGCCCTCGAACGGGCGGCGGAGTCCTCCTACGACCTGATGCTCCTCGATGTGATGATGCCGGAGCTCGACGGCAAGGAGGTTCTGGCCCGGTGGGTGAAGGACCCCGTGCTCCGAAACATTCCCGTCGTCATGATTTCCGCCTCGGACGAAACGGAAACCGTCGTTCGGTGCATCGAGCTCGGCGCGGACGACTACCTTCCCAAGCCGTTCAACCCCGTCATTCTCAAGGCCCGCGTGGGCGCGTCGCTCGACAAGAAGAGGCTGCGCGACCGCGAGCGGCTCCACACGGAGAGTCTGGAGAAAGAGCTCGCCATCGGGCGGCAGATCCAGGCGACGTTCCTCCCATCGACGCTCCCGCAGCCGGCGGGATGGGAGATCGGCGCGCGGTTCGAGCCGGCCCGCCAGTGCGCGGGGGACTTCTACGACACGTTTCCCCTCCCCGCCGGCCGCCTCGGCCTCGTGATCGCGGACGTCTGCGACAAGGGCGTGGGCGCGGCGCTCTTCATGGCGCTGTTTCGGAGCCTCACGCGATCGACGGCGGAGCAGCTCGGCGAGGCCGAGTCCGCGGAGATGGCGCAGCGGACCGTCTGCGCGACCAACGCCTACATCGCGCGGACGCACGGGACCTCGAACATGTTCGCCACCCTCTTCCTCGGCATCCTGGAAACGGCGACCGGCGAGCTGCGCTACGTCAACGCCGGCCACGAAGCGCCCCTGCTCCTCGCCCCGGGGGGCGGGGTGGCGCACAAACTCGAGCCGTCGGGGCCGGCCGTCGGCCTCATGCCCGATTCGTCCTTCGAAGTGCGGGAGGCGCGGATCGATCCGGGACAGATTCTCTTCGCCTACACCGACGGCCTCACGGACGCGCGGGGAGAGGCCGAATTCTTCGGGGCCGCGCGGCTCATGGCGATCCTGGAGCGGCCGTCTTCGACCGCCGATTCCCTCCTGGAGGGGCTCTGTCGCGAGGTCCGCGACCATACGGGGGCCGCGGAACCCTACGACGACCTGACCCTTCTCGCCGCCCGCCGGATCCCCTGAACCGGGTCGAATCGGAGTGGGGGGGACTCATCCCCCGGGAACTTCTGGCAGCGCCCTTGCATTCATTCCACCCCGAAGGAGAAACGCGTATGAAACCTACGAAACTATTGACCGCTTTCTTGCTCTCCGTCGGCGTCTCGGCGCTCGCGCTGGGCGCGGGGAGCAGCGTGCAGCGCACGACCAAGCTGACGGTGTCGGAGCCGACGGAAGTCGGAACGACCCTGCTCCAGCCCGGCTCGTACACGCTCCACGTGAACGATTTCCAGGCCGAAAAGATCCAGGTCGTGATCACCCGGGACAGCGATTCGAAGGTCGTCGGGACCGAAGTCGCGTTCCGGGCCCGCCGGAACCTGACGCCCCACGAGGCGTCGGACAACCAGGTGCAGTTCACCTACACGACGCACAACGGCCATCCCGCGGTCTCGACCTGGTACTACCCGGGCGACGACTGGGGCGAGCAGTTCGCGTACGGCAAGGACACGATGGTTGCGAGCACCAGCGACAACGTGACGGAAACCCACACCGCGGCGGTCTCCACTTCCACGATGGCGGAAACCGCTCCGGCGCCGGCTCCTCCCGTCGAGACGCACGCCGAAGCAACGGAGACCCACGAGATGGCGCCCGCGCCCGCTCCCGCACCGGCTCCCGCGAAGACGGACGATGTCCGCGAAGATCGCGCGGAGCGCGCGGAGAGAACGCTTCCGAAGACGGCGAGCTCGACGCCTCTCGTCGCCCTGCTCGGCGCGCTTTCTCTGGCGGGCGCTGCCGCGATGCGTTTCGGCCGCAAGACCGCCTGAACGATTCCCTCCACCGTATCGAGAGCGCCGGGCGAGAGCCCGGCGTTTTCATTTTATCCCCCGGGTGATGGCCGGGGCCTCTCCGTTCGTGAATAATCGGACCTTGCCGACCACCATCGACCTCGCGGACGTCGAGAGGAAGTTCGGAGACGTCGTCGCCCTGGAACGGACGACTCTTCGATTCCCCGCCGGAGAAACGACCGCGCTCATCGGGCCGTCGGGATCGGGAAAATCGACGGTGCTCCGGCTGATCCTCGGGTTGATCGCGCCGACCTCGGGGCGCGTCCTCTTCGATGGCCGCGCCGTTCCCGCCGCGGAGTTTCCGGCCCTTCGTCATCGCGTGGGCTATGTGATCCAGGAAGGAGGCCTCTTCCCGCACCTTACGGTGCGCGACAACGTCCTCCTGCTCGGCCGCCATCTCCGGAGGGACCCGAAGACTCTCGATCGGCGGCTCGACGAGCTGTGCGCCTTGACCCGCTTTCCCGCATCGGCGACCGGGCGATTCCCGGGAGAGATTTCGGGAGGCCAGCGGCAGCGCGTCGGCCTCATGCGGGCGCTCCTGCTCGATCCCGACGTGCTCCTGCTCGACGAGCCCATGGGAGCACTCGATCCGCTCGTCCGGGCGGAGCTCCAGGGGGAATTCCGCGAGATCTTCGCGCGCCTTTCCCGCACCGTCGTCCTGGTGACTCACGATCTCGGCGAGGCCGCCTTTCTCGCCGGCAGACTGGCGCTTTTCCGGGAAGGCCGCCTCGTCCAGACCGGGAGCGTCGAGGACTTCCGCCGCGCTCCGGCGGAGCCGTTCGTGGAGGAGTTCCTCCGGGCGCAGCGGGCGGCCGCGTGGTGAAAGGCGCGGCGTTCGTTCTCGCCTTCGGGTTGGCCGCCTCCTGCGGCGCCGCCGAGCCCGTGATCGTGGGATCCAAGAAGTTCACCGAATCGTACGTGCTCGGCGAGATCGCCGCCCGCACGCTCGAGGCTCGGGGAATACGCGCCGCGCATCGCCAGGGCATGGGCGGCACCCTCATCCTCTGGCAGGCGCTCGCGGGTGGGGCGGTGGACGTCTATCCGGAATACACGGGCACGATCGCCCAGGAGATCGTGCGCACCGGCGGGCCCGGCACCGTGGAGAGCCTCCGGGCCGCGCTCGCCGCCCGCGGCATCGGCATCACCGACCCCCTCGGCTTCAACAACACGTACGCCCTCGTGATGAGGCGGTCGCGCGCGAGAGCGCTCGGCATCGCCACGATCGGCGACCTCCGGCGGCACCCGGAGCTCTCGGCGGGGCTGACCCACGAGTTTCTCGACCGCCAGGACGGGTGGAAGCCGCTGGCGGAGCGTTACGGCCTCGCGCTCGAGAGCGTCCGGGGAATCGATCACGCTCTCGGCTACGAGGCGCTGCGCTCGGGAGCCATCGACGTGAAGGACGCCTACTCGACCGACGCAAGGATCGCGCGGGACGATCTGGTGGCTCTCGCCGACGACCTCCGGTTTTTTCCCCGCTACGATGCGGTGTACCTCTATCGGACGGCGCTCGCCGCGCCCACGGTCGCCGCGCTCGGATCGCTGGCGGGCCACATCGACGAAGCGGAGATGAGACGGTTGAACGCCCGCGCGGAGGACACGAGAGACTACGGGCGGGCGGCCGATCTCTTCCTGGGCAAGCGAAGCCCGGCGGGGGCGGGGACGGCGCGGAAGATCGCCGGATGGACGGCGCGCCACGTTCAGCTGGTCTCGCTTTCGGTCGCGCTCGCGATCCTCTTCGGGGTGCCTCTGGGGGTCCTCGCGAGCGGACGAAGCATCGGGTCGAAGGCGATTCTTTCGGTGGCCGGCATCGTTCAGACGATTCCCGCGCTCGCGCTCCTCGCCCTCCTCGTGCCGGTGCCGTTCCTCGGGATCTCGCCGCGGACGGCGATCCTCGCCCTGTTCCTCTACAGCCTGCTTCCCATCGTCCGCAACACGGCGACGGGCCTCCAGGACATCGCCCCCGAGCTCAAGGAATCCGCGGAGGCGCTGGGGCTGTCTCCTTCGGCGCGGCTCGGCCGTGTGTACCTGCCGATGGCGTCGCGGACGATTCTCGCCGGCATCAAGACGAGCGCCGTGATCGCCGTGGGAACGGCGACGCTCGCGGCGCTGATCGGTGCCGGCGGCCTCGGCGAGCCGATTTTGAGCGGACTGAACCTGAACGACCACGCGACGATCCTCGAAGGAGCGATTCCGGCCGCGCTCCTCGCGCTCGCGGTCGAGGGGCTCTTCGAGATCGCCGACCGGGTCTTCATCCCGCGCGGACTTCGGCTGCCGCCGCGCAACCCGCCCGCGGCGTAGCCTTTCGTTTCCGGGTTACGATTCGCGCATGGATCTCGAGTTGACCGGAAGGGTCGCCATGGTCGCGGCGGCGAGCAAGGGAATCGGCTTCGCGGCGGCTGAGTCCCTGGCGCGCGAAGGGTGCCGGGTGTCGATCTGCTCGCGCACGCGCGAAGCCCTGGAGCGGGCCCGCGCATCGCTCGAACGGGCCGTTCCGGGCGCCGACGTCCTGGCCGTGCCGTGCAATCTCGCGGAAGCGAAGGACCTGGAGAGCTGGTTCTCGACGACCGTCGAGAAACTGGGTCCCGTGGACATCCTCATGACGAACTCCGGGGGTCCGCCGGCGGCCCGGTTCGAGGAGCTCACCGAATCGCAGTGGTCGGACGGCATCGCCGGGACGTTGATGAACGTCGTCCGCCTCTCGCGACTGGTCATTCCCGGCATGCGCGAGCGGAAGTGGGGGCGCATCGTCCACCTCACCTCGTTCGTCGCGAAGCAGCCGATGGAGCTCCTGACGATTTCTTCCACGATCCGCGCCGGACTCTCCGCACTGACGAAGACGATGGCGAATCAGGTGGCGGGCGACAACATCCTCGTCAACGCCGTCCTGCCGGGGCACGTCGCGACGGACCGCCAGATCGAGTTGAACGAGATCCGCGCGAAGAAGGAAGGAATTTCGGTCGAGGAATACACGGCGCGAACTCACTCGGCGCTTCCGATGAGGCGCGCGGCGCAGCCGCGGGAGCTGGGCGACGTGATCGCGTTTTTGTGCAGCCAGAGGGCGAGCTACGTGAGTGGTATCTCATTGTTGGTGGACGGAACGCTCGTCTCCGGTATCTAGCGGCGCGGACCATACGCGCCTTGCGGGGCAGGCGCGGACGATAGCTCGAGCGAATACGAACGTGCTCGACGCGGGGCGCCCTCGACGTACGTTCCCCAGTACGCCTTCGGGCGCCCCGGTCTGTGCGCGCTCGTCTCGCTCGGCTCTCGCCGCGCCTCATCCGTCTGCCAACTGAGATCGTGTATTGATGGCGCCCGTCTCGTTCCGTACGCAGTCGTTGGTTGGGCTCCTGGATTCATGCTGGGCGATGCTCAAGGCGCCCTCTAGCCGCGAAACGACACGCGTCGGGTAACACATCGAGGCGCGGCGAGGCTCGATGCATCCGCCGTCGCCAGGGCTATGGCGGATCTTGCTCAGATGATGATTGCGCTCTAACGCACGTGTTCGCCGCTAAATTCGCCGTCGCTCGCTAGACAGAAGGCGGATCGTCCGCGTTCCTGCCGACGACGATGAGGCGCGGCGAGGCGCGAGCCCGACGGGATGCGGATCACCCGCGCCGTCCCGAGGCATACCCGGGGAGTATGTCGCAGGGCGGCGCGGGCGGAACGCGCCCGTCCGGCTCGATGCATCGTCCGCGCCAGACTCTCAAGAGTGGACGCCGGGAGCTTCCCGTCCCGTCGCCACGACATACTCCGGATACGACCCGGGGTACAGGTGCGGCTCTTGCCCGCCTCCCACTTCCAGAACCCGGTTCGCGAGCCCGCGCAGGAACGCGCGATCGTGCGACACGAAGAGCATCGTGCCTTCGAACTGCGAAAGGGCCTCGACCAGCATCTCCTTCGTCGCGAGGTCCAGGTGATTCGTGGGCTCGTCGAGCACGAGGAAATTGGGCGGATGGAAAAGCATCCGCGCCATGACGAGGCGGGAGCGTTCCCCGCCCGAGAGAGCGCGGACGGGCTTGTCCACGTCGTCTCCCGAAAACTGGAAAGCGCCGAGGAGGCTCCGGATCGACGCCGGGCTGTCGTGGGGGAAATCGCTGCCGATCTGCTCGATGACGGTGAGCTCCGGGTCGAGGAGATCGAGGGACTGCTGGGCGAAGTAGCCCAGGGTCAGGCTCGCGCCGAGCTTCACCGTGCCGCTGTCGGGTGCCAGGACCCCGGATACCATTTTCAGGAGCGTGGTCTTTCCCGCTCCGTTCTGTCCCATCACGCACCACCGCTCGCCGCGGCGCACGAGGAAGTCGAACGTGTCGTAGAGTCGCCGCGGTCCGTAACCCTTCGTCACCCGCTGGAGGGAAGCCACCTCGTCTCCGGAGCGCGGCGGGCGCGGAAACGCGAAACGCACCACCTGACGCCGGCGAGGGAGCTCGATCGCCTCGATCTTGTCGAGCTTTTTGACGCGGCTCTGGACCTGCGCGGCCTTCGCCGCGTGCGCGGAGAATCTCTCGATGAATCGCTGCTCCTTGGCGAGCATCGCCTGCTGGCGGGCGTAGGCCGCTTCCCGCTGGGTCTCCCGCATCTGGCGCTCGCGTTCGTAGAAGTCGTAGTTCCCCGAATAGGCGATGAGCTCGCCGCCGTCGATCTCGACGACGCGGGAGACGATCCGGTTCATGAAGTCCCGGTCGTGGCAGGTCATCAGAAGAGACGCGTCGCTCGCCTTCAGGAACTCCTCGAGCCAGAGAATCGACTCGATGTCGAGGTGATTGGTCGGCTCGTCGAGCAGCAGGACGTCCGGCTTCCCCAGCAGGACCTTGGCCATCGAGACGCGCATCTTCCAGCCCCCCGAAAGGGCGCCCACGTCCCCGTCGATCATGGCGTCCTCGAACCCGAGCCCGTGCAGGACTTCGCGGGCGCGAGCCTCGAGCTCGTAACCGCCGCGCTGCTGGTATTCCTCCTGCACCTCGCCGAAGCGGGCGAGGATGCTCTCCATTTCGTCCGTTTTCCCGGGATCGGAGAGGCCGTGCTCGAGGGACTCGAGCTCGTGGTGCAGGTCGCCGAGACGGCCGCTGCCGGCGATCGCCTCGTCGAGCACAGAGCGGCCGGCCATCTCGTCGATCTCCTGCCGGAAGTAGCCGACGGTCAGCTTCTTCGGCACCGCGACCTCGCCCTCGTCGGCGTGCTCCTCTCCCGTGATCAGACGAAAGAGCGTCGTCTTCCCGGCGCCGTTGGGTCCGACGAGGCCCACTTTCTCGCCGGGGTTCAACTGAAAGGACGCGTCGACGAACAGGATCTGACGTCCGTACTGCTTGGAAATCCGGGAAAAGGAGATCATGCGGAGCGCGGACGATATCATGCGGGGCGTGGCGGATTCGGAGTATCTGCACGGGACGCATCCGGAGGAGCAGGAGAGGCTCGCCCGGCTGAATTCCCTCTTGAATGCCGCCTCCCTCGAGGCGCTCGGGCTCGCCGGCGGAGAGCGGATCCTCGACGTCGGAAGCGGCCTGGGACAGCTTGCCCGCGCCATGGGGAAAGCGACCGGCCGGCGCGTCGTCGGCGTCGAGCGGAGCGAGGAGCAGCGGGCCGCGGCGGACCGCCTCGCGCGGGAGGCAGGGGAGACGGACTTCGCGGAGTTCCGGGCGGGAGAGGCGGAGTCGCTCCCGCTCGCGCCGTCGGAGAGAGGGTCTTTCGACCTGGTTCACACCCGCTTCGTGCTCGAGCACGTCCGCGATCCGCTCGCGGTCGTGCGTGAGATGGTTCGCGCCGCGAGACCCGGCGGACGGATCGTTCTCGAGGACGACGATCACGACATCCTGCGGCTCTGGCCGGAGCCGGAAGGGTTCGCCGATCTCTGGAAAACCTACGCCGGGACCTATGCGCGGATCGGGTGTGATCCGATCGTCGGCCGCCGCCTCGTTTCGCTCCTGAGCGAGGCGGGAGCCCGTCCCCGAAGGAACCGCTTCCTGTTCTTCGGCGGATGCGCGGGGGAGCCGGATTTTCCGCTGTACGCCGAGAACCTCGCGCTCATCCTGGACGGCGCGCGCGAGCCGATCGTCTCGGGAGGGCCGTTCGACGCGGCGCGATTCGATCGGACGCTCGAAGCATTTCGGGAGTGGGCGCTCGGCCCGGAGGCGGCGATCTGGTATGCGATGAGCTGGGCGGAGGGAATCCGACCGTAGTTGGCGCGGACGAGATCCATGCTCGCGCGGACGAATACGGGCGGCTATATCGACGCGTGAGCCCGGCCGCCGGTCTCGACGTCCATCCCCTCGGAAAATGAAAAAGCCCGGGAGCCGAAGCTCCCGGGCGAGAAGGTCAGTAGCGGGCGGGCCGGTTCGGGTCAGCCCCGCCGAATCATCGTGAATGCGGCTCCCGCCAGCCCCATCGCGAGGATGGCCATCGCAAAACCGTCGAGCGTCGGAACCTGAGCCGCCGCCGGGTCGACCGCGAATCCGAACGGCGCCGATTCCACGCACTTGGTGCCGGTGTTCGTCGCGACGACCGTGAAGGAGACGGGGCCGACGTCCGAGGCGGTCGGAGTTCCGCTGAGGACCCCGCCCGGAGAGAGCGTCGCCCATGCCGGAAGGCCCGTTCCGGAATACGTGAACGTGCCGAAGGCGCTCGTCGAAAAAGTTGCCGAATAGGGAGTCCCGGCGATCGCCGGCGGAAGAGTGGCCGGGCTCGACGTGATGGTGAACGGCGCGCATGCGACGCTGAAAGAGAATTGCGCCTGGCCCGTGCAACCGGCGGGGGTGTCGCCGGAATCTTCCGCGACGACCGTGAAGGAAACGCTCCCCACGTCGTTGATCGTGGGAATTCCGCTGAGGTCTCCGGTCGCCGAATTGAGGGTCAGCCATGCCGGGAGATTCGACGACGAAAACGAGTACGTGCCCGTGGGTAGCGGACTCGCCGTAAATGTCGCGTCATATGCCTCTCCGACCACCGCGGGGGGAAGCGTCGCGGGAATCGACGCAACCGTGATCGTGGGGCACTCCGCGGGCGGGATCGATACCGTGAAGCTGCCGCTCGAGTTGGTCGTGTGCTTGACGTTGGATCCGCCGCTCGTGATGAAGTTCGACGGCGAGGTGGTCGCGTTTCCGACGGCATCGATCTGGAACGTGAAGATCTCGTCGTAGCAGTTGTCGGTCGTGAGCACGTCGGCGGTGGGGATCAGGGCGACCCCCCGGTACGGCGAGCCGGCGTAGTTGTCGATCTGGATGTCCGAGTCGACGAATTCGAAACTGTCGGCCGGCCAGTTGTCAGAAGAGACCGGGCTGAAATACAGAACCTTGCCCGCGCCGACGGTTCCCGTGCATCCCGTCACCGTGATCTTTCCGAGCTGGCCGATCGTCGGGTTGTTGGGGATGGTGATCACGGTGTTGACCTTGTTGGCATTGGCCTGGATCGTATCCAGGACCTTGAAGTTGAAGGTCGCGGTTGCTTGTTCGTTCCCCGACCCGCTCGGATCGCCGTCGAAAATCCGCACGACGAGGGGCTGGTTCGTGTTGGTCGTGGCGGTCGCCTTGACGAGGAAGAAGACCTGTTTCGCGGTGCCGGTCAGGAGTCCTGTTTCGGGATCGGGGTCGGTGCCGTGGGCACCGGAAGCCGGCTTGAACTTCAGCCGGTGCACCCCCGACCCGACGTTGCTGATGATCGAGCTGCCGCTCGCGTCGAGCTTCAACCAGACATCGGAGACGTTGGCGTCGGCCGAAACCGAGAACACGAGGTACGTCGCGTCGAGGCCGTTGCCGAGGTCGGTGTACATGTTGAGTCCCGATTTCGACGTTACCGTGTAGGTCACGGTCGCGTGGACGGGCGGGGCCACGGCGAGCAAGCCGACCGAAACGATCAAGGCTCCCAGAAGTCTTTTCAATTCTTCCTCTTCCTCGCCATCCGCCGCTGCGCGAAAATTCGCGTCCAGCGCTGGATCCCCGGAAAGGTGGTATGGCGAATTGGTGGAAGTATGACAGAAAAGGCAAGATCGGTCAAATAGTTACCAGTTATCGCGACGCGCGTCGCTCCCAGCTCTCGGCGTACATCTTTTCCCCAGAGGTCACTTCCAGGGGGAGATGGTTGGGCGCGGGAGGAAGCGGACAGGTGGCGTGCGGGGTGAAGACGCACGGGGGGTTGTAGGCTTTGTTGAAGTCGAGGACGGTGCGCCCGTTCGTGGGCATCGGGGCATAGAGGAATCGTCCTCCGCCGTAGGTCGCCTTGCCATTCGTGCGGTCGCCGAAGATGATGAAGAGCTCGTCGGAGCCCTGCTCGAGAACCGCCACGAGACGGTAGGGTTTTCCCCCTCGCGTGAATTCGATCTCTCCGGGCGCGACGTCGTCTTCCGGGTATCCGAGGATCGTCGGCACGGAGATGTGTTTCGGCGGATCGTAAGGAACGAAACGCGCATCGAACCGCCACTCGGCCGAGACGGGATAGTGCTCGATGGCCTTGAACGCCTTCCGGACGGGGCTCTCCGAATCGCGCACGCGGACTCCCGTGCGATCGCCGCGCTGGATCACGAAAAAGGAAACGCTTCCTCCGCGAAGGACGGTCGGATCGCCCTTTTCGTCGGAAACGAGCGGCATTTCCGTCGCCGGTTTTCCTTCCACCTCGAAAGACGCGCCGGGCGCCGGCGACCATCGCGCATCCTTCCCCGCGAGCACGATCGTCCCCGCGCGGGCCGGCGCGGAAGCCGGCAGACGGACCGCGCTGGCGGGATCGGAGCCGACGGTGTTTTCGCCGGCATGGAGCCAGGAAAGCCCGGCGAGGGAGAGCCAGCCATCCGGCTTCGTGAGGCGTGCCAGGCGGCCGGCCCGCCACTGTTCGATCGACGTGAGGTAGGCGGCGTCTCCCGAGGGCCGTGCCCGGCAGCCGCCGGCGAGAATGCCCGAGGCCATTGCGATCGCGATTCCCGCCGGGAGGAAGCCACGGAGTCTCACCCGCGAATCGTACCTTCGAATCGTTTTCCGGCGAATTCCGCCTTTTTCGCGGCAAAATGTGGTGGCCTTCGGGCGAAACCGCGACGAATCGTCGGTTCGGCGTGGCATGCTGCTTGCTGATTTAGGATGGAAATGAGTCTTTTATTCCTCGTGCTGTGGGATGAGGGGCGAAGCGCGTTTGTTCGGGAAATCGGGCGAAGTTGAGCTTCTTCGTCGAGCCCCGCACCTACCGGCCTCCCTTCTGGAGAACGACCCCGGCCCGTTCCCCGAGGGCTTGGCTGGAACGGACGCTCTGGATCGTCGGAACAGTCCTGCTCGGAGGGTGTGCGTGGACCGTCCTGCAGGCGGGGATCTATCAGAAATTCCAGAGCTGGGCTCTCGATCAGCGCGCCGCCGGCCAAAGCGCGTCCGTCGGGCGATTCCTCGAGTCCCGGGTGGGGTTGGTGAAGACCTCTCCGCCCTTGCCCGTCGCGCCCCTTCCCGCCGCCGACGAACCGTCCGTCCGGCGGGGCGATCTCGTCGGGCGTCTCGAAATTCCCCGGCTCGGCATGTCGGCGATCGTGCTCGAAGGAGATGACGACCGGACGTTGAGGCTCGGTGTGGGCCACGTTCCCGGCACGGCCTTCCCCGGCCGGCGCGGGAACGTCGCGCTCGCGGCGCACCGCGACACCTTCTTTCGTCCCCTCCGGGGAATCAAGCCGGCGGACCGCATCGCGGTGACGACGACGAGGGGGACCTACCGTTACGCCGTCGACTTCGTGCGGATCGTTTCTCCCGACGACGTCGCCGTTCTCGCCGACACGGCCCGCCCCTCTCTCACGCTGGTGACGTGCTACCCTTTCTACTGGGTCGGAAACGCCCCGAAGCGCTTCGTGGTTCGGGCGTCGCGGATCGATCCGAGCTGAAGCCGCCCCACGGCGCGACCACGGGAGAGCCCATGCATGCGTTCGAAAAGACCCCGCCCGAGGCCGACGACCTGCTGCGCCGGCCGATCAAGGAGCTGGGGCTCAAGCTCGAGGGCTCGGGCGTCGAGAAGTTCGTCCAGCAGCTCTACCGCGAGCTCGATCGCAAGGGACTGAAGCGTTTTCGTCCCCCCTGCTATCTCACCGACGAGTGGGGTTGCCCGTCGGGGGAGCCGATCATCGGGATCCCGTTCTATCTGGCCGATCCGAAGCTCGCGGCCCTCGAGCGCGCGATGAACGATCTCGAGGACGAGCGGGAAATCATGATGTATCTCCGCCACGAAGCCGGCCACGCGTTCAACTACGCCTACCAGCTCTACAAGACGGCGGAGTGGAAGGACCTCTTCGGTCCCTTCCGGCGAGCCTATCGCGAAGACTACGAGCCGGTCCCGTTTTCGCGCAAGTTCGTGCGCCACATCGCGGGCTGGTATGCGCAGAAGCATCCCGACGAGGATTTCGCCGAGACGTTCGCCGTCTGGCTGACTCCCCGGTCCGGGTGGCGCGCGAAATACCGCGGCTGGAGCGCGGTCGCCAAGCTCCGTTACGTGGATCGCGTGGCGCGGCGGGTCGGCGAGGTCGAGCCTCCCCGCTCGCGGGGAGCGACCGACGTCACGGTGGACGAGATGGATTCGACGATCGAGGAATTCTACCGGGAGGCCCGGCAGTCGGACACGGACCTCGCGGCGAGCCTCCCGCTCGACGTGGACTTGAACGAGATCTTCGCGAAGCCGTCGAAGCGGCGGCGCCGCCCGATGAAGCCGGCTTCCGAGCTCGTCGCCGAATGCCGCAAGGCGATCGTGGACCGGGTGACGTACTGGACAGGCGTCCGGCGGCCGCTGGTGCGGAGCCTCGTCGATTCGATCGAGCGGCGGCTCCGCGAGCTCGCGCTGCTGACGGAGCCCGGGCGCGAGAAGTCGGATCTCGCGGCGTTGACCGCGTACGTGACGACGCTCGCCATGAACTACCTGGTTCGCGGGGAATTCATCGCGACCGAGGAGGAGTGAAGGGATGAAGATCGCGGTGCTCTACGACGTCTGGGAGGAAGGCGGGCCGCCCGAGGAAAAGCCCCCGGAGGAAGCGCCGGTCCCGCGCGCACGCAAGCGCCGCCAGAAGCCGCCGAAAAAGATCCGGCGCCCGAAGCTCGACCGCGAGGAGATTTTCGACGCGCTCGTGAAGATCGGCCACGAGCCGTCCTACCACGTGCTCGACGGGAAGGACGCTTCGCTCGTCACGCTCGCGCGCAACGGCGCCGAGCTGATCTTCAACCTCACCGAATCGTATGCCGGCGACGACACGCGGGACATGAACATCGCCGCGTACCTCGAGCTCCTGGACCGGCCGTTCACGGGCGCCGGGTCGCACGCGCTGTATCTGGCGCAGGACAAGGCGCTCGCCAAGAAGATCTTCCAGTTCCACGGCCTCCCGACGCCGTATTTCGCGGTGATGGACCGGGGGAAGGTGGGCTTCTCGCACGACATCCAGTTCCCGCTGATCGTCAAACCCACTTCGGAGGACGGATCGATCGGCATCGACGCCGGATCGGTCGTCCGGACGATCAAGGAAATGATGGAGCGAGTCGAGCACATCCAGGAACGGTTCGACTCGCCGGTTCTCGTCGAGGAATACGTCGAAGGGCGAGAGATCTACGCGGCGGTCATCGGCAACGACCGCCCCGAGGCGCTCCCTATCGTGGAGCTCGACCTGTCGAAGCTGCCGGAGGGCATGCCGCGGATCGCCGGGACGGAGGTGAAGTGGGAGCGCGAAACCGAGGCGTACAAGCGCACGAAATCGGCGATCGCGACCGATCTCGACGAGGAGACGGTGCGAAAGCTGGAGGAGACGGCCGTCGCGGCCTATCGCGCGCTGGAGCTCCGCGACTACGGGCGGATCGACATGCGCCTCGCGGCCGACGGCAAGATCTTCGTGATCGAGGCCAACCCCAACCCGTGGCTCTCGTCCCAGGCTGAGTTCGCGATGGCCGCGCGGGAGTCGGGCCGTTCCTACAACGGCATGATCCGGGAGATCGTCGATCTCGCGATCCAGCGGGTGTCGTAAGGGACGCCGGCGACCGGAGCCTTTCGGAGGCAGGATTGCGGAGGCCGGGCATGCCGCCGGAGGGGGACACTAGGCGACCGTGACCCGGTTCCTTCCCTCGTTCTTCGACCGGTAGAGCGCGTGATCGGCCTCGTTGCACAGGTCGCTCACGCCGGCCATTCCCTCGCTCCGGGCGGCGACGCCGAAGGAGCAGGTCACGTGGATCGTGAGGGTGGAAGAGGAGAACGGCGTCTCGGCGATCGCCGCCCGGAGCTTTTCGGCCACCTCGGCGGCGCCCCCCGCGTCGGTTTCCGGGCAGAGAATTCCGAATTCCTCCCCGCCGATCCGGGCGAGCACCTGTTCGGCCCGCAGAGACCGCTTCATCCGCCCGGCGACCTGCTGGAGCACGAAGTCCCCCGCGAGGTGCCCGTGGTTGTCGTTGACGTCCTTGAAGAGATCGATGTCGGCGTAGATCAGGGAAAGGGCGCGTCCGTAGCGGCGGGCGCGCGCGAACTCGCGCTCGATCTCCTCGTCGAACTTCCTCTTGTTGAAGATTCCGGTCAGGCCGTCGCGGATGACGAGCTCGAAGATCGCGTCGTGATACGCGTGCTCGACGTCCCGCTCGTGCAGGAACTTGAAATGGACCGCGCCGACCTGGAATCGGTCGCCGCTCCGGAGCACCGTCGGCCCGTCGATCAGGCGGTCGTTGACGGCCGTGCCGTTCGTGCTCTGCAGGTCCCGCAGGACGACGACGCCGCGCTGGTGCTCGAGCCGGGCATGGTTGCGCGAGATCGACGGAACCTCCGGGAGCGAGATCTCCACCTGGGGCGAGCGGCCGATCTCGAGGGATTGCCCCAGCGCGAGGCGATAGCGCTGGCCGATGTGCTGGTTCAGCGGGTGGGAGATCAGGATGAGGTTGGCTTCGGCGCCGTCGCTGCCGATCCCGCCGCTGGCGGTCGCGCCGACGACGGTGTTCGACTGGGTGGTCGGGCGGCGGCTGGCCGCCGCGGCGAGCTCCGCCGCGTGATCCTCGGCGGGCCGCCCCGTCAGGAAGGTCAAGCCGTCTTCGACGGTTCTGCCGCTGTCATCCATTTTCGTGCTTTTGCGCCGAAATCTTAGCACGCCCCCGGGGGCCGATCGCTCCTCGCCCGGTCAGCGCCGGCGGCGGGGGCGGGAGCGGGACTCGGGCGCGGGCGACGGTCCGGGAGAGCGTCCGGGACCCGCGGGCCGGGACGGGGACGGTGCGGCCCCCGGGCGGCGGCGTTCTTCCTTCTCCCGCGCGCGGGCGCGCTCCTGGGATTTCCGGGCGCGGATCGCGGCGATGCGCTCGGCGAGCGGCACTTCGAATCGTTCGGGCGCCGCCGCCCGGGGGTCGAAGCCGGGAAGGACGATGCGGGGAAGCCTCTTGCCGATGGCCTTCTCGATCGCCCGCAGGTCGCCCTCTTCTTCCGGCGAGACGAACGTGAACGCGTCTCCGGTCGCCTCGGCCCGGGCCGTTCGGCCGACGCGGTGGATGTAGTCCTCCGGAACGTTCGGCACGTCGAAGTTGACGACGTGCGAGAGCGCTTCGACGTCGATGCCGCGCGCGGCGATGTCCGTGGCGACGAGCACCCGGTATTTCCCCGCCTTGAAATTGGCGAGCGCCTGGGTGCGCTGCGCCTGGGACCGGTTCCCGTGGATGCGATCGGAGGGGATCTGGTGCCGCGCGAGGAACTCGGCGAGGCGGTTGGCGCGGTGCTTGGTACGCGTGAAGACGAGGACGGTCTTCAGCTCGCCGCGCTTCAGGAGCTCGAGGAAGAGCGGGAGCTTGCCTTCCTGGGCGATCGGGTAGACCGCCTGCGTGATCCCGACCGCCGGAGCGGCCGCCCGCTCGAGGTTCACGAGCGCGGGGTTCTTCAGGATCTCGCGCGCGAGCGTCGCGATCGCCGGCGGCATCGTGGCCGAGAAGAAAAGGGTCTGCCGACGGGGGGGCAGGTGCTTCAACACGCGGCGGATGTCCGGGAGGAAGCCCATGTCGAGCATCCGGTCGGCCTCGTCGAGAACGAGGATCTCGAGCCCCGCGAGCGCCGCGTACGGATGGCGGAAGTGGTCGAGGAGCCGGCCGGGCGTCGCGACGATCACGTCGACGCCCGCGCGGAACGCGTGCTCCTGGGGTCCCATGCCGACGCCGCCGAAGACGGCGGCCCCCGAGAGCGGCGTGTGCATCGCCAGCTGCCCCAGGTGCTCGTCGATCTGGGCGGCGAGCTCGCGCGTCGGGGTGAGGATCAACGCCCGGGTCGTTCGCCGGGGTTTCGCCATGAGCCGGTGGAGGATCGGGAGGAGGAAGGCGGCGGTCTTGCCGCTGCCCGTCATGGCGCACGCGAGGAGGTCCTTTCCCTCCATCGCGGGAGGGATCGCGTCCGACTGGATCGGGGTGGGGCGCGCGAAGCCCATCTCGTGGACGCCGCGGAGGAGATCGGGATGAAGGCCGAATTTCGAAAAAGGCATAAGAGGTCGAGCGTGTCACAGGAAGGGGGGATACACAAGCCGGGGAGGGAGTCGGGACGGCCCGGCGGGCTCGCGATCAGCCGCCCGGGTGGATTCGGCGCAGGCGATGGGGGCCCCGGAGCTCGACGAGCTCTCCGGCGGGTGTGAAGAAGAGGCGCGTCGCGAGTCCGCCGGGAGCAGGCCCGTTGCCCGGATCTCCCGAGAGCGTGGCCGCGTAGGGCGACGCCGGCAGGACTCCCTCGGCCCACATCTCCGTCGTTCCCGCGGCGACGTCGACGGAAAGGACGCGTCCCCGCCGCTCCCGGAAATCCTCGCCCGAGCCGGCGGCGATGACGAGGGCTCCGGCCGCGCTCTCCCCGAGGAGATACGCGCGATGCGCGGGCCCGATCGGGATGCGGCGCCGCTCCTCTCCGTCCGGCGCGAGAACGACGATCCGTCCCTCCTCGTTCTCCGATTCGAAGAGGGCGATTCCCCCGTCCGAGAGGAAGACGGCCGCGCGCGCGGACGCCCCGCCGCCGGCGATCGTGCGGAGCGTCGCCCCCGTCGCGGCGTCGAGGAGATGAACGGTCGCCGGGCGCTCCCGCACGAGCAACCGGTCGCGCGCGGCGCTGGCGAGGATCGGGAAGACGCCGGAAAACGGACCGGCCGTCCCCGTCCGCCGAAGGCTTCGCGTGCGGAGATCGAACGCGAATATCCCGATCTCCTGGCCGGGCGGAGGTCCGGCGGCCCGCACCGCGTAGACGCGGAGCAGATCGTCTCCCGCGAACGTGGCGCAGGTGAAGCCGCGGGAATCTTTCCAGAAGGGGTGTTCGGGCCGGGCGGCGGCGATCGTTCTTCCGTTCGCGGCGTCCGAGACCACGATCCGGTCGGCGGCGATCACGGCCAGACGGCGGCCGTCCGCGGAGAAAACGAGGAGCGGGTCCTCGTGGAGGTCCTTGATCCCCCACGAGACGGTCGGGTGAGCGGAATCGGCGAGAGAGACCGTTCGCGGAGCGACCGACGGCTCCGGGAGACCGGCTTCCGACGTTCCCCAGGCCGCTCGCGATCCGTCGGCGGCGATCACCGGCACCCGCCGCCCCTGGGACCCGCGCACGAAGTCGCCCGTCTCCAGGTTCTCGAGAAACACCGCCTCGTGGGCGCGGGCGTGCCCGCCGATCGCGATCCACTCTCCCCGGGCTGCGGGGACGACCCACGAAACGGCGCGAAGATCGCGCGGCCGCGCCGAAAGCACCCAGGCGGCCGCCAGGGCAAGAAGGACGACGGCCCCTCCGCCGATCGACCAGAAAATCCGCGACTGTGCCCGGTCGGCGCGCCGGGCGTCCGACCCTCCTTCGCTCACGGCCCGGTAGGCTCCCATGGCGAGCGCCAGGACGAGCGCCGTTCCTCCCGCGGCCGCCGCGGCGACGAGAAAGCCGGAAGCCCATTCCCGCACGAGCCCCCGGCGCGGGAGGAAGCAAGAAAAGGGCGGCTTTCGCCGCCCTTCGTGCCCGGTGCGAACGGGGTCAGGAGCGTCCGCTCTGCGCGGCCGGGGCGTCGATCTTTCCGCGGGAATGCACCGTGATGAAAAAGCCGTTCATGTCCTTCAGGTCGTACTTCATCGCCTCGCCGTGGTAGTAGTGCGTGCCCTTGGCCAGGACGAAGCCGTCGTTGCTGTTGGCGCCGAAGTATTTCAGGCCGTTGATCGTCGTCGGCATCTTCGTCGATTCCCACTGGCCGCGGGCGAGCGAAACCTCCGCCATTCCGCTCCCCATCCTGGCGTGATCGGTCTTGTTGGCGGCGTCGTGGTGCCATGCGATTTCGTCTTCCCGCGTTTCCATCTTGGCCCACTTGACGGGATAGATCTTTCCCAGGACCGTTCCGATCGCTTCGCGTTGCGCCGGCGAGGTCTTCTTGTCGAACGTGACCATGGCATACGCGGCCGTCCCGCTCGAAAGCACGTCCCCGAGGTCGCCCGACAGCCAGACGCGGGCGTTCGAGAGATCGACGCTTCCGTAGTGGCTGCCGGGGCGGAACTGGAAGACATTGTTGAACTGGCACATGTGCGGGTTGTTCGGTTCGGAGTTGAAGTAACACCCGCAGAAGAGCGGGCACGAGCAGGCTTCGATGACGTCGCCCGTGACGTCGTACGTGCCCGCCCGGTTTGCCGGCTTCGCCGCACCGACGAGGACGGCGAGCGCCGTGGCTGCAAGAACGGAACCGAGGATCTTCTTCATGCCTTCTCCTTTCTCATCGAGAACGCGCTTTCCTTTCCGCCGGGAGGCGGGAGGAGCCGCGTCCCCGCCTTTCTCGTGGCTTCTACTTCTTCGGCGTTCCCTTCATCCAGTAGGTGATCGGCTTCTGGCCCGGCTTGGTCCAGACGTAGGTGCCCTCGAGGGCGTCGCCCCGGACGGTTCCCTTCCATTCGATGACCCCTTCTTTCGGGCTCTCGGTGCGGGCCTGGAACATCACCGAGCCGCCGTGATCCATCGTCGTGTAGGGCCCTTCCCCGAAACCATACGCGTCGCACGCCGAGGAACGCATTCTTCCGTCCCGAAACGCGATCTCGTCCTTCGGTCCTTCCGCTTTCTTCCCCTGTTCGCCGGATTCGGCGACGAAGGTCTTTCCGTCGAGAGCGCTTCCGGCCCCGCGGGCCCCGGGCGGATCGAGCGCGAGCGCGGCCGAAAGCAATCCCAGCACGACCAGAAATCCAGGGACGGGGCGCCTGTTTCGATTCATGCCTCCTCCTTTTTCTCTCCCCGCCTTCGCCGGAGCGAGCGCTCCGGATTCGGCGGAGGCGGAATACCCTTTCTGTGAATCCGCGAAATCGCACTCGAGCCACCTCGCGCGGGCGCGAGACCCCGGGCGGTGGGCGTCGCTTCTCGAATTCGCGGGCGATCGCCGGAGACTTCGTGTCGGAGAGTGCGGTCGAGCTCATTGGGGAGCAGCTCCCGTAATGGGGGAAATGATCCCACATTTTCGCTCCCCGGGAAGGTGGACACCCCTCGTCGCTCATCCCGGATCGCCCGAAGACGGGGGCGAGGCGATCGGCGGGTTTCCCCGCGTTCCTATTGAAAGCGCGGATGTTAGGCCTCCCGAAAGCCCCCGGCCGGGGCAACGGCGCAAACGGCGCGATTTGTGCATCACATCCTCCATGACAGAGATGCGGACGTGACTGACGAAAGGAATGATGGGGTGGATGACAAAAAGAGCTTTTCGGAACCTCGATCGAACGTCGGCCGCGATGGCGGCGGAGAACGTCTCACTCGGCCGCCGGGCCGTCCGGCCGTGCATGGCGAAGACTGGTCGAAAGTGACCGTGGTGATGCTGAATCGGCAGGTGATCTTCCTCGACCGCCTTTCGGCGGACATTCGGGCGGCGACGGGCTCGATCGTGAAACGAGCCGAGATCATCCGCACACTGGTCGATCTCCTCACGGAGAGCGACGTCCAGGCGAGCGAAGCCCGGCCCGGGAGCGAGTTGAAGGACATTCTCCGGAACGCGCTTGCGCGCCTCGGGCGCGAAGTGGAAGTCCCGACGGCGTAGTTTCGGCGAGCCTTGTTTCGGCGAGCCTTCCCGCGCGTGACCGGGTCGAGCCTTCGGGCGACTCGGTCCGCGCGCTTCCCGGGTGTGCGCGACTCGCGGGAACGATTCCTCTTATCGGCCGAGCGATTTCAGGGCGTCGATGACGCCGGGTTGTCCGGGTCGGATTGCGAGCGAGCGGCGAAAGAACGAAGCCGCCTCGTCGGGCCGGCCCAGGCACGTCGCGTAGAGGCCGAGCCCGTTCCACGTCTCCGCCGCGGAGGCGCGCTCCTGAAACGGCCGGAGCGCGGCGGCCGCCCCGGCGCAGTCTCCGGCCCGGAATCGCCCGTCGGCGAGCGTCCGCGCGATGCGCTCGTCGCCGGGGAAACGCGCGGCGGCGCGATCGAGGAGCGCGATCTCGTCCGCGGATCGCTTCGCGGTCCGCTCTTCGGCCGCCCAGTGGAGGAGGGTTCCGCTCGGGTCGGGATGCCCGGCGTCGATCGCCCGGAACAGGAGGTCGCGAGCGAGGGCGCGCTTTCCCTCGCTCCGGTAGAGGACGGCGAGGTTGAAGAGCGGGGATGCATACCCGGGCCGCAGGGCGAGCGCCCGCCGGAAGTCTCCCTCCGCGGCCCGGAGATCCTTCTTCGTTTCCCGCTCGTAGAGGCCGAGGTTGTTCCACGCCCCTTCGGTCATTCCCGGCCGCTCTCCCGTGCCGGCGCTCGGCGTGTCCGCCGAGACGTCCCGGGCGGACAGGTAGCCGAGCGCGACGAGCTTTCGCGCGTCTTCGCGCGCTTCCGCGGCCGGCATGGGCGCCGCGGCGACCCGATCGACGCGGAGCGTCTCGGACGAGCGGGTCGGCGCGAGCGCCGGTTCCTCCCGGAACGCCGCGCGAAGGGCGTGACCGGGCATCCGGGCTTCCGCCGGAAGCCCCAGGAGCGAGAGCACGGTGGGTGCGACGTCGAAAACCCCCGGATGCTCCCGGTCCCGTCCCGGAATGACCCTTGTTCCCCAGGCCGCGAAGACTCCGTCCGGACGATGCCAGAAGGCGGCGGTGTTTCCCTCGCTCGACGAGCGCTCGCAGGGCCGGTCGTCTCCCCACTTGAAACCGTGATCCGACGTCACG
>Ga0070666_10000429_pt1 | contig 25800 bp, 26 predicted proteins | sample KBSS23metaG_FD_64677 | JGI IMG/M metagenome (GOLD analysis project Ga0070666, IMG submission 64677) | Switchgrass rhizosphere microbial communities from Kellogg Biological Station, Michigan, USA - KBS S2-3 metaG | ecosystem: Host-associated > Plants > Roots > Rhizosphere > Soil ... | reverse complement strand
GGCGCCACTTCGCTGGCAGGGAATGCCGATCGGCGCGCCGACGACGCGCTCGCGCGCGCAGATGTGGCCTGCTACGCGGCCAAGGAAAGCGGTCGCAACCGCACCCGCCTGTACAGTTCCGCCGACCGCGACATGCACGGGCGACATACCGACATCCAGCGGATTTCGCAATTGCTGTCCGATCTTGCCAGCGGCATGTTCGAGTTGTACGGGCAGCGCATCATCAATCTGCGCGATTCACACGACGGCATGCAGTTCTACGAAGTGCTGCTGCGCCGCAAGCACCAGCACGAAGATGAGTCGATCGAGGCGGTGCTCGAGATGGCGCAGCGCTACGGCCTGCTGGCGCAGGTTGATCGCTGGGTACTGGAGCAATCGGCGCATTTTCTCGAACGCGCGTCGGCGGCCAATCTGCGCTTGAGCGTCAACATCGGGGCGACGACGTTGGATAGCGAAGGGTTTGCGCAGTTCGCGCTGACCTTGCCGTCGCGTTACTCTTTTTCCGCGGCACGGATCGTCCTCGAAATTACCGAGGCGGTGGCGGTGAAAAACCTTACTCGCGCGGGAGAAACGCTGCGCTTACTGCGCGAACGCGGGTTCGAGATTGCGCTGGACGATTTCGGCGCCGGAGTGGCGAGCTTCGGCTATCTGAGCGATCTGCCGGTGAGCATGGTCAAGATCGATGGTCGTTTCGTGCGCGATTTCGACCATGACCCCACCGCCGAAGTGGTCGTGGAATCGCTGACACGCGTTGCGTCGTTGCGGGGCATCCGCTGCGTGGCGGAATGGGTGGAGAACCTGGCGGTATTGCCGCGATTGCGGGAGCTGGGCGTAGCCTACGCTCAGGGCTTCGCCATCCACAGGCCTGAGCCACTGGCGTCGATCGAATTCGAGCGCGCGCCAACCCCGGTCAGCGCATTCGCCTAGAAGTCGATGAAATATCCGCCGTTCACCGGAATATTTGCGCCGGTGATGAAACCGGCTTCGTCCGCGGCAAGAAAATCGACGACGCGCGCGATTTCCGACGGCTCGCCGAGTCTGCCGACCGGGATGTTGGCGATGATCTGACTGCGCACGTTTTCCGGAATCGCAGCGACCAACGCCGTCCGGCAGTAGCCGGGCGACACGCTATTGACGGTGACGCCCTTGCGCGCAACTTCCTTGGCCAGCGCCATCGTGAAGCCGTGCATGCCGGCTTTCGCCGCGGAATAATTGGTCTGGCCAAATTGGCCGGTCTGGCCGTTCACCGAGGAAATGTTGACGATGCGGCCGTAACCGCGCTCGCTCATGCCCTCCACGACCTGGCGGCACATGTTGAACACGCCGCCCAGATTGACCGTCAGCACGTCGCTCCACTGTTGTGTGGTCATCTTGCGTAGCGTGGTATCGCGCGTGATGCCGGCGGCGTTGACGAGAATATCGATCGGCCCGTGCGTCTGCTCGATCTGTTTGACCAGTGCCGCGCAGCCGTCGATATCGGTGACGTTCAGTGCTTCGAAGAGGATTTGCTCAGCGAATTCCCCGGTTTCGACGCGGAATTCGGCAACGCGTTCGGCGCGCGTGCCGAGATCGGCGGCGATGACCTTGTGTCCGGAACGGGCGAGGTACTTGCAGATCTCTGTGCCGAGGCCGCCGATACCGCCGGTAACTAGCGCGACGCGTTGAGTCATTGGGTCTTCTTCCGTCAAGTCAAATTCGTGCAGCGCGCAGGATGGCGCGGCGCAGCAAGCGCGCGATGGTAAGAAGGCGGGCGGGCGCTGTCAAACGCGCCGGGATGTTTTTTAGGACTTCGAGTCCTTGTCCTTGCCGGGATTGATGCGGCCGGAATTCGCTGCCGCACTGAGGAAACCTTCCTGCACCGATTTCCACAGGTCCAGGTTGCGCTCAGTCATGTCGTTGAGCATCGACCATGGCGTCTGGCCGAGGATATTGTTGAGCTGGCTGCGAAACTTCTGCTGCTGATCGAGGAAAATCTGCAGGCTCTTTTCCAGGTAGGAACCCATGAAACCCTGCATGGAATCGCCATAGAACCGGATAATCTGCGACAGCAGCTGCGTCGTGAACATCGGCTGCCCGGTTTCCTCGTGCTCGGAGATGATCTGCAGCAGCACGGAGCGGGTGAGGTCGTCGCCGCTCTTGGCGTCGCGGACTTCGAACTCTTCGCCGTCGATCACGAGCTGGCGCACTTCCTCGAGCGTGATATAGCTCGAGATCTCAGTGTCGTAGAGCCGGCGATTGGGATATTTCTTGATGATGCGGACTTGTGCCATGCGGCAAAGTTAGCAGAACTTGCGGCGGCGCACCAGCGTAATTGCTGCGCAGCATTCGGGTAGCCCCGCCGGACGGCAGGGCTACCTTGAAACGCCTGAAGCAGGACGTTAGCGGTGGTTTTCGTTCGAAGTTTCGGCCGCGGCCTTGAGCTCCCGATTGACCTGATCCAGCAGGTCCTTGGCCTTGGCGGCGTGACCGTCCAGGTCGAATTCATTGGCTCTTTGTGCTGCGGCGATCTTTTCGTAGGCCTGTGTGGTCAGGTGTTGCGCGGCAGCCAGGTTGGGGTGACGCCGGTGACTGACGTTATCGACTGGGGCCTTGGCCAAAGCCGAAGAGGCCAGCAGTGCAAGTGCACTCGCACACATTATTGACTTGATTTTCATGATGCGGCTCCGTTGGTGTTCCCCAGCGCCGGAAAAGTGAATCCCCGAGTGGAAGTGTCACTCTTCGTCAATACACGCGCAAGCACGAGCTTCTTCATACGCGCGTCGCTACCATCCCATGTACTGCCCACCGTTGATCGACAAGTTCGCGCCCGTAATCCAGCGCGCTTCCTCGTTGGCAAAGAACGCCACGGCGTAAGCGATTTCATCCGGGTCGCCGAGGCGGCCGAGCGGGATCTGCGCGGCGATCTTGTTGCGCACCTCTTCGGGTACCGCCATCACCATGTCGGTGGCGACATAACCGGGCGAAACCGTGTTCACGGTGACGCCGAACTTCGCGTTCTCTTGTGCCAGCGAGATCGTGAACCCGTGCATGCCGGCTTTCGAGGCCGCGTAGTTCGCCTGACCGTACTGGCCTTTCTGGCCGTTGATCGAACTGATCTGCACGATGCGGCCCCACTTGCGGTTGCGCATGCCGTCGATGACAGGGCGGGTCATGTTGAAACAGGAATTGAGATTCGTGTTGATCACTTCCTGCCACTGCATTGCGGACATCTTGTGGAATGTGGTGTCGCGCGTGATGCCGGCATTGTTGATCAGAATGTCGATCGGGCCGATCTGCTGTTCTACCGACTTGACGATCGCTTCGGCAGAAGCCGGATCGCTGACATCGCCTTGGGCGAGCGCAACGGCCACACCCTGCGCCTTCATCTGTTCAGCCCAGGCCTTGGCCTTGGACTCATCGCGATAATTCGTCGCGACCTTGTGACCGAGTGAGGCCATGCGCTTGACGATCGCGGTGCCAATACCGCCGGTGCCGCCGGTAACGAGTGCTACACGTGCAGTGCTCATGATCCCTCCCATTTGTTTGATCGAATTTGTCGAGGATTGTACACGCCGTTCATTGCCTGCCAAGGTCGGGCAAAGGCATTGCACTTTTCGGCAGGCGCGTCGGCTCGAACTGCGTCGCAGCCTGGCGCAGTAGCGCATGCACGCCCGCCGCGCCGCGCACGTCCACGCCGAGAAAATCCAGCGCCGCACGCAGCGCAGGTAGCGGCTCACCGCGTTCCACCGGTCGCGCGCGATCGCTCTTCGATAGCTTGCGGCCATCGCCATCCAGCACCAGGGGCAGGTGCAGATAGGTCGGCATTGACAGGCCCAGCAACTGCTGCAGATGGATCTGCCGTGGCGTGGAGTCGAGCAGGTCGACGCCGCGCACGACCTCGCTGATGCCTTGCTGCGCATCGTCGATCACGACCGCAAGCTGATAGGCGTACCAGCCTTCGACGCGGCGGATGACGAAATCACCGGCCGCGTCGCGCAGGTTTTGCGCCTGCGCGCCGCAGGCCAGATCAGCGAAGGCGACAATGCGATCGGGCACGCGCAGGCGCCAAGCCGGCGCTCGCGCGGGATCCGGCGCGGCGATGCAGTCGCCGCGGTGCAGGCCATGTGTCGCGGCGAGATCGCTGCGACTGCACCAGCACGGAAACAAATGGTTGCCCTGCTGCAGTTGTTGGAACGCAGCGGCGTAGGCGGGCGCGCGCGCGCTCTGATAAAGCACTGGTTCGTCCGATTCCATGCCGAACGCGGCAAGGGTCTCAATGATGTCTGCGGCCGCGCCCGGAACCTCGCGTGGCGGATCGAGGTCTTCCATGCGGATGATCCAGGCGCCGTTCTGCGAGCGCGCACGCGCCCAGCTGCCGACCGCTGCGACGAGCGAACCGAAATGCAGCGGGCCGGTCGGCGAGGGCGCGAAGCGGCCGCGGTAAATGCGCGGACTCGGGATTCGGGATGCGGAATTCGGCAACGTCACGGTTTCGCAATTCTTGAAAACCTCGAGAGATTACCCAAGATTTCACTCATTGGTCACTAACAAGGAACCCCATGCTGCGCATTTTGCTGTTCGTCGGCACCAACCTCGCCATCATGCTCGTGCTGAGCCTTGTGGTGTCCTTGTTCGGGCTCGATCGCGCCACACACACCAACCTGCAGGGCTTGCTCATCCTGTGCGCCGTGTTCGGCATGGGTGGCTCGTTCATTTCGCTGCTGCTGTCGAAGATGCTGGCAAAGATGTCTGTTGGCGCGCAGGTGATCGACACACCGCGCAACCCGAATGAGCAATGGTTGTTCGCCACCGTGCGGCATCACGCCGAGGCAGCCGGCATCGGCATGCCGGAAATCGCCGTCTACGACGCGCCGGACATGAACGCGTTCGCTACCGGCGCGAGCAAGAATCACGCGCTCGTCGCGGTCAGCACAGGCCTGCTCAACGGCATGAATCGCGACGAGGTGTCGGCCGTACTCGGCCACGAGATCACGCATGTGGCCAACGGCGACATGGTGACTCTCGCGCTGGTCCAGGGCGTGCTCAATACCTTCGTGATGTTCCTCGCGCGCGTTCTCGGCGGCATCATCGACAGCGCGATGCAGGGCGATCGCGAGGACAGCCGCGGCGGCGGCATCGGCTATTTCCTGATCGTGATGCTGTTGCAGTTCGTGTTCGGCATTCTCGCCACGATCATCGTCATGTGGTTCTCGCGCTGGCGCGAGTTCCGCGCAGACGCCGGTGGCGCGAAGCTGGGCGGACGTAGCGGCATGATCTCGGCACTGCGGACATTGTCAGGCAACCACGAATCGACATTGCCGAAAGCATTTCAGGCGTTCGGCATTGCCGATGGCGGTGCGGTCTCGCGGCTGTTCATGAGCCATCCGCCGATTGCCGAGCGCATTGCCGCCCTGCAGGCGGCGGGTTGAGTTGCGGGTGGCGTTCGAATAAGTCGGTTCAGCCGACTTCGAGCGCCATCACCTTCTCGGCTTCCTGCAGGAAATTTCCCTGCACGAAGTTCACGCCGCACGAGAACAGGATCGACATGCTCGCCGCGTCTTCGACGAACTCGGCGATGGTGAGCTTGCCGGCATGATGTGCCTGGTCGCAGAGTTCCTTGACCTTCTCCTGGTTTTCCTTGTTCTTCGGCAGTTCCGCCATGAAGTTGCGATCAATCTTCAGATAGTTCGCATCGACGTGCTTGAGCATCTGGAACGAGTTCAGGCCTGAGCCGAACTGTTCGAGCGCGAAGCCGCAATGGATCTGTTTCAGGCCGGCGACGAAGGCTTTGGCCGGCCCCAGCGCCGTGTTGACCTTGCTTTCCGGCATCTCGAACACCAGCGCATCGCCGCGCTGGCGGGCATTCTTGAGCTGCTGCGCGATCCAGGGCAGCAGCGTCTGGTCCGCCAGAGAATGGGTGGTCAGCTTCACGAAAAATGTGGTCTTGTGGCCGGCTTTCTCGCGATCGGCCAGGGCCTTGATCGCATTGGATATGACCCAGCGGTCAATCGCCGGCATGAGGCCGTTTTTCTCGGCGATCGGCATGAAAAAGTTGGGCGTGATCTCGCCTTTCGGGCCGTTCAGGCGCAGCAGAATCTCGTAAAACTCGCCCTCTGCGCCATGCAGACTGATGATCGGCTGATAGAACAGCACGAAATTGTTCTTGGCCAGCGCATCTTTGACCAGCAACAGCCAGTGCTTGTTCTTTTCCTCGTCAGCTTTGTCTTCCGCCGCGGGATCCAGGATGTTGACGCGGTTGCCGCCTTCGGTCTGCGCTGTGCGCAGTGCCGTCGCGGCCTGCGTGAGCGCGGTCTGCGCATTCGCGTTCTTTTCGCCGATCAGCGTGCCGCCGATGCTGACATTCGTGCTCACCGACTGCTTGCCGACTTCGAAGATGCGCTCCTCGAAGGCCTTGCGCAGCACTTCGCAAAGGCGCTTCACGTCGTCAGCGCTGCGGCTCGCGAGCAGCAGGCCGAACGTGTGTTCGCCGAAACGGCCGGCGATGTCGCTTTCGGCAATATGCCGGCGCATCAGGTTCGCCATGTCACCGAGCAACAGGTCGGCGTTGCCGAGGCCCACGGTGTCAAGCAAGTTCTTGAAATTGTCGGGCTCCAGCAGCAGCAGTGCCTGATCATTGCGGCCCTTCGCGGCCGCGCCGGCCATGCTTTCGAGCTGCGCCACGCAATACTGGCGGTTGAACAAGTCGGTTACGAGATCCTTCGAGCGCAGTTCCTCGAGCTTTTCTGCGACATCCGCGCTCACGGTCTGCTGGCGGAAGACGATCTGCTGGCACGGCTCGCCTTCGTAACTGGCTTCGGCGAATTCCATGATCGCGTCGAAGGTGGTGCCGTCGACACGCTGCGCTTTCAGGTTCAGCTTCTGCGGCGGTTTCTCGCCCTTCGACAGCTTCTTCAGCAACGCCTTGAAATCATCGGCGTCTTCGGGAGCGATCATGTCGATAACCGACATGCCTTCGATTTCTTCGAAATCCTCGAAGCCGAGAATTTCCAGATAGGCCTTGTTTGCGCGCACGTGCATGCCTTCGTGCACATAGGCGATCGGGTCGCGCGAGTTGTCGAGCAGGGAGTCACAGCGACGTTCGGTTTCGCGCAACGCGGATTCGAGGCGACGCACGCCGCGGCGCATGTGCAACGCTTCGAATTCGCGCTTGACGATCGCCTGCACGTGTTCGGTGCGGTTGCGCAGCGCCAGCGCGCGCGCTCCGTCGGTGAACGCGCGGGCGATCAGTTCCTCATCGACTTTTGCGGTAACCGCGATGATCGCGATGTCCTTGCCGCCGTGATTTGCCGCGGTGGCAACGTCGCTGAGCTTGAGACTCTTGGAGGTCAGATTGACCAGGATGATGTCGGGCGTGTGCGCGGCGAGCTGTGTTTCAAGCTCGGCTGCGTTGCCCGCGCGCGCCGGACGCAGCGCAATGCCGCCGTTACGCAGGGTGCTGATCAGCTGCTCGGCTTCCTCGACCGTGTCTTCGACCAGGAGCAGCCTGATGACGGTTTCTTGCTTGGTCATTTGACGCCCGAGTCCAACATCCCTGTGGGTTTTACCGGATTCTGAAAACGTTTTCCAGCCAACGATGGTAATGCTGCCGCAGGCGCATCATACCGGTGTTTTGCCCGGTTCGCCCGGGATTTCCCGTACGAGCCGCGGCACCAGATAGCCGGACGTTGCGGCGCGCATGGCCTGCAGCAAGGCCCGCGCGCTGGAATCGTCGACAGCAAAATGCGCAGCGCCGGCAACATGGTCGAGCTGGTGCAGGTAGTACGGCAGCACGCCGGCGGCAAACAGGGCCATGGAAAGTTCGACCAGCGTCTTCACGTTGTCGTTGATGCCGCGCAGCAGCACGGATTGATTGAGCAAACTGGCGCCGGCTGCGCGCAGCCTGGCGCAGGCCGCGGCCACGGAGTCGTCGATTTCATTCGGATGATTCGCATGCACTACGATCGCGACCGGCCAGGGCAAGCCGCGCAGCCAGTCCAGCAATTCCTCGTCGACGCGCTCGGGCAGCACGATCGGCAAACGCGTATGCAGGCGCAGCCTTCGCAGGTGCGCCACGTTGCGCAGCGCCGCCGTGAGTTCGGCCAGTTTCGGGGTCGCCAGTGACAGTGGATCGCCGCCGGAGAGAATCACTTCTTCGATGGATGAATCGGCGCGGATGTATTCGACTGCCGCACGCCAGCCGTCGGCCGCAGCGATTTCTTGCGCATAGGGAAAATGCCGGCGGAAACAGTAGCGGCAGTTGACCGCGCAGGAGCCGGTCGCGATGAGCAGTGCGCGCCCTTGGTATTTGTGCAACACGCCAGGTGCGGCGCGCGCCGCGAGGTCGCCGACCGCGTCGTGCGTGAAACCGGGCACTTCAGCGAATTCCGCCGCCTGCGGCAGGACCTGCAGCAGCAGCGGATCGGCCGCATCGCCGTGGCGCATGCGCGCGGCAAATCCACGCGGTACGCGCAGCGCAAACCCGGTATCGCGTGCGGGCAGCAGCGTCGTTGCGAGATGACCCAGATCGAGTTGGTCCAGCAATTCGCGCGGATCGGTGATCGCTTCGCGCCACAGCCTCTGCCAGACCCTGGGCTGCGCGCGCGGGGAGCTTGCGGTTATCATTGGCAATTCGTTCGCCGCGCAGCGGCACACAAGAATCCTCAATTGTAGCCGCTTTTCCCGATGCGGCTCGCCTGGAAGTTACGGAGCATGTCATGGCTTATGGAATGAACGACGTCAAAAACGGCATGAAGATCATCGTGGACGGCTATCCGTGCACGATCGTCGACACCGAGTACGTCAAACCTGGCAAGGGCCAGGCCTTCACGCGCGTCAAATACCGCAATCTCAAGACCGGCCGCGTCGTCGAACTGACGATGAAGTCCACCGATTCGCTCGAAGCCGCCGACGTGATCGATCAGGACATGGAGTATTTGTACGGCGATGGCGAGTTCTGGCACTTCATGCACCCGGATACGCATGAGCAGATCGCCGCCGACAAGAACGCAATGGTCGATGCGGAAAAGTGGCTCAAGGGCAATGAACTGTGCATCGTCACGCTGTGGAATGGCGCGCCGTTGACCGTGGCGCCACCGAATTTCGTCGAACTGCTGATCACCGAAACCGATCCGGGCGTGAAAGGCGACACTGCCGGCAGCGGCGGCAAACCGGCGACACTCGAGACGGGCGCCGTCGTACGCGTGCCGCTGTTCGTGCCGAACGGCGAGAAGATCAAAGTGGACACGCGCACGGGCGAATACGTCGGCCGCGTGAAATAAGGCGCCGCGCGTGACGCCGCAGCATTCGGTCGATCAGGTCCTCGAAGCGCGCTGGGTCGTTCCGGTCGAGCCGCACGGCGTCGTGTTGGAACAGCATGCGGTGGCGCTTGCCGGCGACGCGATCGCCGAAGTGCTGCCGATCGCGTCGGCGCGGGCGAAGTATACGAATGTCCAACGTATACAGTTGCCCGAGCACGCGCTGATTCCCGGCCTGATCAACGCGCACACGCACAATCCGATGACGCTGATGCGCGGCCTGGCCGACGATCTGCCGTTGATGACCTGGCTGCAGCAGCACATCTGGCCCGCCGAAGCGCGGGTGATGGGTCCGGAATACGTGCGCGACGGCATCGAGCTGGCGATCGCCGAGATGCTGCGTGGCGGCACGACGTGCTGCAACGAGAACTATTTCTTCCCCGACGTGCAGGCGGCGACCTACCGGCGCCACGGTTTCCGCGCGGTCGTTGGACTGCCGTTCATTGAGTTCCCGAGCGCGTGGGCGAAGAGCCGCGACGAGTATTTCGACAAGAACCTCGCCGTGTACGACGAGTTCAAGGACGAACGGCTCGTATCGACGACGCTGTCGCCGCACGCGCCGTATACGGTTTCCGACGAAAGTTTCGCGCGCATCCGCGTGCTCGCCGATCAGCTCGACATCCCGGTGCACATTCACGTGCACGAAACCGCGCAGGAAATCGAAGAGTCCAAGCAACAGCACGGCCTGCGGCCGCTGGCACGCCTGCAGGCGCTGGGCTTGGTCAACGATCACCTGATCGCGGTGCACATGACGCAATTGCTCGACAGCGAAATCGAAGCTTGTGCGGCGGCCGGCGTCTCGGTCGTGCATTGCCCGGAATCGAATCTGAAGCTCGCGAGCGGGTTCTGTCCGGCGCAGAAACTGCGCGTGGCAGGCGTCAACCTCGCGATCGGCACTGACGGCTGCGCCAGCAACAATGACCTGGACATGTTTTCAGAGATGCGCACGGCCGCGTTGCTTGCCAAAGGCGTGGCTGCCGATGCCAGCGCGTTCGATGCGGCGTTCGCGCTGCAGGCGTCGACGCTGAACGGTGCACGCGCGCTCGGGCTCGCCGAGCGCATCGGTTCGATCGTAGCCGGCAAGCAGGCGGACCTGACTGCCGTACGTCTGGACGCGCTGGAAACGCAGCCCATCTACCATGTGATATCGCAGCTCGTGTATGCGACCGGTCGCCAGCAGGTCAGCGACGTGTGGATCGCCGGTGTGCGCAAACTGGAAAACGGCGCATTGTGCGGGTTCGATGTCGCCGAGGTGCGCAGCAAGGCGCAGGCATGGCGGGAGCGCATCGCGGGCAGGCCATGAACAGCGCCAACGTCAATCCCGCTGAGACCGCCAAATTCGACCGCCTTGCGAGCCGATGGTGGGACAAGGACGGCGAATCGCGTCCCCTGCACGACCTCAATCCGGCGCGGCTCAGCTATGTCGCCGATCGAGTGGCGCTGAAGGGCGCGTGCGTGCTCGACGTCGGCTGCGGCGGTGGCATCCTCAGCGAAGCACTCGCGGCTGCCGGCGCGAAAGTCACCGGCATTGATCTGGCGCCGCGCGTACTCGAGGTGGCGCGGCTGCATCTGCACGAGTCGAACCTCAAGGTCGATTACCGCGAGATCAGCGTCGAAGCGCTGGCCGCGGAAGATCCCGGCAGCTTCGATGCGGTCACCTGCATGGAAATGCTCGAGCACGTGCCCGATCCGGGCAGCGTGATCGCGGCATGTGCGACGCTGCTGAAATCCGGCGGAAGCCTGTTCCTGTCGACGCTCAACCGCACGCCGCAGGCGTTCGCAGTCGGCATAGTCGGTGCCGAGTACCTGGCGAATCTGCTGCCACGCGGCACACACCACTTTGCCCAGTTCATCCGCCCGTCGGAGCTGGCTGCCGCGTTGCGCGTTGCCGGTCTGGAACTGGAGGACATCAGCGGTCTGGGCTACAACCCCTTGACGCGGCACGCCCAGGTTACGCAAAGTGTACAAGTAAACTATTTGGCATGCGCCCGCAAACCATGACGAAACTGAGCGGCGGCAAACTCGATGCGGTGTTCTTCGATCTCGACGGCACCTTGGTCGATTCTGCGCCGGACATGGTTGCGGCGATGCGACGCCTGCGCATTGAACACGGTGAATCGCCGGCGGGCGTGGAAACTATCGGCGCGGCGGTTTCGAAAGGCGGTCGCGCCATGCTGCGACGCGGATTCCCGAGCGCCGATGAAAACCTGATCGAGGAATTGCTGCCGCGGTTTCTCGATCTGTATGCCGAAGCGATCGCCACCCACACGACGACGTTCCCCGGCGTGGACGAGGTTCTGTCCATGCTGGAAACGCGCGGCGTGCAATGGGGCATCGTCACGAACAAACCGGGCTGGCTGGCGCGCGCGCTGCTCGCCGCGCTGAAGCTCGATGTGCGTTGCGCGGCGCTGGTATCCGGCGATTGCCTGCCGCAGAAGAAGCCCGATCCCGCGCCGATCCTGCGTGCCTGCACGCTGGCCAACGTCGAACCCGCGCGCAGTGTGTATGTCGGCGACGATCTGCGCGACATCGAAGCGGGCCGCAACGCCGGCATGCGCACAATCGCCGCGGGGTGGGGCTACCTTGATGGCGAAGACCCGCATGCCTGGGGCGCGGACCTTGTCATCGACACGCCGCAGGCATTGCTGCCCGCGCTCAATCTCGTCTAGGTTCCCGATGTCCACGCCTGGTTTCGCTGAATTCGAACAGAAGTGGCTGGACGCATGGCCCGAAAACCGCGCGGTCGCGGTGTTTCTCGATCCTGCGCTGCGTCGCCGTGCGCACGCGTTCGGCGTCCTCGAACATGAGTTGGCGCTTGCGGCGTTCCATGTGCGCGAGCCGCAGGTCGCAGCGACCAAACTCGACTGGTGGCGACAGGAACTCGCTGCTGCGGCGTTCGGCAATGCACACCATCCGATTACGCAGGAACTGTTCGCCGATAGCGTTGCGCGCGAAAGCGATCCAGCGCTGTGGCCGGCGTTGGCCGATGGCGCGCTTGCGCAGCTCGACCAACCCGGCGCCGGCACGCTCGCTGCGCTGATCGAGCAACTCGAGCCGTTTTATGGCGCAGTCGCCGCTGCGGAATCCGCGCTGTTGCTCGGCGGCGCCGGCAGTCCCGAGGCAAATGCTGCATTGTGGACATTTTCGCATTTGTTGCAAGAACTGCCGAAGCTGGCGAGTGGGGAAGGGCGCCTGCCGCTGCCGCTCGGTTTGCTTGCCCGCCACGGGCTCGCGCGCGCTGATCTCGGGCAGCCGTCGCCCGCCCGCAGCCGCCTGCTCAAGGATTTCCTCGACGAACTGGTTTTGGAGATCAACGGCGCACTCGGCGTCGCGTCCGTGCGCAGCCTGCGCATGCGCACGCGCGTGCGGCTCGATCGCGATCTCATCGGCGGCGCGTTGAAAAAGGGCGATCCGTTGCCATATCTGACAACTCACGCGCGGCCGCGGTACTGGCCATCGTTGTGGGTGGCCTGGCGCGAAGCGCGGACAGCCGCGCGAAACACGATAAGCTAAACCGAGGGTTCTCATGCAACCGAACGTCGTCCTTCGCTCGATGCCCGATATCGCCAAAGAGGCCGAACCGGCCATCGCCGGCGCGCTGGATTGGGTCGGCATGGATGAGATCGCCATGCCGGTGCGGCTCGTCGGCGCGGACGAGAGCGTCGTACAGTCGGCGGCCCGTGTTGCGGCGTACGTGAATCTCAAACAGGCGGACGTCCGCGGCATCCACATGTCGCGCTTATACCTGCACGTGGACAAGACTTTGAGCGCCGAGCCGCTGACGCCGTGTTCGCTGCGCCGGCTGCTACGCGATTTTCTCGACTCACATGGCGAGCTGTCGGATCGGGCGATGGTGCGCGTCGCATTCGATCAGCTACTGCGCCGGCCGGCGCTGAAAAGCGACAACAGTGGCTGGAAATCGTATCCGGTTGCCATCACAGCGATACTCGAGCACGGTCAGTTCGCGCTGGAGATGCAGGTCGATGTGGTCTACTCGAGTACTTGCCCGTGCTCGGCCGCTCTCGCGCGGCAACTGATCCAAGAGCGCTTCGCTACAGATTTTGCGCGCGCGAAGCCGCTGGATTACGACGCAGTGGTCGCCTGGCTCGGCAGCGAACAGGGCATCTGCGCCACGCCGCACAGCCAGCGCAGCATTGCCCGGGTGCGCGTGAAACTCGCGCCAAGTTTCGGGTTTCCGATCGCCGAGTTGATCGACGCAATCGAAGGCGCATTGAAGACACCGGTGCAGTCGGCGGTCAAGCGTGAGGACGAACAAGCATTCGCCTTGCTCAACGGTTCGAACCTGATGTTCTGCGAAGATGCCGCGCGCCGCGTGCACAATGCTCTGGCGGACGACGAGCGCATCGTCGATTTCTGGATTCGCGCTGCGCACCTGGAAAGCCTGCACGCGCACGATGCGGTGGCGGTGGCGACGAAAGGTGTCGAAGGCGGCTACGCATCCGCCTGAGGCGCGAGCACAGCTTCGGAAATGCGAACTCGCCTGCCGCACTCTCGTGTAGTTGGAGCGGCGAGCCGAAAGTCATGAATGCGGTTTCGGCAACAAGGCCGGATCGAGCCGTATGTCGAACCAGTTGAAGCCCCAATGCACGTGCGGTCCGGTCGCCCGCCCGGTCATGCCGGCGGCGCCGATCACCTGACCGCGCTTGATGGCGTCACCGGTTTTCACATCGAGCCGGCTCATGTGCAAGAACGAGCTGCTTAAGCCGAAGCCGTGGTCGATCAGCACGGTGCCGCCCGTCAGCACCAGATCCGGTTCAGCAAACGTGATGATCCCGGCCGCCGGCGCATGGATCGGCGTGCCTTCCGGTACCGCCAGATCCAGCCCCATGTGCGGCGCCTTCGGCGTGCCGTTATCGATGCGCTGGCTGCCGTACACGCCACTGATCCGCGCGCCGGCCACCGGCAACGCGAAGCCGAGCAGGAAATCCTCGCGCGCATCGTCGCGTTTGCGCGCCAGCGTGACGCGTGCCTGCTCGCGTTCGATGCGCGCGGAGGTTTCCGGATCGGGGGTGACGGTTTTCTGCGGCAAGCCCTCGACGCGCTCAATGTGATATTCGCGTTTGGACACCGCAAATGTCTGCTCGCCGACATCGCCGTTCGCATAGCGAATTTGCAGTTTGCCTTGCGCGGGCGCGTCGCGATCGAGGCCGAACACGAATGCACCATCATCACCAATATGCAGATCGTGCCCGGCGAACTCGATTTTTGCGCCGCCCGGCGCATGGCCGATGACAAGCTGTCCTTGCTGCAGGTGAGCGGGGAGTTCTATGCGATTTTTTGCTTGAGCAATCGAGAACGCGGTCAAAAGGCTCGCCACGCACAACCACTTCACCGCGCGAACTCCAATGGCCGGCCGAGCTGGCTGTCGTCGAGCTTGCCGGCGTTCCAGGCCAGATGCCCGTTGACCCAGGTCGCGGCCACACTGCTGCGGAACGTATAGCCTTCGAATGGCGACCAGCCGCACTTCGACAGCACGTCCTGCGGCGTTACATTCTGTGGCAGCTTGGTATCGATCAAGGTCAGGTCGGCGAAACAGCCCTCGCGAATGAAGCCGCGATCCCTGATTGCGAATAGCGTAGCCGGCGCGTGTGCTGTCGTCTCGACCAGACGCTCCAGCGTCAGGCGGCCATCGAATACGTGCTCGAGCGCGGATTGCAGGGCGAACTGGATCAAGGGGATCCCCGAGGGGCATTGCGTATAGGGTCTCGCCTTTTCATCGAGCAGGTGCGGCGCGTGATCGGTCGCGAGGATGTCCAGGCGCGTATCGGCCAGCGCGCGCAGCAGTGCATCGCGGTCGGACGCGGCCTTGATCGCGGGGTTGCACTTTATCTTGCCGCCGAGCGTCGCGTAGTCGGCCTCGTCGTAGCAAAGAAAATGCACGCAGGTCTCGGCGGTGATCTGCTTGCCCGCAATCAAGCCGGGTTCCAACAGCGCGAGTTCGTCAGCGGTGGAAACGTGCAGCACATGCAGGCGCGTGCCGTGATGGCGCGCAGTAGCAACCGCCCATTTCGTGGATTCGAAACAGGCCTGGCGTGAGCGGATTTGCGGATGCATCGCCATGGGGATCGCATTGCCATGCGCGGCCTTGGCGCGGTCGAGGTTGGCGTGCACGATGCGGTCGTCCTCGCAGTGCACGGCGACGAGCACGGGTGAATCGCGGAACACGCCGTCCAGCGTTGACGGATCGCTCACGCACAGGTTGCCCGTCGATTCGCACAGGAACACCTTGACCCCCGGCACTGTGCGCGGATCAAGCGCGCGGATCGCATCCAGGTTGTCGTTGCTGGCACCGAAATAGAACGCGAAGTTGGCGGTCGCTCTGCGCGCGGCGAGCGCATATTTCTCGTCAAGCAGAGCCTGCGTCAACGTTGGCGGATTGGTGTTCGGCATCTCGATGAAACTAGTCACGCCACCCGCGACCGCCGCGCGCGATTCGGAAGCGATATCAGCCTTGGCGGTGTAGCCTGGCTCGCGGAAATGCACGTGATCATCGATCATGCCCGGGATCAGCAGGCGCCCGCTCGCATCGAACACGCGTTCGTTTGGCAGCGCGGCGAGCGACGGCGCAATCGCCTCGATGCGGCCGGCGCGCACGCGCACGTCGGCGTGAAAACGCCGACCTTCGTTGACGATGTCGGCGTTCGTGATCAAGCAGTCGTTCATGCCGGGAATTCCTTGTGGCGGCAGGGTGGTAACGTGAATTTGTCGGGTACAGGGTCGATTCCGCCCGCACACAGCGGCTGGCAGCGCGCGATGCGCCAAAGCGCCATCAACCCGCCGCGGCCGGCACCGAACCGCGTCACCGCCTCGCGGGTGTAGTCCGAACAGACCGGATGGAACCGGCAGCGCGGACCGAGCAGCGGGCTCAGGACGGCCTTGTAAATTGCAATAAGGGCCAGAATTACTCGGGTCACTTGTGTGAGCTGCCAAATAAGTTGTTGATGCATGAGGCGGCTTAGGCTATAACACGCGACCGCCGAGGGACAATGGTGACAGGAAATGGCGACCAGCAAACGCAAATCCGCCGCGAAACCCGCAGCGAAGAAGAAAGCCGCGAAACCGGCGAAGAAAGCACAGCTCGCGAAAAAGCCCGTCGCGCGCAAGCCCGCGCCGAAAGCGCCCGCGCGCAAACCGGCAAAAGCGGTGAAGCCGGTCAAGACGGCGAAGGCGGCGAAAGCAACGAAACCGGCGAAGAAAGTCGCGGCGCCGAAGAAGCCCGTGCCGAAATCCGCCGGCGCGAAACCTGCATCGCGGGTTTCCGCAAAACCGGCACCCGTAAAATCCACGAACGCTAAAGGCAAGATGTCAGCAGTTGTCGAAAAAGAATCCATCACGCGCGAAGACGGACGCTACGCGCTGCCCAGCACTACCGTGATCGAACTGCCGGCGGGCTACCGACCGGGTCAGCGCGAGGAATATATGGGCCCGAAGCAGCTCGCGTATTTTCGCGCCAAGTTGCTGAAGTGGCGCGAAGACCTCGTCGAGGAATCCAAGCAGACGATCGACAATCTCCGCGATGAAGTGCGCGACGTCGGCGACGAAGCCGAGCGCGCGACGCGCGAAACCGAAAATTCGCTCGAGCTGCGCACGCGCGACCGTTATCGCAAGTTGATCGGCAAGATCGACAAGGCGCTCAAGCGCATCGAGGAAGGCCGTTACGGCTTCTGTGAAGAGACTGACGAGGAAATCGGCATCGAGCGCCTCGAAGCGCGCCCGATCGCAACGCTGTGCCTGGATGCGCAAGAGCGTTGGGAGCATCGCCAGAAGCAGATGGGCGATTGATATTTTCTCCTCTCCCCGCTTCGCGGGGCGAGGTGAATCATTGCACGTCGCGGGCGTGATCCTGGATCGCACTGAACATCGCCGCCAACCCGTTGCTGCGGGTTGGCGATAAATGTTTTGCCAGTCCGATCGTGTCGATAAAGCGCGGTTCGGTGTCGAGAATCTCGCGCGCAGAGCGCCCCGAGTAGACGCGTAGCAGCAACGCGATCAGTCCGGACACGATCGCCGAATCGCTGATCGCGCGAAATTCAAGATGCTCCTTGTCGCCGCTGGCAACCAGCCATACCTGCGACTGACACCCTTGCACCTTGTTCGTCTCGGTCCGCAGTTCCTCCGGCAGCGGCGGCAGCTTGCGCCCGAGGTCGATCAGATATTGGTAGCGTTCGGTCCAGTCGCCGAAAAACGAGAATTCCTCGACGATCGCGTCCTGCGCTTGCTTTGCGGTTTCCTGCAGGGAGATATCAGGCCGCGCATTCATCGGCTTTCACCACTTTCCAGCGTGCGCCCTGCGGGCCGTCTTCGATCACGATGTTTTTCGCCGCAAGCTCTTTGCGGATGCGGTCGGCGCTGGCGAAATCCTTGCGTTGGCGTGCTTCGGCGCGTTCCGACAACAGGCGCTCGACCCAAGCCGCGTCGATTTCGTCGCCACCGGCATTCTTGAACCACGCTTCCGGATTCTGCTGCAGCAGGCCAAGAAACTTTGCGGCAGCCAGCAGCGCCTGCTTCGCGGCTTTACGATCTTCCGGCGCCGCACGCCGCGTGGCAGCGGCTAGACGTGCGACCACGCCGAACGCTTCCGGTGTGTTCAAGTCGTCTTCGAGTGCGGCGATGAGTTCGCGCGGGACCGCATCATCGCTCACGGCCACTTCCACATCGCTCAAATCGCGTAGCGCTCCATACCAGCCATCCAGCGTCGCGCGCGCCTGCGCGATCGATTCGTCGGACCAATCCAGCGGCTGGCGGTAATGCGCTTTCATCAGCATGTATCGCAGCAGTTCCGGCGGATACGTTTGCAGCAGCGTGTGCAACTCCAGCGTGTTGCCGAGCGACTTCGACATTTTCTTGCCGGCAAACGTGAGCATGCCGTTGTGCAGCCACCAGCGCGCAAATACTTTTCCGCCGTGCGCGCAGGTGGATTGTGCGACTTCATTCTCGTGATGCGGAAACATCAGATCGTTGCCGCCGGCGTGGATGTCGATCGTTTCGCCCAGATGCGCTTCGCTCATCGCCGAGCATTCGATGTGCCAGCCCGGACGGCCGCGGCCCCACGGACTGTCCCAACCCGGCAGTTCCGGCGTGGATGGTTTCCATAACACGAAGTCCGCCGCATTCTTCTTGTACGGGGCGATTTCGACACGCGCGCCGTCGAGCATGTCCTCGCGCGAACGGCCTGACAAATGTCCGTAGTCGGCATACGAGGAGACGTCGAAGAGGACGTGGCCTTCGGCTGCGTACGCGTGCCCTAGCGCGATCAGGCGCTCGCACATGGCAATGATCTGCGGAATGTGGGTTGTGGCATAGGGCACGACATCCGGCGCGTCGACGCCGAGCTTGCCCACGTCTTCGTTGTAGGCGGCGGCGTATTTCTGCGTGATCACGTCGATCGGCACGCCGGATTTCGCGGCCGCGTCGTTGATCTTGTCATCGACATCGGTGACGTTGCGCGCATACACGACGTGCTGCACTCCGTACGCGCGCTTGAGCAGACGCACGAGCAGGCCGAATACGACCGGGCCACGCGCGTTGCCGATATGCACGTAGTTGTAGACCGTCGGGCCGCACAGGTACATGGTCACGCGCTGCGGATCGAGCGGCGCAAATTCTTCGGTCTGCCGCGTGCGGGTATTGTATAAATGCAGGGACATGGACGAAGCCTTCGTGCAATGCATCATTGTATCGCAACGACGGCGGAGATAAGGCGCGCCGAACGCGCCAAATCCGCGTCGCCACGAGGTTTTTCCTTAAGTTATATTCAGCCTGGGAATGTTCTAATCTTGCTCAAGTTGGCGAAGCCGGCGCGTTGGCCGAGCAAAAAAATAATAACTGTGGCGGGAAGCCCGGTACTCACCCGATGGCGACAGATGTCATGAAATTTCAGATTCTGGTTGCTGCCTTGCTGCTATGTGCAGGCCCGCTTTCGGCGCAGACGTCCATGACCGCGGGTTCGGCGCCAAGCGACGAGAACGCTGCCCATTACGGCTGGGCGGCGGTGTTGCGCGTTGACCCGGTTTACGACGAGGCGGCGACCGAGCCGGCCGCTTCCGCAAAGCAGGAATGCTGGGACGAGCAGGTGCCCGTTGGCGCTGAATCAGGCGCGAATAATGACGGCGGCCGCCGTTCGGTGGCTACGATGATCGGAGCTGTCGTGGGCGGGCTGCTCGGCAATCAGGTCGGCAAAGGTGATGGTCGGCGCGCGGCCACCGTTGCCGGTGCAGTCGCTGGCGGCGTCGTCGGCAATCAGGTTGCTGCCGATAATCGTCCGCAATACACGACGCAGCGTCGTTGTCGTTCCTCGACCGGCAGTTCGTCCGGCCAGCGTCATGTCGTCGCCTATGATGTCGAATACCGCTATCGCGGCGAAGTGTTTACCTCGCGTCTGACCTACGACCCGGGTGATCGCATGCGCGTGAAAGTGAGCGTTACGCCGGCCGACTAGGCCCCAGTTGCGCACGCCGGCGACGCGCCTTATGGTTGCTGACATGAACCATACCCATCCAGGGACGGGATGAGCGACACGCTCACGCTCGCCAGTTCCGACCGAGTCCTGATCCTGGCGCCGCATCCGGACGACGAATCTATCGCCACTGGCGGGCTCATTCAGAGCGCGCGCAGTGCCGGGGCCACGGTGCGCGTGATCGTTCTGACCGATGGCGACAACAACCCATGGCCGCAACGCTGGATCGAGAAACGCTGGCGCATCGATGCGCTGGCGCGCCGGCGCTGGGGTATGCGCCGGCGCGAGGAGGCGCGCACGGCACTGCGCATCCTCGGTCTTGATGCTGATGACGCGGTGTTTCTCGGCTTGCCCGATATGGGCTTGACCGACCTGCTGATGCACAACGACCAGGATATCGTTCGCGAACTGCGCGCGCAGTTCGACGAATTCCGCGCCAATCTACTGATCATGCCCGCGGTTTCCGATCGTCATCCGGATCATAGCGCTGCGCATATCCTCGCGCGCGCGGCGCTCGCGCCCTTGGCGATCCCGCGTTTGTATACTTTTGCCGTGCACGGCCGCAGCGCGGAAGCGTCAGCGGCCGTCGTTGCGCTGACGCCGCAACAGCGCGACATCAAACGGGCGGCAATTCTTGCGCATCGAACGCAGATGCAACTGAGCCAGCGCCGTTTCCTGCGCTATGCCGATTCCGTCGAGCTTTTCCATATTGATGGCGAGAGCACTGCGCACCCCCTGTCTGCCCGTTTGGGGGACGACGGGCGCTTGCATGCCAGCGTCGACCTGACGCATTGGAACGGGGCATGGCGCGGCCAGTCGTTGTTTGTCGCGCTGGACAACGGCGAGCGTATTTTGCAGCCGCTGGGGCAGAATGAAGAGCGCAGCGGCGACGGGCTGCACATCGAAATCCAGTGTCCTGCGTGCGCGCCGGGATACGTCAAGCTCGCACGGGCGGAGCCCGGCTGGCGCGTGTTCGATCGCTACGGCTGGCAGCGCTTCGAGCTAACCTGAACAGGACTGCCTGAGCGGCTGAACGGTGTTCAGGGATTGCCCTCAAAGCGGTTGACTGTCATGGGTTCTCTGGCATGCTCCGCATCGCGCCAGATGGCGTTACCAGGGACTAGTCCCACCAGGAGACTGCGATGAAAACGTTGCTCATAAAAGCCGCATTCGGAGTCGGCTTGTTCGCCGCTGCCGGTGCGTATGCGGAGGCCCCTGCAGGCGCCACCGCGGAATGCAAGGATGGTACTTACTACTCGGGGACTTCGCATAAAGGTGCCTGTCACGGGCATCAAGGCGTGAAGTCGTGGCTCGACACATCGGCGGCTGCCGCATCCGACACTTCTGCGGATACCGCGACGGCCAAGAAAACCAAAAAGTCGAAGTCCGCTGCCGCGGCGCCGGCGGCAAGCACCGCTGCAAGCACATCAACTGCCGCCAGCACATCAGCTGCCGGTCACACCGCGATGTGCAAGGACGGCACCTACTACGACGGCACCGCACACAAAGGCGCATGCAAAGGCCATCAGGGCGTAAAGGAATGGCTGGACAAGAAGCCGGCTGCGACGACGGCGAAGTCGACCTCCGCGCCGGCTGCTGCACCTGCACCAGCGGCCGCTCCCGCGGCCGCTCCTGCTCCAGCTCCCATGCCGACCACGGCAGCGCCCGCGGCGTCGAAAGCCGCAGCCGAGCACAAGGCGCCGACCCCGGCTTCAGAGATCACACAGAAGGCGGGAGGCGGTCCAGGCCTGGTTTGGGTCAACTCCGACTCGAAGGTTTACCACTGCCAGGGCGATGAGTGGTACGGCAAGACCAAGCAGGGCTCCTACATGAGCGAAGCGGCAGCCAAGGCCGAAGGCGACCATGCCGCACGCGGCAAAGAATGCGGAAAGTAAACCGCGCGCGAAGCTGAAACGAAAACGCCCGGCCAAAAGCCGGGCGTTTTTTTTTATGTCCATGGATGGACGGTACGCCGGAAATGCAGGAGCACACCGGCGATGTCCATGGATGGACGGTACGCCGGAAATGCAAGAGCACACCGGCGATGTCCAGGGATGGACGGTACGCCGGAAATGCAGGAGCACACCGGCGTGTTACCAGGCGCACGGCTTAGCGGGAGCGCTGTCTCAATCCACACATGCCCAGGACCAGGCAGGCCAGACCAAGCGCGAGCATCGCCCAGACAGACAACGTCGGCGTCGCCGCAGCCCCGGGCTGGCCGGGCGCAGATGTCCCCGGTGCCACGACAAAATTTGTTGTCGCGGTGGATTGCAGCAACGGCGGCATCTGATTGATGTAGATATGCCAATTGACGGTATAGCTGCCCGTCGCCAAGTTGCCGAGATCGACACTGAAATTAGAAGTTGCCGGCGGCGGCATAGGTACGACGGCGCAGTTCACGATGCCCGAGGGCAAGATCGAATCGAACGTAAACGAAGTGGCTGTTTGCGCGGACAGCGTCGGCTGCGGCGCGGCGCAATCGAATGGCTGACTGAGCAGTGCACTTACTGGCTGCCCGGCGACCGGATCGGATGGAACAACCGTGATGGTCTGCGCTGCTGCGCCGTGGCAGCACAGGAACAGGGCGCGCCCGAGCCACGGTGTGGAGCGGATATTCCGAGCCATGATCGGATCTCCCAGTCGAACCACAATGCGTGGCAGACGTCGTGCGGCGATGCACCGTCGCAGTGCGCTTGCGATTGGTATGAGCCAAAAAAAACCGGCGTGAGCCGGTTTTTTGATCGAACTGGATGGTCGGGGAGACAGGATTTGAACCTGCGACTTCTACGTCCCGAACGTAGCGCTCTACCAGGCTGAGCTACACCCCGACACGGGAAGATTTTGCGAGCCGCGCATGATAACGGGGCGACTGTTCTGACGCAACCAGCCGCGACTGCCGGTTGCCTGCCGCAAAGCGCCTGGCGACAATGTCGGATCATTTCAGCGGAGAAGCCAATGTCGTCGTGCCGGATCACGCTTGCCCTAGTCATATTTGCCGCTGCATTTGCTGCAAGCGCCGCCGAGAAGCACGAACTGGACATGGACGCAGGCGGCACCATCGAGATCGGCGCCGACGGGGTGGTGCGCAGTTTTCAGTTGAACAACGAGCTCGCACCCCAGGTAGCCGAGTTGGTCGAGCGCAACGTGCGCAGCTGGCAGTTTCAGCCCGTCGTCGTGAACGGCACGGCGGTTGCGGCCAAGACCGGAGTGCGATTGACCCTCACCGCCGTCCCTCAGGCCGGGGAGACCGACCGCTACGCGATCCGTATCGCCAACGTGATTTTCGGCGCGCCGAATCCCCTGGCCCATATGAAGCCGCCGCACTATCCGGAAAACGCCGTCCATGCACATATCGGCGCGCGTGTGCTGTTGAGCTTGCGTCTGGATGAGGACGGCAAAGTCGCTGAAGTAATGCCATATCAAACCAGCCTCGATGTACGCACATCGTCGGAAAACGAAGCCGAGCGTTGGCGCAAGGTATTCGAACAGGCGAGCATGCGGGCGGTGCGCGACTGGAAATTCGAGCTCACCGAAACCATCAATGGCAGACCGATCGGCACCAAGGTGCTCCTACCGCTTTCGTTTTCATTATGTGAGATGCCTTGCCGGTCCTCGGACAGTGAAGGCAAGTGGAAGGCCTACGTTCCCGGCCCGGAGCATCCGGCGCCCTGGTTCGAAACTGCGCACGTCGCGAACAGTCAGAATGCCTTGAAGGACGGCCAAGCCTTAGCTGCTGAATCGCAGTTTCAGCTCAAGGAAAAAGTGATCGGCAAAATGCTGTAGGCGACCCGGTTTCATCAATCGGTTGCGGCCGCCGATCTGCTAGGCTATGCGCCCCTTGCGGCGCCGCGCGCCGCGATTGTCCAAGGACTCTCATGGCGTTGACCCAAGCCCGCACGATGCCCGGCGCGATGGAGCTGCTGCCGCTCGATCAGATCGCGCTGCAGACGATGCTGGACACAATCCGCGCGAACTTCGAACGCTTCGGCTTTTTGCCGATCGAGACGCCGGTGATGGAATTCTGCGACGTGCTGCTGACCAAGCAGGGCGGCGAGACCGAGCGCCAAGTATACTTTGTGCAGTCGACGGGTGCGCTCGAGCAGGGCGGCAAGCCGGAACTCGCGCTGCGCTTCGATTTGACCGTGCCGCTGGCGCGCTATGTCGCCGAACATGAAAACGACTTGAGTTTCCCGTTCCGGCGCTACCAGATCCAGCGTGTCTACCGCGGCGAGCGGGCACAGCGCGGGCGATTCCGCGAGTTCTACCAGTGCGACATCGATGTCATCGGCAAGGACCAGCTCTCGATCCGTTATGACGCCGAGTTGCCGGCCGTGATCTACAGCGTGTTCCGCGATCTGAAGATCGGCCCGTTCACGATACGACTCAACAATCGCAAGATTCTGCGCGGTGTAATGGAGGTTCTGAATCTCGATGCCGAAAAGCAGGTGCTTGCGCTCAGGGAGATCGACAAGGTCGATAAGATTGGCGCGAATGGAGTCTTTTCCAGTCTTCAGGCGCTCGGACTTAATGGCGACACGATCACTGCTCTGATGAGTACATTACTGTCGACCAAGGACGAGAATGTTCGCGCCAGGCTTCGCGCAGAAGGTAAAGACCCAAACCAAGACGCTCTCGATCGCCTGCGTGATCCAATGTGGAAAGGTAGTGAGATACTGCAGCAGGGTCTCAGCGAACTTTCCAACGTCATTTCGTTTTTGCCAGCGTTCGGCGTTCCATTAAACTTTTTTACAGTCGATTTTTCGATCGCACGCGGCCTGGACTATTACACCGGCACTGTCTACGAAACCACGCTCAACGAGCATCCGCAGATCGGCTCGATCTGCTCGGGTGGGCGCTACGATAATCTCGCCTCGAACTATACAAAGTCGCATTTGCCCGGGGTCGGCATTTCGATTGGCGCGACGCGACTGTTCTACCAGTTGCGCGAAGCGAAGCTGCTCGGCGCCGCCGCGAGCACGGTGAAGGTGCTGGTGACGCAAATGGACGAGGCGCAGTTGCCCGCGTATCTGGAAATCGCCACGTTGCTGCGCAACGCCGGCATCGCCACCGAAGTCGTGCTGGACGGCGGCAAGCTCGGCAAGCAGTTCAAGTACGCCGACCGCGCCGGTATCCGCTTCGTCGTCGTGCTCGGCTCCGATGAAATAGCCAAGGGGACGGTCACAGTGAAGGACTTGCGCAAGCAGGATCAATTCGAAGTGCCGCGTGCGGAGCTCGTGAAGACGCTGCGTGTTGAACTCGAACAAGCGCAGGCGATGCCGGCATGAGCACTCCGATCATTCTCGACGGCAACAGCCTGATCCGTGATCACGTCGTCGCGATCGCGCGGGGCACGCACGTCGTGCTCGACGGCGCGCAGTTGGAAAAAGTGCAGCGCACGGCCGATTTTCTTGCCGCGCAGGTCAAGCGCGGCGAACCGATCTACGGCGTGACGACCGGGTTCGGCAGCAACGCCGACAAGTTGCTCGGCGCGCACCGTGCGCGCGATGAGCTGCCGGAAGGCAATCCGGGCAAGCTTGATCAGAGCGGACAAGAACGCACGTTGATGGAGGAGCTGCAGTACAACCTCGTCGTCACGCATGCGGTGTGCGTCGGCAAGCCGCTCGACGTCGAAGTCGTGCGTGCGATGCTGGCGATCCGCGTCAACACGCTGATGCGCGGCCATTCCGGTATTCGCGCCACGACGCTACAGGCACTTGCCGAATTGCTCAATCGCGACGTGATCCCGGTGATTCCGGAGAAAGGTTCGGTCGGTGCCAGCGGCGATCTTGCGCCGCTGTCGCATCTGGCGATCGTGCTGCTCGGCGAAGGCGAGGCGTTCTTTCAGGGCACGCGTCTGTCTGGTGCGGAAGCGCTGAAACGGGCAGGGCTCACGCCGGTGCGCCTGTCGTTCAAGGAAGGTTTGGCGCTCAACAATGGCACGACGCAGATGCTGGCGACGGCAACGCTCGCGCTCGGTCGCCTCGAATCGCTGCTCGCCACGGCCGATCTCGCCGCGGCGATGACGCTGGA
>Ga0070666_10000428_pt1 | contig 25863 bp, 23 predicted proteins | sample KBSS23metaG_FD_64677 | JGI IMG/M metagenome (GOLD analysis project Ga0070666, IMG submission 64677) | Switchgrass rhizosphere microbial communities from Kellogg Biological Station, Michigan, USA - KBS S2-3 metaG | ecosystem: Host-associated > Plants > Roots > Rhizosphere > Soil ... | reverse complement strand
AACGCCGCCTCAAGGCGGAAAGGAGTCGACGATGCTCTGGACAATCTTCGTGATCCTGCTGATCCTCTGGCTGCTCGGGATGGTCACCTCCTACACGCTCGGCGGTTTCATCCACATCCTTCTGGTCATCGCGGTCGTCGTGCTGATCATCCGTCTCATCTCCGGTCGACGCGTCGTCTGACGCCGGTTTCCGGGAGCGCGCCTCCGCAAGGGGGCGCGCCGTCCCCTCGGGTTCCTGGAATCCCGTCGTCCGCCGGGCGCACGGCATCGGATAGCCGAAGCGACGAAAGCCGGCCCTGCCGTTCCGGGGGTCCTAGCCGGAGATGCCGTGTTCCTTGAGCTTCGCGTTCAAGGTCTTCTGCGGAATCTTCAGCATGCCGGCGGCCTTCTTCTTGTCGCCTTTGGCGAATGCGAGCGTCTTCTCGAGCAGCTTCTTTTCGGCGTCGGCGAGCGATTCACCCACATTGACCGGGATGGACGCCGCCTCCCCCGCTCCCGCGCCGGACGGAATCGCGGCCGGGGCCTTCAGCGTGGGATGCCCGAGGACGGAGTGGACCGCGGCCGCGCCGATCACGGGAGGATTCGAGAGGACGTACGCCCGATGGATGACGTTCCGGAGCTCGCGGACGTTGCCCGGCCAGGAGTGCTCGAGCAGGGCGGCGATCGCTTCCGGCGCGATCTCCCGGTAGCCGCCCTTCTCGCGCTCTTCGATGCGCTCGAGGAAGTGCTGGGCGAGCGGCGGGATGTCCTCGGGCCGCTGGCGCAGCGGCGGGAGAACCAGCGGGAAGACGTTCAGGCGGTAGTAGAAGTCCTCGCGGAGCTTGCCGCTCCGGATCGCCTCCTGGAGATCCCGGTTCGTGCTCGAGAGGATGCGGGTGTTGATCTTCAGCTCTTCGTTCCCGCCCACGCGGCGAAACGTCCGCGTCTCGAGAACGCGCAGAAGCTTGATCTGGAGCTCGGTGGACATCTCGGTGACTTCGTCGAAGAACAGGGTTCCGCCGTTGGCGAGCTCGAAGTAGCCCTGCCGCCGCTTGTCCGCTCCCGTGAACGAGCCGCGCTCGTGGCCGAAGAGCTCGCTCTCGATGAGCGACGGCGAGATCGCCCCGCAGTTGATCGCCACGAACGGCTTCGTCCGGCGGCGCGACAGCTCGTGGATCGTGGCCGCCGCGACCTCCTTGCCCGTGCCGCTCTCCCCGATGATCATCACCGGCGCGTCGGACTTGGCCACGCGGGAGATGATGCCGAAGATCTCCTGCATCGACTCCGACTTCCCGACCATGGATCCGAACCGCCCGGTGCGGGCGAGCTGTCCGCGGAGGTCTTCCACCTCGCGCTCGAGGTCCATCTTTTCGGAGATCTTGTCGAGCACGACGGAGATCTGGGCGGGTTTCAGGGGCTTCAACAGGTAGTCGGAGGCGCCGGCCTTCATCGCCTCGACGGCGGTGTCGATCGATCCGTGCCCCGTCAGGACGATGAACGCGCGGTTCGGGTCCTGCGCCTTGACTTCGCGGATGAGCTCGAGGCCGTCCCCGTCGGGCAGCATCAGATCGACGATGCAGACGTTCGGCGCGAAGTCCTCGAGGACGGCGCGCGCTTTTTCGATCGTCCCGACGCTCCTGGTCTCGGGGTGGGCTTCGACGAGCAGCTGCTCGAGGCCACGCCGCGTTGCCGCGTCGTCCTCGACGATGAGAATTTTCATGGTGCCTCCGGGAGGAAGCGCACGCGCGCCTCGGTGGTCGGGCCGTTCTGGAAGAGCGTGAGCTCCGCTCCGTTGCTCTGGGCGAGACGGCGGGCGCGCAGGAGGCCGAAGCCCCGGCCCTTGCTCTCCGGCCCCTTCGCGGAACCGAAGAGATGCTCGGGGTCCCCCTCCGGCAGCAGGCCGGGAGATTCGCAGACCAGGGTCGGCGTCGGACCCTCGACGAGGACCCAGCGGACCGTCCCGGGACCGGTCGCGTGCTGAAGCGCGTTTCGGGTCAGCTCCGAGAAGAGCTCGGTGAGCTCGGGTTCCGACGAAAGCCACGTCGGCGTCTCCCGGGACGGAGGCAGCTCGAGGGCGAGTCCCCGCCCGCGCAGGTCTTCGCGGAAGGCTTCCGCGGCCCGGACGACGATCGGAAGAAGCGGCTGCGAAACGGGAGCGTCGTCTTCCTTGCGGGAAAACTCGCCGATCCAGTCGAGCATCTGGGACGCGTTCTCGACGGCCTGCTGGCACACGCGGAGGTTCTCGAGAATCGCCGCCCGATCGAGCTCATCCTTCTGCATCCGGCGCGCGGCGACTTCGAGGTGCAGCGCCGCGCCGGAAAGGGGTGTCGAAATCTCGTGGCGAAACCGCCTCAGGAAACGCTTCATGGCGTCGCCGCGGTCGCGGTAATAGCGGGTTTCCGGGCTGCTGCTCGAGATGGTTCCGTCCTCCAACCGGGCGAGTTTAGTGTCCCCTCGGCGAAATAGCTACAGCGTTCGCGGGCCCAGGGCGAGCGCGTTTGTCCGGAGTGCGGCGCGCTGCTACCATCGAACCGGCGTCCGACGCCGACGATGGCCAGGATCCTGCTGATCGACGATTCTCCGGAAAATCGCGCCGCGATCGAATCGCTGGCCGCCGAAGAGGGGCACAGCGTGGAAACGGCGGCGGAGGGACGACGGGCTCTCCCCTGCGCCCGCGCCCTGGGTCCGGACATCATCCTCATCGATCTCCTGCTCCCCGGCGTCCCCTCGTGGCAGGTGATCCACGAGCTCCGCCAGGATCCGGCCCTCGCGCTCGTCCCGATCGTGGGCATGAGCGGCGAAGCGATGGGGGAAGCCCGCCACCGGGCGCTCGCCGCCGGCTGCGCCGACTTTCTCCCGCTGCCCATCCGCCCCGAGGCCGCGCGGCACATCGTGGCTCTTCACCTCCGGGGACGCGAGGAAAGCGACGTCACGCAGACGCGGCCGCTCGCGATCGGCACCCCGGCGATCCGCTCGCGGACACGGGCCCGGCTCCTCCTCGCCTCCCGCGACGCCGGATTCCGGGAGGTCCACGCCGCGGCCCTGCGCCGCCGGAGGTACCAGGTCGAAGCCGTCGCGTCGGAAGCGGAGCTCCTCGACCGGAGCGAGCGCACCCGGCCCCACCTGGCCCTGATCGACGTCGAGCTCTCCGACGGCGCCGGCGCCGAGGCCTGCCGACGGATCAAGGGACGCCCGCGCGACCCCTTCCTTCCCGTGCTGCTGGCGACCGATCCCGGCGGGGTGGAAGCCGCGGTCGCAACGTCGGGCGCGGACGATTTCATTCTCCGCCCGTTCGGCGAGGCGGAGCTTCGCCACCGGATCCGCAACCTCCTCTTTCTCGCGGGCGCCGTCGAGGGGGAGCGGGACCGCAGCCGCCAGCTCGCCACGGTCGCCCGACAGATGACCATCGGGCTGGTGCTCGCCGACGCCGAGGGGAGGATCATCCTCATGAACCGGGCGTCGGCGCAGATCCTGCGGGTCGAGCCGCACGAGCTCCGCGGCCGGACCGTCGGGCATCTCTTTCGCCTCGCGGGCGTCCGCGACGAGTCGGGCGAGCCCCTGCCGCGCGACGCGGACCCGTTCCAGCGCTTCCGGGCCGCCGGAGGCGCGTCGGCGCGGGAGATCCATCTCCTTCCCCCCGAGAGCGGCGAGCCGGGCTCGGCGAAGGTCGAGACGACGTGGACGGCGATCCTCGACGGGGCGCGGAAGTTCCACGGCGTTTCCCTCTCTCTCCGTCGCGTCACCGAGGATGCCGACGCGCAGCGCCAGCTCTCCGAGGCCTACGACCGGCTGCTCGAGGTCGATCAGCTCAAGTCGAAGTTCCTTTCGACCGTCTCGCACGAGCTCCGAACGCCGCTCAACACGATCATCCTGCTCTCCCACGCGCTCACGGCCGAGGCCCGGGCGTCGCGGAGCGAGGAGCGGCGCGACCGCGATCTCCAGATCATTCGCCAGAGCGCCAACGCCCTCCTCCACATGATCAACAACCTGCTCGATCTGGCCCGCATCGAGGGAGGACAGGCGCGGATCGAGGCGGAGGCGGTCGCGCTCCACGCCTTCCTGGACGAGACGCTCGAAATCGTCGCGCCGCAGGCCGAGAAGAAGAGCCTGTCGCTCAAGGCGGCCGTCGGCGCGGACGTCCCCGGGCGCGTCATGCTCGACCGCGACAAGACCCGCCAGATCCTCCTGAACCTGGCCTCGAACGCGATCAAGTTCACGGAGCGGGGCGAGGTTTCCGTCTCCGTCGAGAGCCGGTCCGCCGGCCGGTCTCTGGCCTTCGTCGTCCGGGACTCCGGGCCGGGCATCCCCCCCGACAAGCTCTCGATGATCTTCGAGCCGTTCCGCCAGGCGGCGAGCGGAGAAGCCGCGTCGGCGGGCTCGGGACTCGGCCTTTCCATCGTCAAGGAGCTCGTGCACCTCATGGAGGGCGAGATCCTGGTGACGAGCCGCCCCGGGGAGGGATCGTCCTTCTGCGCGGTCCTCCCCTGCTCTCCCGCGCCGGAGGAAATCGACGAAACGAGCCGTCCCATCGCGATCCCGGCACGGACTTCCCGGATCCTGATCGTCGAGGACGACGAAAACTCCCGCTACGGCCTCCGCACCGTGCTCGAGATGGAAGGTTACCGGGTTGAGGAGGCTCGGACGGGCGCGGAGGCGCTCGCCGCGACCGAATCGACCCGCTACGACGCCGTCTTCATGGACATCCACCTTCCCGACGGGGAAGGCACGGCGGTCATCCGGCGGATCCGGGAGCGGCCCGACGGCGGCGAAATGCCGATTCTGGCCCTGACGGGGCAGACCGCCGACGCGGACCGGAAAAAGATCGAGGAATCCGGCGCTTCCACCTATCTCTCCAAACCGGTCGACGTGCGTCACCTCCTGAAGACGCTCGCCCGCCTGCTGGAATCGGCCGACATCGCCCCGGCCCGGTAGGCGCTCCTCCCCGAGACCCCCGGCGGGGGAGTTAAAATGAGTCCACGGAACATTTCCCCTGATCCTGCGTTTTTGAAGGCGAGGACAATGATGACCGAGACCGACGACCAGACGCTCGCCACCGCCTGCCGGCAGGGCGACGAATCGGCCTGGAGCGCGCTGGTCGCGCGCTACGGCCGTCGGGTGTACGGCATCGCGTACCACTTCACGCTCAAGAAAGAGGACGCCGAAGAGCTGTCGCAGGAAATCTTCCTGAAGGTCTTCGAGAACCTCCACCGTTTCGACGGGCAGTACTCCTTCGGCGCCTGGATCGTCTCCCTCTCGCGGAACCTCTGCATCGACCAGTACCGCAGGCGAAAACGCGAGAAATCGTTCGTCCACGTTTCCGACGAATCCGTCATGCCGATGCTCCCCGATTCCGACGATCCCGCCCGGAACGCCCTCCACAAGGAGCGCATGAAGCTGCTCTTCGAGGCGATCGCCGAGCTCCCGGACGAGCTCTCGGAGATCCTGATCCTCCGGGATCTGGACGGTCTCACCTACGACGAGATCGCCGCGGCGCTCGAGCTCGCGGAGGGGACCGTGAAGTCCCGCCTGTTCCGCGCCCGGGCGGAGACGGCGAAGATCATCCGCCGCAAGACCGAGACGCGCGTCCGCCCGGGCGGCGCGTGGCGGCCCGGAACGCTCACGCTGGCGATCGCGGGGATGGCCTCATGAGCTGCGAATTCTTCGAGCGGCACTTCATCGGCGGCGAAGCCCCGGGCGTCTTCGACGCGCATCGGGCCGAGTGCGCCGACTGCCGCCGCCTTTCCGCCGAGCTCATCCGCCTCGCGTCGCTCGAATCGAGGATCGAATCGCCCCGTCCCGCCCCGGCGCTCGTCGCGCGGTGGCTCGCCGTCCCCTCGCTCACCGTCGACTGCGAAACGGCCTCCGAATGGTCGGCTTCGGCGATGGAGAGCCCCCTGGCCGAACCGGACCGCGCCCGCTGGGCGACGCATCTGGGCCGCTGCGAGGATTGCCGCGAGACGGCCGCCGTCCTCGGCATGATTCCCTCGCTCCGGCTCCCGGTTCCGCCGGAATCGACGGCGGCGGTCCGCGTCGCGCGCGTCCTGCCCTTCGCGGACGGAAGACGCGCGAGAGCTCCCCGGCCGGCCTGGCTCGATCCCCGGCTCTACGCCGCCGCGGCGTGCCTCCTCGCCGGTTTCTTCGCGGTTTTCGCCAACACGCTCGACCTCCAGGGCGCGTCCCAGTCGCTCAGCCGCCACGCGCGCGTGCGATGGGCGGAGGCGAGCGACCGCTTTCAACTCTGGGAACAAGGGGCCTCGCGCCAGCTGGTGGCCACCCGCGAGTCCCTGTCCGGTTACACCAAAGCCGCGGGAGCGATCGCCCTGTCGGCGGCGGGTCGGGCAACCGAAGGCCTATTCCGCAGCGAAACGAAAACAGAGAAAGGAAATAAGTCATGAAATGCCATCTTCACCCGGACCGCGATGCCGCCGGGTATTGCGTCTCCTGCGGCCAGGGGGTCTGCGCGGAATGCAAGCGGGAGGTCCTCGGAACGATCCGTTGTCCGGCGCACTCCTCGGTCGTCGTCGTGGCGCCCCCGCGCACCAAGTCGGGGTTCCTCGCCGGCCTCTTCTCGCTGATGTTCCCGGGCCTCGGCCACCTCTATGCCGGCGCCTACCAGCGGGCGATCAAGTTCGGCGGCCTCGCCGTCGCGCTGATCGTCGTGCTCTCGACGGGCCACGAGCACCTCGCGGTCCTCTTCGGCCTCTCCCTCTTCTTCGACTGGGCCTACGCGACCTTCGACGCCATCCGCGTGTGCCACGACATCAACGCGGGGGTCTATTCCGAGCCCGCGAACGCGGCCCTTCCGATCGGCCGCGCGCGGACGCCCGGAACCGGCTCGCTCACGCTCGGCATCATCCTGCTCGGCTTCGGCATCCTCTTCCTGGGCGACCGCTACATCGATCTCGACCGGTTCTTCGACTTCGTGGGCGACAACATCGGGTTCATCTTCATCGGGCTCGGGATGGTGCTGCTCGCGACCTACGCCCGGCGCCGCGGACGCGACCGGGAGCGGGAGCTCGCGGCGAGCGCGCCCCCGTCGGAGCCGCTCTCGTCCTCGCCCACCAGCTCGTTCCTGAAGTGAGCCCGCGCGCATCGTCCGGCGCTTTCGATTCGGGGGACCCTCGCCCGCGGGCAGGATCCCCCGAATCCCTTTTCCCGCCCGCCTGATCTCTTCTCCTTCTCTTCTCCCTTCTCGTCGACATTTCAGATTCGTGTATTAAGTGGAGCGGGGCCTCACACTCACCCGGCCGCCGTCGCACCTGCGAGCTATTGCGGACAGGAGGGCAGAACCTCCCCCGTTCGCGGAAGCGACAGGTTCTCGCGAGGAAGAGGAGGAGGTAGGGCCCAGGACGACGCCACGATCGGAAAACCATGAGGCGCGGCCAGACGGGTCGAAAGATCGGCGCGGAGGCCCGGCCGACGGGCGAGGCGTACCGGTGGCGTACGTCGAGACCGGCGGCCGAGCCTCCGCGTCGATATAGCGGCCGGTATGGTCCGCGCCTTCTCAGCGGCGGCGGAAGAAGGTGAGCAAGTCCGCGTCCGACAGCGACAACACCACCGGCCGCCCGTGAGGGCACGTGAACCGGTCGCGGCACCCGAGCCAGTCGGAAAGGAGACGCTCGCTTTCCGCCGGGGCCAGGCGGTGATGGATCGTGACCGCCGAGCGGCAGGCGACGGTCGCCATGACGCGGTCCCGGCGCTGCTCCGCTCCCGCTCCCGCCCCGGAGAGCCCGTCGAGGACTTCGCGCAGGGTTTCCGAGAGGTCGCGACCGGCGAGCTCGGGGGGGATGCCCGAGATCGCGAAAATCCGACCGGATCGCTCCTCGATCTCGAACCCGAGCCGCGCCAGCTCGTCGCGGCACTCGGCGAGCGCCAGCGCCTCTTCCGCCGACGCCTCCCAGAGCGCCGGAGCGAGCAGCGTCTGAGAGAATCCCCGGTTCTGCGCGGCCCGGTCCTTCAACTTCTCGTAGAGCACGCGCTCGTGCGCGGCGTGCTGATCGAGGATCCACAGCGCCGTGTCGGACTCAACGAGCAGGAACGATTCGTCGTACTGCCCGAGCACGCGCGCGGCCGGCCGTTCCTCGCGGCCGACCTCGACGACCGTGGTCTGCTCCCCCGGCGTCTCGATCTCGAGGCGCAGTCGGCGGGGAGCGCCGCCGTCGGGCGATCGCAGCGGAGGCGCGGCGTACACCTCGCGGGCCTCGGCGACCGAAAAGTCCGAGGTCGAGGGAGGAACCGGCACGAGGCGGCGTTCCTCCTTGCCGGCCGCGAGCGCGGAGACCAGCGTGTGGAACACGAGCCGAAAGACCTCGGACGGCTGGGAGAATCGGACCTCCGTTTTCGAGGGGGAGACGTTGACGTCGACCGCGCCCTCGGGGGCTTCGAGGAAGAGGAATGCCCCCGGGTGGCGCGGCGTGCGGATGGCTTCCCGCGCGGCCTCCGTCACCGCCCGCGCGATGCCCCGGTCTTCGATGGGCCGGCCGTTCACGTGAAAGAACTGCAGGCGCCGGGTCGGAAATGTGATCGACCCCCGCGTGACGAGACCCGAGAGAGAAATCCCGCCCGCCCGGGCCTGGAACGGCAGCAGCTCTCCGAGGGTTTCCGCCCCGAAGAGCTGGATCGCCCGCGCCGCCCGGTCGACGGCCGAGGGCGCCGATAGGACCTCCTTGCCGTTCGATCGGAGCGTGAAGGCCACGTCGGGGCGCGACAGCGCCGCGCGGGTCACCGCCTTCGCGATCTCGCGCGCCTCCGCCTCGGGAGTCTTCAGGAACTTCCGCCGCGCGGGCGTTTTCCCGAAGAGCTCTTCGACGAGGACGTCCGTCCCCCGCGGCCGCGCGGCCGGCGCGATCTCCGGGGGGCCGCCGTGGTCGAGACGGACGCGCGTCCCCTCCGGTCCGCTTCCGTCGGAAGTCGTCAGGGTGAAGCGGGAGACCGACGCGATCGAGGGGAGCGCCTCGCCGCGGAATCCGAGCGATCGCACGCGCACCAGGTCTTCCTCGGTCGCGATTTTCGACGTCGCGTGCCGCTCGATCGCGAGCGCGGCGTCCTCCCGCGACATCCCCGCGCCGTCGTCGCGGACGCGGAGCCATTCGGAGCCGCCGCCCGCGATCTCGATGTCGATCCGGAGCGCTCCGGCGTCGAGGGCGTTCTCGACGAGCTCCTTGACGGCCGACGCCGGCCGCTCGACGACCTCCCCCGCGGCGATGCGGTCGATCGTGCGGGAATCGAGCCGGCGGACGCGCCCGGCGGGGCGCTCCCGCGTCATGCCGTGCGCGACACCGCCGCGCCGGCGATCGCCGCGCGCGCGGCCGCGAGACGAGCGATCGGAACGCGGTAGGGGGAGCACGACACGTAGTCCAGACCCGTCTCGTGGAAAAACCGGATCGACTCCGGGTCTCCCCCGTGTTCGCCGCAGACGCCGACCTTCAGGTGCTTCTTCGCGGCCCGCCCGCGCTCGGTGCCGAGCGCGACGAGCTGGCCGACCCCGACCACGTCGATCGTCGCGAAAGGATCCCTCGGGAGGATCCCGGCTTCGAGGTACTGCGGAAGGAAGGACCCGATGTCGTCGCGCGAGAACCCGAAGGTCATCTGCGTCAGGTCGTTGGTGCCGAACGAGAAGAAGTCGGCCCGTTCGGCGATCTCCCCCGCGCAGAGCGCCGCCCGCGGAATCTCGATCATCGTCCCGACCCGGTAGGTCACGCGGCGGCCGCTCTCTCGGAACACGTCGTGCGCAATCCGGTCGGTCATCTCCCGCAGGCGCGTGAACTCGGGGAGCGATCCGACGAGGGGAATCATGATTTCCGGGACCGGCGCCCGCCCGGTCTTCGCGACCTCGACGGCCGCCTCCAGGATCGCCCGAACCTGGATCTCGTAGATCTCCGGATGCGTCAAGCCCAGCCGGCACCCGCGATGGCCGAGCATCGGGTTCGCCTCGGACAGCCCCTCGACCTTGCCCTTCAGGACGTCGATCGAGATCCCCATCTCGCGGGCGGTCGCCGCGAGCGCCTTCGGCTCGCGCGGCAGGAATTCGTGGAGCGGCGGATCGAGGAGCCGGATCGTCACGGGACGCTCGCCCATCTCGCGGAAGATTCCGACGAAGTCGCCGCGCTGCATCGGCAGGATCTTCGCGAGCGAGCGCTTCCGCCCTTCGGCCGTCTCGGCGAGGATCATCTCGCGCACCGCGGCGATCCGTTCCTCCTCGAAGAACATGTGCTCGGTGCGGCACAGGCCGATCCCCTCGGCGCCGAAGGCCCGGGCGACGTGCGCGTCGCGGGGCGTGTCGGCGTTGGCGCGGACGCCGAGGCGACGGAATTCGTCGGCCCAGGAGAGAAGGCGCGCGAACTGGCGGTAGAGGCGGGACTCGGAGGGCTTGAGCCTCTCTTCGACGGCGACCTGGACGATCTCCGACGGACGGGTCGGGAGCTTTCCCGCGATGACCTCGCCGGTCGTCCCGTCGACGGAGAGGTAGTCCCCCTCCGCGACGGTCTTGCCCCGGGCCATCATCCGCTCGTAGCGCGCGTCGATCGAGATCTCGCCGCAGCCGACGACGCAGCACTTCCCCATGCCGCGGGCCACGACGGCGGCGTGCGAGGTCATGCCGCCCCGGGAGGTGAGGATGCCGCGGGACGCCGCCATGCCGAGGATGTCCTCCGGCGAGGTCTCCGCGCGGATGAGGATGACGGGATCGCCGCGCTCCGCCATCTCGACGGCGCGCTCGGCGGAGAAGGCCGCCCGCCCGCAGGCGGCGCCCGGACCGGCCGGAAGGCCCCGCGCCAGCAGGTTCCCCTCGCGGACGGCCCGCTCCTTTTCGGCCGAGGGAAAGACCGGCGCCAGGAGCTGCGAGAGCTGCTCCGGATCGACGCGGAGGAGTGCTTCCTTCTTCGAGATCCGCTTTTCGTCGTGGAGGTCGCACGCGATGCGCACCGCCGCGAAGCCCGTGCGCTTGCCGTTCCGCGTCTGGAGGATGTAGAGCTTCCCGCGCTCGATCGTGAACTCGATGTCCTGCATGTCGCGGAAATTCTTCTCGAGCGCCGCGCGCACCTTCAGGAGCTGCGCGTACACGGCGGGCATGGTCTCTTCGAGCGAGTCGCCCCGCCCGAGCGAAGCGATCGGATGCGGCGTCCGGATCCCGGCGACGACGTCCTCCCCCTGGGCGTTGGCGAGGTATTCGCCGTAGAACGATTTGTCGCCGGTCGCCGGATTCCGCGTGAACGCGACGCCCGTCGCGCAGTCGTCTCCCAGGTTCCCGAAGACCATCGCCTGCACCGTCACCGCCGTGCCCCACGACTCGGGAATGTGGTTCAACCTCCGGTAGGCGCGTGCGCGATCGTTCTCCCACGATTCGAAGACGGCCCCGATCGCTCCCCAGAGCTGGGCGCGCGGGTCCTCCGGAAACGGATGCCGGGTGTTCTTCTTGATGACCGCGAGGTATTTCGTGCAGAGCGCGCGGAGCTCCTGGGCCGAGAGCTGCGCGTCGCTCTCGACGCCCGCCTTCGCCTTGGCCTGCGCGATCGCGTCCTCGAACTTCCCCTTCGGCACTTTGAGCACGACGTCCCCGTACATCGAGATCAGCCGGCGCCGGCAGTCCCGCGCGAAGCGCTCGCCCGCCGCGTGGCCGAACCCGGCCTTGGCGTCGTGGGTCAGGCCGAGGTTCAGGATCGTGTCCATCATGCCGGGCATCGACGCGGGCGCCCCGGAGCGGACGGAGACGAGGAGCGGGTTCTCCGCGTCGCCGAAGACCTTGCCCGTCAGCTTCTCGAGGCGAAGAAGGTTCGCTTCGACCTCTTCCTTGAGCCCCGCGGGATACTTGCCCGTTTTCGCGTAGCGCGCGCAGACTTCCGTCGAGATCACAAACCCCGGCGGAACCGGAACGCCCATGGCGGTCATCTGCACGAGGCCGTAGCCTTTTCCGCCGAGGATCTCCTTGCCGAGATCTTTCCCCTCCGCCCGGCCGTCTCCGAAGAAATACACGAGCCGCGATTTTTTCGAGCGGGTGGTCATCCTGGCGCTCCCTTTCCGGCGTTTCATTTTTCGACCACGATTTCCGAGATGTCGGCGAACTTCCGGAACTCCCGCTGGATCGCCGCGAGAAGGGCCTGCCGGTTCGCCTTGACCTCCGGCTCCGGGGCGTTGACGAGGACGTCGGCGAAGAAGCGGTCGAGCGCCGGACCGAGCGAAACCATGGCGGCGATGACCTCGGGGTAGCGCCGCGCGCCCATCAACTGGGAGGCGCTCCGCGAGAGTTGCTGGAAATCGGCGCCGAGCGCGTGCTCGGCCGCGTCGCGGTAGAGGGCCGGGTTCGGCTCCTCCGAGACCGCCTCGGGGAGGATCTTCCGGATCCGCTTCACCGCGAGCGACAGGGAACGGAAGTCCTCGCGCTTGCGCGCCTCGGCGATCGCCCGCGCGCGGTCGGCGAGATCGGCGAAGTCCCAGGACCCCGCCGCGAGGACGGACCCGACCACGTCCGCATCGATCCCGCGCTTCTCGAAGAGGAAGTGCACCCGGTCAGCGAAAAACGCCCGGAGATCGGAGAGGACGCGTTCGGCCGGGCGCGTCAGGGCGCTCCCGTAGAGCGAGACCGCCTTGCGGAAGACGACGCTCCAGTCCACGCGCCACCCGCGGGAGAGCACGATCGAGACGAGCCCCTGGGCCGCGCGGCGCAGCCCGTAAGGGTCCTTGCTGCCGGTCGGAAGAACGCCGATCCCGAAGAAGCCCGCGAGCGTGTCGATCCGGTCCGCCGCGGAGAGGATCGCGCCCGTCTCCGTGCGCGGAGGCTCGTCGTCGGCCGAGATCGGGCGATACTGGTCGTAGATCGCCTTCCAGACCTCCTCGGAGCTCCCCTCGCGCCGGGCGTAGAGCCCGCCCACGATGCCCTGGAGGTCCGTGAACTCCCGCACCATCTCCGTCGTCAGGTCGATCTTCGAGAGGCGGGCGGCTTCGAGCGCCGGGCGCACTTTCTCGGGCCGCGTGACGAGCGCCCCGACCGCCTCGGTCAGCTCCTGCACCCGCCCCGTCTTCTGGAGGTAGTCGCCCAGCTTCTCGTGGAAGGAGAGCTTCGCGAGCCTCGGCATCTTCGACGAGAAGGGCTCGCGCACGTCCTCGTCGAAGAAGAACCGCGCGTCGGAGAGCCGGGCGTTCAAGACCCACTCGTTGCCGCTGACGATCAGTCCCCGGGAGTCTTCGGGATGATCCATCACGGCGAGGAACTTCGCGGTCAAGGCGCCCGCCGCGCGCACCGGGAGATACTTCTGGTGGGTGCGCATCGTCGTCACCAGGATCTCCTCCGGAAGCTCGAGGTACTGGGGATCGAATCCCCCGCACACGAGACCTGGCCACTCGACGAGGTCGGCGAGCGTCGGGATGAGATCGGCGTCGCTCTCGATACCACCGCCGCACCCGACCGCGAGGTCGCGCGCCTTCTCGAGGAGGATCGCCGCGCGCTCCTCGCCGTCCGGTTCGACTCCCGCCTCCCGGAGAGCCGACGCGTAGTCGTCGGGCGACGCGACGGCGATCTCGCCCTTCTTCGAAAGACGATGCCCGACGGTCCGGTTCCCCGAGCGCACCCCGAAGACTTCCATCGGCACGACCGCGCCGCCGAAGAGCGCGAGCACGCCGTGCACCGGCCGGACGAAAGAGTGCTCGCCGCTCCCCCAGCGCATCATTTTCGGAAACGTCATCGACGCCAGGATCCCGGGCGTGATTTCGGCGAGGATCTCTCCCGTCGGGCGTCCGGCGATCGTCTTTCGCGCGAGCAGCACCTCGCCTTTCGGCGTGCGCGCGCGGCCGAGCTCCGCGACCGACACCCCCTGCGCCCGCGCGAAACCTTCCGCCATCTTCGTCGGCTGGCCGCCGGCGTCGAAAGCCCTCTCCACGGGAGGGCCGGTGACGTCGACGATCCGGTCCTCCTGCCGGAGCGGCAGGCCCCGGACGACGACGACGAGCCGGCGCGGGGTGGCCGTCGCGTCCACCGACTGCGCCGGGATCGCGGCTTCCGCGAGCGCGTCCAGGAACTTGCGCGCGAGGTCGGCGCGCGCGCCCGGAATCGCGCCCGCGGGCATTTCCTCGAGGAGCACCTCGAGCAGGAAGTCGCCGGCGGGGCCGGACGTCATCGGGAGGCGATCATGAGGCGGCCGCGGCCTCGCGCGGAAGCAGCGGAAAGCCGCGGGCCTCGCGCGCCGCCACGTACGCGCGCGCCACGGCGCAGGCGAGGTCCCGGACGCGCCGGATGTACGTCACGCGCTCCGTCGCCGAGACGGCGCCGCGCGCATCGAGGATGTTGAACTGGTGCGAGCAGAGAAGCGTCGCCTCGTAGGCCGGGAGCACGAGCCCGGCGGCGAGCGCCAGGCGCGCCTCGCGCTCGGACCGGTCGAAGAGGGTCTGCGCCCAATCCGTCTCGGCCACCTCGAAGGAGTACTTCGAGAGCTCGACTTCCTCCTCGCGGCGGATCTCTCCGTACGTCAGGCGGTCGTTCCACATGATGTCGAAGATCGAACGCGACTTGCCGAGGAAGAGCGCGACGCGCTCGACGCCATAGGTGATCTCGGCCGAAACCGGGGCGAGGTCGAGACCTCCCGCCTGCTGGAAATAGGTGAACTGCGAGATCTCCATCCCGTCCATCAGAACCTGCCACCCCACGCCCCAGGCCCCGAGTGTCGGGGACTCCCAGTTGTCCTCCTCGAAACGGATGTCGTGGTCGGCCGGATCGATGCCGAGCCTCTCGAGGCTCCGCAGGTAGACGTCCTGCACGTCGATCGGCGACGGCTTCAGGACGACCTGGTACTGGAAGTACTTTCCGAGGCGGAACGGGTTCTCGCCGTAGCGGCCGTCGGCGGGGCGGCGCGACGGCTGCGCGTACGCGCAACGCCACGGCTCCGGGCCGAGCACCCGCAGAAACGTGTCCGGATGCATCGTGCCCGCGCCCATCGGGAGGTCGTAGGGCTGCTGGATCAGGCACCCCTCCCCTTCCCAGAAGCGCTGGAGCTCGCTCAAAATGTTCTGCAGCGTCACCACGCGCCAAAATATAGCACCTCGGCGAGCACTCTCTGCGACTTGAGCTCGTGCCCGAGGAAGTGGCGGCGGATCTGTCCCAGCACGCCCGCGAGCTCCGCCGCCGCGCGCGCGGGAAGCGCGCAATCCGAGAGCGGGCGCGAGAGGATCCGCGCGAGCGCGTCGGCGACCTCGGCCGAAACGCGGCGCGCGCCGGGAGGGGCGCAGGACTTGTCCACGAAGCCGGGCAGCGACTCGTCGTACCAGATCGCCCCGCCCGCGAGGGCGCGTTCGCACGCCGCGCAGCGGGCGGGGGACGGCAGCACTCCCGTCAGCCGGAGGATCCAGGCGTCGAAATAGACCGCCACACCCGCCGCGTCCTTCCCCTCGAAGAGCGCGCCGACGGCGTGCGCCGCGAGGCGGAAGAATTTTTCGGAAGGATCGGAGTCGGCGACGAACGTGATCAGGGACTCGGCGATCGCCGAGAGGAGCAGCCCCGCGCCGAGGTCGCTCGCGAGAGGAAAGGACGACCGCTCGATCTCGATCGAATCGATCCGATGGAGGTCCCGCCCCTCTTTCTCGAAGTAGAGGATCTCCCCCTGGCTCATCGGTTCGAGCGAACCGGCGTAGGCGCTCTGGAGCCGCCGCGCACCCCGGGCGACGCCGCGCTTTTTCCCCGAGTGCTCCGTCAGGAACGTGACGATGCGGTCCTTCTCGCGGAGCGGGACGGCGGAGAGAACGAACGCGCGCTCGCGCTTGGACCCCACGCCCCGAGTCTAACCCCGCGCGTCCCGGCGAAGCCGCGCTCCCCGGGAGGCGGGTGATACGCTGCCCGCGCGATGGACGCGCCGAAAAAGAGGTTCCTGTCGCTCGCGCCGGTCGTCCTCTCGCTCGGGTTCGTCTCCCTCTTCAACGACATCGCCTCGGAGATGATCTATCCCCTCCTGCCGGCGTTTCTGACCGCGACGCTGGGGGCCGGGGCCGGCATCGTCGGACTGATCGAGGGAATCGCCGAGACGACGGCGTCGGTCGGCAAGTACGTCTTCGGGCGCCTCTCGGACCGCGCGCCCCGCCGGAAGCCGTTCGTCCTCGCCGGTTACGCGGCGTCGGTCTTCACGCGCCCGCTCCTCGCGCTCGCGCCGGGTTGGGGCGCGGTGATCGGCATTCGCTTCGTGGACCGGATCGGCAAGGGGGTGCGGACGGCGCCCCGGGACGCCATGATCGCGGCTTCGGTCGATCCGAAGCGCCGCGGGATCGCCTACGGCTTCGAACGGGCGATGGACAACGCGGGCGCAACGATCGGGCCGCTCGTCGCCGCCCTCCTCCTGAAGCTCTGGTTCAAGGATGTGCGCGTCGTCTTCGCGCTGTCGCTCGTGCCGGGCCTCATCGCGCTCGCCATTCTCCAGACCCGCGCCCACGAACCCCCGATCGAAAGAGTGCCGGCGAAGAACGATGCGCGCGCGGCGGTGCCTCTTCCCCGCCGTTTCTACGCCGTCATGTCGATCTTCATGCTCTTCGCGCTCGCGAACTCGACCGACGCGTTTCTCCTGCTCCGCGCGCGGCAGTGCGGCGTCCCGCTCTGGGCTCTCCCCGCCCTCTGGTCCTTTTTCAACGGCGCCAAGGCGATGACCAACACGCCGCTCGGCGCCCTCGCGGACCGAATCGGCCGCATCCCGTCGATCCTCGCCGGCTGGGTCGTTTATGCGGGCGTCTACTTCGGGTTCGGACGAGCGAAGAGCGCCGGTGCGATCTGGGCGCTTTTCGGGATTTACGCGCTCTACTACGCGCTCACGGAAGGGGCGCAGCGGGCGTACGTCGCCGACGTGGCCGGAGAGGGAGCGCGGGGCCGGGCCTTCGGGGTCTTCCACCTGACGGTCGGCCTGACGGCACTCCCCGCTTCCATCGCGTTCGGTCTCGTCTGGGAAAGACTCGGTCCGGCCGCGGCATTCGACGCGGGAGCGGCCGTCGCGCTCCTATCGACCCTGGCACTCGGGTTCCTCTCCCTCGGCTCGCTTCGCCGCCCCGCGGCGTAACCTTTGGACCTCGCGCGCCGTCACACCCTTCGGAGCGGGGAAACCGGAACTTTTCGGCGCCCGTTCCGTAGTTCAGGGAGGGGCGAAATGAAACGACGTGACCTCGAAAAAGCGCTGCTGATCCTCGAAACGACCCCTTTCGTGTACGAAAGGGTGGTCCTCGGGGGCGATCCCGCTCTCCGGCGGAAGATCGAAGACCTCCTCTGGGAGGCCGTGGCGATCGAGGAGCACGTCTGGTCCGCCCGGATCCGCCTTCTGAGCGGCGACAGCCCCGCGATTCTCCCCCCGCTCGACCGGGAAGGGGCCCGGCGCATCGCCTGCGGGAAGACGGGCGCCCGGGCGGCCGTGGCGGCGTTCCTCCGGCTCCGACGCCAGAACAGCCGATTCATCCGCTCGATCTCCCCTGCGACCGTCGGCCGCTCGGCCCCTCTCGAAGGGGGCGGGATCTTCTCGGTCGAGGACCTTCCCGGGGCGATGGCCGAGGAAGACCAGTGGTCTCTCCGTGAGCTGGCCCGCCGGATCGTCTCCCCCGCGGCCCGCCCCTGCCGCGAACCGGTCCTCGCGGCCGTCTGACCCTTCGGCTCGTCCCGGTCCGGGGACGGGGCTGTCCTCCCCGACGGCCCCGGAAATAAAACGATTTTTCCGGAAGCTGCGTATTAAGCGCAGATGAAACGCCCGAACGCGCCATTGCCTCCCCCGGCGCTTTCGCGGCACACGCTTTGCAGCCGTGCTGTTCAGGGATAAACTCGTAAGCCGACACAAGAAAGGAAGACCATGAAGAAAATCTGCACATTCCTCGCCGCCTCCGCCGTCGCGTTCGCCGCGGCGCCCTCGAGAGCGGCCTCTCTGCCGAAGGTCCATCGGAGCTCCAGCACCGTTCGGAACGCGGCCATCGTCCGGAACGCGCCCGGAAAGGCTTCGACCCAGGCCGTCGGGGACGCGCTGGGAATCGGGCTGAACCTCGACGAGATCGGGCGGCTTCCCGCGTCGCTGGTCGGCACGCTGTTCCGCACCTCGATCAACATCGCCAACAACACGGACACCTCGACGCATGTGGATGCCTGGTTCGTGGGGCGCACTCAGTCGGGCCCTTCCACTCGCATCGAGGTCGTCGTGGGAGTTTCGAACACGGGGATTTTTGCCAGCGGAACGGACACTCTGGCCGACCATTCCGTCTACCACAGCGACGATTTCATCGATGATCTGAAAACGCTCGGCCTGATCACCCAGGCGGAAGAGGATGCCGGCATCGTCGGTTCGCTGTTCGTCGTTTACGACGGTTTCGACCAGAACGGCCAGGGAAGCGTCGAGGGTCGGCTCTACAGCTCGAACTTCGGCGGCACGATCGGCGCATCCGGAACGGGCCACGAGCTCACGACCGATGAGCCCTTGAGCATCGTCGGGATCGCGCGCAACACCGAGACGGCTGCGAACAGCGATGCCCACACGCCGCGGGTGCATACGAACTTCTTCATCAACAACGAAGGATACGCGAAGGCCAGCACGGCTCACCCCGGCACCTTCGATCTGATCGTCAATCCGGTCACGATCCGCCTGACGGGCTACTCCAATGCCACCGGAGCCGTCACGGGTCAGTCGTCCACCATCCAGATCCAGCCCTACGAGACGGTGGGAATTTCCAGAGTGTTCGACGCCGTGCACGGCGATTCATCCGTCGACGATTCCCTCGTCGTCTTCGTGGACATCATCTCGGGAGACTCGGCGATCTCCGGGCTCGCGACGACCAACGACGAAGGGACGAAGGATCCTTCCTCCGCGCAGCTCCGTCCCGCGGACTGGTCCCGCTAAGCACCGGACTTTCTTTTCGATCGATCTCAGAGCCCGCTTCGGCGGGCTCTTTCCTTTTCATGGCGGGAGAGGAGGGGCGCGTTTTGCGGACCCTTCAGCAGCATCCCTTGGGGAAGTCTCCCGCGGGCACCGCAGCCTCTTCCGCGAGGAGCGGGCTCCCTCCCGGCGCTCCCCGAAGGGCCGCGAGCCACGCCCGCACGGAAGACGCGAGGATCACGAGGACGCACGCGATCAGGACGGCCGTCAGGGTCGCGTCGAGCCACCCGGTGAAAGCCTTGCCGGGCTGGCGCGCGAGCGGCAGGAAGTTATCGCGGATCGAAAGAAACCCGGCGTAGATCGTGGTGAAGGAAACGAACGCGAGCGGAACGAGTGTCGCGAGCGCCGCCTTTCTCCTGCCGGACTTGAGAATCACGGTCGTCCCCACGGCGAGCGCGACCGCGGCGAGGAGCTGGTTGGCGATGCCGAACATGGGCCAGATCTGCGAGATCGAGCCCGTCAGGATGAAGTAGCTCCAGGCGACGACGACGGCGAGCGTGCTCACGATCGTCCCCGGCAGCCAGTCGGTCTTCTCGAACTTCGGGAACGCGTAGCCGAGGAACTCCTGCACGAGGAAGCGGCCCACGCGCGTGCCCGTGTCGATCGTCGTCAGGATGAAGAGCGCCTCGAACATGATCGCGAAGTGGTACCAGTAGGACATCAGGCCGCGCAGGAGCGGCAGGCCCGAGAAGATTTGCGCGAAGCCGATCGCGAGCGAAACGGCGCCGCCCGGGCGTCCCGCGACGTTCTCCCCGACGGCCTTCGCGAGCGCTGGCAGGCGCTCCGGCGTCATGCCGAGCAGCGCGAACTTCGCGGGCACGACGTTGATCGCGAAGTAGTCGGCCGACGGCAGGGCGCAGACGGCGATGAGCGCGACGACGCCCACCAGACCTTCCATCAGCATCGCGCCGTAGCCGATCGGGCGCGCGTCGGTCTCCCGGTCGAGCATCTTCGGGGTCGTCCCGGAAGCCACGAGCGCATGGAAGCCGGAAATCGCCCCGCACGCGATCGTGATGAAGACGAAGGGGAAGACTTTGCCGGGAATGATCGGGCCTCCGCCGTGGATGAACTTCGAGATCGCGGGGGCGTGGATCGGCGGCGCGACCACGATGACCGAAACGACGAGGAGCGCGATCGTTCCGAGCTTCATGTAACTCGAGAGATAGTCGCGCGGGCAGAGCAGCATCCACACGGGGAGGACCGACGCCACGAAGCCGTAAGCCGCCATCGCGATCGTGATCTGGACCCGGGTCAGCGTGAAGGCGTGCTCGAGCGGCGAGCCGGGGATCCAGCGGCCAGCGATCACGGCGGCGAGCGTCAGGGCGACGCCGATCGCCGACCCGGAACGGAGCGCTCCTTTGTTCCACCGATACATGTAGAACCCGACGAAGAGGGCGATCGGGATCGTCGCGGCGATCGTGAACGTGCCCCAGGGCGACTCGGCGAGGGCGTTGACGACCGCCACCCCGAGGCCCGCCAGCGCGACGACGATGATCGCGAGGATCGCGACCGCGGCCGTGATCCCGGCGACCGGGCTGATCTCGGAGCGCGCGATCTCGGCAAGCGACTTCCCGCGCCGCCGCACGGAAGCGACGAGGATCACGAAGTCCTGCGTGGCTCCCGCGAAAACCACCCCGAAGATCAGCCAGAGGAAACCCGGCAGGTAGCCGAACTGGGCCGCGAGCACGGGGCCGATCAACGGCCCGGCTCCGGCGATCGCCGCGAAATGGTGGCCGAACAGAACGTACTTGTTCGTCGCGACGTAGTTTTTTCCGTCGGCCATCGTGTGCGCCGGCGTCGGGCGCGCGTCGGAGAGCGCGAGGACCTTCGCCGCGAGGAAGGCCGAGTAGTAGCGGTAGCCGATCGAGAGGACCGCGAGCGCCGCGAGCATCAGCCAGAGTGCGTTCATGGGCCGGGATTATCGCTCACCCGGGGCGCTCCCCGTCCCCGTACTAAGATTTCGCGCGTGAACGCTCCCTTTCGCTTCGCCGACATCCCCGCCGACCCGAAGGACCTCGCGCGCGACTGCGACATCTCGTTCTTTCGCGCGTCCGGGCCCGGCGGCCAGCATCGGAACAAGACGGAGACGGCCGTGCGCGTCCTGCACCGCCCCAGCGGGACGGTCGCCGCCGCGACCGAGGAGCGCAGCCAGTCGCGGAACCGGCAGATGGCCCTGGCGCGGCTCCGCGATAAGCTCGTGCGGGCGTTGAAGCCCCGCAAGGCGCGGAAGAAGACGCGGGTGCCGGCGCGGGCGAAGGTCGCGCGCATCGAAGAGAAGGTCCGGCGCGGCGAGAAGAAACGGCTTCGGAGAATCGACGGGGAGGGTTGACCGGGATGGCGCAATACTCGGACGAGCACGCGGCTTCGGGGATCGACGTTCCCCTGCCGGCCCTGGAGACCTGGCCCAACCAGTTCCCCGACTACGAGATCGTCGTCCATGTTCCCGAGTACAACGCGATCTGCCCCAAGACGGAGCTGCCTGACTTCGGGACGCTCGAGATCCGGTACGTGCCGGACCGGCTCTGTCTCGAGCTCAAGTCGCTGAAGCTCTACATCGTGGCATACCGGAACGTCGGGATCTTCTACGAGAACGCCGTCAACCGGATCCTGCGCGACTGCGTGGCCGCCTGCCTTCCGAAGAGGATGACGATTTCCGGGACGTTTTCCTCGCGCGGGGGCATCTCCTCGACGATCGCGGCGGCGTACCGCGACGGCGTCTTCGCGGTTTGAGCCCCGGCTCCGCTCCCCTTCCCCTCTCCGGGATCCTCGTGCTCGATCTCTCGCGCGTGCTCGCCGGGCCGTACTGCGCGATGGTCCTGGGGGATCTCGGCGCGCGGGTCCTGAAGGTCGAGCATCCGGACGGGGGCGACATCACGCGGGGATGGGGCCCGCCCTTCAGCGCGTCGGGCGACTCGGCCTACTACCAGTCGATCAACCGCAACAAGGAATCGATCGTGCTCGATCTCGCGACGGAAGCGGGAAAGCGCTCGGTCGCGATCCTCGCGGGGCGGGCCGACGTCCTGATCGAGAACTTCCCGCCGGGAGGGCTCGACCGCCTCGGCATCTCGATCGCCGAATACCGGGAACGCCACCCGCGGCTCGTCACGGTCTCGATCACCGGGTTCGGGCACGCGGGCCCCGACCGCGACGCGCCCGGGTTCGACCTGCTCGCGCAGGCGGGGTCGGGCCTCATGGCGATCACCGGAGAGGCGGGCGGGCCGCCGCAGAAAGTGGGCGTCGCCGTCTCGGACCTGATCGCGGGCAACAACGCGGCGATCGGCGCGCTCTCGGCGCTCTCCGCGCGCGAGAGGACGGGGAAGGGCGCGGCGATCGAAGTGGACCTCTTCTCTTCCTCGCTCGCGATGCTCATCAACGTCGCGCAATCGTGTATTGTTTCGGGCCGGGAGGCACAGCGCCACGGGACCGGGCACCCGCAGATCGTTCCGTACCAGATGTTCGGCGCCTCGGACGGGGACTTCATCCTGGCCGTCGGCACCGAGCGGCAGTTCCGCCACCTCTGCGAACGCGTCGTCGGGCGGCCCGACTGGAGGGACGATCCGCGGTATTCGACCAACGCCGCCCGCGTCGAAAACCGCGCCGGCCTCGTCGCCGAGCTCGCCACGATCTTCTCGACCGGCACCCGGGACTCGTGGCTCGCGCGCTGCCGTGCCGTCAACGTCCCCGCCGGTCCGGTCCGGGGGCCTCTCGAAGCGCTCCGCTCGGAGCAGGCGGAGGCCATGGGGCTCCGGCGCTCCGAAGGACCATTCGAGACCGTCGCCTCGCCGATCCGGTTCGCGGGGAGCCGGCCGCCAATGTGCCCTCCGCCGCGGCTCGGCGAGCACACCGAAGCGATCCGCCGGGAGTTCGGGCTCCCCTAGTTCTTTCGGCCCGGCCGGATCTTCTCGTCGTAGAGCGCGGCCCCGCGGCGGAGCTTCGCATGCGCCTCCTCGCGCCCGAGGAATCGCTCGACCGTCACCGCGGCATCGTGCTCGAGCTTCTTGTAGTCCTCGAAGAATCGGCGGAGCTCGTCCAGGGTATGGCGCGGAAGGTCCGACAGATCCTCGAAGTGGGCGACCGACGGATCGTGCGCGTGGACCGCGATGATCTTGGCATCCTCCTGGTCGCGATCGATCATGTCCATGACGCCGATCGGCTTCGCCTTCAACACGCAGAGGGGAACGACCGGGTCCTGGCCGAGGACGAGAATGTCGAGCGGATCGCCGTCGTCCCAGTACGTCCGCGGCACGAGGCCGTAGTTGGCGGGGTAATACACGGCGCTGTGAAGCACGCGGTCGAGATAGAGCAGACCCGTCGCCTTGTCGAGCTCGTACTTGGTGTGGCCGCCTTTGGGTATTTCGATCACGCACGCGAGCTCGCTCGGGAAGAGAGGGCCCAGATCGACGTCGTGCCAGGCGTTGGTCATCGCGCGATTATAGGAGGCGCGGACCATGCATCGAGCCATACGGGACGCGGCGAGCCCGGGACGCTCTTGGCAAACATCGAGGCGCGGTCAGAGGGGTTGGAAGGTGCGTTCGGGCGGGCCGGCGCGGGGCAAAGTCGTACTCGTGACGTACGTCGAGACCCGCGCCGGTTCGCCCGGACGCGCATAACAGCCCCTATGATCCGCGCCTATTTCAACATTTTGCGGATGGCCGCTATGGAGTACGGCGCGCTCCCCTCCGCCCGGTTGTTCACGATCAAGAAAAACTCCTTCCGCCGCGCCTCCGCCTCGTGCGCGATGCGCACGGCGTCCGCGCGCATCTCCGGGTGCGCCTCCTGGAGCCGGTCGTAGGGCGTGAAGAGCTTCACGGCGTCGGCGTAGGCCCGGCCGGGCGCGACGAGCACCCGGGCGAGGTAGAAGGGGGAATCCGCCGAGCCGGCGACGTCGAACTGGGCCCCGAGCTCCGGCATGTGCGTCCACCAGTTCAGGACGGGGGCCACACCGTGCTCGCCGAGCATCCGGACGTGCTCCGCGTCGAGGTACTCCTTCGTCCGGATCTCGACGGCGTAGCGATGCACGCGCGGCAAGGCGGCGAGGAATCGGTCGAGGCGGTCGCGAAAGCGCGCCTTCTTCTCGCGATCCGGAGAGGAATCGCGCCCGAACTCGAACACGAACGGGCCGAGATGGTCCGCGAATCCCTCCTCGGCGGGCTCCAGCACCTCGCGCCGGAACGCCTCGGCCGAGAGGTAGTTCGGGTTCGGCTCTCCCCCTTTCGCGCCGTGGCGCTCGATCTTCGGAAAGCGCTCGCAGGTGATCTCTTCCCAGACCTTTGAGACGACCGGAAACTTCGCGGGGAGCGCCGACGCGTAGCGGCGCCACTCCCGGGACGTCTGCGGCCGATAGAACGTGAAGTCGGCTTCCACCGTCTCGAAGCGGCCGCTCTCGGCGTAGAGAGCGAGCCGCTCGGCCGAGGTCATCTTCTCGGGCGACGCCGCGGGATAAATGAGCCCTCGCCAGCCGGGATAGTTCCACGTCGCCGTGCCGATCTTCGTGAACCCCGTCCGCGCCGCCGGGGGAAGATCCGGAACGTCTCCGCGCGGCGCCTCCTTCCAGTCGAGCGGCAGCACCGGGTCAGCCGATCGCGTCGATCTTCGCGGCGAGGATGAAGTCGTTTTCGGAGAGCCCCGAGATCGCGTGCGTCCAGATCGTGAAATCGACCCGGTCGTAGTGGACGCAGAAGTCGGGATGATGGCCTTCGGCCTCGGCGAGATCGGCGACCCGACCGAGGAAGGCCATCGCGGCGCGGAAATCGGGGAACTTCCGGGTCTTTCGCAACTTCCCTTCTTCGATGGTCCAGCCCTCGAGCTCGCCCAGGAGGCGATTCGTGTCCCCTCGCGAAAGGGGCGGGGTGCCGCCTTCACAGGGCACGCAGCGCCGGTCTTTCCATCCCATCTCTTCCCTCCTGGCCGCCTGGTCGGCGTCGCGCAAGCCCGGTCCGGCCCGCCCGCCCGATCTTAGCGGGTTCCCCCGGAGGCGCCGCATGGGGTAGGATAAATAACGGAACTGACGAGTCAGTCCGGGAGGAGCATGGCGCGCGTCAAGACGGCCTCGAAACAGGAAGCGATCCTCGAAGCGGCTTCGCGGGTCTTCTCCGACCGCGAGTACCACGAGGTCCGGACCGAAGAAATCGCGGACCTTGCCGGGATCGGCAAGGGAACGATCTACCGGTATTTCGCCAACAAGGAAGACCTCTACTTCGCGACGATCGTCCACGGCTTCGAGAGACTGCACGAGAGCCTGGAAGCGGGCATCGCCCGCGAGGTCTCCCCCTCCCGGCGCCTCGAGTGCATCGCGCGCGAGACGATGAAGTTCTTCTGGAACCGCCGCGATTTCTACTCCCTCCTCTACCGGAACGAGAAGCGGTTCCTCGCGCAGGAGAGCAAGATCCGGGCGACGCGCGAGCGTCTCGTCCGCCTCGTGCAGCAGACGATCGTGGACGGGATCGAGCGGCGCGAGTTCCGCGGCATCGATCCGAAAACCGCGGCCGAGCTCTTTCTCGGAATGATCCGCGCGGTCAACGTGTTCCGCCGGGACAGCGACGACCTCGAAGGGCTGGTGCGGGACATGAGCGAGGTTTTCACCCGGGGAATCGGCAAGGGCGCCGCGGAGCGGCGGCGATGAGCCGGCGGGATGCGTCGGCCCTCCTCGCTCTCGCCGCGATCGCCGGAGGGGCCTGCGCGCACGTCTCCCCCGGCCGCGCGATCGCCCGCGACACCCCCGCCTCGGCCGCGACCCCCTGGACGCCGACCGACGAAGCCCGCGCGGAACAGAAACCGACGCCTCCCCCCGGGATCCCCGAGAAATATCGCCGGGAGAAGACGATCCTCTCGCTCGCCGAAGTGATCGACATCGCCCTCCGCAACAATCCGGCGACGCGCGCGTCGTGGGCGCGTTCGCGTGCCGCCGCCGCGGTCGTCGGAGAGAAGCGCGCGGAGTACTTCCCCGAAATCACGCTCGGCGCGAACCTCACCCGCCAGAAGACGACCGCGCTCGGCGGCCAGGTGACCTTCCTGCAGACGA
>Ga0070666_10000426_pt1 | contig 26024 bp, 21 predicted proteins | sample KBSS23metaG_FD_64677 | JGI IMG/M metagenome (GOLD analysis project Ga0070666, IMG submission 64677) | Switchgrass rhizosphere microbial communities from Kellogg Biological Station, Michigan, USA - KBS S2-3 metaG | ecosystem: Host-associated > Plants > Roots > Rhizosphere > Soil ... | reverse complement strand
CGAGAGGCGGCAGGGAGACGCGGGGGATGGGGCCCCGGCTCCGCGCGGTACGCGAATCGAAACCCTATCCCTATTCGCGTCGCGCGGAGCTGGGGTTAACCCCACGCGGCCCACCCGACACCGCCTCTCGCAATCCTCCGGGCCCAATCAGACCCCGGGGGTTCCCGCCTTCGCCAAGGCTTCGGCGCGGCAGGCCCTCGAGCGAGCCCTTTCTCCGTTCGCGCCCCTACCCCTTTCCCAGGAACGCCCGGAAGAACTCGATCGGCAGCGGGAAGACGATCGTCGAGTTCTTCTCCGAGGCGATCTCCGTCAGCGTCTGGAGGTAGCGGAGCTGCAGGGTCATCGGCTCGGTCGCGATCACCTTGGCCGCGTCCGCGAGCTGCTGCGAGGCCTGGAACTCTCCCTCCGCGTGGATGATCTTCGCGCGCTTCTCGCGCTCGGCCGTCGCCTGGATCGCCATCGCGCGCTGCATCTCGGGCGGGAGGTCGACCTGCTTGACCTCGACCATCGAGACCTTGATGCCCCACGGCTCCGTGTGCTGGTCGATCGTCTGCTGGAGCGCGAGATTCAACTTGTCGCGTTCGGCGAGGAGCTCGTCCAGCTGCGCCTGCCCGAGGACCGACCGAAGGACCGTCTGCGCCAGCTGCGATGTGGCGTAGAGGTAGTTTTCCACCTCGACGACGGCCCTCGGCGCATCCACCACGCGGAAATACACGACCGCGGAAACCTTCACCGAGACGTTGTCGCGGGTGATGATGTCCTGCTGCGGCACTTCGTGGACGATCGTCCGCAGGGAGACCCGCACCATCGTCTCGAACGGCCAGAAGATGAACGTGAACCCCGGACCCTTCGGGGTCGGCGAGAGCCGGCCGAGCCAGAAGCTGACCGCGCGCTCGTACTCCTTGAGGATATTGACCCACTTGAGCAGCACGATGAAGCCGATGATGGCCGCGACGACAGTCCCCTGAATCATCAAGCGATCCTCACTTTCTTCGAACGAAATTCGCGAGCGGCTCGCCGGGCGCGCCTCACTCGGGCCGCCCCGGCGGCGCGACGACGAGCGTGAACCCTTCTTTCCCGACGATCCGGACCGTCGCGCCGGAAGCGATGGGGGTATCGGCGCGGGCCTGCCAGTATTCCCCGTGCGCCATCACCCGGCCCGACGGCGCGAGATCCGTCACGGCACGTCCGCTCTCGCCGATCAGCCCCTCCGCGCCGGTCCGCACCGGCCGGGCGCGCACGCGGGCCGCCCGAATCGACAGGGCCGCCATCACGCCGCAGACGAGGGCGGCGCCGGGCAGAACGATCCCGACGTCCACCCGATAGCCGAAACGGTTTCCGGAGAAGAGGAGGAGCGATCCCGCGACGAAAACCGCCATGCCGGCGAGCGCCATCATGCCGTGCATCGGAAACTTCAGCTCCGACACGGTGAAAAGCACCCCGAGAGCGATGAGGCCGATGGCGGTGAAGTTCACCGGCAGCACCGAAAACGCGTAGAGCGCAAGCAGCAGGGAGACTCCTCCCAGAACGCCCGGAAGCACCGCTCCGGGATGCGAGAGCTCGAAGTACAACCCGACGAGACCGATCAGGAAAAGAATGTAGGCGAGATTCGGGCTCGAAACGACGCCGAGCGCGCGCTCCACCGTGCCCATCTCGACAGCCTCGAACCGGGGCGATCGCAGGTCGAGCAGGACTCTCTCCCCGCTCGCCCGCAGGAGCGCGACTCCCTCCATCTTGCGGCAGAGCTCGGCCGGATCCCGCGCGATCGCGTCGATCAGATTCTTCTGGCGCGCCTCGTCCTCCGTGTAGGAGAGACTCTCGAGGACCGCTTTCTCCGCGGCGGCGGCGTCGCGGTGATGCGCGGCGCAGAGCGTCCGGATCTGGGCGAGCGCGTCCTGCTCGATCTTTTTCCGCATCGTCTCGGGGATATCCTGGCCCTGGCCTCCGACCGGATGGGCGGCGCCCGTGTTCGTCTCGGGCGCCATCGCCGCGAAGTCGCCGGCGAGGAGGATGAAGAAGCCGGCGGACGCCGCCCGGGCTCCCGACGGCCCGACGAGCGTCGCGACCGGAACCTTCGAGTTGACGATCGCCGTCGTGATCTCGCGCATCGATGTCATCAGGCCCCCCGGGGTCGAGAGCTCCAGCACGACGAGCGAAGCACGCCGCGCCGATGCTTCCGCGAGCGTCCGCTTCACGAAGTCGGCCGCGGCCGGATGGATCTCTCCGTCGAGGTGCGCGACCATCACCAGCGGGCGCGGTCGCTCGGCGCCGAGGGCGAGCGAGGCGGCGACGAGCGTCATCGCGAGTGCTCTTCGTTTCAAGGAAGACATTCTAGTCCCGGCGGACCGACGCGGCCCGGATGTAAAATCGCCCGGATGTTCCGGCGCCCCCTGGAGATATTGAATCTCACGGTGATCCTCCTGCTCGCGGGGGTCGCGGGCGTGTGCGCGGCATCCGGGCGCCTGCCCGGCTGGCCCGCCGTCCTCGAACGATACGGCGTGATGCTCGTGTTTATCCTCGCGATGGGGGCCCTGGCGGCCCGCGGAGACCGGCTCCCCGGCCCCCTCCGGATCCTCGCCAACTTCTACCCGATGGCCGTCATTCCCCTGATCTACGAGAGCCTCGGCGCGCTCATCCCGGCGCTGCGGGGAGTCGAACACGACGACTGGCTCGTCGTCGCCGACCGCGCCATCTTCCATGCCGATCCCACCGTCTGGCTCGAGCGATTCGTCTGGCCTCCGCTGACGGACCTCTTCCTGCTCGCCTACTCGACCTACTACTTCTTTCCGATCGTCGTCGGGGTGGCGCTCTGGAGAAAAGACCCCGGGATCGCGAAGATGTTCATCTTCTGCCTCTCCTTCACCTTCTATCTCTCCTATGCCGGCTATTTCGCCGTCCCCGCCAAGGGCCCGCGGGTCGCGCTCGCGAGCGAGCAGACCGTGGCGCTCGAGACGACCCCGGTCTCCCGCACGATCTCGCAGAAGTTGAACGAGCTCGAGCACACGAAGGACGACGCGTTCCCTTCCGGGCACACGATGGTCACCGTGTTCTGCCTTCTCGTCGCGCATCGCGAGACCCGCCGGCTCTTCCGGGCGTGGCTCCCCGTGGCGATCCTCCTCGTCGCCTCGACCATCTACTGCCGCTTCCATTACGTCGTGGACGTGCTGGCGGGGCTAATCCTCGCGTTCGTCTCCCTTCCGGTCGGAGAGCGGCTGTACGTCTGGCTTCAAGGGTACCGTCGCGAGTCGCGAGTCGCGAGTCGCGAGGCCGAGAACCCCCGGTAGGGCCCCGAGTCCCTCGGCGTCGGCCGCCCCTCCCGCTCCCCGCTGATGAACCCCTTCAGACTCGTGACTCGTCACTCGTGACTCACGGCTCGCGAGCCGCGATAATCGGTGTCGACGATGTCCCGAATCCAGGAGGCCACCCGCGCCCTGCGCCACCGGAATTTCCGGCTCTTCTTCACGGGGCAGATCATCTCGCTCGTCGGCACGTGGATGCAGTCGATCGCGGAGTCCTGGCTCGTCTACCGCCTGACCGGCTCGGCCGCGCAGCTCGGCATGGTCGGCTTCTGCGCGCAGATCCCGGTCTTCCTGATCGCGCCGCTCGGCGGGATCGTCGCCGACCAGGGCAACCGTCGCAAGATGCTGGTGGCGACCCAGAGCGCGTCGATGGTGCTCGCGCTCGCGTACGCGGCCCTCACCCTGACCCATCTCATCCAGGTCTGGGAGATCTTCGTCCTCGCCGCCCTCCTCGGCATCGTCAACGGGTTCGACATCCCCGTCCGGCAGGCGTTCGTCGTGGACATGGTGGGCAAGGACGACCTGATGAACGCGATCGCGCTCAACTCGTCGACCTTCAACGCCGCCCGCATCGTCGGCCCGGCGGTGGCCGGAATCCTCGTCGCGACGATCGGCGAAGGTTGGTGCTTCTTCGCCAACGGCGCGAGCTACGTCGCCGTGATCGTCGGCCTGCTCCTCATCCGCCTGCCCCTTCGCGACCGGAGGGCGGCGACAGCGAGCGCGTGGGAACGCATCGCGGAGGGCTTTCGTTTCACGGCGAAGACGGGCCCCATCGCCGGCCTCCTTCTGCTCCTCGGACTCGTGAGCCTCGCCGGCATGCCCTACGCGGTGCTGATGCCGATCTTCGCCGACAGGGTCCTGCACGGCGGCTCCCGGACGCTCGGGATCCTGATGAGCGCGTCGGGCGCCGGAGCGCTCCTCGGGGCGCTGTCGCTCGCCTTCCGCCGACGCGTCCGCGGTCTCGGCCGGTGGGTCGCGCTCGCGGCAGCAGGCTTCGGCGTGAGCCTGATCGCCTTCTCCTTCTCTCACAGCATCTGGATCTCGTCGCTCCTCCTGGTGCCGGTCGGCTACACCCTCATGGTCGAGATGGCGTCCTCGAACACGCTCATCCAGGCGATGGTGCCGGACGCGCTCCGCGGCCGCGTGATGGCGGTCTACTCGATGATGTTCATGGGGATGGCGCCGATCGGCGCGCTGCTGGCGGGATTCGCGGCGCACCTCTTCGGAGCGGACTGGACCGTCGCCGCCGGAGGCGCGCTCTGCATCGCCGGAGCGGCAGTCTTCGCGGCGAAGCTTCCGGCGCTCCGGACCGAAGCGCAGAAGCTGATCGTCGCCCACGAAGCCGCGGCGGGCGAGCCGTCGCAGGGAGTCAGCGGGATGGGGACGTAAGGAGCGGAGGGTCAAGAGTCAGGAGCGGACCAACCCTTCGAGCCCGGAAGATGAACGGCGCTTCAGGAGATGTTCGCGAGGCGTGAGCACTCCGAAAATACACGATTCCTACCGACCCCGAGGCGCGGCGAGGCCGAGGCGGGTCCGCCGCCGCCCTCTGCGACCACACGATTCCCACCGAACCGGCCCCGAGGCGCGGCGAGAGCCGAGCGAGACGCGCGCGGGCAACGGGCGGCGGCCGAAGGCGTACCGGAGCGTACGGCTAGGTCGCCGCCCGCTGTCCGCGTCCCGTATTCGCTCGAGCTATCGTCCGCGCTCGCTAAACCGCCTTCTCGTAGATGCGATAGCGCTTATAAACCCTGCCCTCGAACAACTCGATCGGTCGCTGCACCATCACGTTGTCCTCGAGGATCCAGCTCACCTCGCACTCCCGGTAGCCGCCGGCAAGCATCGCCTTGAGCGACTCCGCGAACATGACGGCGTCGATCCCGCGGTTCCTGTAGCTCTTCTTGATCCCGAGCGTGATGAGGCGCGTCATGCGCGGCCTCTTCCAGCCGAGAAGGTAGGCGAGGAAGCCGAAGATCTTCGGCGTCAGGAGTTTTCCCTTCAGGGGTTTCATCGCCTCGTTGTAGTCCGGAAGGCTCATCATGAAAGCCACCGGCTCCTGCGGCGTCTCGGCGAGGAGGACGAGGTCCTCGGCGAGGAGGGGCTTCAACCGCCCCGCCATGAAGTCGATGTCGCCATCCGTCATCGGGACGAACCCCCAGTTGTCCTCCCACGCGGCGTTGTAGACCTCTTTCACCTTCGTCAGGTCCGCCTTGAGCGTTTTCTTCCGGATCGAGCGGATGCGCAGATCGGGCTGCCGCCGCGAAAAGCCCGCCGCCAGGCGCGAGAGGCGCGCGAGCGGCGTGTCCTTGAGGACGATCCGGTAGGCGAGGAGATCCTTCGCCTTCGTCAGCCCGGCGGCGTCGAAGAGCCGCATGTAGTACGCCGGGTTGTAGGTCATCATCAGGACGGGAGGCGAATCGAATCCCTCGACGAGCAGCCCGCACTCGTCGTTGGTCGTCGGGTTCATCGGCCCGAGCAGGCGCGTCATCCTCCGCTCCCGCGCCCAGGCCGCGACCACGGCGAACAACTCGGCCGAGACCGCCGCGTCGTCCACGCATTCGAAGAAGCCGAAGAAGGCGGTCGTCTCGCGGTGAAAGTCGTTGTGCGCCCGATCGAGGATCCCCGCGATGCGACCGACGTCCCGTCCGTCGCGCTCCGCCACCCAGAGCTGCATCTCCGCGTGGGAGAAAAGCGGGTTGGCGTCGGTGAAAACCTTCTTCAGATCGTCTTCGAGGGGGGCCACCCAGTTCGGATCGCCGCGGTAGATCCCGTGGGGAACGGCGAGGAAACGGGCGATGTCGCGGCGGCCGCGGGAGAGGGGGACGATCCTCAAATCACGCCGAACTCTTGGCCCACCTTCTTCAGCGCGTCGAGGGCGCGCGAAAGCTGCTCCTCGGTGTGGGTGGCCATGTAGGAGGTCCGCAGGAGCGCTCTCCCCGGCGCGGTCGCCGGAGAAACCACGGGATTCACGAAGACGCCTTCCTCGTGCAGCCGCTTGGCCATCCCGAACGCGCGGAAGTCGTCCCCCACGAGGATCGGGATCACGGGCGTCTCCGAGCAACCGATGTCGAAGCCGAGGCTCGCGAGGCCTTCCATCATGAAGCGCGTGTTCTTCCAGAGCCGCTCCCGGCGATCCGGTTCTCTCTCGATGATGTCGACGGCGGCCGACGCCGCGGCGACCGAAGCCGGCGGCGGCGCCGCGGAAAAGATGAGCGTCCGCGCCTGGTGCTTGACGAAGTGGATGAGGTCCGCGTCGCCGCAGATGAAGCCGCCGATCGAAGCGAGCGACTTCGAGAAGGTCCCCATGATGAGGTCGACGTCGTCCTCGAGTCCGAAATGCTCCGCCGTGCCGCGGCCGTTCCTTCCGAGGACGCCGAGTCCGTGCGCGTCGTCCACCATCACGCCCGCGCCGAAGTCCCGCGCGACGTCGACGATCTCGGGAAGCTTCGCGATGTCGCCTTCCATCGAGAAGACGCCGTCGACGACGATCAGCCGTCCCTTCCGGGCGCCGTCGTCCATGAGGCGCCGGAGGTCGGCCGGGTCGTTGTGGGCGAACTTCTTCGCGATCCCGAAAGAGAGCCGGGCCCCGTCGATGATGCAGGCGTGGTCCTGTTTGTCCAGATACACGACGTCGCCCCGCTCGACGAGACAGGCGATGGCGCCGAGGTTGACCTGGAATCCCGTCGAAAACGTGACCGCGGCTTCCTTTCCCATGAAGCGCGCGAGCTTCTCTTCGAGCTCCACGTGGATCGCGAGGGTGCCGTTCAGGAACCGGCTCCCCGCGCACCCCGACCCGTACCGCATCACGGCCTGGGAGGCGGCTTCCTTGACCTTGGGGTGATTGGTGAGGCCGAGATAGTTGTTCGATCCGAGCATGACGAGCGTCTTCCCGTCGATGCGGACCTCCGGATCCTGCGCCGAGTCGATGACCCGGAAATACGGCCAGACGCCCGCCGCGATGATGCGGTCCGGAACGTCGTACACCCGGCACTTCTCGAAGATGGACGCTTTCCTCTTCTCGAGCGGCGCCGGGACTGCCAGTCTTCGCAAGTCCAGCCTCCTCTCCGGAGCCCACGCCGGAACTCCGGGCTCGGCGGGCAGTCCGTGCCCGTCGCCGCCGCGTAGTCCCCCGTCGGTCTCCAGAGGATCGATTTTAGCAAATTTTACAATTCGCCGAAAGCGGGAGCAAGCCAACCCTCGCGGACGTACCAGGAAATGGTTTTTGCCACCCCTTCCCGCCAGGGTTCCAGGGATTCGACGCCCGCATCCCGGAGGAACGGGCGCGCGTCGCAAACCCAGCCGGGCTGCAGGATTTCCCGTGCCTTGTCCCGGTTGAAGGCGCGGGAGCGCCCGGTCAACGCCTCGCGGAGGCTCTCGACCCACCCGGCGGCGCGGATTGCGACCGAAGGGAGCGGAAACGTCCTTGCCGGGGGACGACGCAGCGAGGCCGCGAACCGGACGAGATCTCCCATGGCGACGGGCAGGCCCGCGGCGAATCCCCGCCGCCCCGCGAGACCGGGCATCGTCGCGGCCGAATAGAGGACCCGGGCCAGGTCCTCCGCCCCGATCAGCTGGACCAGTCGCCGCCCTCCCGCGAGGATCGGCGCCCATCCCCGGGCGACGGTCGCGAAGAGCTGGAGCATCCCCGGATCCCCTTCGCCGTAAACGACCGACGGCCGAACGACGCACCAGGGACCCGCCCACCCCTTCTCGACCGCGCGCTCTCCCTCGAGCTTCGAAGTCCCGTACCAGGAGACCGGGCGGGGCGCGTCCCCTTCGGCCACCGGGACGCCATCTCGCGAGGGCCCCGCCGCGGACTGAGACGACACGAGGACGAACGTCGCCGCCGGGGCGTTCTCGGAAGCGATCCGGACGAGGCCGGCGGTCCCGCGCGCGTTGACGGCAAGGTACCCGTCGAGGTTCCTCGCCCGCGTGAGGCCGGCGACGTGAAGGACGGCGTCGCACCCGGCGAGCGCCTCCCCGAAGCCGCCCGACTCGAGATTCCCCGACACCGTCTCGCAGCCCGGCGGAAGGAGGCCCGGCCGGTCGGGCCGTCGAACCAGCGCCTTGACCCGCCACCCGCGGGCGAGAAACAGCCGCGCGGCGTGACTTCCGACGAATCCCGTCGCGCCCGTCACGAAGATCGTCTTCACGCGCGAAGAACGCTATCACCATGAAAGAAGCCCCCGGCCGGTCGCATCCACCCGGGATTCGTGGCATCCTCTGGGCGCGATGCGCGGAATGGCCCGCTTTCTCCTGGCGGCGGCGTCCCTCCTGACGGCCTGTGCCGCGGGACCGTTCTTCCTCGCGCGCCGCCTCGTCATCGTCCGACCCGCGCTTCGGGAAGGAATGCTGGACGGCTTCCCCGACGGGACCCCTTCGGACCGGGTCGCGGCCGCGGTGTTCGAGCGCATCAACGCCGATCGCCGCCGTGCCGGCGTCCCGCCCGTGCGATGGGACGACAAGGCGGCGCTCGTGGCGACGGAGTACACGCGCGAGCAGATCCGCCAGGGCGCGATGGGGCACTTTCTCCTCGACGGGATTCCTCCGTACGCGCGGCTGTCGCACCGGGGGGATCTCGGGCTCGGAGCGGAAAACGTCGTGGCGTACGTTTCGAGCGACGACCGGATCAACGACTCGCCGGTCAGCCTGGCCCTGCGGGGAGAAGTCTCGATGATGTCCGAGACGCCGCCCAACGACGGGCACCGGCGCGCCATCCTCGACCCGGGCGCCACGCACGTGGGAATCGGCTGGTCGCTCGTGGGGGGGAACTTCCGGATGGCGGAAGAGTTCACGTCGCGGCGCTACGACTGGCTTCGGGTATCCCAGGTGGGGATCGACGGCGCCTCGATCCGGGTCCGGGGTCGCGCCCTTCCCGGAATGAACATCTCCTTCGTTTCCGTCGCCCTGCAGCCGGTACCCGCGAAGCTCTCCCTGCGGGAAGTGAACGCCCGCCACTCGTACGCCTACCCCGATCCGCGCTACGCGCTGCTGCCCGCGTCGTCGAACCTGAGCGCGGCCGGGCTCGAGAACCTGCGGTGCGTGACACCCTCGTTTCGCGGGCGATTTTCCTTCAACTATCAGATCGAGCGGCCGGGGCTCTGGACGTTCGTCCTCTATTTCTCGGGGAAGGAACAGAAAGCGCCGCAACCCGGCGGATCGTTCACGGTCTGGGTCGACGAGGAGGCCTCGGCGCCCGATCGTTCCTGAGCCCCGGAAGGCCTCCCGGCCCGTGCTCCCCGGTGGCGAGCGCCGCGCATACTCATCCGATCAGCGGGAAAGGGAGGTTCCCGGCCCGGCGCGATCGGGCGCGATGATGGGGCAGGGCCGAAGGAGGACGGGCGCGCCGAATTCGTACGCGCCGATGTCGACGGCGCCGTCGGCGAACCTCGCCCGGCCCTCGAGGTCACGGCACGGAGCGCCGGATATCCTCCCCTTTCCGATCGCCGCGCTTCCCGGCAGGAGGTGAAAGTCCCCTCCCGCCGCGTCGACGAAGCCGGGCGGCGCGGAGAAGTTCCCCTCCGTCCCGGCGTACGGGGGATCCCCGACGATGCTGTGGGAAACGGAATCCGGCTTCTCGTCGCCGGCAAAGTCGACCCCGTCACCGGCGAAGATGGAGTTGAGGACCTCGATTCCGGTCACCGAGTTCCCTTCGGCTCCGTACGAGTCGCGGTAGAAGGCCAGGCCGGAACGCGTTCCCGCGACCGCGATGGTGTCGTTGACGACCCGGATTCCCTCGATGCGGTTGTTCGTCGCTCCGGACCCCGAGCCGGCCTCCCCGCCGATCGCGAATCCGCTCCCTCCCCAGATCACGTTGTTGACGATCTCGACGTCCCGGATGACGAGCCTCGTCGCTTCCCCGCCTCCGGCCAGAAAGTAGATCGCGGAGTTCTCCCCCTGCCGGATGCGATTGCCTTCGATCCGAAGGCCTTCCACCACCCCTTCGACCGATGGAGGAGAACCGGAAAGCGCGCCCGAAATCACCGCCACCGCGATGGCGTTGTCGCGGAACTCGTTGGCCGCGATCGCGAGGGCAGAAAGGCGGTCGCCCCGCCCGACCACGCCGGCCCGGATCGCGATCGAATTCCCCGAGAACGTGTTCTTCGCCACCGAGACGCCCCGGATCTCGCCGGCCGTCCCGCCCGCCTCGCAGAGGATCGCGGCATCGTCCCCGCGGAAGCCGAGAAAAGTGTTGCCGGAGATCGTCACCCGCCGGAAGCTCGCCAGCGCCGAATCTGCCGCCGTCCCGATCGCGATTCCATGTCCGGCTCCCGCGGCGTCCGTGCCGTCGAACACGTCGTTCTCGATCCGGACGTCGGCGATCGTCCCGGAGGTCGGGAAGTCGGGGCTTCCCGCGAAAACGAAGACCGCCGCGCCGCGGACTCCGGCCAGCCGGAGGCCGCTCATCCGAAAGCGCGACGCGAAGACGGAAATCGGCGAGCCGGAGATCGTCACCAGCGGCTGGCCCGCGGCGTCCGTGGGCCCGACGAGGGAAATTCCATCCCGGAGGATCGGGGGCAGATCGCTCGCGAGGACGATCGACGACCCCGAGAGAGCGCGGTCGATCTCGACGCGATGCGGCCCGGGCTCGCTCGCGGCGGCCAGGAGCGCCTCGCGCAGCGAAATGCCGTCGGGGCCCGGGTTCGATGCGAGAGCGGCGGGGCTCGACGTGTCCCCGTTCACGACGTCCCGGGTGGAGCCGACAAACAGGTCCGCGGCCCTCGCCGGACGGCCCGCGAACCCGGCCGCGGTCGAGATCGCGGCGATCACGAGAACCTTCGCCGGGGCGCCGCGGACGCGCGCGGCCGGCCCCCGGATCATCGAGCTCCCGCGAGCTCCGCCAATCGCCGCATTCCCTTTTCGATCTCGGCGCGGGAGGCCGCGAACGAGAACCGCACGTAGCGGTCGTCGCCGAACGCCGCGCCCGGGACGGATCCGACGAGCCCTCGCTCGAGAAGGATGCGGGAAAAGTCGACCGATCCCGCCGCGCCGAGGCGCCCGTAGAGGCCCGACACGTCGGCGAAAGCGTAGAAGGCGCCGTCGGGCGCCGGGCACCGCACGCCGGGAATGGCGTTCAGCGCCGAGACGATGAGGTCCCGCCGCGAGGCGTATTCGGCAAGCATCGCCTCGACCGACGCGCGGGCGAGCTCGCGCTCGGTCAGCGCCGCGAGCGCTGCTGCCTGCGAAATCGAACACGCGTTCGACGTCGAATGGCTCTGGTACGCCGACATCGCGGCGATCAGCGGCGCGGGGCCGACCGCCCAGCCCAGCCGCCAGCCGGTCATGGCGAAGGTCTTGGAGACCGCACCGGAGATCAGGACCCGGTCCGCGTGCTCGTTCCAGTCGTCCGTCGGCGAGGCATGGCGCCGCCCGCCGTAGAGGAAGAGCTCGTAGCACTCGTCGTAGATGACGAAAATGTCGTGCTCTCCCGCCCACGCGAGGATCCGCGCGAGCTCGGCGCCGTCGATCGCGGCCCCCGTCGGATTGCTCGGCGAGTTCACGATGAGGCCGCGGGTGCGCTCCGTCACGCGAGGAAGGAGGTCTTCGAGTGTCGGGCGAAAACCGTTCTCCCGGCGCGCCGGCACGGGAACGGGGGTCGCGCCGGATAGCCCGATCATCTCCGGAAACGAAACCCAGTAGGGCGCGAAGAAGGCGACTTCGTCCCCCTCCTGGAAGAGCGCCTGGCAGGCGTCGAAGAGGGACTGCTTCCCTCCGGCGGACACCAGCACCTGCGATGCGTCGATCCCGGCGCCGCGCCGGCGGAACTTCTCGACGATCGCGTCGCGCAGCGCGGGCTCCCCCGCCGTGTCGGTGTATCGCGTGCGGTTGGCCCGGATCGCCGCGATGCCGGCCTCCTTGACGAACTCCGGCGTCGGGAAATCCGGTTCGCCCACCCCGAGATCGACGACGTCGATCCCCTGTTTCCGGAGGTCGGAGAGCGTCCGCGCGACCGAAAGCGTCGGGGACGGCCGGATCGCGCGCGCCCGGCGGGAGAGCCGGAGCGGGGCTTTCCGCGCGTCCCGGACCGGCGCCGTCACCGGCGATTTTCCTTCATCCGAAAAATCTATCACGCCCTCGGGAGGCGGCACGTGCGGACGAACGCCGCGAAGACGGTCCACTTCTTCCGGCCGAAGAGCACGAGCCCGATCTCCCACGCGCACCACGCGCCGTAGACGCCGATCATCGCGTTCCGGGAGGACGGCAGCAGAAACTGGATCAGCCAGAAGAGGAACAGGATCGACGCCTCGTATCCGGAGAGCGACATCGAGGCGAGGAGGAGCCACCCGAGGAACGACTGGAGGATCGTGAGGAGGATTTCCACGCGCTGGTGGGTATCGAGCGGCAGAGGCGCCGTCGATCCGTGGGAGATGCAGTAGATGACCGGGATCAGTCCCGAGAGGATCGACCACTGGTTGATGTTCGACGACACCATGTTCATGAGCGCCACGGGCGCGCGCGTGATGCGGCGCGCCCACATGAACGCGGAAACCTTTTCCGGGAACTCCGACAGGAAGGGCGCGACCCACTGGACGAAGGCGAACTCCGAAACGCCCATCGAGACCGCCAGCGCCAGCAGGCTCTCGAGAAACGGATGCGCCGTGAAATAGAGGATGACTCCCCCGCCGAGGAAGAGCCCCAGCACCGCGGCCCAGCGGCCCGCGCCCCGGAACGAGAGCGCCCAGCGGGAGACGCGGGGCACTTCGTCGTCCTGCTCCCGGTCTTCCTGGCGCGGCGGGAGCTTCAGGAGAATCGCGAGGTACGCGAAGTAGCACGCGCCGAGGATCGCCGCGTCGAGGAGTCCCAGGCTGCCCTTGGCGACGATCACGACGAAATAGAGGAGCGGCGGCAGGAGCCCCACGACCTCGACCGAGTGATGGTCGTGCAGGTCGAGCGACCGGTACCGCTGCCCTTTTCGCTTCGCCGACCACCACGCGACGCCGTAGATCATCGGCCAGCCGAGCCCGACGAGCAGGCGGAGAGAGCCCGTGAAATTCGCGATGGCGAGGTGCACCATCGACGGGTCCTTCCCGGCGTGCCAGGCGATGACCGCCTCGACGGCGAATTCCGGAGCCGTCTGCAGCCAGGCGAGCAGCGCGAGCGCGAGGCCCTGCGACATCAGGAATTCGGCGGCCTCGGCGCCCCAGGCAACGAGGAACGCCGCGGCCAGCATGGACGGGAAGGTCCAGAGGGCGGACAACGGAGACGCGGACGCCGCCAGTCCGGGAGCCGCCGCCCAGCGGCGTCGGCGATTGGGCGGCTCGGCGGGAATCACGAGAGCGTTATACAACACTGACTTCCCGGCATGGGGGCCCGACGCCACCCCGCGGGAAGTCATCCGGGGATTGCGAGAAGCGTCGTTTTCCGGCATTGCGAGGAGCGTAGCGACGAAGCACTCCCGAGTACGAGCCTGAGATTGCTTCGCTTCGCTCGCAATGACAGAGGATCTGGTCTTCTGAACAAAGCGCCGCTGCCGAGGAATCCTCGAGGCGCGGCCAGACGCGAGCGAGACGCGCGGGGCGGGCCGGCCGGCGGGTTAGGCGTGCCAAAGCGTACGTCGCGCCCACCAAAAACCCGAAGGCGCGGCCAGACGGGCTGGAAGACGGGTTCGGGCGGCCAGCCTGCGGACGAAGGCGTACTCGTGACGTACGTCGAGTCCGCAGGCTGGTCGTCCGGACCCGTATAACGACCCGTATGGTCCGCGCTAGTATCCAAAGAAATGATTGAGTCGCCCAAGAACGCCCGCGTCCAGTCTCTCCTTCGGGCGCGGGACGAAGGGAAGGTCTTCGTCCTGGAGGGAGAAAAGTTCGTCCTCGACGCGGCCGCCGCCGGCTTCCCGTTCGAGGAGATCTTTCACGACGACTCGATCAAGCCGGGCCGCCTGGCGAAGCTCGCCGGGCAGAGACCGACGCCGGTCGCCCGCGAGGTGCTGGCGCGATTCTGCGAGGCAAAGACGCCCCAGCACGTCGTCGGAATCGCCCGCCGAAAGGAAACGGCGGTCGCCGAAATCCTCGCGCGCGGCGGCGCGGCCGCGTATCTCGAGGGCGTCCAGGACCCGGGCAACCTGGGAGCGATCGCGCGGGTCGTCGAAGCCGTCGGGGGCGCCGGGCTGCTCGTTTCGGAAGGCTCGGCCGACGTCTTCCATCCCCGGGCGCTGCGCGGCTCGGCCGGAAGCCTCCTGCGGCTTCCCGTCGCGACGAGCGTGGACTTCCGGCTCGCTGCCGAGAGCGCCCGCGCGGCCGGCCGCGCGATCTGCGGAACTGTCGGGCGGGGCGGCGAAGACCCCTTCACGGCGGAGCTGCCCGCCCGCGTCCTCTGGGTCTTCGGATCCGAAGGCGCGGGGCTTTCTTCGAAAACCCATCGGCTGCTCGATCGAAAATACACGATTTCGCTCGCGGCGCCGGTCGAATCGCTCAACGTCGCCGTCGCCGCGGGAATCGTGCTTTTCGCCGCCTCCCGGCGCGGGCCTCAGGAGCCCGAGCGCGCAGAAACGCCGTCGCTCGACGAGTAGGTTCCGGCCAGCGCGGAACGGAGAAGGGTAGCCGCGGCGCGCGCCGCGAGAAGAGCGGCGAAGGGAATCAGGGATTCTTCGGCGCTCGCCCGGACTGCGGGCGGGGAGGCTTCGGCCCGGCAGGCGGCGGCGGACGCCGCGGAACGACGTTGGGTGTCGCGTGCATCGGCTTCACGATCTTCTTCTGCCGGTTCCCGATCGATTTATTCGCCATCGGGCGCTTCCGAGAAGACCTCCGCCTCGAAACCATAGAGCTTCGCCCCGGGAAGCTTCCAGGCGTTGTCGGGGAGCCCCGCTTTCTGCGAGACCGCCCCGAGAAATTGTTCGCGCGAAAGATTCCATTCCGTGGCCACCTGCGGGAGCAGGAGCCCGCGGCGGGCGCCCTGTTCGAGGATGATGCCGTGGCGGCCGGGCTCCACCTCCTCGGGCGAGATGCGGCGCGGCGGAGAGAGCACGGAGATCTCGAGCGACACCGATGGCCACTCATCGGCCGTCAGCGGCGGGAATCGCGGATCGTGGAAAGCCGCCTGGATCGCGAATTTCGAGATCGTCTTCGGCACGCCCTCTTCCGCCGTCAGCGTCCCGATGCAGCCGCGGAGCTCGCCCCCGAGCTTCAGCGTCACGAAAACACCCCGATCCGGATCGTCGGGATGAGGCCGCTCGAGCAGCACCGGCGCCGGCTCGCCCCGGAGCGCCCGGTCGATCGTCGACCGCGCGATTCGCAGGAGCTCGCGTCCGTAGGCGGACGAGATCACGCGACCTCCGGCCCGGGATCGGCCCCGGCATGCACCGGGGACTCGGCGGCGGCCCCCCGAAGCGGCGCCCCCGACGCGAATTCGAAGACGGCTTCCTCCAGGGCCTCGAGATGTCCCGTGAAGAAGTGGTCGGCACCGGCCACGAGATCGAGGCGCGCCCGGTCGAAACGCGCCGGCACCGCCTCCCGGAGGAGTTTCGTGTCCGCGATGGCGTCGAGCGCGCCGGAGATCACGAGCGCGGGCTGCGCGATGCGCGCGCCCGAGAATGGCCACCGGTCGACGGGCAGGCCGGCGGCGACGAGCCACGACACCCGCGGGTCGCCCGCTCCCGCCTCGAGCGCCATCACGGAGCCGAACGAAAACCCGGCGGCCAGCAGCGGCCCGCCCCCCATCCGCTCCGCGTGGTCGAGCGCCGCGCGAAAATCGTCCCGCTCTCCGCGCCCGCCGTCGTGAACCCCCTGGGACGCTCCCACGCCGCGAAAGTTGAATCGCAGCACGCCGAATCCCGCCCGCGCGAGCGCCCTCGCCATCCGAAAGACCACCTTGAAATGCATCGTGCCGCCGTGGAGCGGATGCGCGTGCCCCACGACCGCCGATCCACGCGCGGAGGAGACCGGCTCCTTCCAGAGCGCTTCGAGCGCGCCGGCCGGACCGGCGAGCGTCATCGGATGCACAGTTCCGGGCATGGGGGAATTGTAGCGCCGGGGTCCCCCCGGGTTCCGCGCAGCGCGGGCGCGCCTCTTGCAATACCGTCTCCGCCCGGCACGGCGCGTCCTTGTCGGTCCGGACGGTTTCGCACATAATCGGCATCCCTTTTTTTCGAGCGAAAGGATTCACGCGCGATGGATGGCAAGAAGAAGATCGTCCACATCGTCGGGACCGGAACGATCGGCGAGCCGCTGATCGGCCTCTTCACCGACTTCGGCCGCCACCTCGGGATCGACGAGCTGACGTTCCACAAGCGGACGCCGATGACGACCGAGAAGGCGAAGGTCCAGCACCTGATCGCGCGCGGCGCAAAGCTCGCGGTGGACGACGACAAGACCGCCGATTTCGAGGCCCTCGGCCATGCGGTCAGCTACACGGCGCGCGAAGCGCTCGAACGCGCCTCGGTCGTGATCGACTGCACGCCGGCCGGCAACGAGAACAAGAAGGTCTACGAGACGATCAAGGGGCCGAAGGGCTTCCTCGCGCAGGGCTCGGAATTCGGGTTCGGGAAGATGTACGCCCTCGGCATCAACGACGAAGCCCTGAAAAGGGGCGAAGACCGGTTCATCCAGATCGTCTCCTGCAACACCCATAACATCGCCGTCATCGTCAAAACTCTCGCTTCCGACGGGAAGGACCTGACGCTCGAGCGCGCGCGGTTCGTCTGCATGCGGCGGGCGAACGACATCTCCCAGGACGCGGGATTCCTCCCCGCGCCGTCGGTCGGAAAGCACGACGATCCGAAATACGGCACGCATCACGCGCGGGACGCGTCGCTCCTGCTCGCGACCCTGGGCTGGAAGCCGGAGATGTTCTCCTCGGCCGTCAAGCTGAACACGCAGTACATGCACGCGCTCTGGTTCGATCTCAAGATCAAGCACGCGACCTCGCGCGAGGAGATCCTGAGCCGATTCCGGAAGAACGACAAGATCGCCCTGACCGAGCGGCGGTCCGCCAACCAGGTCTTCTCCTTCGGGCGCGATCACGGCTACTACGGACGGTTGCTTTCGCAGACCGTCATCTCGACGCCGACGATCACGATGCCGTCCGACCACGAGATCGTGGGCTTCTGTTTCACGCCGCAGGACGGAAACTCCCTCGCTTCGTCGATCGCCGCGACCCTCTGGCTGATGGAGCCGGACAAGGATCCGTGGGTCAAGATGGATCCGCTGAAGCGCTTCTTCTTCCAGGAGATTTAGTCCGGAGGGCTCAACGCGCCGCGCGCGTTGAGCTCGTAGGGCTACATCCCGAGTGGGGTCGCCGTCGCGGCCGAACGAGGGATCCCGATCGCCGGGCTCTCGTGAGGCCGCCGTCGCGGCCCAGCGAGGGGGGAGACGCCTCTCCCGGCGGGCCTTCGCCGCGCCGAAGTGGCTTCGGCCACGCAGGCGGGAGAGGCCGGCACGCGAAGCGGGCCGGGTGAGAGCAACTCCCTCCACTCCCCGCCGCATCCCCCTCCGCCCATCCCGGCGTGAGCGCGACCAAACTTCCCTCACCCGCGGCGGCGCGAGACCGCCGCGACCTCTCCCGCCGGGAGAGGTGGGCGGAAGGCGGTCGTCGAAGCGCGAGACCGCCGCGACATCTCCCTCCTGCGTGGCCGAAGCCACTTCGGCGCGGCGAAGGCCCGCGACGAGCGACGAGCAGGGGCGGGTGAAGAGGCTTCGCGTCCTTTCCCCCGGAACCGGCCATGACGAGCCCCGTGGAAAGCGCCCCCCTCTGGGTTACGATCCTCCCCGATGCCCGCCGCCGAGAAGAAGAAGACTCCCGCGGCCGCCGCGCTCGCTGCGCGCTTCGCGGCGTTCGCCATCGAACGATTCCCCGGGTCCTTCGAGGCCATTCTCTCCGCCTTCGACGGCGTGCGCCGAGCGGTCCCCGCGCCCGACTCGCCCGAGTCCCTCGAATCCCTGCGGGAGCCCCTGGGCGCGGCCCTCCGCCGAGCCCTCCCCTCCCGCGCTCCCCGGGGTCTTCCCGAAACGACCCCCGGCGTGGCTCCCTCGGCGAGGCTCGCGGCCACGGTCGAGGACGTGGCCCAGGCCTGCGACGGCTTTCTCGTCCGAGAGGCGATCCGCGCCTCGCTGACCCCCGGCGAAAAGAGGGAAATGCTCCGCGGCATGATCCTGACGCGCGCCACGGACAACCGCCTCAAGGCTTTCTTCACCGGCGGCGAGGTGCGGTGGGGCGCGGCCTCCTTCCAGGGGAAGGGATTCCGCTCGCTCGGGCAGGAAGCGATCTACGCCGCCGGGCTCCGCCTCCGGCGCGGCTCCTGCTACGGCGAGAACGGAAAATGGAACGGCGACGTCGTCGCGCCGTTGATCCGCGACGCGGGCCTCGCGCTCGCGATGCATCCTTTCCCGGAGACGGTCCGCATGATGCTTTCCGCGCAGATGGGAAAGGCGGGGCCGCCGATGGAGGGGAAGGATCTCCACCTCGGGGATTTCTCGCGCGGCGTGCTTCCCGCCGCGGCGCCGCTCGCGATTTCCTCGCTCACGGTGGCCGGCCTCGCGCTCGCCTTCTCGCTCGAAAACAGCCCGCGGGTCGCCATCTCGCTCATCGGCGAGGGCGGGACCTCCCTCGGGGAGTGGCACGAGGCGATCAATCTCTGCGCCGCGCGGAAGCTCCCCGCGGTTTTCTGCGTCCAGAACAACCAGACCGCTCTCTCGACCCCCGTCTCCGAGCAGTGCGCTGCGCGCGTCTTCGCGGAGAAAGCCGCGGGCTACGGCATCCCGGGATTGACGCTCGATGGAACCGACCCCGAGGCGATCGCGGCCGCCTTCGCGTGGGCGGCGGCGCGCGCGCGGCGGGGCGAAGGGCCGGCTTTGCTCGAGCTCGTCTCGATGCGCATGTGCGGCCACGCGCATCACGACGACATGCTCTATCTGGGCCGGGACCCGCAGACCTCCTGGACCTACGCCGACCTCGTCGAGCCCGCGTACGCCGACCGCGAGCTCTACGCCTTCTGGGCCGCCCGGGACCCGATCGCCCGCTACGGCGAGAAGCTCGCCGCGGAAGGCGTCGTCGAAGCCGGCGACGTCGAGCGCATCAAGCGCGAGGCCGAGGAGCTGGTCGAAACGGAAGCACGCGCCGTGATCGACGCTCCGTGGCCGAGCCCCGCGGGCGCGGGCGCCCACGTTCTCGCCGGCGAGTCACCGCGGGTCCGGGAGGAGCCGCTCGAAGGACGGGAGAATCGCCCGGAGACGGGCGTGTCCCTCCCGCTCGAGCCCGGCCTCCCCTTCGACCCCAGGGGCCGCACGTTTCTTGACGGCGTGATGCTCGGGCTCGGCGACGCGCTCGAAGCCGATCCCCGCGTTTTTCTTTTCGGCGAGGACGTCGGGGGCCGGTACGGCAACGCCTTCCTCCTCCTGCGGCCGCTGCTTGCGACATTCGGCGATCGCATCATCAACTCTCCCCTTTCGGAGGCCGCCGTTCTGGGCGCCTGCGTCGGGGCGGCGCTCGCGGGGAAGCGGCCCATCGGCGAGATGCAGTTCAACGACTTCGTGGCGACGGGCTTCAACCAGCTCGTCAACAACGCCGCCAAGATCCGTTACCGGTGGGGAGGCGCGGCGGGGGTGTCGGTGCCGATGGTCGTTCGCATGCCGTGGGGAGGACTCCGCCACGCCGGGCCGTACCACAGCCAGAACACCGAGGCCTGGTTCTACCGGACGCCCGGCCTCAAGATCGTCGTCCCCTCGACCCCCGAAGACGCGCGCGCGCTCATGGCTTCCGCGGTCGCCGATCCGGACCCCGTTCTCTTTTTCGAGCACATCGCGCTCTACCGCGATCCGCGCATCAAGCAGTCCCTCCCGGCCGACGCGCCCGCGCCGATCCCGATCGGACAGGCCGCCCTGCGCCGGGACGGCGACGATCTCGCGATCGTGTCGTACGGCGCCTACGTCCACGTCGCCCGCCGCGTGGCCGAAAAGCTCGCGACGGACGGCATCGAGGCGGCGGTCCTGGACCTGCGCAGCCTCGCTCCGCTCGACCGCGGCGCGGTTCTCGCGCTCGCCCGGCGCTGCAGCCGCGTGCTGATCGTCCACGAAGACACGCGCACCGGGGGGATCGGCGAGAGCCTCGCGGCGATCATCCAGGAAGAAGCGTTCGAATATCTCGACGCGCCGGTCCGCATCATCGGCGCGCTCGACACCCCGGTTCCGTACTCGCCGCCGCTGGAGGAGTTTTTCCTGCCGTCGGAGGCGGAGATCGAGAAAGCGGCGCGCCTGCTGGTTTCCTATTAGCTAGCGCGGACAATACGGGTCGTTATACGGGACGCGGACGCCCGGCCGGAGGCCGGAACGTACGCCACGGTACGCCCCGGCCTCCGGCCCGGGCGTCCGCGCGCGTCTTCCAACCCGTCTGGCCGCGCCTCAATGTTTTTCTGAAACAAGAGACGATCAGAACGGCTCCCAAGACTCGGGACCCGTACCGATCACGCGCAACTTCTTCCCTGGTGAGTTCTCGAGGCGCGGCCAGGCGCGAGCCCGCCGGGCCGCGGGTTGCCCGCGACGTCCCGAGGCATACCCGGGGCGTATGTCGCAGGGCGGCGCGGGCGGCACGCGCCCGGCCGGCTCGATGCATGGTCCGCGCCCGCATTTGCCCGCTACCAGTAGCGGGCAAATGCCGCCACGACCAACGAATGCGTGATCCGGCCATCTCTCAGCATCGCCCTCACTTCGTCCGGCGCGGTCTCGACGATCTCGATGTCCTCGCCCGGATCGAAGGCCGGGGGACCGACACGCCGGCAGCCGCGGGCGACGAAGGTGAAGCACCGGTTCGACTGGATGGCGGGATTGGGGTGCACGAAGCCGAGCTCGCTCCAGGACTCGGCGGCGTATCCCGTCTCTTCGAGGAGCTCCCGGCGGGCGGCGGCGAGCGGACTGTCGTCGCGCGCGTCGATCCCTCCGCCGGGGATCTCGATGGTCGTCGTCGCGGTCCCGTGCCGGTACTGGCGGATCAGGAGGAGGTTTCCCTCTTCCGTGACCGGGATCACGTTGACCCAGTCGTTGCCGTCCAGCACGTAGAAGTCGTGCTCCTCCTGCGTGCGCGGCGACACGATGCGGTCGCGCCGGATCCGGAAGATCTTGAAATCCCCGAGCGGCTCCGTGCGGAGCCGCCGCCAGGGGGGCCTATCGTCCGGCACGCATGACCGGAGCGACCGGGTCGGCCGCTCCGCCGCTCACGTCGCGATGATGTAGCCGCCGCTCTTGGCGTCTTTCTTCAACTGCACGAGCCCGAGCTTCTGCGCTTCTTCCATGAGGCTCGAGAAGGAGTCGAAACCGTAGTAGCTCTCGTTGAAGTAGGGCTTCTTGCGCTGCATCGTCTGCTTGACCATCGAGCCCCAGATCACGTCCTTGTTCTCGCGCTTCAAGGCGAGAATGGAATCGAGCATCAGGCGGAACACCTCCCGCCGCTTCTCGGGCAGCTGGTCGAGCGAAGGAAGCCCCGCCGCCGGGCCGCGCACGAGATCCTCGTAGAAGATGAACTCGTCGCAGTTCGAGACGAGGAGGTCGGAGGAGGAGTTCTTGACGCCGACGCCGAGCGTGCGCTTGTCGTTTTCCTTGAGCTTCGAGACGAGCGGGGAAAAGTCGGAATCGCCCGACGCGATCACGAAAGTCGTGATGTGGCCCTTCGAATAGCAGAGATCCATCGCGTCCACGACCAGCCGGATGTCGGCCGAGTTCTTCCCCGTGTAGCTCCGCTGCGGGATGTCGATCAGCTCGATCGCGTTCTCGTGGAACGGCCGTTTGTACTCGAGATAGCGGCTCCAGTCCGCGTACGCCTTCTTGTAGACGATCTTCCCCTTTTCGAGGAGACGCTCGAGCATCAGGTCGATGTCGAACTTCGGGTACTTCGCTTCGCGCGCCCCGATCGCGAGATTGTCGAAATCGATGAAGACGGCGAGCCGCTGCTCTTCGTTGGACGCGTTCGGCATGGGGCTCGGCCCTCCGCTGGAGGTGAACATCACCGTTTCGTGCGGTGTCGGCGGCGCGAACGGAATCGGCGCCGCCTCCGGAATGTCGAAGGGAGGGGCGAGGCTCGCGCCCGCGGCGTCGGCCGGCTTCTTCCGGTGGCGGACTCCCCCGCGCCGGCTGCGCCGTTTCGGCTTGGCGGCCGCGGCGCCGCCCTCGAGTTCGGTCATTGCGAATCCCTCCCGGCCGAAAGACCGGAGGTTTCGAGCTCGACCGGGAGCTCCGAGACGTCCGGACCGGCCGAAGGGCCGGAGTCCGTCGAGAGAAACGAGGTGAGAGCGGTGGCGATCAGCTCTCCCGAGGTGTCGTACAAATCGATGATTCCCACGTTGATTCGTCTTCCTTTCTTGATGACGCGCGCCTTCGCCGTGACATCGGTGCGGGCGCGTTTGAAATAGTGGATCGTGAGGTCGGCGGTCGCGAACCCCATCTCGCCGTCGAAGTTGGTCGAGAGGGCGAAGGCCATGGCCGAATCGGCGAGGGCGGCGAGAAATCCGCCGTGCACCGCGCCGTGGCCGTTCGAGATCTCGCTCCGGAAGGGCATCTTCAAGGTGCACGCGTCGAGGGAGAGGGCCTCGATCGACGGCTTGAGCACGGCGGAGATGGGATGCGTCCGAAGGCGGTCTTCCAGCCTTTCCTGGAGGCTCGCGGAAATGTTGACCATCCGGTCGATTCTACACGGAGGGGGAAGGCGCGGCCGGGGTCCACCAGCCGAGGATCTTCTTCACGTAACCGACCGTTTCCCGGTAGGGGGGAATGCCCTGGTAGGCGTCCACGGCCTCTTCGCCGGCGTTGTAGGCCGCGAGGACCAGCTCGGGAGCGTTCGAGAATCGAAGGCACAGCGCCTTCAGGTACCGCACGCCGCCACGAATATTGGCTTCCGGGTCGGACCAGCGCCTGACCCCGAGGCGTTGCGCCGTCGCCGGCATCAGCTGCATCAGGCCCAGGGCGCCTTTTCTCGAGCGGGCGTGGGGATTGAAATTCGATTCCGCCTTGATGACCGCCGAAACGAAGGCCGCGTCGAGGTTCGCCCGGCGGCACTCCTCGTCGATCAGACGGTCGTAGCGACTCGGGAACGCCAGTTTTCCCAGTGGTTTATAGAAAAGGTCGACGGCGGCGGACTTCCGCTCGGGGGTGCTCGGGACAGGCTCGGGCGCAGCCACCTCGTCGTCCACGATGCGCTCAATCAAGAGGAGCGACGTCGTATAGCCCCCTCCTCCCGGAAGGGTGACCTCGACGTCCTCACCGGAAACCCTGTATTCGGAAGCCTTTACGATCCGGCCGTCGTTATAGATGACGAGCGAACCGGAAGCGGGAAGCGCCAGGCACAGGAGCGCCCCGGTGAGAGTCCAGACGATGTTCTTCATTCAGATGTAAAAACGGAGAGCGCGCCCGGAAATTTCATTGACGGTCATTATATCCGGGGCGTATGCTGGCCGCCACCAAAGGAAGAACTTCATATATCGCCCTGCGTAGCCGCGCGGAACTTTGTGTTCAATTTACCCAGCAGGGAAGCCTACTGGGAAGAGGAGGAAGGATGACCAGCATTTTCCGGATCCAGCTTTTCCCGAGGGTGGGGCTCGCCACCACCGTGCTCGCGAGCATGGTCGCGCTCGCTCTCTCGTCGGGGCTCGCGCAGGCGGCTCCTCCCTCGTGCCCGACGGCTCCCGTCATCACGGACGTCACGCCGAGCTTCGGTCCCGTCGCGGGAGGGACATCCGTCACGATCACGGGGACGGGCTTCTGCAGCGACCACCTCGGCGTCTCCTTCGGAGCGAATGCGGGAACGAGCGTGACGTTCAACGACTCGACCTCCATCACCGTCACCACGCCCGCCTCCGCCATCACGGGCCCGGTCGCCGTCACCGTGCGTCAGCGATCGAATCCCCACGTGAACAAGACCTTCACGCTCGCCGACGGGTTTACCTACACGTGCGACGGCTGCGTCGTCTCCCCCGTTTCGATCCAGTACGAAGGGGTGGACACCGTGCAGCAGCAGACCGAAGCCAACGGCGTGCTCGAGCCCGGCGAGACGGCCGTCCAGGTCGTCACGACGGTCCTCAACTCCGACACGGTGACGGAAAACAACGTCACAGGGGCGATCACGAGCTTCACGGGCCCGCAGAACGGCGCCTCCGACATCGTGTACACCGCGGATGATTCGGCCGCGACCTACGGGACGATTCTTTCCGGCGCCACGGCCGACTGCGCCGGCGACTCCTACGAGCTCACGGTCACGATCGGCGGCAGCGGCAACCGCCCGACGATCGTCAATGCCTCAGACGTCGACTGGGACGCCACGATGACGGAACAGCCGGCGGTCAATGCCTCGACGACCGGTATCAACACCATCCCGTGGCGCATCCACGTCGGAAAGACCTTCACGGACGTCCCGACGACCTTCCTGCTCTACGACTACGTCGAGCGCCTCGTCCACAACAAGGTGACGTTCGGCCTCGGCGGCGGCCTCTTCGGCCCCAACGGGACGCCGTCCCGCGTCCAGCTCGCCGCATTCCTTTCCCGCTCCTTCGCCGGCGGGGACGCCAATGTGCCGAGCTCGGGCACGATCTCGCCGGTCGACAACCCGGTCGTCAACGGCAGCTACGATTGCACGGTGGGCGGCACCTCGCTCTACGCCGACATCGCGCCCGGCAACGGGTTCTGCCGGTACATCCACTACATCACGAACCTGAACGTGACCAATGGCTGCGACACGACCCCCGACTTCTGCCCGGCCGGCGCCGTGTCCCGCCGCACCATGGCCATTTTCGTCTCCCGGACCCTGGTTGCCCCGCTCGGAGACGACGGCGTGCCGGACGCCAACACCGGAACCGGCGCCTTCTCCGGCCGGACCTACGACTGCACGAACGGTCCCGCGCCGTTTTTCGACGTCGCCCTCGGAGGCAGCTGCAAGAACATCGGCTACCTCTGGACCCTCGGCATCGTGGACGGCAACGGCGGGAACTTCGGTCCCTCGACCAACGTCACCCGCGCCCAGATGGCCAAGTTCCTCGACAACGCGTTCAACCTTTCGATTGGCCCCGCCCAATAAGATTCGGCACGCGATGATCTTCGGGGCCCCCTTCACGGGGGCCCCTTTTTTTGGTCGGGAAAAGCTTCGCCCGGAGCAAAAAGGGGTTGACCTTCTTTTCGAAGGAGCCCTACAATTGCCCCCTCAAGGAAAAAGTCTCCATCGACGCCCCGTGTAGCCGCGCGGAATCTTGCGCCCATTTTCCCCAGCGGGAACGCCTGCTGGGACACTGGAGGAGGAAAAAATGAGCTCTGCCCTCTCAATCCCCCGCGACCGTCGCTCCCTGAACAGACTGGCGCCTCTCGTCGCGGCGGCGACGCTCGCGTTCGCCGGGGTGGCTTCAGCCGTCAATCCGCATCGGCCTCAGAACGTCACGCTCAGTCCGACATTCGGCCCCTTATCGGGCGGCACGACGGTCACGTTTACCGGAGCGAATTTCCAGGGCCCGATGAGTGTGACCTTCGGCGGGAATGCGGCGACGAGCTGCACCGCCGTCTCGGGGAGCGGCAACAGCGAGTCGTTCACCTGCGACACGCCAGCCTCGTCGGCCATTGGCCTCGTCACCGTCACCGTCAAGAACAAGAAGCCGGGCAACAGCGGCACCCTCATCATCAACGACGGCTTCACCTACACCTGCGACGGCTGCACGGTTTCTCCCGTCTCCGCTCTCTACGAGGGGGTCGCCCCGGCCGGGAACACGGAACCGAACGGAATCCTCGAGCCCGGAGAGACGTCGAAATCGTTCACGCCGACCTGGCTGAACGC
>Ga0070666_10000425_pt1 | contig 26114 bp, 21 predicted proteins | sample KBSS23metaG_FD_64677 | JGI IMG/M metagenome (GOLD analysis project Ga0070666, IMG submission 64677) | Switchgrass rhizosphere microbial communities from Kellogg Biological Station, Michigan, USA - KBS S2-3 metaG | ecosystem: Host-associated > Plants > Roots > Rhizosphere > Soil ... | reverse complement strand
TGAAGGACTGCGCGACGTAGGCCGCGCGCGATTTCAAGCGCGCTCCTGGTACGACGGTCCGGCTTTCTACGACGGTCTGGCTGAAGCCGGACACTACGTACGACGGTCTCGAAGCCCTTCGAACAGATCCGTTTCGCGCGTGCGGCCGCCGTTCACGGTGCTGAAGGCGCGATAGAACGACTGCGAACCCCACAGCGCTTCGTGATGCTCGGGCGCGACGCTCTGCAGTTGTTCGTAGGCGGCCATCTGCGATTCGTGGCACGAGACCGCGCGCCACACCGTCGGCCAGAAGCGCCGCGTGTCGATCGTCGTCGTCAGCGCCCACTCGGGCCAGGGCGTCGCTTGCCGCTCGACGCCGTCGACGGTCGACACGAGCTTGCGCATTGCCGATTCGTACGCCGCCCATGTCGAAGCCGGCCACGCGATGTAGTACAGCTTCGCCACCGCGTGCGGCGAGGTGCCGTCGGCGTCGCCGCTGCGGAACCCGGGATCGGCCGCGGCGACGATCGCGGCGGTCGTGAACTGCGAAATCGCAATGTGATCGGGATGGCCGTACGCGCCGTCGGGCGCGAACGTGACGACGACGTCGGGCCGCACCCGGCGCAGGTGTGCGGCGATGTCACCGATCGCGCGGCGAGGATCGGCGCGATCGAGCTGCTGATCGCGATAGTCGAGCAGCGCGACGTCATGAATGCCGAGCACCGATGCGGCGGCTCGCAGTTCGCCCTCGCGAATCACGGCAAGCGCCTCGGCACCCGGATGCCGCGCGTCGTCGCCACGATAGCCGCGGTAGCGGCCGCCGTCGCCCCGGGTCGCCGTCAGCAGGAACACCTCGACGCCTTCGGACGCGTACTTGGCCAGTGTGCCGCCGATTCCGAGCGACTCGTCGTCCGGGTGCGCGAGCACGGCCATCAGCCGCGGTGCCGGCATGACGCTGCGATCCCGAGCGCTCAGCGCGCCGCCGCGTCGAAGAGATCGCCGGCGAGGTATTTCAGGCCGGTGTCGACCGCGACAGTCGCGACCACCTTTCCCGGACCGAGCTCGCGCGCGAGCTGAATCGCGGCGGCGACGTTCAGGCCGGTCGACGTGCCGACGAGCAGCCCTTCTTCGCGAGCCAGGCGCCGCGCCACCTCGCGCGCGCCGCTCTCCTCGATCGCGCGCGCTTCGTCGTACGGTTTCGCGGTCATGTGCGGCGGAATGCTGCCGGTGCCGATCCCTTCGACGCGGTGCGCGCCGCCGCGTCCGGCGGTGAGCGCCGGTGAGCTCGCCGGCTCGAGCGCGACGACGCGCGCCCGGCTGGAGCCTTCGCGCAGCGCGCGCGCCACGCCGGACAGCATGCCGCCGGTGCCGACCGCGCCGCAGAACACGTCGAGCCGGCCGCCGGTCTGATCGAGCAGCTCGCGGCCGATGCCCATGTAGCCGGTGATCGCGTCGGTGTTGTGGAATTGATCGGTCCAGAACGTGTTCGGCTCGTCGGCGAGCGTGGCGATCTCGCGCCGGAACTTGTCGAACAGCGACGGCGTCACTTTGCCGCCCTCGCTCGGCACCAGCCGCACGTCGGCGCCGAACGCGGCCATCGTCTGGAGCTTCTCGCGCGCGAAGGCGTCGGACGAGAGCACGACGAACTCGTAGCCTTTCGCCGCGCAGACCATGCCGAGCGACGACCCGGTGCTGCCGCCGGTGAACTCGACGACGCGCATGCCGGGGCGCAGCACGCCGCGCGCTTCGGCGCCTTCGATCATCGCCAGCGCCATCCGGTCCTTGTACGACCCGGTCGGGTTGTAGAACTCGAGCTTGACGAGGACGTCGGCCGAACCGGGCGGGACAACGCGGCGCAGGCGGACGACCGGCGTGTGGCCGATGGCGTGGAGGACGGAACCTGCGATCGTGGTGGTCGTGGTCATGATGATCCGCTGCCTCGCTCAGTGCTCCATCGGGATGCCGAAGCAGTAGAGCGTGTTGTCGTAGGTGGTGAAGTAGACGCGGCCGTTGGCGATCGACAGCGCTGCGAAGTGGGTGAACGAGGAGACCTGGTTGCCGCTCGACCACAGCTCCTTGCCGGTTGCCGCGTCGAGCGCGTAGAGCACTGCCGGCGCCGATTTCTGCGCGCGCACGTCGGCCTGGTACAAGCCGCCCTCGCGATCGTTGGCCTGGCGGACCCACTCGCCGCTGCTCAGCGCGAACACGATGCCGTTGGCGATCGCCGGCGGCGCCGGCGTGACCAGGTTGCGCGAGATCCACACCGGCGTCAGCGCCGGCTTGCCGTTCCGCTCCTCGACCTTGAACGCGGCGATGCTGCCGACGTTCGCCTCCCCGTTACTCATAGGGAACTTGAACGCGGAATGTTTCGGTCCCCACACCGGCGCCAGCACCCAGCGCGTGCCCTGGGCGTCTTCCCAGCTCGCCAGGCTGCCCCATGTCCCGGCGCCGGCGAAATCGATGTCCTCGTTGGAGAAGAGCTCCGAGCGGAACAGCGGCGTGCGATGGTCGGCGCCGCCGAGCGACTGCGAATCGAGCAGGAACAGACGCCCTTCCTTGCCCGACCCGACGAGCATCTCGCGTCCCTTGTAGGTGAACACGACCGGCGTCACGTTCATGTCGAGATCGCGCTTGAACAGCCATTCGGCGTTGGTCGGCGTGTACCAGTCCTTCAGCTTCAATTCTTTCGGCGTGAGCGCGATCACCGAATTCGCGTAGCGGTTCATCGCCGGATCGTACTGACCGTCCCCGGTCTCGGCGTAGACGGTGCCGTCGGCGCCGATCGCCGGACCGGCGGTCCCCCACAGGCCGCCGCTGCCCGATCGCCAGGAGCGAATCGGCTTCGCCGGATCCTCGAGGTCGATCGAGTACACGCTGTTGGGATTGCCGCCGCATCCCTGGCCGGTGATCGTGTAGATGACGTTGTTGTCGAAGGCGAGGCTGTACGGCTTGCCGTTGGGCGGCAGGAACTTGATCGCCGGCGTCACCTCCTCGCCGGTGTTGATGTTGACGTGGTGCAGGAAGCCGTCGCCGGACAGCGCGAAGATCGGCCGCACCGCGAAGATGTTGGCGCCGCGCTGCGGCGCGCCGCCGGCGGCCGCGCCGCGGCCTCGTCCCGGCCCTGGCGGCGCCGGCAGCACGGGCCACGCCGTCAGGCCGCCGGGACACAGGAACGAGGACTGCTCGGGCTCGGGCGCGTCGCCCTGCCAGTTGAAGTGTTTCTTCCAGAACACCTTCCCGAGGTCGGCATCGATCGCCACCAGATCGTTGTTGGTGGTCGCGACGAAAGCGAGTTCCTTGAAGCCGCGATCGGTGATCGCGCGCTCGACGATCAGCGGACCGAACAGCGAGTACACGGACCGCTGCTTCTGCTCCAGCGTCACCTTCCAGAGCAGCTTCATGTCCTTGAGCGTGTCTTTGCTGAGGCGCGTTTCGTTGCGCTGCCAGCCGTCGCGTGAGTTGCCGCCGCTGTGCGTCGTCCAGTCGGCGCCGCGCACCGAGGCGACGGCGAGGCACGCCGCGAGAAACGCCCACGTCCTTACTCTTCGCATAGACCCCACTCTTCAGCCGGAAGGCGAGCACGCGAACGGGCCGAATGACGCGTGATGATAGCGCATCGAGCAAGCCGGCGAAGCGGCGCCACCCGTCGTAAACAGCGACGGTCGCCGGAGCGAATTGCGACCGCCGCTCAGCGGCGACCTCGATCGCCCGCGCTGGACGCGACGGCGAGAGGCGTGCAGGATCAACGGCGTGCCGTACGGTTTGCGGCGTTTCCTGATCGCACTGCTGGCCGTCTACGTCGCCAAGCAGCTCGTGGTCGCGTTCGTCTCGCCGCCGTTCACCGGCCACGACGAAGTGGCGCACTTCGCGATGATTCGCATCGTGGCGACCGAGCACCGCATGCCGACGCTGTGGGCCGATACGCTGCCCGCCGACCTCTACCGCTACCGCGCCTTCGCGATCGAGTGGCGCGACCGTGACCACTCGCCGCTCTATACCGCGGTCCACCCGCCGCTGTATTACGTCGCGATGGCGCCGGTCTACCTCGCCGCGTCGCACCTCAGCCCCGAAGGCATTCAGTACGTGCTGCGCTGCGCATCGATCCCGTGCGGCGTCGCGCTGATCGTCTTCGCCTCTCTCCTGACCACGACGCTGTTTCCGCGCGACGCGTTCCTCGGCGTCACCGTGCCGACCGCGGTCGCCTTTCAGCCGCAGGTCTCCTACGAGGCGGCGATGGTCAACAACGACGCGCTCGCCATCGCGCTCTACACGGGGATCCTCCTGCTGATGGTCCTCACGATCCGCGACGGCGCGACGATCCGCCGCGCCGCGCTGCTCGGCATCGCCACCGGCGTGGCGCTGCTCGCGAAGGGGACAACGGCGATGGCGCTGGTGCTGATGCCGATGGCGCTCATCGCCGCCCAGCGCAGCCGGCGCTGGCGGTGCGCAGCGATCCACATCGGCGTCGCCTACGCCGCGGCGATGGCGATCGTCGGGCCGTGGTGGTGGTTCGCGATCCGCACCTACGGCGATCCGATGGCCTTTGCGGCGATCGCCGCCACCCAGAGCGACCTCACGCGCAACGACACGACGTTTCTGCGCCTCCTGTTCAGCGGCGGGTTCCTGGTCGATCGCTGGGTGGAGACGTGGGGCGAGTTCGGGTGGAAGTTGATCCACATCAGCGGCGCGTTGATGACGCTGCTCGGCGTTGCTGCCGCGGCGTGTATCGCCGCGCTGATCGCGGTGGCGATGGACAATCGTCGCCTGGCCGCGTCGTACGGATGGCGCGTGCCGGCGCTCGCGCTGCTTGCCGCCGCCTGCGCGCTCGGCTACTTGAGCATCGTGCAGTTCGGCGTCCGCTTCATGCTGACGCAGGCGCGCTATTTCTTCCCGATGGCCGCGGCCGCGGCGCTGCTGTTGATGCTCGGCCTGCGCGCCTGGATCCCCGAGCGCTGGCGCTCGGTCGGCCAGGCGGTCGTCGTCTTCGCGGCGATTGCCGTCAACGTCGCGATCTACACCGCGTATGTCCTCCCGTATTGGTACTTCCGCTGAACCGCAGCGCGTGGCGCGGCTGACGCGATCAGTCGGCGCGGCGCTCGCGTTGACCGTACTGCTCGTGGCGCTGATCGGCGCCGCCGGATTCCGCACCGTCGCCTCCGACGGCACCCGACGCGTGCGCTCGGCGCCATTCGTATGGACCGTCGCCACCGCGCACATCCGCCGCGACGCGCCGATGCCGGCGATGTACGCCGTCTACGCCGCGTCGCTCGCCGTGACCACCGCCGGCTGTTTTCTCCTGGTCTGGCTCGCCGCCGCGGTCGGTCGAGACGACGATGAGCGCGTTTCAACCTTGCTGTAGCCCAGCCCTTCAGGGCTGCCCGCGCGGCCGTGGGCAGGCCTAAAAGGCCTGCGCTACGGTAGGCCGCGTGATCGCTTTAGTATGTCCGGCTGATGTCGCAGTCGACGCTGTCGCAGGCGTTCGCTCGTCCGGTAACCGCCGCCGTCCTGTATGCGATCGCCGCCGTGTTGCTGACGTGGCCGCTCGCAGCCGTCGCAACGCAACAGATCGCCGGCGACGCGAGCGACACGCTGTTCAACTGCTGGGTGCTGCAGTGGACGAGCGGCCAGGTGATGCACGCCCTGCACGGCGACCTCTCGGCGCTCCGGCACTACTGGGACGGCAACATCTTCTATCCGGCGTCGCTGACGCTGGCCTACTCGAACCACCTGACGCCGCAGATGCTCCAGGGACTGCCGGTGCTCGCCACCACCGGCAACATCGTGCTGACCTACAACCTCCTGTTTCTGGCGACGATCGTTCTCTCCGGGCTCGGCGTCTACCTGCTGGTTCGCGACATGACGCGCCAGCCGCTCGCGGCATTTCTCGGCGGGCTGGCCTTCGCATTCGCGCCGTACCGGATCGATCAGTACGCGCATCTCGAGGTGCTCTCGAGCGAATGGATGCCGTTCGCGTTGTTCGGGCTGCGGCGGTTCATCGTCACCGGACGGCCGCTGCCGCTCGCCGGCGGAGCCGCCGCGGTCGTGGCGCAGGCGCTGTCGTGCGGGTACTACCTCGCCTACTTCGCGCCGTTCGTGGTCGCATATTGCCTCTGCGAGCTGGCGCTGCAGCATCGGCTGCGCGATCGCATGGCGTGGCGCGGCCTGATCGCCGCCGGCGCTGTGGCGCTGACGGTCGTCGCCGCATTCTCGTGGCCGTACGCGGAGGTGCGGCGGCGCGGCGATGTCGGCGTCCGCAGCCGCGCCGAGATCGAACACTTCTCCGCCGACACGCACGCCTTCGCGACGGTCTCGTCGTGGTCGCGGCTGTGGGGATCGCGCATCCGCGCGCTGCCCCGCGAGGAAGGTGCCGGGTTCCCCGGCTTCGCGATTCTCGGCTTCGGCGTCGTCGCCGTTGCCGCGAGCGTCAGCCGCGCGGCTGCAGCGGCGCGCGACGTGCGCGACACCAATCCGCACTGGCAGCGGTGGCTCGCCTTCGGCCTCGGGATCGCGCTTGTCGTCCTCGTCGTCCTGCTCGGCCGCGTGCTGGTCACCGGGCGCAGTGCGTACGCGGTTGACGGCTTCGTCGTCCGCCACGGTGCGTTGCGGCTGCTGAGCGAGATCGCGATCGTCGTTGCGGTCCTCGCGGTGATCTCGCCGTGGTCGCGGCGCGTCATGGCCGGTGCCCGCGGATCGGCGGTCGCGTTCTTCGCCTGGGCGGCGTTCGCCGCCGCCTGGATGTCGCTCGGCCCCTCGATGTATGCCAACACGCGGCCGATCGGGCCGGGGCTCTACGCCGTGTTCTATCGATGGGTGCCGGGGTTCAACGGGCTTCGCGTGCCGTCGCTCAACTTCATGCTGATGGCGCTGATGCTCGCGGTGCTCGCAGGGCTCGGCGCGGCGGCGCTGATCGCGTGGCGGCGCGCGCCTGGTCAGCTGCGCACGGCCGCGGGTATGGTGTTGATCCTGGCTGAAGGCTGGAGCATTGCGCCGACGGCGGTTCCGCCGGCGCGTGGCGTCGTCTACGACGCCATTGCGGCGTCACCCGATGGAACCGTGGTCGCGGAATTCCCGTTCGGCGATCCCGCGACCGAAATCGCCTACACGTTTTTCGCGGGCGGACATCGCAAGCCGATCGTCAACGGATATTCCGGCTACTTCCCGGCGCACTACGTCGCGCTCGTCGCGCGGCTCTCGCACCTGCCGGCGGCCGGCGCGGACGCGTGGGACGCGCTGATGTCCTCGGGCGCGACGCACGCCATCGTCCACGAAGGCGCGGATGTGATCGGCGGCCCGACGACGTCGCAGTGGCTGGAGCGGCATGGCGCGCGTGAAATCACGGTGTCAGGCAGCGACCACCTGTTCCAGTTGCGCTGAGTCCTCCTGCGCCGCCGTTCACGATGGCGGCGACGTCGACGGCAGCCACGGGATTGCTTTCGTCGCCCACACGCTGGACGAGTACGTCGTCCTCAGTTCCTCGGCCACCTTGCCGAGGATGGTGTGGTCGTGGCTGGCACTGTACCGCGCCACCGCGCGCCAGTACATCGCCGCCGGCGCATAGTGCGACCTGGCGAAACGTGTCAGGACGTCGTTATACGAGCGCTCGGCGTCGGCGAATTTCTTGTGGACGAAGGCGATCCGGCCGAGGCCGCTCATCAGCGCGGCGTTGAAATCGCCGTTGGTCAGATAACCTTCGAGGCGGACGCGCTCCTTGCCGTCGCTGTCGAAGAGGAGGACGGTCGGCGTCCAGACCGCCTCGAAGCGATGGAACCACGCCGGATGTTCCTTGATGTGCGCTTCGACCGGCACGAACTGCTGCTGAATGAACGCCGCCGTCTTGCTGTCGCCGTACGACTCGGCTTCCAGCCGAGCGCAGGCCCCTCACGCCGGCGCGGCGCTGAAATCGAGCAGCACCGGGCGGTTCTGCTCTTTCGCGGTGGCAAACGCCGTGTCGACGTCTCGACTCCAGTTGATGGCCACACTCACCTCCTGCGTACCCGCGACGACGTGCCCGTTCATGTCCATCCGCGCGCCCTGACCGCTGCCGCGGCTCGTCGACGTTTCACGACGCCGGTGGACGATCGCGCAGCTCGCGCGTCTCAGGCCAGGGCTTTCCCGTACAGCGCGAGCAGGCGGCTCCATGCCTTCTCGGCCTGGGGTTCGTTGTAGACGCGCGAATCGGGCGGACACCAGCCGTGCGCCGCGCCCGCGTAGACTTCGATCTCCGCCGGCAGCTTCGCCTTGGCGAACGTCTCCTTCAACACGTTCTTCTCGTCGGGCGATCGCTGATCGTCGTTCTCGGCGATCTCGACGAGGAACTGCGCCTTCGTCTGCGACGCCTGCAGATGCGGGCTGTTCGGCTCCTTGGTGACGAGGCCGCCGCCGTGGAACGACGCCACCGCGCCGACGCGATCGGGAACCGCGGCCGACGTCCGGAACGCGATCGGGCCGCCCATGCAGTAGCCCTGCGTGCCGACCTTGCGATTCTTCGCGACCGACGGCTGCTGATCGAGCCACGCGATGAACGCCTTCGCATCGGTCATCTGCGTCGTTTCGTTCAACCCCTGGGCGAGCGGCATGAGCTGCTGGATCGGCGTCGCGGAACCGTCCGCGGCCGTCGGCGCTTTCTTGACGCGATAGAAAGGATTCACGACCAGCACCGAGTAGCCCGACTCGGCGAGCCGCTTGCCCATCTGCCGGAACGCGGGCCGCAGCCCGAAGATGTCGGGCCACATCAGTACTGCGGCGGCCGTGCCGCTCGCAGGGTGCACGAAGTAGCAGTCTGCGGTCCCGTCGGGTGTCTTGATCGAGACGTCAGACTCGGTGACGGCCACCGCGTTCACCACTTTCGGGAGCAGCATCGCCACGCCGGCGCCCAGCAGCACGCCGAATTGCCGCCGTGTCACGAGTCCACGCGCCGCGAAGTCCTGTCCGTCCTGATCGAAGTGATCCTGATCGCACATAGTCGCTCCTCGTTATCGGTGCTTCACGATATCCGTAGCGCAGCCCTTCAGGGCTGCCCGCGCCGTCGACGTAGCGCGGCCCTTCAGGGCTGCCCGCGCCGCCGACGTAGCGCAGCCCTTCAGGGCTGCCCGCACGGCCGTTGGCATGCCTGAAGGCCTGCGCTACGGTAGGCCGCGCGTGATTGTAACGGAAAGGCCGTGCGGCTATCGCGCCTGGCGGAAACGCTGCGAGGTGTCGACGTGAGCGGTGGGTACCCTGACGAATCGCGGCGACGACAGGATGGTCGAGGCGGCAAGGCCGATGGCCAGGCCGCTGGCGATGCCGACGAGCGTGAACCCGTACGCAAATGCGATCCGCGTCCACGGCCACGTCCGCGGCCGCCGCCAGTCGCGGCCGAACGAGTCGTCGAGCAGCTTGAGAAATTCGTCGGTAATCGGCTTCGGCGCGGTGGCAATCCACAACTCCCACAGGAGCCACAGCGCAACCCCGATGAGCAGCGCGCCGCACCAGTCATTCATCGCCGCGTTCAACACGCCCGTGCGATAGGCGACGCGTTCACACGGCTGGACGATCGGCGGCGCGGCATAACAGTTCGTGAAATCGAAGACGGTGATGATGCCGTCGCGAGCCGTGGCGATGAGTTGGACGCCGAGGCCTGCCGCGCCACACACCAGCAGGCCCATCCAGAACTCCCAGACCGCCAGGCTCAGCCAGGCACGCGTCGACTCCGGCGGAATCGACAGCGACCTGCTCCGCCACGGGCTCATCTCCGGCAGGCGCCACGGCGACGGCACGGCTACCGTCGCCTCCTGACCGCGTCGCCGCCGCGCAGTGGATGCGCCGCCGGTTCGTCCAGCGTGATCACCCGGTTGCCGCCGCGACTCCCCCAGGGCGGCGGCGGCCCATCGCCGACACGAATGGTGAGCACCGGGAACGGCGGCGCCTGGCTCGGCCACGGCGTGCGGCAGTCGGTGACGATTACCAGCAGATCGATCGGCGCCGTCTTCCGGTCGGCGAACGTTCGCAGGCCGACGCCAATGTCGGTGCCGCCGCCGCCGTACAGCTCGACCTGCGCCGCGGAGAATACGCGCTTCACGTTATGCACCGCGCCGTCGCAGCAGGCGACGACGACGTCGGCGCCGTAACCAAGCTGCCTGGTCAGGCCGGCCAGTTCGGTGACGGCTCGCGCCAGCTGCGCGTCGTCCATCGAGGCGGACGTATCGATCAGGAACCCTGGACGCGGCCGCGGCTGGTGGAACGTCGGCATGATGAACTCGCCGTAGCACGCCTGGCGGCGGTGCGGACGGCGATAGGTGCGATCGTAGCGCCCCACGGTGCTGTCGCGCAGCGCACGGCGGACGGCGTGCTGGATCGTCGCTTTGTAGTCGACCTTCGGCGCAAGGGTCGCACGGGCCCACCGTCGCCACGCAAACGAGACGTCGTTGTCGTACGGTGACATCGCGTCGATCCGCCGCGCCACTTCGCGCCTGACAAGTTCCGCCTTCAGCCGATCGACGCCGGGCACGCCGCCGTCGCTGCCGTCGTCGTCCGGCAACTCCCAGAAGCGGCGTTCGCCGTGGGCGCCCGATCCGCAGTCGTCGCGCGCGTCGGACTCATGCGCGCCGTCGTGGAGACGACGGGACGGTGGCGGAGGCGGCAGCTGGTTGTAGTAGATCTCGGCGGTGTTGCCGCTCTCCAGGCCGTACTTGACCGGCAGCGGAGGATCACCCGGCAGCGGCAGTCCCTCGGCCTGCAGATCGTCGTTGATCTCGCAGTCGCCGGCGGTGTTCCAGCGGCGGTGATCACGGACGCCGGCCGCTTTCTTTCGCGCCGCGTGATCGCGGAGCAAATGACCGACTTCGTGAATCAGCAGCGCCGCGTTCTCCTCGACGCTGTGCGCCGAGAGCCACGCCGGGTTGTAGTAGAGCCGCCACTGTTCGTCGACGGCCATGGTGCTGATCAGCGTCGTCTCGATTGGGACGAGGGCGAACAGCGCCGGCGCGAAGTAGCTGCGCTGATGCGCGGCGCGGACGCGGGCTGCCTGGAGCGCGCGGGAATAGCCGTCGGACGCTCGTTCGGCGCGGCGCAGCAGATCGAGCAGCTTCACGTCGTCTCACTCTCGCGGCACGAGCTTCGCCACTTTCATCAGATCGTAGAACGGACGGCACTCGTCGGGAAGCTTCAGCGCGCCGTCGGGACGATTGCGCTTGTCGCACAGCGTCCGCGCCGCGGCGGCGGGAATGTCGGCGTTCTTCCGGCAGGCGACGCCGAGCGCGATCATCGCCGCCTCCCAGCGCGGCGCCGTCTTGTTGTTGATGACGGCGCCGGCGAGCGAATAGCAGACCGCGTAGGCGCGGTCGACCCGATCGGGCAGCACGAAGCTGCGCGGGCTCCTGAGAATCTCCTCGGGGTCGGGCAGGTTCAGCGCCTCGCGGTACTCGAGAAACGGCAGCGCTTGATCGCCGACGAGGCCGGCCAGCGCCGGACCCTGGAGGAGGCGATTGCCCGGCGACACCGCTTCGATCGCGGCGAGCAGGCGCGACGCGAGGTACCACGTGCGGCCCGAGGGCCACGGGCCGCTGCGCCGCGCGGGATCATCGGGCGGCGCCAGCCAGGCGTCGCGGCCGGCGGCTTTCACGTAGGCCGCGATGGTGGCGCGCTGCTGGTAGTGGTGTTTCCGCAGATAGTCGGCCGGCAGCAGCGGCAGATCGGTCGGCGACGGGAAGTCGCTGATCATCATCTCGCACCACGTGTCGTGGTCCATCGGAAACTCGCCGTGCCACAGGCGGTTCGCCATCGGCGGCTGAATCTCCTGCCCGCCCGCCGCCCACTCCACCGCGTTGCTCGCACACAGATACACCACGCCGCCCTTGCCCGGTTCGTAGTTCGGCAGCGTGAGCTCGCCGCAGACGTTCTCGGTCAGCAGCCGCAGCATCGCCGCCTGCGTGGTCGGCGGGACCGTCGTCAGCTCGTCGAGGAAGACGACCACCATGTAGCCGTCCTCGGCGAGCCGCTGCGCGTCGCGGGCCCACGCCATCGGCAGCAGACGGACGCCGTCGGCGGTCGAGATCGGGAAGCCGCCGAAGTCCTGCGGCTCGCGGATCGAGCCGACGAGGATGAAGACCTTGCACTTGAGGCCGGCCCGCGCGAAGCCGGCTTCGAGGCTCTTGGTGAACTCGGTTTTGCCCACGCCGGGAAACCCGGTCATGTGCATCGGGATGCGGGCCTGCAGGCCGATCGCGATGAGCTGCACGAAGTGTCTGAAGTCCATGATCGCCCGGACAGGGTTAGACACCCGTTTCGGCGAAGTGGCGCGAATTCGCGACCGTCACCACGTAGCGCAGGCCTTCAGGCCTGCCTTACAGGTACGACGGTCCGGCTGAAGCCGGACCAGTCACTGGACCAGCCGAGCCTCGCGAGGCTAAGGTAGTCGCATTAGCCAGCGTGGTACATAAGGTGTTCCGCCGGGTTGCCGCGCTCGGGGCGCTAGTCGTCGCCGCGACGACAGTGTCTGCGTCCGCGCCGGCGCGCGCGCCGATGCGCCTGCAGCCGGAGGAGCGGGCAACGCTGCACGTCGGTGAGACAGCGCTCATCGAGCGCGCGAAGAGGCCGCCCTCTTCACTGGGTTCGGCCGGCACCGCGTTGGTCCTCGTTCGGCGACAGGACCGGCGGGATACCAGGGTGTGGATGTATCGCGCGGTTGAACCCGGCAACCAAACCTTCGTCGCCGCGCCAGACGATCTCCCTAACGGCCACTGCATCAGTTGCGTGACGGAGCACTACTACGTCACGGTAGTACGCTGACCCAGGGTACGCACCCGCAAGTCGTCAATGCATCAACTCATTGTCACCGTCGCCTGCGCGTTCGTGGTCGTCGTCGGCACGGCTGCGCAGAGCGTTTCCGAACAGGACCTCGCGCTCAAAACCGTGCAGACGTTCATCGCGGCGAACGAACGCGCCGACCTGCCGCTGATGATGACGACGTTTGCAGACGATGCGACGGTGTTCATGCCGGGCGAACCGGCGAAGCGCCTCTCGGGGAACGCGGCGATTCGCGATGCGTTCGCGGCGCTGTTCACCGCACGCCGCGGACCGATTGTCATCACGCCGGCGGATATCGACGCGCAGATGTACGGCGACGTTGCTATCGTGACCGCGCATCTCGTCAGGCCATCGACGGCGCCGGGAACGTCGCGCCGTACGTTCGTGTTGCGCAAGACCGGTGATCGATGGCTGATCGTCCATCTCCACGCGTCGAATTTGTGACGTTCATTTCGCGATCAGCGCTGACACGTCGTAGACGATGCCGTCCTTCATCACCCGCTTCACGCGGCGGAGATCGCGGACGTTCTGCAGCGGATCGCCGTCGATGAACGACAGATCGGCGAGCTTGCCCGGCGCGATGCCGCCGATGTCGGCGCCGACGCCCATTGCCTCGGCCGAGACCGCGGTCGCCGTGCGCAACACCTCGATGGGCGTGAGGCCGCCCGACGCGTAGTTCTCCATCTCCATCAGCAGGCTGAGGCCGTACGGGTTGATCGGCGCATCGGTGCCGGCGGTCACGCGGCCGCCGCCCTTGACGACGCGGAACACGGTCTTCTCCTGCGGGGCGACCAGTCTCTCCGCATCCTCGCGGGCGGCGGCGCTGTCGCCGCGGCCGCCGCCGCGCGCGCGCTCGACCACCGCGGCCGGATACAGCCGGCGAATCCGCGGATCGTCCATCCACGACGGGTCGCGCAGCGTCTGCAGGCGGAAGCCCCCTTGAATGCCGATCGTCGGCGTCAGCGTCATCTTCGAGGCGGTGAGCAGATCGACGACGTCCTGGTACGACCGCATCAACGCGGTGACTTTCGGCGAGTAGCCGCGGCGGCTGGTGCCGCGAATGTGCTCGACGCCGTCAGCGCCGTAGGCCACCGCCGGATACAGCTCGTGCGACGTGACCGGCATGCCCATCGCGTGCGCCGCCTCGATGATCCGCTTCTGCATCAGGTCGGGCAGCCGGACGTAAGTCTTGATGAAGTCGTAGCCGAACTCTTTCGCGTGCTGCAGTTCGAGCGGCAGCTGACCGGTGTCGCCGAGCGAGGTGCCGCCCGGGTAGTAGATGCGCGTGCCGTCGAACGGCTCACCGGTCGTGATCAGGCGCGGGCCAACGCGCGAGCCCGATTCGAACGCCTCGCGGAACTCCATCGTCTCGAACGTGTTCGTCGCCGGGTTGCGAACGGTCGTGATCCCCCAGGACAGGAATGCGCGGCCGAGTGCCTCGCCGAAGTTTTCGCTGAGATGCGTGTGGATCTCGATCAAGCCGGGAATCACCGTCTCGTTCGAAGCGTCGATCACCGTGCCGTCGTGGGCGCCGCGATGCGGCGTAACCGACGTGATGCGGTGGCCTTCGACGACGACGTCGACGTCGCGCTGCAGGCCGGCCGTCGTGCCGTCCCACAGGCGTCCGGCGTGAACGATCGTCCTGGCGCCGGCACGCGCGCCTCCCGACGCGACGTAGTTCGGCGGCGCCGCCGTCCATGTCAACTTCGCGTCGACGTCGCCAACGACGCGCCGCGCGGCGACGTCGACGAGCTTCATCCCCGTGTCGGTCTGATACAGGATCTGCCGCGAATCGCCGCTCCACGTCGGCGCACCGGCGAGCTCGGTCGTCAACGGACGCGGCGGCCCGGCCGGCGTGCCGTCGCGGCTCACCGGCCACGCGGCCAGCAGGCCGTCGACGATCGCGGCCATCTGCGTGCCGTCGGGCGACCACACGGGTCCGTAGTCTTCGCGCATGCCGATCGACTTGTGCGGCGCGGGATCGAACCAGCGGTCGGCCGAACCGTCGAGCGCGACGCGAAGCACCTGGTTGGTGCCCTCGCGGAAGCGCGTCGAGTAGACCTTCAGCGACGACACGACCACGGCAGTGCCGTCCGGCGACCAGCTTGGACGGCCGGGCTCGTTGAGGTGATCGTGGATACGCCGTACGGTGCCGCTCGCGACGTCGACGACCTGGAGCTGACCGTCGGCATCGGTGAACGCGATCCGCGACCCGTCGCGCGACCACGCCGGCATCGTGGCCGCCGAGGCGAGGCGCGTGAGCTGCCGATCGGCGCCGCCCTGCACCTCGTGGATCCAGATGTTCATCGAGCCGCCGCGATCCGAGGAGTACGCGAGCGAGCGGCCGTCTGGCGACCACGCCGGGCCGGTGTCCAGCGCGGGATCCGACGTCAGGCGGCGCGCCGTGCCGCCGACCGGCATCAGCCAGAGGTCGCCGAGCGCGGCAAAGGCGACCTGCGCGCCGTCGGGCGACAAGGCGGGATGCATGATGCCGCGGACCGGCTGCGGTCCCGAGACGTCGAAGCGGTGCCGTTTCGGCGCGAACGCCGGCCGCGTGAACGACACATCGGCGCTGAACTCGATCACGCGCGCCGTTCCACCGGCGGCCGGCCGGCGTTTGATTTTCCCGTCGGCGGTGTACAGCAGATCGCCGTCGGGCAGCCACTGCGGGCGGAACGGAAACACGTCTTCGTCGGCGTCGGCGATGTTGCGGTCGCCAACCATCAGCCGACTGCGGCTGCCGGCAATCGCATTGAACGCGACGGCGCCGCTCGGGCCGAACGCCGGCGCGGCCAGCGCGCCGTCCGCCGCCTGCACGACAACCTCTGCTCCACCCTTCGCGATGGACGTCGCATAAATGCCGGGCGCATCACGTCGATCGGACACGTAGGCGATCTCTGTCGCGCTGCGCCACGACGGCATGAACTCGTTCGAGGCTGCCGTAGTGATCCGCTGCACCTCGCCGGTCGCGAGCGTTACCGTCCAGATGTCGTAGCTGCCGCCGCGGTCGGATGAGAACGCGAGCCGCGCGCCGTCGGCCGCCCACACCGGCTCGCGATCATCGAACGGGCTCGAGGTCACCGGCTTCAGCTCGGTGCCGTCGGCGTTGACGGTCCAGATCTGCCAGGTGCTGTCGCGGTAGGCCTGGAAGGCGAGACGGCGCCCATCCGGCGACCACGATGGCTGCCGCGCATCGAGAAAGATGTCCGTAATCGCGCGCGCGGCGCCGCCCTGCGCGGGCATCGTCCACAGCGTGCCGAGCAGGTCGATGGCGATCGTCCGGCCATCGGGCGACAGCGCCGCCGCCATGTTCGTCCCCTCGTGCAGCGTGAGGTGGACGGCGCGCGGCGCCGGCGGAGGTGTCTGCGCCGCCAACGCAGCACCAGCGAACAACATCGCCGCCACGATCGTCTTGTGCATCGGCGATAGTCTACAAGCCATTTCCCGGCGGCAGGTGTCTAACGGCTGCAAGGTACCCGTGCGTGCCTTGGAGGGAGGGCGCGTGAGCCTCTGGCAGGACCTTCGGTTAGCCGTCCGTCTCCTCGTCAAGGACAAGTGGTTCACGGCCGTCGCAGCGCTGGCGCTGGCGCTCGGGATTGGCGTCAACACCACGGTGTTCACCTTCGCGAATGCGGTCGTCCTGCGCGGCCTTCCCTTCACGGACCCTGATTCGATCATCTCGATCTCGATGACCGACGCGCGCGGCCGGTTCCTGGGCGTGTCGCGCCTCGACTTCGTCGACTATCGCGACGGCGCGCGCTCCTTCTCTCACCTGGCCACGCTGACGGGCGCCTCGCTGAACGTCAGCGAACAGGGCCGTCCCGCTGAGCAGTATCAAGGCACCTACGGTTCGGCCAATCTGTTCGATCTGCTCGGCCTGCGGCCGCAACTCGGACGCGATTTCTCGGCAGCCGACGACGTTGCCGGTGCCGAGCCGGTCGTGATCCTGAGCGACAGCGTCTGGAAGAGCCGCTACGCCGCCGACCGGGCGGTGCTCGGGCGCGCTATCAAGATCAACGACCGCGTCTGCACGGTAATCGGCGTGATGCCGCCGGAGATGCGCTTTCCGTTCAACAACGACATGTGGCTGCCGTTCGCGCTGCTGCCGCCGGTGTTCCAGGAGGCGAAGCGCGACGTGCGCAATCTCCAGGTGATCGGCCGGCTCGCCCCCGGCGCGACGCTCGGCCAGGCGCGCAGCGAGATCGAGACGATCGTCGCCAGGCTGGCGCACGATCACCCGGACACCAACAAGGACGTTCACGCCACGGTCGTCACCTACAACGACCGCGTCGCCGGCCCGCAAATCAAGCTGGTCGTGTTCTCGCTGCTCGGCGCCGTCGCCTTCGTCCTGCTGATCGCCTGCGCCAACGTCGCCAACCTCCTGCTGGCGCGCTCGGCGCAGCGCACGCGCGAAATCGCGGTGCGCGTCTCGCTCGGGGCCAGCCGCTGGCGGATCGTGCGGCAGCTGCTCGTCGAAAGCCTGGTGCTGTCGATCGGCAGCGGTCTCGTCGGTTTCGCGCTTGGCGTCGCCGGCATCCGCACCATCGACGCGATGCTCAGCGACCCGACGCTCGGCAAGCCGTACTGGATGAAGTTCACGGTCGATCCGATCGTGATCGGTTTCTTCGTCGGCATCTGTGTCGCGACCGGCGTGCTGTTCGGGCTCGCGCCGGCGCTGCACGTCTCCAACACCGACGTGAACGAGGTGATGAAGGAGGCCGGCGGCCGATCCGGTACCGGCGGACGGCGCGCCCGGCGATGGACGAGCGCGCTGATCGTCGCCGAAGTCACGCTCACGCTCGTGCTGCTCGCCGGCGCAGCGTTCATGATGCGCAGCTTTCTGATGCTCTACCGCATGGACGTCGGCACCGACACGTCGCATGTGCTGACGATGCGGCTGACCCTGCCGCTGGCGAAGTACCCGCAGCTGCAGCCGCGCGTCGAGGTCTACCAGCGGATCGAGCAGCGGCTGCGCGCGATCGGCTCGGTGCAGGCGAGCGGGCTGACGAGCAACCCGCCGATGTTCGGCGGGTTCCTGCGGCAGCTCGAGATCGAAGGACGCACACCCGACCCCGACGGCCGCCGGCCCGAGGTGACGTCGGTACCGGTCAGCGCCGGGTACTTCGATGCGCTGGGCGTTCGCGTGCTGCGCGGACGAATGCTGACCGACATCGACGGGACGCCCGGCCACGAGAGCGCGCTCGTCAATCAGCAGTTCGTCGCGATGCACTTCACCGGCGAGGATCCGATTGGCCGCCGGATCACGTTGATCGATGCGCAGCCGAGCGCGCAGCGGTCGGCGCCGGCGACGGCGACGATCGTCGGCGTCGTGCCGCCGATGCGGCAGCGCAATTTCCAGGACGCGCAGCCCGACCCGGTCGTCTACCTGCCGTATCGCGCCGATCCGCAGCGCTTCATGTTCCTGATGCTGCGGACCGCCGGCGATCCTGCACTCGCGGCGCCGCTGGTGCGCGAACAGGTCCGGGCGATCGAGCCGGACCTGCCGCTCTTCGGCGTGATGACGCTCGATCAGCTGCTCGCGCAGCAGCGCTGGACCTTCCGCGTCTTCGGCGGGATGTTCACCATCTTTGCCGGCATCGCCCTCATCCTCTCGGCCGTCGGTCTCTACGCGGTCACCGCCTACTCGGTGACGCAGCGAACCGCCGAAATCGGCGTCCGCATGGCGCTCGGCGCGCAGGCGCAGCAGGTCGTGTGGTTGATTCTCCGCCGCTCGCTCGTCCAGCTTGCGATCGCTTTGCCGATTGGGCTCGCCGGCGCCTTCGGCGTGGGCCGGCTGCTGCAGTCGGTGATCGTCAAGACCAACGGCCGCGATCCGTTGACCATCGCGGCGATCACGCTGCTGATGATCGCCGTCTCGCTCGCCGCGTGCGTGTGGCCGGCACGCCGCGCCATGCGCCTCGATCCGGTGTCGGCGCTGCGCTACGAGTAACGCGGGGACGGTAGCGCGCGCACGTAGCGCAGGCCTTAGGCCTGCCGACGCGCGTGGCAGCCCTGAAGGGCGCGTGGCAGCCCTGAAGGGCTGCGCTACGAGAAAACAAAACTACGCGCGAAGCTGCCGGACGAGGAACGGGATGCCGCGCTTGCCCCAGAACGTGTGCTCATCGGGAAAGACTTCCTGCTCGACGCGGTCTTCGGCGCCGAACACCGTGTAGATCTCACGCACGGCGCGGAAGCTCTCGCGGCTGGCCTGCACCGGGAAGATTTTGTCCTGTTCACCCGACTCGACAAACAGCGGCCGCGGCGCGATCAGCCCGGCGACGTCGTGCATCTCCGCCCAGTTCAGAATGCCCGGCACGTAATTGTCGACGCAGTGCGCCAGGCTGCCGACGCTGTCGCGGAACGTGTTCAGGTAGCCGCTGACCATCGCCACCTTCAGCCGCGGCTCGAGCGCCGCCGCGAACAGCGTCGCCGTGCCGCCGCCCGAAATTCCCATGCAGCCGGCGCGCGACGCATCCAGCTCCGGCCGCGTCGCGATGTAGTCGAGCGTCCGCATGATGTCCCAGACGCGCCAGCCGATCAGCGTCTGGCCGAGCATCAGCGCGCCGCCGGCAACCGGCTCGCAGCCTTTCTGCGCGAGCCCGCGCTGGGCGTTGAGCGGGTCGCGCCGGCAGCCGAATCCCATCGGCTCGATCGCCACCGCCGCGACGCCAGCCTCCACGACCTGCACCGCAAAATCGTGCTGGTACCCCGCCTTGTTCGTGCGGTCGCCGCCCTGCTCGTCGATGCCGACGATGTCGTCGACGCCGCGGCCGTGGCCGGGCACGCAGATCATCACCGGCGATGGCGATGCGGCGGGCGACGGCGTCAGCACGTAGGCGAGGACGCTGACGCCGGCGCGGCTGTCGAACACGACCTTCTCGCGGCGGTAGGCGGGAAAGCTTCGCGTCTCGACAGTGTGCGGCCGCAGCGGTGCCCGTTCCGAGGGGAACCCGCCGACGAGCTCGGTCACTTTGGCCCCGAGCTCGCGCTGCCACTGCTCGGCTTCGGGCCGCGTGCGTGCCTGGAAACGCAGCCGTCGCGGCGCCGCCGCGTAGAGATCGCGCGAGAAGGCGACCGGATCGAAGCGCCGGTCCTCGAGGCCGCGCTCGTTCCCGGTCAGCGGCCCCGCATAGGCCGACGGCGTCTGCGGCGCCTGCGTGTCGGCGGATGGCAGCGCCGGCCCAGCCACGAGTGCGGCCGCCAGCCGCCCGAAATCCCGACGGGTGACGTGGCTCACGGTGGAGCTCCTTTCGCTGTGATTCTAGGCGCAACGCGTGCGGACCGCCCGTGTTCGTTACAATCGCGACGTGAGCCACGAGTCGTCGCGCGAGCCCGGCGGTTACGAACCGTTCTTCGGGTTCCATCAGCCGCCCTTCAGCCTGGCCCCGGATACCCGCTTCCGGTTCGACAGCGCGTCCCACGCCGGCGCGCTGAAGGACATCACCTACGCGCTCGAGCGGCGTGAACCGATCGTCGTCGTCACCGGCGAGATCGGCACCGGCAAGACGCTGCTCTGCCGCACGGTGATCGAACGGAGCGATCGAAAGACGTTCGTCGCGATCATCAACGACCCGCAGCTGCAGCGCGACGACTTCCTGACCCGCATGCTCGAGGACTTCGGCGTCGTCTCCAAGGATCGCGCGGCGCGGACGCCGATTGCGCGGCACGAGCTGGTGCATGCGCTGCAGGAATTTCTCGGCTCGCTGGCGCCGATTCAGGCGCACGCGGTGGTGATTCTCGACGAAGCGCAGCACGTCCAGCCGGACGTGCTCGAGCAAATCCGCCTGGTCTCGAACATCCAGGACGATGGCGGCACGCTGCTGCAGATCATGCTCGTCGGCCAGCCGGGCCTGAACGACCTGCTCGCCAGGCCCGAGCTGCGGCAGTTGACGCAGCGCGTCTCGCGAGTCGTGCGGCTCGATCCGTTGAGCGGGCCGGAAGTGGCGCGCTACATCCGTCATCGTCTCGGCGTCGCGCGCGAGCCGTCGAAGGCGTCGGCACTTCCCGGCGCGAGCGACCTCGAGCGCGAGCTGGCGGCCTGGGACAATTCGCAGCCCGATGCGCCGTTCACGCCCGAGGCGATCGCCACTGTGGCGCAGATCTCCGGCGGCATCCCGCGCGTGGTCAACCTGCTGTGCGACCGCGCGCTCGAGGCGGCGTATCGAGGCGGGGTGCGCACGGTAGAGGCGTCGACGATCAACGCGGCGGCGGCGGCGCTCGGTCTTGCGGTCGTCGCCGAGCCGGCGGCGGCGCCGCTGCCCGTGTGGCCGCAGCTACCGGCCGAAGATGGCGTCGCGAAACCTGCGCCTGAGCCGCCGGCGGCGTCGCGCGCGCGAAGGTACGGAGCGATTGCTGCAACGGTTGCGGTGGTCGCGATCGCATGGTTTGGTGTGCGCTCGGCGGCGCGGCGATCGCCGGGCGAACCGGTGTCGGCCCCGGCGCCGGCACCCTCGCCAGCGCAACCGACGCGTCCTGCGCAAGCGGCGTCCACTCCGGCGGCGCCGCCGCCCGAGCCCGCGTCCGCACCGCCACCGGCGCAGACGAATCCAATGGCGCCGCCACCAGCGCCGCCGCGCGCCGCCGCTACGCCTCCGCCGGCGCCACCGCCGTCCGGCGCGGCGTTCGAGATCGTCGTCGCGTCGTTTCGCACGGAAGCGCGCGCCGCCGACGTCGTCACCGCGATCACCGCGCTTGGCGAGCCGGTACAGAAACGCTTCTTAGGGGGATGGCAGCAGGTCGTGGCGGGACCCTACGCGTCCGACGATCTGGTGCGCGCGGCGCAACAGCGCCTGGCGCGCGCCGGCTTCACCGGCACGCACATCAATCCGACGTCGCGATAACTAGGTGTTCCAACATCTAGGAGGCCTCACGTAGCGCAGGCCTTTAGAGGCCTGCCGAACGGCCACGGGCAGCCCTCAAGGGCTGCGCGACGTGCGCACGATCAGTTACGACGCGTTCGGGATCGTTCGCCGAGCCACGACGGGAGCGTGCGCCGTTCGCTTGCGCAGTTCGCTGTGGTGGAAGCCGTAGGCGAAATACAGGACGAACCCGATCGCCATCCAGATCACCAGGCGCAGCCACGTCGCGGCGGGAAGGCTCGCCATCAGCGTCAGACTTACCACCACGGATAGCGCGGGGAGAAACGGCACGAACGGCACCTTGAACGGCCGGTCGAGCTCGGGCCGTTGATAGCGCAGGAAGATCACGCCGATCGACACGATCACGAACGCCATCAGCGTGCCGATGCTGACCATCTGTCCGAGCACGTTGATCGGCGTGAACCCGGACGCGAGCGCGACGACAACGCCGGTGATCAGGCTGGTGATGTGCGGCGTGCGGAATCGCGGGTGGATCTTCCTGGCGAAGGGCGGCAGCAGGCCGTCGTTCGCCATGGCGTAGAAGATGCGCGGCTGCGCCATCATCATCACGACCATCACCGAGGTCAACCCGGCGATCGCGCCAAGCTCGACGAGCATCGTCATCGTGTGCAGCAGGCTGTTGCCGCCCGACGCCTGCTCGGCGGCGCGAATCGCCACCACCATCGGCGCCGGCGATCCCTTCATCTGCTGATACGGGACGAGCCCGACCATCACGCCGGAAACGAGGATGTAGAGAATCGTGCAGATGACGAGCGAGCCGAGGATCCCGAGCGGCATGTCGCGCTGCGGGTTCTTCGCTTCCTGCGCGGTCACCGAGACGGCGTCGAAGCCGATGTAGGCGAAGAAGATCACCGCGGCGCCGCGGAACACGCCGCTCCAGCCGTACTCGCCGAACGTGCCGGTGTTCGGCGGCACGAACGGATGCCAGTTGGCGGTGTTGACGTAGGCGGCGCCGCCGGCGATGACGATCAGCACGACGGCGACCTTGATCATCACGATCGCCGTGTTGACCGTCGCCGACTCCTTGATGCCGACGACGATCAGGACGGTGACGAGCGCGGTCAGGAGCACCGCGGGCACGTTGAACACCGCCGTCACCGGTCCGGCGGCGGTCGCGACGACGGTGCCGGGCGCCGCGGCGAAGCGCGCCGGAAAATCGACGCCGACGAAGTCGTGCAGGAAGCTGGTGAGGTTGCCGGCCCATCCGACCGCCACTGTCGCCGCACCGAGCGCGTATTCGAGAATCAGATCCCAGCCGATCACCCAGGCGACCAGCTCGCCGAGCGTCGCGTAGCCGTAGGTATACGCCGAGCCGGCGATCGGCACCGTCGACGCGAACTCGGAGTAGCACAGCCCGGCCAGCGCGCTCGCCGTGCCGGCGAGCATCATCGACAGAACGATCGCCGGCCCTGCGTTGTCGGCGGCGGTGGTGCCGCTCAGCACGAAGATGCCGGTGCCGATCACCGCACCGATCCCAAGCGTCACGAGGTTGATGGGGCCGAGCACCCGCTTCAGCGCGTGTTCACCGGTCGCGGCGGCTTCCGCTTTCAGCTGCTCGATCGACTTGGTCGCAAAGATCGACATGACCGGCACAGTACGCGGCGGCACTGCCAGTCGTCTTGGACGAACGGGAACGTCGTGGGACGTCCTTAACAACGGGCGAACTGCGCAGGTTCGGGCTTTCAGCCCGAACTGGCCGCCCTGAAAGGGCGGCCTACGTCAATAGAGTCGCCCGATACTCGGCCGGCGTCAGCCCGGTATGCCGCTTGAAGCAGCGGGAGAAGTGGCTCTGATCGCAGAAGCCGGCCGCGCACGCGATTTCGCTCAAGCCGGCAGGGCCGCCGAGAAGACCTCGCGCGAAATCGACACGCAGCTGCCGGACGTGGGCGGCGACGGTCGTGCGATGCACGCGGCGAAATGTGCGCGCGAGGTGCACCGGGTGAACGCCGACCGATTTCGCGACCGCGGCCAGCGACAGCGGTTCGCGGAAGCGCTCTTCGATCAAGGTCATCGCGACCAGCAGCCACAGCGGCACCGCCGGCCGCGATGCCGCCTCGCGGCGCGACGCCTCGGCGAGCACGCCGAGCGCAAGGCTTTCCACTGCGAGCCGCGACACTTCGTCGCGCTGCCGGAACTCGCCGTAGAGCCGTTGCGCGAGGTGCAGCAGCAGGCCGCGCCGAAATGCGACCGATCGCGTCAGCAGCGGCGCCTGCTCGCGCGCCCGCCCCAGCCACGCGTCGTCCATGTCGACGATCAGGCAGCGCGCCCCGGCGCCATCGACACTGTAAGAGAGTGGTTCGTCCGCCCGCCTGAAGAGGAGCGTCGCTGGACCGTAGGTCACCCCACTCCCGGCGCCCTGCTCGGTCAGCGAACCCTTCAACACCAGCACGAACTGCGCGTGCGGGTGGGCGTCGCGGTGGATGTGCTGCCCAGGTTCGTAGGCCACCTCGGCGAGCACGAGGCCGCTCACTCTCCTCCAGCGGAGGATCGCGCCCTGGGTGAGGTGCTTCGGCGGTTTCGGGTTGATGGCCACGCGGCCCTGATTATAGCGGCGAACCGGCGACGGGAATTTGCTACCGTGATGCATCGACCTGTCACGGAGGGTCCGTGCGGCTGTTGGTGATTGTGGCAGCGGCAGTGGCGATCACAGGGTGCGGCGGTTCGCCTTCGGCACCCGAGGACATCAAATCGTTGATTGTGGTCGGCACGCCGCCGTCGGTCGGCGTGTCGACACAGTTCACCGCCCTCGCCGTGCACAACGACGGCACGACCGCGCCGGCCACTTCGCACGTTGCCTGGGCGTCGTCGAATACCGCGGTTGCAACGGTCAAGGACGACGGCACGGTGACCGGCGTCAGTCTCGGAACGGTCGAAATCAGCGCGGCCGCCGGCGGCACGCGCGGCGCGCTGACCTTCGACGTGATCTCGGCGCTCACGTTCCGCCTGAGCGGCGCGGTGACCGACGCGGCCACGTTCAGACGTCTACCCGGTATCACGCTGGTGGTGAAGGACGCCTCCGGCGCATCGATTTCTGTCGTGACCGACAGCAACGGCAACTACGCGATCGGCGGAATCGCCGCCGGCCCGGCAGAAATCACCGCGCGCGCTGATGGGTACATCCCGATTCGCGTGTCCGCGCAGGTCGGCGGTGATACGACGGTCAATGTCACGCTTGGCCGACCCACAGTCTGTCCGATCCTCGGTTTCGATGACCTCGCGCTGGAGCGGAACGGCGTCCCGTTCACCTCCTGGAGCGGATGCGACTTCACCGTGACCGCGACGACCTCGATCTGGAACGTATCGACCACCAACGGCCGTCCGGCGCCATTCGTCCAGTTCACCTCACCGCTCGGCGTGACGACGTCCGCCGAACTTGCCGTCACCGCGGCCAGCGGCGCCACGTTCAGGTTCCAGTCGGTGGACGTGTTTGCGGCGACGACGACGGTGGGCTACTCGATCACCGGCATCGCCAAGGGAGTCGCAGCATTCGTCCTGCAGAACACGACTGGCAGTCAGTTCGGCACCAGCTTTACGACTGTCCGCAACGCCGATTCGGCAGGCGTGCCGATTGACGCACTCGTCATCCGGTTGACGAATCCTGGCGCGACGTGCTGCGTGAACGCGGTGAACGGGATGGGTGTCGACAACATCATGCTCGCGCGGTGACATGCGGCACCATCTCGTGCGGCTGACAGTCGTCGTCCTCGCCGGCGCTGCCGTGTCCGTGGGGTGCCGTCTGCTGTCCGACCCGGACGCCAGCAGCGTGAAGTCGCTCATCGTCGCCGGGACGCCGCCGGCCATCGGCGAATCGTCGCGTTTCGCGGCGACGGCTGTTCACCCCGACGGCACGAGCACGACGGTCACCGCCGACGCGACCTGGCGATCGTCGAACACCGCCGTCGCCAGCGTCAGCGCCGACGGCACGGTGACGGCAAAAAATCACGGCTCGGTCGAGATCAGCGCGACGTACAGCGGCGCGCGCGGCGCCTTCGCCTTCGACGTCGCCGAGGACGCGGCGCTGACCGTATCCGGAACGATCACCGACGCCGCGACGAAAGTCGGCATTGCCGGCGCGACGATCGTCGTCAAGGACGTCTCGAACAACACCAGGGCGGCGACGACGAGCGGCACCGGCCGGTACTCGATCGACGATCTTCCGTCAGGTGCGCTCGAGCTGACGGTCCGGGCCAACGGTTATACGACCAGCGTGCAGTCGATCTCGCTCACCGCCAATCAGACCGTCAACGTCGCGCTGAGCCGCGGCGCGGAGTGCAGCGCGCTCACCTTCGACGGCCTCCGCGCCAGCGACAGGTTCGCGAGCTACGCCGCCTGCGGGTTCACGGTGGCGGCGTCGACGGCGAACTGGGCGGTGTCGGCGAGCGGCGGCCGGCCGGCGCCGTCGGTGCAGTTCACGTCGGCGCGCGGCTCGACGACGATCGGCGAGCTCGTCGTCACCAGCGACGCGCCGTTCAG
>Ga0070666_10000423_pt1 | contig 26213 bp, 28 predicted proteins | sample KBSS23metaG_FD_64677 | JGI IMG/M metagenome (GOLD analysis project Ga0070666, IMG submission 64677) | Switchgrass rhizosphere microbial communities from Kellogg Biological Station, Michigan, USA - KBS S2-3 metaG | ecosystem: Host-associated > Plants > Roots > Rhizosphere > Soil ... | reverse complement strand
GATCACGAACAGCGGCACGATCAACGGCACAACCGCGTTCGTTTCTCTCACGAGCGCAAGCCTCACCAATAGCGGCTCGATGACATCCGCGAAGCCGGCCCTCTTCGCGGACCTGCAAACCGGCCCCTTGTCAGTCACGAATCTGGCTACGGGCTCGATGACGGGCGGCACCAGCGGAATCCACAGCCAGGCGTCGAGCTTCTCGCTCACCAACAGCGGGACCATCCGCGGCAATGGCAGCTACGACGGCTTCGACGCAGCACCGGATGGCGGTCTCGACATCATGGGCGGTCCCGGCACCATCCAGAACTCGGGGACGATCTCCGGTCAGCGGTTCGGCATCACCACCGCCTACGTCCTCAACCCAAGCACCAACCTGCTCGAAGGCCGCGCGATCGGCACCACGGTCAGCAATAGCGGCAACATCGTCGGCGATACCGATACCGGCGTCCGCCTGATCGGCGGAGGCAGCGTCACCAACAGCGGCTACATCGCCGGTCGGATCGGCGCGACAGCCGATGGTGTCTGGATGATGGCCTACAACACCCAGCCCCTGGGGAGCTTCGCCACCATCGGCAGCGTCACCAATCTCGCGGGCGGGGTCATCGAGGGCAACCGGCGTGGCGTGACGCTCGCCAACGGCGGTTCAGTCAACAATGCCGGCACGATCAGCGGAAATGCGGCCGCCATTCGCATCGTCGCACTGGCCGGCGATCCCGGGCGGACCGGTACGGTCACCAACAGCGGCACGCTCAACGGCGCTGTCGAGTTGATCGGACTTGCCAGTGCCACGGCGACCAACAGCGGATCAGTCAGCGGCTACGTCGCATTTACGGATGACGGCAACGCCAGTCTGACCAACAGCGGCACGATTTCTGATGCGGTCAACGATGCGATCCGCAGCAACAGCCGCTTGACGTTGAACAACGCGGCGGGGGGAACGATCACCGGCGCGGCAACCGGAGTCTATGACCACGGGCCCGCGCTGACCGTCGACAACAAGGGAACCATCCGCGGGCTCAGCGACACCGGAATTGCGGCCGATGGCGCATCTGCATCGATCACCAACAGCGGAACCATTCGAGGCAACTACTGGGGGTTCGCCCAGTTGAACGCGTCCGCCAGCTCGACCATCGACAACAGCGGCTCGATCATCGGCGATTACGCACAAGCAGTTTATCTCTTGGGCGGCGGATCGGTGACCAACCGAGGTCAAATCCTCGGAAGCACTGGAATCGAAATCTATGGTCTTGGCTCGGTGAGCAATGCGCTCGGCGCGACGATCCAGGGAAGTGCCGGCATTTTCCTGCACGGCGGCGGCAGCGTGACCAATGCCGGATCGATCACCGGGGACGTCGCCTTCCTCGGCGGAACCAGCAGCACGCTGACCAACAGCGGAACGATCAACGGCCTCGCCGTGTTTTCCGGCGGCACGACGACCCTCTCCAACAGCGGTACAATTACCAGCTACGGCGGGACCGCGGTCTTCGGAGTCGGCAGCCTGAGCAACTCCGGAACCATCAACGGCGGCGCCGGCACCGCGGTCAGCATGACCTCCGGGAATGACACCGCGACATTGCTGACCGGCTCGTCGATCAGCGGCGCGGTCGACGGCGGGAACGGCTCCGATACTCTCAGGCTGTCGGGAACGGTCCCGACGCCGACGACTTCACAAACCGTCGGTCGCTTCCTCAACTTTGAGACGCTGAACGTCCTCGGCGGCTATTGGACCGCCCCGGGCAACACCGGCACATTCACCTCGACAACGATCAGCGGCGGCGCGCTGGCGGTCAACGGCACCCTCACCTCACCGGTCGCGGTCAACGCCGGCGCGATGCTCGCCGGGATCGGCACGATCACCGGCGCAACCACGCTCAACAGCGGCGGCATGCTCGCGCCCGGCGGGAGCAGCATCGGTACGCTCAACATTGCCGGCAATGTCGCTTTCAACGCTGGCTCGACTTTCAGCGTCCAGACCAATCCAAACGGTACGTCGGACAAGCTGGCGGTGACTGGACTCGTCAACATCGCCAGCGGTGCGACTATCCAGGTCCTCGCCGGAATCGCCACCTATGCGCCGACGACCACGTCCTACATCGTCCTCACGGCGACCGGCGGGATCAACGGCAAATTCGACAAGGCCGTGACCGATTACGCTTATTACAACGCATCGGTGAACGTTCAGAAGAAGGGCACGGTCACCCTCAACATCACGCCCAACGGCAAGCCGTTGCCGTCCGCCGCGAGCCTGACGGGCTTCGGCGCTGCGACCGCGGTGGAATCGCTCGGCACGACCAGCGCGCTCTACCAGTCGGTCGTCTACCAATCGCTGACCGGCGCTCGTCAGGCATTCGATGCGCTGTCGGGCTCCGCCTACGCGCGCCTCGACGCATTCATGGATCGCGATGTCGGCAACATCCGTCTTGGCTTCGATGGCCAGGATTCAGAAGCTCCGGCAGTTTCCTGGTCGGGCGTGAATTCGCTCGCTGCGCGGGGTGCCAACTCGACCATGTCGAGCCGCCGCGGCGCACTTTCGCTGTTCATGGTCGGCGGCCGCTACGGAACCCGGCTTTCGAGCGACACCATCGCGGGCGACATAGACACCCGCTTCCTCGCAAGCGCGGCCGCGTTCAAGTCGGGCCGGTTCAGCGCGCTAGCCGGAGCCGCGAGCGCCTGGCACGACGTTTCGGTCGCGCGGACGATTGCCTATCCGGGCTTCGCCGAGCGCAGCTACGCCCGCTATCGCGCGAGATCGCACCGGATGGAGGTCGAGGGAGCTTACGACCTGCTCCGCGGACCGGTCAGCTTCACGCCCTATGCCGGTTACGCGCACCTGATGCTCTCCTCGCCGGCGTTCGGCGAGATCGGCGGCCTCTCCGCGCTCTCCTTCGATCGTGAAAATCGCGCGCTCAACCAGCTACGCCTTGGCGCGCGGGCAGCGGCGAAGTTCCAGTTGGCCGGCCTCCGGTTCGCGCCGCACGTCGATGCAGCGATCGAGCGGGTGTGGGGAGCGGGCGATCCGGCGCGAACCGCGAGCTTCGCCATCGGCGATCAGTCGTTCGACAGCGGTGCGCTCGGCTTCAATACGCGCGCAGCCTCGGTCGATGCAGGCCTTGATGTTCAAATTGGCCGCGCCACGCTGACTGCGAGTTATCGAGCCCGGCTCGGCGACCAGTGGCGCGACCGCGCTGCAATGCTGAGGGCAATGCTGCGCTTCTGAGCAGCCGGGCGGCCTCAGTTCTTGATCTTCCACCCGCTCTTCAACAGCGCGTAGCAGGTCGCCCACAGCGCGATGTTCAGCACCAGCAGGCCGACGCCGCCCACCCACAGCGGCGAATCGCTGGTCTCGGGCCCGAGGAAGCCGGCGCGAAACCCCGAGATCACGTAGAAGAAGGGGTTGGCGTGGCTGACCTTCTGGAAGGCCGGGGCGAGTTGGTGGACCGAGTAGAAGGTGCCGCTCAGCAGCGACAGCGGCGTGACGACGAAATTGCTGACCGCCGCGGCATGGTCGAACTTCTCGGCCCAGACTGACGTCAGCAGGCCGAGGAAGGAGAGCATCAGCGCACCCATCAACCCGAACCACAGCGCGAGGTCGGGCCTCTGGATGTCGACCGACACCCCCGGCCAGAACAGCATCACCAACCACACGGCTCCCCCCACGAAGAAAGCCCGCGTCACCGACGCTCCCACCAGCCCCGCGATCAGCTCGCCAGTGGACAGCGGGGGCATCAGATAGTCGACGATATTGCCCTGAATCTTGCCGACCAGCAGCGAGAAGCTCGCATTGGCGAAGGCGTTCTGGATCATCGCCATCACAATCAGCCCCGGCGCGATGAAATTGGCGAAAGGCACTCCCATCACGGTCTTGCCGCCGCGGCCAAGCGCGACGGTGAAGATCGCGAGGTACAGCAAGGTGGTGATGGCCGGCGCCCAGACGGTCTGCATCTGGACCTTGAAGAAGCGCCGAACCTCCTTGATATAGAGGGTCCTAAGGCCTCCCCAATTGACGCCCTTGAGCACCGGATCGCCGGGTGCAAATCGCACCCAATTGCTCGTCCGAGGATTTATGGGGTCGTTCACTGGTTGAGGCGCCTATCGGCTGGGAAACCGCCCGGCAAGTTTGGAAGTGAGAGATTTAACAATGTCGTGGACCGAAGAGCGCATCGAGCGCCTGAAGAAGATGTGGCACGATGGCGCCACCGCCAGCCAGATCGCCGATGAGCTCGGCGGAGTCAGCCGCAATGCGGTGATCGGCAAGGCCCACCGTCTCGGGCTCGAGCAGCGCCCTTCCCCGGTGAAGCCCGGCGAGGAGAAGGAAACGAAGAAGGCGGCTCCCGCCGCGGCTGCGCCGCGCACCGCTGCGCCCAAGGCGGATATTCCGCGGGCCGCGCCGGCTGCTCCTGCCGCCGCGACGCCCCAGGCGCCGCATCAACCTCAGCGCCCGTCGGGCGGCGAGATTCAGTACCGTTCGATCGGCCCCGGCGGCTTCGTCCGCCAGGGACCGGGAGATCAGCAGGCGCCGATCCCGCCGGCTCCGCCGCGTCGCCTCGTGCCCGCCAAGCCCAGCCCGGAGGTCGCCGACAAGACCAGCCTGCTCGACCTCAACGACCGCATCTGCAAGTGGCCGATGGGCCATCCCGGCGAGCCCGACTTCTATTTCTGCGGTGAGCCGGCCAACCCCGGCTTCCCCTATTGCGTGGCGCATTGCGGTGTCGCCTACCAGGCCCAGCTGCCGCGCCGCGACCGCCGCCCGCCGCCGCCGCTGCCCTTTGGCGGTCCGCGCGTCCGTTAAGCTACAACTGCCGCGCGTAAGCTAAGCGGAGCGGAGCGAGCGTGCTTTACGCAAGAGATAGCGAAATCCGGACGACCCGCGGCAAAGCGGATCGGATCGACGTCGCGGGATTCAATCCCGTTACGGCTCGCAACATACTTAGCTGGTGGCGCGCGCCGCTCTGGCTGCTGGAACTGGCGACCGGGGCGAAGAGCTTCGCAGACAATCCAATCCTCGGCTCGCCCGCGCTAAACCGGCGCGGCCTTCACGTCGCGCGTCTGAAGCTCGCCCATGCGCTGGCCTGGTCGCGGCGCCGGCGCCTCGCGCGCGCCGTCCCGAGCGAATGGCGCGAGCGGTTCGACCGCGACGGCTATGTCGAGGTCCGCGACTTCCTCCCCGCCAACGCCTTCGATCGGCTGCGCGACGGCCTGCTCAGCCGTGAGCTCGACGCCCGCGAGCAGCAGCAGGGCGACACGATCACACGCCGGGTCCCGATCGGCCCCGCGCTCCTCGTTACCGTGCCCGAGCTCCGCGACCTCCTCGCGAGCGGCCGTTGGCGCTCGCTCCTCGCCTATGTCGCGAGCACCCGCGCCGAGCCGCTCTATTACGTCCAGACCATCCTCAGCGGCCACGCGCCGGGCGGCCCCGACCCGCAGCTCGAGCTTCACGCCGACACCTTCCACCCCTCGCTCAAGGCCTGGCTGTTCCTGACCGACGTGAGCGACGGCCAGGGACCACTGACCTATGTCCCAGGCTCCCACCGGCTGACCCCGGAGCGGATCGCCTGGGAACAGGCGCGCAGCGTCGCCATCGCCGGCAGCGACCGCCTGTCACAGCGCGGCTCGCTGCGTGTTGCGCCGGAGGAGCTTCCCGGGCTCAACCTGCCGCCCCCTCGCCGCTTCGCGGTCCCGGCCAACACCCTGGTCGTGATCGACACCTGCGGCTTCCACGCGCGCGGCGGCTCGGACGGGCGCCACGTCCGCGCGGAAATCTGGGCCTACGCCCGCCGCACGCCTTTCGTCCCCTGGACCGGCCTCGACCTCTCGTCGCTTCCGCCAATTGCGATCCGCCGCGCGCAGTGGCTGCCGCACATCGTCGACATGCTCGACCGCCTGGGCCTCAAGAAGCAGCATTGGCGGCCCGCCGGCCGCAAGCGCCCGATCGACCCGTAAGCCTAGGACGCCGTTCCCGGACGGCAGGTGTAGGGTGCCCGCACGATCGGCGGCCGGCGGACATGGTCGTCATCGACCTTGGACTGGAGCAGCGGGAACTGCCGTGCGTCGAAGTCGGGATAGACCATATATTGGGCCAGCGTCGCCAGCCTCGCCGGCTGGTCGAGCTCCTTCAGTTGCGCATAGGCACGACGTTCGTCGCCCGCGATCATCCACGCCTGCCACCGCCCCGACGTCGACGTCCGCTTGTCCGAATCGAGCTTGGACACGATCGCGGCCGCTCCCGCGCCGCCGTCGGCGCAGGCCTGCCGAAGCTCGGCCAGCAACTTGTTTTCCTCGGGCAGCGAGCTCTGCCGGATTCGCTCGATCAGCGGCCGCGCCTCGTCGCGATGCCCGCCCCACAGCAGCGCGCGATGTGCCTGGTATTGGATCAGCGCGACGCCGGGCTGCATCGCGAGCTGCTGGCGCGCGCGCCTGACCGCATTGTCGATGTCGAGCGCCAGCACCGACGCGGTCAAGGCTCGCGACAGGGGCATCCCGGCCTCGACCGACTGGTCGTGGATCCGCCGCGCCGCTTCCGCCATCAGGGCTCTGTCGCCGACATAGCCCGCGAGGTTGACCATCTCATCCCACGCATCGAGGTCGCGCGGGCGCTGCTGGAGATAGGCGCGCATCAAGTTCACGGCATCGCGGAACCGATAGTCCACGAGTGCTCGGGCCGATCGGTACCGCAGCTGCTCGGGCGTCCCGTCGCTGGCGGCGATCGCCGCATCCACTCGGGCGAGATATTGCTGCAGCCGCTCCTGCTCATTGGAGTCGCTCTGCATCGGCGCCGCGCCGACCCGCGTCGCGCGGGAGAAGAAGCGTCCCGCGGCCTGCCAGTGTGCCGCCGCGAAGTCGGGATCGAGCTGCCGGGCCCGCTCGAAGGCCGCATAGGCGCTTTCGCCGTTTCGGGGGTCACCTGTGGTCAGCGCCGCCCGCTCGTAGGCCAGCCCCCGCAGATATTCCTCATAGGCATCGACCGAGCGCGTCCCCAGGCTGACCATCGCGGCCAGCTTGTCAGGGCTCATCACGGTCTTGAGCGAGCGCGCGATCGCAATCGCGATCTGCTCCTGGATGCCGATCACGTCCGCCGTGCTCCGGTCGAAGTTCTGCGACCAGACGTGGAACCCGTCGCGGCTGCGGATCAGCTGCGCCGTGACGCGCACCCGCTCGCCTTCGCGGCGCAGCGAGCCTTCGAGCACGTAGGCGACGTTGAGCTTACGGCCGATCGTCCGCATGTCGCCCTGCCCGATGCCCTCGGTCGAGGTCCGCGCGGCGACCCGAAGATCCGGCGTGCGGGCAAGGCTGTTCAATATTTCCTCGGTCATGCCCGCCGCGAACCATTTTTGGTCGTGGGCTGCGGACAGGTCCTCGAACGGCAGCACGGCGATCGATTGCGGGTGCGGATGGAACGCCAGGCTGCTGACCGGGCCGCTGCCGCTGCCGAGGCGGGTCCACAGCCAGGGCATGACCGCAGCGACCAGTACGGCGACGGCCGCTGCGATCCATAGCGGCCGGACGCGCAATGGCTGGCGCATGGCCGGGGTCTTCGCCACCTTGACCGGCCTTTCGTCCGTCGCCTCGACCGGCAGCAGGAAGCGGTAGCCGCGCCCGTGAACGGTTTCGATAACCGTCGGCGCCCGGGCATTGTCGCCGATCGCCTGGCGGATTTCCTTAACCGCGGTGGTCAACACCGATTCCGACACGGCTAGCCCTGGCCAGGCCGCTTCGAACAATTCGTCCTTGGTGACCAGGGTCAGCGGCCGCTCCATGAGCGCCTGCAACAGGCGGAAGGCCTTGCCGCCCAGCCGGACCGCGTGGCCGCAGCGCGACACGCGCTCGTCGACGCGGTCGAGGACCAGCTCGCCAGCCACCAGATACCTGCCCTGCGCCAACGTCTCCTCGGGTCGAATTTCGGCTTGAACGCGAGACCGGATTCTTGTCGCCGCGCAAGCCTCGAAAGCGCGGTCCTCAGAACTTCCTCAGAATAATTCAGGCCCGTAACGGCTTCCAGCAGAATTCCAACCCGCTGACATTACTGTCAATTTCCGCACCTGCGATGCTGCACTGCACAAAAATTATGAATTTGCAGAAACCATAATCCTCGCAGGACTTTGCCCCGGCCCCTGCTGGATAAGTGGTCCATCGCCGCCGGCATCGAACGGACGGCTCCCACACCAAGCATTGGGGTAACACATGACTACGACACGATATGAGCGGCATCGCCGCTTGCTGGCGCTCGCCTTTGCCTTCGCCAGCACCTGCATCAGCTTCGCCTCAACGGTGGAGCTTCTGAATTTCCAGCCCGGCCGAGCGCCGGTCTTCCTGGAAAGCAGCGTCGACACGCTGGACAGCTAAGATCGGCGGCCTCGAGCCGCCGGTCCCATCACCGCAACCAAGCAAAAAGGGACCTCAACTATGTACCATGACTTCAATTATGAGGCGACGCTTGCCTCCTCGCTCCGCGCCCAGTGGCAGCTCGACGACGTGCTCAAGGCCGACCAGGAGCTCGACTTCTCGCGCAACTTCATGCCCGAGAGCCTGGCGCGGACCGCGGCGGTCGAGAGCTTGAACCCGTTCGAGCAGCGCGTCCTCAACCAGATCAGCGCCCACCAGTATCTCAGCACGTTCGGGATCATCGAAGAAGCGATCCTGCCGTTCGTGCTCGACCACGCCCGGCCGCATTTGTCCGGCGACGACTGGCGGGTTCGCGCGCTCGTCAATTTCGCCGGCGAGGAAGCCAAGCATATCCATCTGTTCAAGCGCTACCATAACGCGTTCGTCCGCGGCTTCCCGGTCGAATGCCAGGTGATCGGCCCGGCCGAGGCGATCAGGGAGGAAATCCTCCGCCACGACCCGCTGGCGGTAGGGCTGGTCATCCTGATGATCGAGTGGATGACCCAGCAGCATTACCTGGGCTCCATCCGCGACGACAACAATCTCGACCCGCTCTTCAAGGATCTGATGCTCCAGCATTGGAAGGAAGAGGCCCAGCACGCCAAGCTCGACACGTTGATCGTCGACGCGCTCGGCGAGGGCCGCAGCGAGGAGCAGATCGACAAGGCGATCGACGAATTCTTCGAAATCGGCGCTTTCCTCGACGACGGTCTCAAGGCCCAGGCCGGGTTCAACATCGATGCGCTCGAGAAGGCGATCGGCCGCAAGGTCGAGGACCGCGAGGCGCTGCTCGAGCATCAGCACCAGGCGGCACGCTGGACCTACATCGGTTCGGGCATGGTGCACGAGCGCTTCAAGGCAACGCTCGAGAGCCTGTCCCCACGCGCGGCTGCCCGCATCGCCGAAGCCGCACCCTTGTTCGCGTAACCGACCCCCAACCAACTGATACCCAAGGAGAAAATCGATGACCCGTATTGCACTTGCGGCGCTTGCCGCACTTGGTTGCACTGCCGTCCCGGCCGGTGCGACGGCTATCCAGATCCACGGCGACCGCGCGTTTGTCGCCTACCAAGATCTGAACCTGGCGTCGGACCAGGGCCGCGACACCCTCCTGCGCAGGATCAAGACAGCGGCCTACCGCGTCTGCAACCCGGAGGAGTTCAACAGCTACTCGCAGCCCGACCGTCAGTGCGTCCGCGTCGCTGTCGCTGGCGGCCTCGCGCAGATGGACGCGATCCTGCCCGTCTCGGCCAAGAGCTGAGCGAGCCTCCCCTTTCCGGGCGCGCCTGTCCGCCCCGCTCCCCCGCCTGGGCGCGCCCGGAATCCCTCGTTTTTCGGAGAATGAATCGATGCTCGACCTTGCCCCCGTTATTAATCCCAACAAGGCGCTGTGGGAGAAGGGCGATTTCACGAAAATCGCCGAGACCATGCGTAAGAGCGGCGAAGAGCTCGTCGCCACGCTCGACATCACGCCCGGCATGCAGGTCCTCGACCTCGGCTGCGGCGACGGGACGACCGCGCTTCCCGCAGCCCGCCGCGGGGCCGACGTGCTCGGCGTCGACATCGCTGCCAACCTCGTTGCCGCCGGGAATCTCCGGGCGCAGCGAGCCGGCCTCGCCAATCTGCAGTTCGTGGAGGGCGACGCGTCCGACCTCGACGGCATTCGCGACGGCCGTTTCGACCTCGTCGTCAGCATCTTCGGCGCGATGTTCGCCCCTCGACCCTACGACGTCGCGCGAGAAATGGTCCGCGTAACCAGGCGCGGCGGGCGCATCGTGATGGGCAATTGGGTCCCCGGCGATCCGACCTTGATCGCCGAAACGCTGCGCATCAGCTCGGCTTACGCCCCGCCTCCGCCGGCGGGCTTCGTCAGCCCGATGACCTGGGGCGATGAGGCAAGCGTCCGCGAGCGCTTCGTCGCTGCCGGCATCGCGCCGCAGGACATACGCTGCGAGCGCGCGACCTGGCTGTTCCGCCATCCCGGCACGCCGTTAAGCTTCCTGCAGCTGTTCCTCGATTATTACGGGCCTGCAATGAATGCCTTTGCAGCCGCCGCCGAGGTCGGACAGACCGACACGCTCTACCGCGAGCTCGCGGAGCTGTTCCGGTCGCAGAACCGCGGCGACGAGAGCACCGCGATTCCGGCGACCTTCCTCAAGGTCACGGTCGTCAAGGACTAGGCCGATGAAGCACGAGCAAATCGACCGGCGCGCCCGCGTCTGGACCGTTTCCATGGGCGCCGACGGCCGCCTCGAGGAGCAACTCGACGCCGAGCTGCTCGCAAGGCTCGCCGAGGCCTCCTCGCCCGAGGAAGTGACCGAGGCGCTCGCCGCCAAGATCGCCCGGACCCGCACCTGGTAATCGCATGAAAAAAGCCCCGGAGAGCCTGGCTCCCCGGGGCTTCATTGTCAGCGTCGCTTGAACCTCAGGCGTGCTCGGCCTGCGGCTCGGCCGTCGCCTCGATCTGGTCGTGCTTGGGAGCCGACCCGCCAATGTTGATCTTCTTGGGCTTCATCGCCTCGGGGATCTCGCGCACCAGCTCGATCGCGAGCAGGCCGTCCTTCATGTCCGCGCCCTTGACCTGGATATGGTCGGCAAGCGCGAAGCGGCGCTCGAACGAGCGGGTCGCGATCCCGCGGTAGATGTAATTATTGCCCTTGCCGTCCTCGGCCTCTTCCTTCTTGCGGCCGGAGACGACCAGCACGTTCTGCTGGGCGGTGATGTCGATCTCGTCGGGCTTGAAGCCGGCGACCGCCAGCTCGATCCGATAGTCGTTGTCGCCGAGCTTGATCAGGTCGAACGGCGGATAATTCTCCTGGCCCTGGCCGAGGGTCGAATTCTCCAGCATGTCGAACAGCCGGTCGAAGCCGACGGTGGAGCGCCGGAAGGGCGCAAAGTCGAAAGCACTACGCATAGTCTTGTCCTCCATTTGAGCGACTGGCGGAGCGATGCGCTGCGTGTGGAGCGGCCGCCCCGTCACCGGGCCTCTTGTGAGCGTCCGGCGGGTCAAGATTTGTGATCGGGCGGGGCAGTTTCAAGACCCCTTTTAGGGGGCAGGCGATCAGCCGCCGTGCGCCACAATCCACTGGCGTTGTGCTTCGAGCCAGTCGAGGCGCTGCTTGGCCCATTGGCTGGGGGTGAGCGACTCCTCCTTGACCAGCCAGCGATCGCGTTCCGCGCGGTAGGCGGTCGGCAGCAGGTCGTAGCGGTTCCCCCAGGCAATGAAGTCCTCGCGCATCAGGTTGCGGATGCGCCGCGTGTCGCCCGCGGTCAGCACGCGCCCATGATCCACCGCGTCGACCAGCTTCCTGGCATCCGCGATCCGGCGCATCAGGTCGACTCCATAGACACCCTTCGGAACGCCCGCCCTGGCCTCGTCCACGGGCAGGCCAAATCCCGTTCCCGGGATATCGCCCGAACCGCTTCCAGGATCGTTCGACGGACCGCCGCCGCGGCCGCTGGTGTTTCCAAGCGGTCCGCTCTGCACGCCGGTGTTCGCCTGCGACCAGGCTTGCGTCGTCCCGGCGAGCAACGCCAACGCACTTACTGCGAACGCAATACGCCTCACCGTGCCTCTCCCCTGATCTGGCTCGAATGCGAAGCGTTGCACATTTCACGGCTGTTCGAAACAGGCGGCTCCAGCCGAGACCTGTGGAAAAGCCTTGGCCGCGCGCTTGGCACTGCTCGAATCCGGGCCGTATAGCGTTCCTGTAATGTCCGACCTGTTTTCGACTTCCGCTTCTTCCTCGCCCGACAGCTACGACGCCTCCGCGATCGAGGTCCTCGAAGGCCTCGAGCCGGTCCGTCGCCGCCCCGGCATGTACATCGGCGGGACGGACGACCGCGCGCTCCACCATCTTGCCGCCGAAGTCATCGACAATAGTATGGACGAGGCGGTCGCCGGCTTCGCCACCCGGATCGAGGTCACGCTCGAGCCCGGCAACCGGCTGACCGTCAGCGACAACGGCCGCGGTATCCCGGTCGACCCGCACCCCAAATATCCCGGCAAGTCCGCGCTCGAGGTCATCATGACCACCCTCCACTCGGGCGGTAAGTTCGAGGGCAAGGCTTATTCGACCTCCGGCGGCCTTCACGGCGTGGGCGTCAGCGTCGTCAACGCGCTGTCGACCGAGACGATCGTCGAGGTCGCCCGCGACAAGACCCTCTACCGCCAGTCGTTCAGCCGCGGGGTCGCCACCTCCCCGCTCGAGACGGTCGGCCCGACCCCCAACCGCCGCGGCACCACCACAAGCTTCGTCCCCGACCCCGAGATCTTCGGCGCCGACGCCAAATTCTCGGCCGAACGGATCTACAAGCTCGCCCGCTCCAAGGCCTATCTGTTCGCCGGGGTCGAGATCCGCTGGCGCTGCGACCCGTCGCTCACCTCCGCCGACGTCCCCGAAAGCGCCGTCTTCCAGTTCCCCGGCGGCCTTGCCGACCATCTCGCCGAGCAGCTTGGCGACCGCCCCGCCGTCACCAACCAGCCCTTCACCGGCCGCCAGGACTTCCCCAATGACCAGGGCAGCGCCGAATGGGCGGTCGCCTGGCCGCTCTATTCCGACGGCAGCGAAAGCTATTACTGCAACACCATCCCGACCCCCGACGGCGGCACCCACGAGGCGGGCCTCCGCGCCGCGCTGACCAAGGGCATCCGCGGCTTCGGCGAGCTCATCGGCAACAAGCGCGCGAAGGACATCACCGCCGACGACGTGTTCAACGGCGTCGAGCTGATGCTCAGCGTGTTTATCCGCAATCCACACTTCCAGAGCCAGACCAAGGACCGCCTGACCAGCCTCGAGGCCGCGCGCTTCGTCGAGGCCGCCGTCCGCGACCACTTCGACCATTATCTCGCCGACAACATGGACCGCGGCCGGGCGCTCCTGGGCGCGATCGTCGAGCGGATGGAGGAGCGCCTCCGCCGCCGCGCCGAGCGCGAGGTGCAGCGCAAGACCGCCACCTCCGCGCGCAAGCTCCGCCTCCCCGGCAAGCTCACCGACTGCTCGTCCGACGACCCCGAGGGCACCGAGCTGTTCATCGTCGAGGGGGACAGCGCCGGCGGTTCGGCCAAGCAGGCGCGCGACCGCAAGACGCAGGCGATCCTCCCGATCCGCGGCAAGATCCTCAACGTCGCCAGCGCGTCCGCCGACAAGATCCGCGCCAACAGCGAGATCGCCGACCTTAACCTCGCGCTCGGCTGCGGTACCGGCGACAAGTTCAACGAGGATGCGCTCCGCTACGAGAAGATCGTCATCATGACCGATGCCGACGTCGACGGCGCCCACATCGCGACCCTGCTGATGACCTTCTTCTTCCAGGAAATGCCCGAGCTCGTGCGCCGCGGCCACCTGTTCCTCGCCCAACCGCCGCTCTACCGCCTGACCGCCGGCGCCAAGACCCTCTACGCCCGCGACGACGCCCACCGCGCCGAGCTCGAAGCGACCGAGTTCAAGGGGAAGAAGGTCGAGGTCTCGCGCTTCAAGGGCCTCGGCGAGATGAACCCGAACCAGCTCAAGGAAACGACCATGGACCCGGGCAGCCGCTCGCTGCTCAAGGTCACCCTCCCCGGCCCCTATGAGGACCGGCAGCCGATCAAGGACTTGGTTGAGCGGCTGATGGGCCGGGACCCCGCGCCGCGGTTCGAGTTCATCCAGAACAGCGCGGCCGCGGTCGATGAGGATGCCATCGACGCGTGAGGAACTAATGTCCGCAGCGCGCTGGAGAGCGGACGACCTGCGGCGCTACGCCGCCACCGGCAAGTGGGCGTCAAATGTAGAACGGGTTACCGCCACTTCTAGCCCTTCGGTCGATGATGTCTCCGTGATCTGGGCCTTCAGCTGCTTCGCCAGGGCGCCGACGAGGGCAGTGCCGAGACCCGTCACGACTTGACCGTCTTCCTGGCCGCTCCGCCCGACTCCGTTGTCGGCAACAGTCAGCTTCCAGTCCGACTCGGCCATCTCGAACGTCACGCGAATGCGGGCCGCGGAGCGTGCCTCCGGAAATGCATATTTGATCGCGTTGATGATCAGCTCGGTGACGATCAGGCCGATGCTGACCGCGTGGCTGGTCGGCAGCGCGCCTTCGCTGGCAGCCACCGCAATGTCGATATGCTGCTTGGGCCCGACCATGGATGAGGCGAGGCCGTCGCTGAGCTTTGCGAGATACGGCCCCATCTCGATCTGTTCGATGCCGTCGGAAGCGCTCAAATGACCTTGAACCACGGCCACCGACATCACCCGTTGATGGGCGGCGCGCAGTTCGTTCTTGGTTTCCTCGGATGAGACGGAGCCTGCCTTTAATAACAGGATGCTGGCGATGATCTGAAGGCTGTTGGCGATCCTGTGCCGCATCTCGCGCAGGAGTGTCCGCTGCTGTTCTAACAGCTCTTCGGTATGTTCCAGCAGCCGCTGCTTCTCCTGCTCGGCTACTCGGCGATCGGTGATGTCCTTGATGGCAAGGAGAACCATGCGGCTCTCGCCGCTCTCGTCGCGAATAGGTAAGGCGTTGAGCTGGATGGTTCGCTTGCCGAGACGCGCGAAGCTTTTTTCAAACTCGAAGTTTTCGACAGCCGTGTGTTGCGGGACCACGCTCTTCAGCAGCTGGCACAGGCCGGGGACGTTCCATTGGCCGTCCGAGAGTTCGAACAGGGATTTACCGTGAGCCTTCGCGGGGTCCTCGCCGAACACCTCGTAGAAGCATCGGCTGCCCGCGAGCAGGTGAAGCGTGTCGTCGAGGACGAGGAACGGTTCGGGAAGCGTATCGACGATCGCCAGCGCCAGGGCCTGAGCCTCTGCACGATCGTGAAGCTCCTTCATTGTGATTGTGCTCCGTTGGGCGGGAGCGTCGCACGTCTCTCAGCCACCGGCGCGCCTGGCTATGCCGGTGATGGGTCATGATACACCCCTTGAGGTTAGAACCCTAACTTAAATTAGGGTTATTCCCGATGTCAGCGATAGGTTGAATGCGGACATGAATTCTCGACGCCGGCCGCGAGAGTCCGGCGGCTAAGAAAGCCCTCCGCCGAAGCGGAGGACTTTCATTTCAGCGCTTATTGCGGCGGGTTCTCAGGGTTGGAGCCACCCCGACACGCCAGTCCAGGGGTTCCTGGATCGTGAGGAATTCCAGCGTCCTGATGCGGATTTTGCACGATACCGGGGCCGTAGGGAGTGTCATCCACGAAGATCGGGTGACCGAATTCGTCGAAGCCGATGAGGGTCGTTCCATCCTCCAATCCCGAATACGCACATATCGAGTTTGCGTGTGCCGGAGCCGCTGTTCGATTGTGCCCGCCAGTCACTTCGCCGGCGAATGCGGAACTACTCATTCCGGTGGTGACGATCGTAAAGGCAGCCAAAATGGCGAGATTACGCATGGTATTCTCCTGATGAGCGGACATTATACATTAGTACAATTCGATACCGCTTGCCCGCACACTACCATGACGCGCCACAAATATCTAATTTAATAATTTGGACAATATTATGTGTTTATTTTTCTACTTATGTAGTTTTTCGGAATGTTTACATCGAGTTGGCCGAGTTTATTTCTGCTCATCTGATATTTTCGTTCAGGATTCGAGATAGAACGTTAGCTGGGGTCGTCATCCGGCAGGTCAAAAAAAGGCGGCCCACGCGGGCCGCCCTTTTCTGCTTGGTGCCGTCAGGGGGATGACCGGCACTGCTGACCTAACCTTCTCGAGTGGATGAAGTTCCTATGGGCGTAGTCTCATCGGAAGATCCACCCGGCGACGGCCAGGAACATCGCCGCGCTGCTCAACCCGGCGGCCCAAAGAAGCAGCTCGGACGCGAACTCGCCTTGTACGGCATCCATTCCGGTGCGCCCGTCCATTCGTTGCAGCAAGGGACCGCGGATCAGCTTGATCCATGCCATGACGGCCATCAGCAGCAGGACGGCCGCAAGGACGCCCAACACGTTGCCAGCCTCAATCATTGTAAGCACACCGAAGTGTGCCTCTCTTGCGGTTCGCCATGATCGCTGGAGGCAGAATATCCGCCAGGCTCCTTCCCTGCGATCCGGCCGACATGGCCTTCAAACTGTAGCGGCCGGCGAGATCGTAGTGCACCAGGCGGGCCTCGGAGCTGGTCGCATCGCGAGCCATCTGCACTGAGGCCCGCTTGCGATCGATCCAATATGCTTGTTCCACGATGATCTCCTGTCCGAGCTTAGAGGGCCGGCCCTTGCAGAGACCGACCCGCGTATTGTTCCTTGCATCCGGTCGAGCGAAGGCTCGCTAATCAGCCGCGAGCGCTGTTTGTGCCGCGATCGAAGTTGAGGCTCGTGACCGCTCCGCGCGAGTCAATCTTGCAGGTGAAGCGGTAGTCCATTCCGGCGGGGCCATAACCGTTGTTGGCGTAGCCGTTGGCGGCCGCATTGCCGTAACGATTGTCATAGCCCGCGACATCGCCGCGTGGGTCATTCCGCCCGTTGCCGCGATAACTCAGGTCTGAAGAGGCGATACCACGGACCCGAAGGGCGCCGTTCATGCGGCGATCGACACTCGTAATGCCGACGACGCGGAAAGCCCCGCCATTGCGATAATGGTTCTGACCGTAACCGTTGTTGTACTCGCTCTGGGCATAGCGGTTATTGTAGCCGGCATAGCGGCGGTCACTATTGAGACGCTGCTCGGCAGTTCGGGCGCACATCTCGACGGAATTGCGCTGGCCCGCCTGCTCGTAGCCGTAATTGCCCTGCGGGTACTGGCCATAGCCGGTGACGGCAGTGACGATGGCGCTGACCACGTCGCCGTTGTTTCCGTGGCTGTAGGGAACTGGCTGACCGTATGGACTGCCATAGGGGCTGACCTGGCCATAGGGATTGGTCTGGGCGATCGCAGGAGACGAGACCGCGGCGATGGCCGCCAATCCAGTCAAACCGGCGGCGAGCTTCGTAAAGTTGGTCATCGAATTCTCCAAATTCTTGGGCGAGTGATAATATATTTCCGCCAAGTCCGTAGTCGACTATGTAATATGGACCCAGACTGAACGGATACACTTAATGGATTTTACCTGAAATAGCTATGATGATTTCTGAAAAATACTGAAATAGCTGCTCTTTAGGAAAGCTTGTTTAGTACTAATGCATTACTTCTTATGGTGATTTGCTCGCGCCGAACGCGACGATGACGAGCGGCCGCGCCTCCCGCTCACCCCATGAGGGCACAACTTTGGCAGCACCGACCCGAACATTAACTTCCGCCGCACTCATCGGTGAAGTACCGTGATTAACGCCGAGTCGCTTGAACGGGGTCGTGCGTGATGAAGACCGTGTCCCGATACAAAGCCCTGCTGGTTCTCGCGGCCGCGGCCTTGTCGTGGTTGCCGGGCGCTGCGACCGCTTCGACCTACCTCTTTACCCTGACCGGCCCCAACACGGCGTCGTTCACGCTCAACAGCTCGCCGGTTCCTGACGCGACGGTAGGTCAGTTGAACTTCACGCTGCTCGACGTCGCGGCGACGTACAATGGCGCGCCGACGCTCTTCGATCTCACCTTCTACAGTACCGCGGAGTCCGGCGGCTTCTACGCCCAGGGGACGCCGCTAAGCCTGGCCGGAGCCCAGTTGTTCACGGGCTTTCAGATTTTGGGGCCCGGTCAACCGCCGACGTCTCCGACCTTCAAGCTCGGCACCTTCGCGCTGTGCGATTGCTCGTTCGGCACTCCCAATTATTCCTTGACCATCTCGGACACCTCGCCCGTGCCCGAGCCGGCAAGCTGGAGTATGATGCTGCTCGGCTTTGGCGCGATCGGATTTGCGATCCGGCGACGCCGCGCCCGCGCACTCGCCTGAGGCAAGACACCGGCGCCTAGTGCTGGCGCGGCCTGGAGGCGGTGACGATAAGCATGTTCACCTGCTGGCGCAGCTCGCGGACAACGGCCTCGAGCTCGGCGATCGTCGATCGGGCCCCGGGACTGCGGGCGCGGCGGAGCTTCGCGCAGTGGTTTTCGATCGACCGCACGAGGTCGAGCACTTCGCCAAGCTTCAGCTCTCGTCTCTCAACGCTCACCCGCGCGAAGGTGACGACCCGGGCGCGGGTCCATCAATGGTGCAAACGGACTAACCTTTGCCAAGTTGAAATCGCACCCGCGCTGGTGTTTGTCTCTTCCCGTACGCGTAGCAGGGCCTGTCTCCATGTCGCTCGATGACGGACTGTCGAAGTTCCTCGGCAGCCTTTACGACGCAGTTCACGACCCCGACGCGTGGCGCCGCGCAATGGCCGAGGTCATCCGGCGAAGCGACAGCCGGATGCTGGTCGCCACGACTGCCGATCTTGGACGCAAGGATGTCGTGGACATTTGCTTCCACGGGCCGGACGACAGTGCGGCCGAGACGGGAATGCGCGAATATGTGACCGAAATGTCCGGTCTGGACCCGGTGTTCGACTGGCTTCAGGCGCACCCGCGCGCTGCCTTTTGCGAAAGCACCGCGACGGTTCCTGCGCCAGACTATCAAACTCATGAATTCGTCAAATGGACGCGGAGCCGGTTCGGAGCCAGTCTTTGGGACGTCTTCTACAGCGAGCCGGTCGACGGCCTTTCCTTCGTCGTTTCCTACTTCGCGCAGCCCGGCGCGTGGCGTCCGACCACGCGGCAGCTGGCGCTTCACTCCCTGTTCTTCGAGAATATGGAACGCGCGGTGCGCCTTGCGGTGCGCCCTCCCAATTTCGCCGCCGACGATTCAGCGCTCATCGCGATCGATGCTTCCGGACGGGCCCTGTCGCTCAGCCCACGCGCCGAGCAATTGCTTGCCGAAGGCGACGACCTGGTCATCCGTGACCGCCTCCTCACGGCGCAGTCGGGCGAGACGGCTGCCCGGCTCCGCCGAGCGATCCATGCGGCGCTCGACCCAGGCTCCGGTGCGCCCATCGGCCGGAGCATCCGGATCGTCCGCAACGGCGGAAGGTCCGACCTGTTCGTCGTCGTCAGTCCCTTCCCCTCCTCGCTCGGCCATGTGCCCAGGCCGGCTCCCCAAGCGCTGGTGCGGATCGTCGAGATCGACAAGGGGCCCGAACGGTTGGGCGCCCATTCGCACCTCTTCGGCCTCAGCCGGCGTGAGATCGAGATCGCCTCCGCGCTGCTCGAGGGTCATTCGATCGAAAGCTTGGCTGCGAGCCTCGGGCTCAGCCGTAACACCGTCCGCAACCACCTCCAGTCGCTGTTCCGCAAGACCGGCACCAGCCGACAGGCCGACCTCGTCCGGATTCTCGACCGCGTCGCCCGCCAATGATTGTCAATCGCTTGACTTGGATCAATAACCCGCCGAGCATCGCGTTGGCGGCCTAGTCGCCGAGTGGAGGGGCATCGCATGAAGTCTGCTTTCCTGGCCGCGGCCGGCCTTAGCCTGGTGCTGACGGCCTGCTCGTCGCGACCGCGCGAATTCACGCCGACGCTCGGCATGGCGCCGGCCGACCAGGCGAAGTTCGATGCCGCCTACGCCGACTGCAAGCAGCTCTACGTGACCGGCAAGCTCGACCGTAACGGACGGCTGGCGTCGGGTGGCGCGGGGGTCGCGGCCGGTGGCGCAATCGGGGCGGCAGGCACGGCCGCGGCCACCAGCGCGGGGCTGTACGGCGGGATGGCGGTGGCGACCGCAACCATCGTGCTCTTGCCGGTCGCGATCGTCGGCGGCGCGCTCGGCATGGCCAAGATCAAGCGCCACAAGAAGGAAAAGGCGATCCAACAGGTGATGGGCGGCTGCCTCCTCGATCGCGGCTACGAGGTCGCAAGCTGGGAGAGGGCGCCACGTCTCCCTAGGCAGAGCCAGCCCTGACCTTCCTTGCCGGCCCTTCTTCGCCCTGGGTGTTGCGTCGCGCTTATGGGCTACTGCGCGGCAGGCCGGCGCGGACGTAGGCGACGAGCGCCCAGATGTCCTTCTTCGCCAGATGCTCCTTGAGGGCGGGCATTTCGGATTCGAACTGCCGCCCGCCCTCGGCGATGCTCCAGTACATATAGGGCTCGGCCTTGTCCTTGGGCGTGTTCCGCAGCCATTCGAGGTCGGCCGGTGCCGGCACCTGGGCGAACGCTTCGGGTCCCGTCCCCTTCCCGGTCCAGCCATGGCAGGCGGTGCAATGGGAGTCGAACAGGAAGCGCCCGCGGCGTAGCTTCGCCTCGGTCGCAGGCGTCGGATCACGAAGGCCGGCATAAGGGGCCGGCACGCCGCGCATGACGACCTGCTGCTTGCGGACCAGGTTCGCGGCCCAGCGCGGCGGCCCCTCGTCGCTCTGCGCGACCGCAACTCCGAGCGGCAGGATGAGGGCGGCGGCGGCCAGTGCGATGCGGATCATTTCATTTCCTTCCCTGACGCCACGAGCAGCAGGGCTAGGATGTCACCAACGGGGGAAATTGGATTACGTAATGTTGCGGAACTGGCGGTCCCTGTCGCGCGCCGGCGATCTACACCTCGAATGAAGTGAGGATCGGGCAAGGGCCCGCGCCACCCGAGCCGCATTCGCGCGCGAGCCGTTTCAGCGCATCGCGGGCCCGCTGCAGCTCGATGATCTTGAGGTCGAGCGCCTTGACCCTCGCTCCTGCAAGCTCGCGCGCCCGGGCCCGGTCCTCGCTCGCGTCGAGGTCGAGCAGCTCCTTGATCTCCTCGAGCGTGAAGCCCGCCGCCTGCGCCTGCCGGATGAACCGCAGCCGGCTCAGGTCATCTTCGTCGTAGCGGCGGATCTCGCGGTCGCGCGAGGGCGTCTCGATCAGCCCGCGGCGCTGGTAATAGCGGATCGTCTCGACCCCGACTCCGCCCGCCGCGGCAAGCTTTCCGATGGTGAGCGATGTCATCGCTTGACTCCGTACCATGGTACGGCGGCTATATGGTGATTCGCTCGCTTGTGAGCAAATGAAAAAGGAGAATGAAATGACCGATCGCAAGACCGATGCCGCCTGCAAGTGCGGCTGCGCCACCGAAGCCGGTTGCCGCTGCAATCCCTGCACCTGCAAGAACTGCAGCTGCTGATAGCGCCTTTGCTCTACGCACCCCCGGCTGGCCAGCGGGGGTGTCCACTTCGCAATCCCGGAGCAAGCGTGAGATCCATCCCTTTCCTGTTGTCTACGTTGGTGCTGCCAGTCTCTGCGGCCTCGGCGCAGGACATGAACATGCCCGGCATGACCATGCATGCCCCTGCCAAGCCGAGCCCCGCGAAGCGCCCCCGGAAACCGGCGCCGGCGACCAAGCCGGCCCCCGCACATGCCGTCCCCGCGCTACCGACGGATAAGGCGGAACCTGTCCGGCCTGAGATGCCGGGCATGACCATGCCGACGGTTCAACCGCCGCCCGCTGCGAACCCCGTCCACGACATGCCGACGGCTGCACCACAGCCTTCGCACGACATGCCCGCCGGCGAGCACGGCGACCATGCCATGGCGATGACCGGTGCGCACGGCCCTTATCCCATGCAGCGCGAAAGCTCGGGCACCGCCTGGCAACCGGACTCCTCGACCCACACCGGCCTGATGTCGACCAGCGGCGACTGGACGCTGATGGCGCATGGCGTCGTCAATTTCGTCTACGACCACCAGTCCGGCCCACGCGGCGACGACAAGGCGTTCGCCAGCGGAATGCTGATGGGCTCGGCCCGCCGTTCGCTCGGCAATGGCACGCTCCAGCTCAGGGCGGCGCTCAGTCCCGACCCGCTGATGGGACCGCGCGGCTATCCGCTGCTGCTCGCCAGCGGTGAGACCGCCAACGGCCGCGACCGGCTGATCGACCGCCAGCATCCGCACGATTTCTTCATGGAGCTGTCCGCCTCCGTCTCGCAAAACGTTGGCGCGAGGAGCAGCGTCTTTCTCTACGCCGGCCTGCCCGGTGAGCCCGCCTTCGGCCCGCCCGCCTTTATGCACCGCGAGGCGATCCTGGACTCGCCCGAAGCGCCGATCAGCCACCACTGGCTCGATTCCACCCACATCAGCTTCGGCGTCGCCACCGCCGGCATCGTCCTCGGCCCAGCCAAGCTCGAGGTCAGCCGCTTCAACGGCCGCGAGCCAGACCAGCACCGGTGGGATATCGAAACGGGACCGCTCGATTCCACCGCGGTCAGGCTGTCTCTCAACCCGTCGCGCGACCTCTCACTGCAGGCGAGCTGGGGCCGCTTCGTCGATCCTGAGCAGCTCGAGCCCGGAGTCGACCAGACGCGCTGGTCGGCAAGCGCCCTCTTTGCGCGCGAGGTCGCGCCCGGTTGGAAGCTTGCCGGCACGCTCGCCTGGGGCCGCAAGACGATCGAGCATCACCGTGACGACGCCTGGGTCGCCGAAGCGTCGCTGAAGCATCGTGCCTGGACGGCTTTCGCCCGCGGCGAGATCACCGAGAACCGCGAGCTCACTGATGTCGACCACGGTCCAGCCTACCGCGTCGGGAAGGTCTCGCTCGGCGCCGTTCGCGATTTTCGACTAACCGACCATCTGGCGCTCGGCGCCGGTGGGCTCGTCGCGCTGAACTTCGTTCCGGACACGCTGGCCCCGCTCTACGGAGGCCACAATCCCGTCGGCGCGATGGGATTTGTCCGCCTCCGGCTCAACTGAAGCGCGACACGGACTCGCGCCGGCCGGCGAATTATCCTATAAGTTAACCATCGGGGGCTGCGCCGATGGCTGCAAAAACCGCTCACAACCGCAAGTATCTGATCGCCTCTGCGGGCGTTCTCGGGCTGGGCGCGACCGCGTTCGGCCTCGCCGCTTATTATCCGGCGCTCGGCCCCATCGCCGGAAGCATCGCGCCGCAATTCTACGTCGACAGCGTGTCGGGGGCGCAGATCCCGGCGCGCGGTCATTTCCTGCTGGTCGATGCCGCTTCCGCGCGGCTCTACATGATCGCCGACGGCCGGGTTGAGGACACGATGCGGGTGATCGTCGGCAAGCCCGGGACGCCGACGCCCGAGCTCAAGAGCGTCATCAACTATGAGACGCTGAACCCCTATTGGCACGTCACGCCCGATCTCGCGAAGACGATCATTGCGCCCCGAGTGCTCAAGGATGGTGCGGCATACCTTAGCCAGCAGGGCTACGAGGTCGTCTCGAGCTTTGCCAATGACGCTGAGGTGATCCCGGCGGACAGCGTCGACTGGAAGGCGGTCGCTGCGGGTGACGTGCGCATCCTTGTTCGGCAGCGGCCAGGCCCCGCCAATTCGCTCGGCAACTTCAAGTTCGATCTTCCGGACGGCGACGGCATCTATCTCCACGACACGCCGAAGAAGGAGCTGTTCGCCCAGGACCAGCGCAACCTCAGCCATGGCTGCGTCCGGCTCGAGGATGCGCCGCGGCTGGCGCGCTGGCTGCTCGGCCGGGATCCGCCCGTGGCGTCAGGACCCGAGGAGAACGTGCTCCTCCCCCGCCCGGTGCCGATCACGATCAGCTATCTGGACCTCAATACTCAGAATCAGCTCCTGGCCCTGCGATAACCTCTAGCAGGGGCTGCTCAGCCGCGTTTACTTTCGCTATACTGGCCTCTGGGCCAAGGAGGGACGTATGACTGGCATTCTCGGCAAGTTTCACGTCGAGCACGGCGTTCATGGAGCCAGGGTGCTCGCGCGTTCGCTCGACCTGACCGGTTTTCATGGCGACGATCAGGCGATCGATGGCGCGATCGCGCTCCTCAAGGACGATCTCGATGCCTGCGGGCGGGAGATGAAGCGGCTGATCGCGCTCAACCATCGCGGCGCGTTGTTCGAGGGCTGGCCCAGGGAGGCCTGAGGCCGGGTCTACGGGCCCGGGTAGCTAACCGGGTTCTGGTTGATCGCGTGGACCAGGCTGATCGGGCCTTTGGCGATGGTCTTGAAGTGCATGTTGCCGAGGCCCTCGTCCCACGCGGCTCCGATCACGCCGCAGATGAGCCAGATCATCATTCCGAACACGACGAAGAATTTCATGACCCGCCTCCCCTCCATACAACCAGGGTCTTAGCTTCATTCTACTCCGGATCGACCGCTTGGCGAAGCGGAAGGATCGGCCGGCTTCCGTCCTTCCTGGAAGGCAAAGCCCGGCTGAGCCGCGCGGGCCGGCGGCAGCTTGACCCTTACCACGCTCGGCCCGCTTCGTTGCGGCACCCAGTCGCAGCCGCCGGCGAAGAGAGCCAAGGCCGCGGCGAAGTGGGCGCTCAGCCGCCGATCGGCCATTCGACGCGGGTCGGTTCGATGACGTCCGGGCCGAAACCGTCGCGCGGCACGGGCACCAGCACGGGCTGCCGAATGGCCCTCGTGCGGGCGAGGTCGGTCAGGCGGTTGAGCGCGGGACGGCTGCCGGCCGGCCTCACTGATTCGCTTCCGGCTGCGGCTGCGGAGCGGTCTCCGACCGCACGCGATAGCGGCTGGCGATCGACGTCAGCCTGAGGTCGCGCGCCCGATCCTCCTCGGACTGGGCGGATGGATTGACCTTGAACAGTCTCATGAGCGGTGTCCCCCCTTCGTGGGACCACTCGCCACGCCGCCGGGGAATCTAGCTGTCCATTGGTTGACGAAATGGAAACGCCGGCCATGCTCGCGCCTTGACGATGAGCGCGCCCAGCCACCACGAGACCCCGGTTCTTCCGCCGCGTAGCCTCGCCGTCGCGGCCTTCTCGACCATCGTCGAATGGTACGATTTCACGCTCTACCTCTATTTCGCGACGGTCCTCTCCCGCGTCTTCTACGGCGGGGGCAGCGGCTCGCTGCTGCTGACTCTGGGCGGGTTCGCGATCGCTTACCTGATGCGGCCGCTAGGCGCGCTCGCCTTCAGCCACATCGGCGACAAATATGGCCGGCGGCACATGCTCCTGCTGTCGGTCGCGCTGATGACCGCCGCGATGCTGGCGACCGCGCTGTTGCCCACGCGAGCCGTCGCTGGCCCGGCGGCGGGCTGGCTGCTGCTGCTGCTCCGCTGCGTGATGGGCTTCTCGGTCGGCGGCGAATATGCCGGCGTCGTCGCCTACCTTCTCGAGGGCGCGCCCGTGCGGCGCCGTGGCCTAATCACCTCATCGGCCTCGGCGGCGAGCGAGGTCGGTGCGCTGCTCGCGGTCGGAATATCGGCCTTGACCGTCAGCCTGCTCAGCGGGTCCGAGCTCGACGCCTGGGGCTGGCGGATCCCCTTCTTCGTCGGAGCAGCCCTTGCCGGCTCGGTGTGGATAGCCCGCATGGGCCTTCACGAGAGCCCGGAATTCCGCCGCCAGCAGCGCGAGGAAACGGTGCCTGACCTGCCGCTCCGCCACGCGCTTACTCACCATCGCGCGGGGATCGTCCGCGGCTTCTCGATCTCGGCACTGGGATCGATCACTTATTATGTCGGCATTACTTATGTTCCCGCCTTCCTGACTTCGGCCGGATCCTTGTCGGAGGGCAAGGCTTTGTGGCTATCAACCATTGCCGCCGTCGCAGTGATCCTCATTACGCCGCTGACGGGAGCGCTCAGCGACCGGATCGGGCGCAAGCCCGTGCTGGTCGCCCTGTGCCTGGGCAGCGCGGCCCTGCCGATCACCATGTTCTCGCTGATGGCGGGCTCAGCGCCACTCGCCGGCGCCGTCATTCTGGCGCTCCTCGCCGGCGCGGTGAGCGCGGTGGGAGCGGTCGCCACCGCCGAGCAATTCCCCGGCGAAGGTCGCATCACCGGCCTGGCGCTCGGAGCGACCATGGCGACTGCGATCTTCGGCGGGCTCACCCCGCTCGCCGCCCAATGGCTGGTCGAGCGGACCGGCTGGGCGACCGCTCCAGGCATCATGATCGCGCTCGTCGGGCTTGCCGTGCTGCCGGTGATGCTGATGCTTCGCGAGACCGCGGCGTCCGAGTCAGGAACTGCTAATGGACCTGTTTAGCTTCTTCTTCGCCTTCTACGGCCTGATTCTCGGCTCGCGGTT
>Ga0070666_10000422_pt1 | contig 26218 bp, 25 predicted proteins | sample KBSS23metaG_FD_64677 | JGI IMG/M metagenome (GOLD analysis project Ga0070666, IMG submission 64677) | Switchgrass rhizosphere microbial communities from Kellogg Biological Station, Michigan, USA - KBS S2-3 metaG | ecosystem: Host-associated > Plants > Roots > Rhizosphere > Soil ... | reverse complement strand
ATCCAGGTCGCGCGCGAAGCGGGGATCGCGCTCGTGGACCTCTCGGCGGCGAAGACGGCGTAGCTGCCTTCGCGAGGCGCGAGGCGCGAGGCGCGAGGGTTCGTCCGGGCGCCTCCGGGAACCCGCCGCGAGAAGCGGTGTCCCTTCCCGGCATGCGATACCTTAGAGCGCTCGGCGGCCTCCTCGCGATCGTCCTCCTCGGAATCTTCGTCGCGCGCCAGGTCAATCTCCGGCGCGGCCTGGCGATGACGGCCCCGCCGAAGCTCGCCGCGAAGGACTTGCAGGCCGCCGGCCTGGCCCAGGCGGGTCTCCGAGACGGCGCGGCGCCCGCGGCCGAACGCGTCGTGGTCGCCAAGAGCCCGGCGTGGAATGCGCCGCGGGCGAACTCCCTGTCCACGCTCAGGCTGATCCGCACCGCGGAGATCTCGATCGAGCTGAAGAGCTACGCCGACGGCGCCCGGGCCGCCGAGGCGATCGCGCGCGCGTGCGAGGGCTACGTCGCGGAGGCGAGGTCCTCGGGCGCCTCCGGCGGGCCCGCCGCGGGAACGCTCACGCTCCGCATTCCGGCGGAGCGGTTCGACGACGCGTTCCGCGAGCTCGCGTCGCTCGGGAGGGTGCAGACGCAGCAGGTCCGCACGCAGGACGTGACCAAGGAGTACTTCGACCTCGAGACGCGCCTGCGCGTCGAGCGCGACGCCGAGGCCCGTCTGCGGGAGGTGCTGCGCAACCGCACCGCGAGGCTCTCCGACATCGTCGAGGCCGAGCAGGAGCTGACGCGCGTCGTGGGGGAGATCGAGCAGACGGAGGGGGAGCGCGTGTACTACGACCGGCAGGTCGCGTTCTCCACGATCGCGCTCGAGCTGCACGAGCCGGGCGTCGCGCCGGCCCCGGTCGCCGAGCCGTCGGCGTGGCAGCCGATCCGGACCGCGCTGCACGACTCGCTGTACTTGCTGTCGACGTCGGCGGCCGGGCTGATCTACGCGCTGGCCGCGGGACTGCCGTGGGCGGGCGTGGCGGTGCTGCTCTGGCTCTTCGTTCGCCGGGTGCGCTCGCGACGGGCTCTTCGTCTGGCGGTCTGAGCCCGCGGCGCGTCGCGGTCCGACGGTCTACGGCGCCCCGGCCGGCTCGCCCAGCGCGAGGATCCGCAGGCAATCCTCGAGGTAGCCGCGCGAGCTGGCCGAGAGCTGGAAGAAGCGGCAGCCGAGGCCGGGGTCGGGATTCCGGGCGACGCGGACGACGAGCGCCTCCGCGACGACATTACGCACGCCGTGCTCGACGGGAACGTCGAAGGAGACCTCGAGGCGCGCGCCGATCGGCTGGAGCACCGGCGTCCGGACGAAGAACCCGCCGCGCGAGAGGTCCCGGATCGTCCCCGCGTGCTGGACACCTTCGCGCCAGAACGTGATCGACCACTCGACCGCCGAGCGGGCCTCCTCGCGCGGCATGACCTGGAGGAAGCGGCGGATCGCGCCGAACAGCGCCTCCGGCTCGAGGGGCTCGGGCAGCACGGCGTCCGCGCCGGCGTGCCCCGCCGCGTCGCGCTGCGCGGGCGGCGCGACGAGCACGATCGGCATGCGCGAGAACGCGGGGTCGGCCTTCAGCACGCGGCAGAGGTCCATCCCCGTCATGCCCTTCATCCCGGCGCGGACGACGAGCATCGACGGCTTCTCCCGCCGCACGACGTCGAGCGCCTCCGTGCCGCCATCCGCGGAGAGCGCCTCGCAGCCGGTGCGCTTCAGCACTTCGGCGGCGACGTTTCGGAAGAGGCCGCTGTCGTCGACGAGGAGGATGGAGGGCACGGCGGCGCGCTCAGACGACCCGCGGCCGGATCACGACCTCGCCATGAAGGACGTTGGGCGGCGAGGTCAGCACGAAGAAGAGCGCGCGGACGCAGTCGTCGATCGAGAGCATGCGCGGCCGGTCGAGCGTCGGCTGGTAGCGCTCGAAGAACTCGGTGTCGACGGAGCCGGGACACAGCGCCGTGACGCGGATGTTGGCGGGCTTCAGCTCCGCGGCGAGCGCCCGCGAGAAGCCGACGAGGCCGGACTTCGCCGCGCAGTAGACCGTGCCCTCCGCGAACCCCTCGAGCCCGGCGATCGACGCCACGTTGACGATGTCGGCCGGGGCGCTCTTGAGCAGCGCGTTGAGCGACGCCTGCGTCAGGTAGATCGCCGCGTTCAGGTCGGTCTCCAGCATCTCGCTGATCTCGGACCGTTTGGTCTCGAGCAGCGGCGAGCGGTAGCCGAGGCCGGCGTTGTTGATCAGCACGTCGAGGCGCTTGAAGCGGGCGAGCAGCACGTCCACCAGGTCGTAAAGCGACGGCACGACCCGGACGTCGACGACGTGGTAGGCGGCCTCGCCGCCCGCGTCGGTGATCTCTCGGACGACCTCGCGCAGCTTCTCCTCGCGCCGGGCCGCGAGGAAGACCCTGGCACCGGCCCGGCCCAGCGCCACCGCGAACGCGCGCCCGAGTCCGGACGAGGCGCCCGTCAAGAGCGCGACCTTGCCCTGCAGAGATTGCTCCACCACGGGGAAGAAGGTATCAGACGAATCCCGCGCCGGCTTCCGACTTCCAACTTCCGACTTATCATCCCCCCGCGGATGGACACGCTCTCCCACGGTCTGGCCGGCTCGGTCCTCTCCCGCGCCTTCACCGACCGGCCCGAGGCGCGCGCGGCGTTCTGGGTGGGCGCGATCGCCGCGATGGTGCCGGACCTCGACGTGATCTTCCTGTCCTCGCGGATCGAATACCTGCGTGACCACCGGAGCTGGACGCACTCGTTCATCGTCCTGCCGCTGCTCGCGCTCCTCATCGCGCTCGCCGCCAAGGCCATGCTCCGCCGCGCTCCGCTCTCGACGCTCTGGCTCGTGTCGGCGCTGGGCCTCGCGTCGCACATCGTCTTCGACTGGGTCACCTCGTTCGGCGAGATGTTCTGGACGCCGATCTCGCGACACCGCTATCAGCTCGACTGGGTGTTCATCCTGGATCCGGTCTTCTCGGCGATCGTGGTCGCGTCGCTCGTCCTCGCGCTGATCTTCCGGGCCCGCGCGCGGCGGATCACCGCGGTGGGCTCGCTGCTGCTGCTCCTCTACATCGGCTTCTGCGGGCTCGTGCACGCGCGGGCGGTGGCCGCGTGGAGGGTCGTCGACCCGGCCCCGGCGGGCTCGAAGGTGGCGGCCATGCCGCAGTTCCTCTCGCCCTTCCGCTGGCTCGGGCTGACGGACCGCGGCGACGCGATCGACGTCGCGTTCTTCGACGTGGGACCGTTCGCGAAGGGCGTGACCGATCCGCAGCCGCCCCGGCGCTGGTCCGAGGTTCTGCGGAGCCTCTCCGACTTCTACCCGCCGCCGGCGCGCGCGAAGATCCGCCGCTACGAGAAGCCGCCGCCGTCGCCGGCGCTCGCCGCCGCGCGCGGGCTCCCGGACTGGAAGATCTACCTCGCATTCGCGCGCTTTCCCCTGGAGACGGTGGACGCCGAGCCCAACGGCGACACGTCCGTGTACGTCCAGGACCTTCGGTTCCTGCCGTGGTTCGCGGGGCCGTGGGAGCGCGACACCGACGAGGGCGGCTTCCGCCGGCAGCCGTTCGTCTATCGGGTGCGCTTCGACCCGAGCCTACGCGTTCTCGAGCGGGGGTTCGTCCGGACGGGGCGGCGGGGCTGACGCCGCGGCATACGAATATTCCGGCGGCGGCGTCCGCGTCAGCGCCTCCGAGACGCCGGCGTAGTAGCCGATCTTGATCAACAGCCGGATGAATACGAACACCTGCTGCGAGAGGATCAGCGGGACCAGCGCGAAGCGCGCCTCGCCGCCGGCCGACGGATCGAGGATCAGCCAGACCACGTAGAGGCCGGCCGTCACGAGCGCATAGACGCCCAGGATCCCGAAGAGACGCAGCGGCCGGCCGAGCGCGCCGCCGATCCCGAAGAGGAAGCGGGAGACCGGCGGCAGGTCGGGCCGGGCCACCCAGACGACGCGCACGGAGTCGGCCAGCAGCTTGATGACGGCCAGGGCGAGCACGAGCGCGAGGAGGCGGATCCCGGTGACGGCGAGCGCCATCGGCTCGGTCGGCAGCGCGTGGGCGCGCGCGCTCATCTCCTCGCCGGACCGCTGGTAGATCCATTCGTAGGCCGCGAACGCGCTGCCGAAGGCCGCGAAGGTGAAGACGAGGAACGCGGGCATGCGCCGCATGCCCTCGCGGCCGAACGTGACGAGCGAGCTCGACTCCTCGCGCAGCGTGCCGAGCATGCCGCCGAGCGCGAACGCGTGGAGCACCGTCGCGAGGAGCGCCAGGGAGAAGGCCACGGCGCCGATGCCGCGCAGATTCGGCAGCTCCGACCACTTGATGCCCTCGGGGCTCAGCAGGCCGGTGGCGAGCTCGGGGAAGTTGCCGAGGAGGTCGGGGTGCGTGCGTCGCACCGTCTCCCACCAGCCGTAGTCGGGGTTCGCGACCATCTTGTCGGCCGCGGGCGAGCGGTCGAGCATCGCGTGCAGCGAGTTGCTGATGGGGAGGATCAGGACGGCCGCCATCATCAGCTGCATGAGCCACAGCGCCAGGGCCAGGTAGGGCTTCGAGAGCGAGAGCTTCATCCCGCGCACGAAGCAGGCCAGCGCCTTCGGGCCGCCGTCTCTCTTCACTTCCTCACCAGGACACCGTCAGGAAGTCGATCATGTTCTGGACCCAGAAGACCGCGCGCGCGGACCACCGCGTCGCGGCGCGCGGATCGGCCTCGGGCCGCCGCCCGTTGTTGGTCCGGTCCGTGTCGAGCAGGATCTTCTCGTCGGGGTCGACGAGCGCCTCGATGAGGCGCGGCCCGCCCGACACGCGGAAGCGCGTCCAGCGCGCCTCGCCGTCCCAGCTCACGCGGTGAACGTGCCCGCCGTCGAAGCGCAGCAGCACGTCGACCGGCAGCGCGACGTCGCCGCGGCGAACGACGGTTACGACGCTATCCCAGCCCTTCGGATGCGCCTTGTCGGCCGGAGGGCCCGCGACGAGTTGGCCGTCCTTCTCGAACAGGCCGCGAGGCGGCCGGGCGGGCACGCACGTGGCCTCGTCGACGGCGTAGTCGACGACGCCGGAGGAGAAGATCGTCCGGTCGAAGAACCAGCCCCAGTCCTTCCCGGTCGCGTCGCGGACGGCGTCGATGAAGTCCTTCGTGGTCGGATGCCGGTAGCGCCAGCGGTCGGCGTAGAGCCGCAGCGCGTGGTCCATCGTCGGGGTGCCGATCATCCGCTCGAGGGTGGCGAGAGTGAGCGCGGTCTTCGAGTAGACCAGGGCGCCGTAGGACTTCCGGTTGCGGAACTTCCAGGCGTACGACGCGAGCGGGTCCCAGTCCGCCGTCTCGAAGTAGCGGCGGTTGGAGTCGAGAGGGTAGTGGATGTCGATCCCGAGCGGGAAGTGCAGGCCGAAGACGTCGAGCTCGACGTGGTTGGGGCCGTACGCCGCCTGGAGGACCCGGTCGGTCATGTAGGTGTTGAAGCCCTCGTCCAGCCACGCCTCCTCGAACTCGTTCGAGGCGAGCAGTCCGTAGAAGAACTGGTGTCCGGCCTCGTGGATCGTGACGGACTCGGGCCGGTGGACCGCGCGAGGCGCGCTCCACGACGTCCCCCCGGTGATCAGCGTGGGGTACTCCATGCCTCCCGCGGCGCGCCCACCCCACGGCGGGTCGACGATCGTCAGCGTGGGATACGGGTACGGGCCGAGGACCTTGCCGTAGCCCGACAGGGACGCCTTCGCCGCCTTGATGTAGCGCTCGGCCTGCGACCGGTGCTCCGGCTGGAGCAGGAGGATCAGCTGGACGTCGCCGATCCCCGCCTCGCGGAACGTGTCCTCGACGACCATGTAGTTCGGGTCCGCCGTCCACGCGAAGTCGTGCACGCCGTCCTGCTGGAAACGGTAGAGCACGCGGTCGCCGGAGGTCTCACGCTCGTCGGTGCGGCGCCCGGTCGCGCCGACCTTGCCCTTGAAACGGCGAGGGACGTCGATCGAGACGTCGTAGCGGCCGAAGTCCGAGAAGAATTCGCTCGTCGCGTGGAACTGGTGGCAGTTCCAGCCCGACTCCTGCAGCACGCCGATCTTCGGGAACCACTGGACGACCATGAAGAAGTCGTCCTTGTATCCGGTGCGGACCGCGACACGGGGCAGCCGCGAGAGGAAGTCGATGGCGATCGAGATCGTCTCGCCGGGGGCGACCGGTTTCCCGAGGATGACCTCGGCGACGGTGCGGTCGTCGGCGTTGCCGTCGTCCGGGGCGATGTAGCGGAGCGCGGGCAGCAGGTCCGCGCCGTCGTTGGCCGTCATGCGGCGGATCTCGACCGAGCCCCAGGAGTCGGGGATGTGTCCGTCGCGCCCGACGCCGCCCGACTCCCGCCAGAAGGTCGACAGCGTGTTGCGGAACGCATTCAGGTAGAGGTGGAAGCGCAGCGTCGGGGCGGGGCGCGAGGTCGTGTTCTTCCAGGTCAGGACCTCCGTGCCCTCGACGGTCTTCGCGTCCGCGTCGAGCTTGCAGGTGATCTGGTACGACGCGACCGCGGGCGGCGGAAAGTCGACGGCACGCGCGGGCGACGCGGGCGAAAAGAAGCCGAGCGCGAGTCCGAGCAGGCCGACGGCCCCGGCCCGCGCTTTGGCAGACATTGGCGTGAAATGTAGCATGCGGCGGTGGCGAAGAAGGGCGCTCCCTCGGCAACACGTTCGGCGGCGTCGGCGCCGCCGGAATCGGCTCCGGCGTCCGAGTCCGTGCGGCGGCGCGCCGAGGAGCTCGCCGAGGAGCTCCGGCGGCACGAGCGCCTCTACCACGTCGAGAACAAGCCGGAAATCACCGACGCGGAGTACGACCGTCTCCTGCGCGAGCTCGCCGCGATCGAGACGGAGCACCCCGAGCTCGCGCGTCCGGACTCGCCGACGCGCCGCGTGGGCGGAGAGGCGGCCGAGGGATTCGAGCCCGTGGTGCACTCCCGCCCGATGCTCTCGCTCGAGAACGCCTACGACTGGGAGGAGGCCGAGGCCTGGAGGGCGCGGGCCGCGCGCGCCCTGGGAGGGGAGCCTTCCGGCTTCGTCGCGGAGCTCAAGATCGACGGCCTCTCGATCGCGCTGCGGTACGAGAACGGCGTTCTCGCCTGCGGCGCGACCCGCGGCGACGGGATCCGCGGCGAGGACGTCACCGACAACGTGCGGACGATCCGCACGATCCCGCTGAAGATCGAAGAGGCGAAGCCGCTCGAGGTCCGCGGCGAGGTGTACTACTCGAAGCGCGCGTTCGAGCGGGTCAACGCGGAGCGCGAGTCGGAGGGCGAGCCGCTCTTCGCGAATCCGCGCAACGCCGCGGCCGGCACCCTTCGGATGCTGGACTCGCGCGTCACGGCCCGGCGGCGGCTGGACGCGTTCCTCTACGCGGTGGCCCAGGCGACGCCGATGCCGTCGAGCCAGTCCGGGGCGCTCGAGCGGCTCCGCACGCTGGGCTTCCCGGTCAACGCCCACTGGCGGCGGTGCGAGACCTTCGAGGAGGTCCGCGCGTTCGTCGAGGAGTGGCGCGAGAAGCGTCACACGCTCGCGTTCGAGACCGACGGCGTGGTCATCAAGATCGACTCGCGCGCCGTCCAGGAGGACCTGGGCGCGACGGCGAAGTCGCCTCGCTGGGCGCTCGCGTTCAAGTACCCGGCGGAGGAGGCGGTGACGGTGGTCCGCGAGATCGGCGTCCAGGTCGGGCGCACGGGAACGCTGACGCCGGTGGCGCAATTCGACCCCGTGCAGCTCGCGGGCACGACCGTGCGCCGCGCCACCCTCCACAACTACGAGGACCTCTCGCGCAAGGACGTCCGCGTCGGCGACACGGTCGTCGTCGAGAAGGGCGGGGACGTCATCCCCAAGGTCGTGCGGGTCCTGCTCGAGAAGCGGCCGCCGGACGCCGAGCGCTACGCCATGCCTTCGCGGTGCCCGGTCTGCGGCGACCCCGTGGTCCGCGAGGAGGGCGAGGTCGCGACGCGCTGCGTCAACCCGGCCTGCCCGGCGGTCGTGCGCGAGGCGCTGCGGCACTTCTGCGCGCGCCGGGCCATGCAGATCGAGGGGCTCGGCGAGAAGCTGATCGACCAGCTGGTCACGGTGGGGCTGCTCTCGGACGTGGCCTCGATCTACGCCCTGAAGGGGTCCGACCTGGTGGAGCTCGAGCGCTGGGGCGAGAAATCCGTGGCGAACCTCATGGCGGAGATCGAGAAGAGCAAGAGCAACGAGCTGTCGCGCCTGCTCTTCGCGCTGGGCATTCGCCACGTGGGAGAGAAGGCGGCGCGGACCCTCGCGGCGCACTTCGGCACGCTCGACGCCCTCGCGGCGGCGAGCCCTGAGGAGCTCGAGGCCGTCGAGGAGGTCGGCCCGAACACGGCGGCCGCGATCCAGGAGTACTTCTCCCATCCGCGCCAGCGGGAGCTGATCGAGGCGCTCCGGAGCCACGGGCTGCGCTTCGAGGAGTCCCGCCGGGCCGTGTCCGCAACCGGACCGCTCGCGGGCAGGAGCGTCGTGATCACCGGGACCCTGCCGGGAATCTCGCGCGAGGAGGCCGCAGAGAGGCTCGCGGCGGCGGGGGCGCGCGTCTCAGGCTCGATTTCCAAGAAGACGGACTACCTCGTCGTGGGAGAATCGGCGGGATCGAAGCTCGAGAAGGCGCGGTCCCTGGGGGTCCCCACGCTCACGTGGCCGCAGATGCTGCGGGTTCTCGAAGAGGAGTGAGAGACGCATGATCACGAAGGTCATCCTGTTCTGCCCGATGCTCGACTTCAAGAACAAGCCCGCGCTCCTGATGACCATCTCGCCGAACGGCTACTACGAGTGCCGCGTGGACCTGGCGGCCGGGAATCACACCGTCTACCTGCCGATCTCGGCGACCGCGGTGGTCTTCCAGGAGGCCAACGTCACGGGCGCGCCGCCTCCCGACGTCGAGCGCTACGGCTAGACGCGACGCGGCCCCGATCTCTCCACGCCGCTAGGCGATCGCCGGCCGGATGCCCAGCCCCGTCCCGAGCCCCTTGAGCTTCCAGGCGAGCATCACGAGCAGGATTCCCCAGGCGATCGCGAGCGAGCCGATCAGCCAGGTCACCGAGAGCGCCCCCGCCCCGGGGTAGAGGAGCAGCAGGACTCCGAGCAGCGCGGTGAGGACTCCCGACAGGATCCACAGCCACTCGCCCTGGACCTCCTTGCGCAGGCGGATCGCCGCCGAGACCTGCAGGATGCCCGCGACGATCGCCCAGAAGGCGAAGACCCAGATGAGCGTGATCGCGGTGATTCCGGGCCAGATGAACGTGACGATGCCGGCCCCGATCCCGAGGAGCCCGAGGACGACGAGCGATCCCCACTTGCCGCGGATGCCCGCGAGGACTTCGAAGATGCCGTCGGTCAGCGCGTAGGCGCCCCAGATCAGGACGAGGATGGCGAGGGTTTCGTTGGGCCACATCCAGGCCATCAGGCCGAAGAGGATCGCCAGTACGCCGCGGAGCATCAGCACCCACCAGTGCTGAGAGAGCGCCCGAACCGCCGAAAAGTCAGCCATGGCAGGGACTCCTTTCAGCGCCGCGGAAGTTCGCTTCGCGAACCGCGGCGATTGGGCCCGGGGCTCACTTTTTCTTGCCGCGCGCGGACTTCGCGGAGCGTTCCGACTTGCTCGAGCGCTTGATGTCCATGCCGTGCGCGCGCTTGTAGGTCTGGATGTCCTTGAAGCGGCCCTTCGAGTCTCGGACGGCGTAGAGCTTGGTTCCCGCGACGCTGCGGTGAGTGGTGCGCTTGGCCACGGAGGCCTCCTTTCCGAATCTCCCGAGAGTCTATGCGAAGCCCGGGAAGAGCGGCAGCAGGCCGGAGAGCTCGCGGACCCGGAGCACGCCGTCCGGCGCGGGGCCGTCGCCGATGAGGATCGGGTGGAGGCCGGCGCGCCGCGCGCCCTCGACGTCGATCTCGTAGATGTCGCCGACGTAGGCGCACGCCGAGGGGTCGAGGCCGAGCCGCCCGGTCGCCGCGTGGAAGATCCGGGGGTCGGGCTTCTCGAGGCCCACCTCCGCCGAGTCGACCACGAACTCGAGCCACGGGATCACCCCGGCGTCCTGCAGCAGGCCGCGGACGCGGCCGTCCGCGTTCGACACGACGGCCATCCGGTAGCGCCGCGCCGCCAGCGCCGCGAGTGTCTCCGCGGCGCCCTCGCCCGCCCGCGACCAGAGGTTCGCCCGGCGATGCTCGGCGGCCACGCGGGCGCCCGCCTCGCCGCGCGCCTTCGCCTCGGCGAGGCCGAGGCGCGAGAGCATGTGGTCGAAGTAGAAGACGACGCGCTCCGCGTCCTTCGAGTCCCTGCGCTCGAGCATGAACGCGCGCACGGCGGCGACCGCGGCGGATTCGGCCTCGCGGAAGCGCTCCGCCTCGAAGGGCACGCCCGCCGCGCCGCAGACGCGCTCGCCGTCGATGTGGATGAGCGTGCCTCCCGCGTCGAAGATCACGGCGCGGATGCCCGCGGGGAGCGGCGCGTCAGCCACGGGGCCTCACGTCAGCCCCCCGCGGACAGCTCTTTCCGAATCAGCGCCTCGAGCTCGTTCGCGATCGCGTCGACCTCGCCGGCGTCGAGGCCCTCGACCAGGATCCGCAGGAGCGGCTCGGTTCCGGAGTAGCGGAGGAAGACGCGGCCGCGCGCCTCGAGCGCCTGTTCGGCGCGGGTCAGGGCCTTGCGGATCTCCGGCGCGTCGTCGATGGGGACGCGGCGCGCCACGCGGACGTTGCGCAGGGTCTGCGGGACCTTCTCGAGCGTGGCGAGCTCGGACAGGCGGCCGCCGTTGCCGTGGACGATCCCGGAGAGGACGAGCGCGGTCAGGATCCCGTCGCCGGCCGGCGAGAGGGGAGCGAGCAGGATGTGCCCGGAGGTCTCGCCGCCGAGGACCGCCCCGGTCTCGTCCATGAGCCGCGCGACGTGGCGGTCGCCGACGGCGGCCCGGCGGAACGCGATGCCGTCGCGCGCGAGCGCCCGCTCGAGGCCGAAGTTCGACATCACGGTGCCGACGACGCCGCCCTCCGAGAGGAGCCCCCGGCGTTTCCAGTCGCGCGCGATGATCCAGAGGGCGTCGTCGCCGTCGAGCACGCGTCCGGTCTCGTCGGCGAAGATCGCGCGGTCGGCATCGCCGTCGAACGCGACGCCCAGGGCGGCGCCGCTCTCCCGCATCCGAGAGGCCATCGCCTGCGGATGGAGCGCGCCGCAGCCGTCGTTGATGTTGCGGCCGTCCGGCGCGTCGTGGATCGCCGTCACGTGCGCGCCGGCCCGGTGGAACGCGCGCGGCCCGATCTGGAACGCGGCCCCGTTCCCGACGTCCATGAGCACCGGCAGGCCGTCGAGGTCGGCCGGGACGCTGCCCTTGAGCCGCGACACGTACGTGGCCGTCAGCCCGGGATCGGGGTCCGGCGGGGGAGGAGTCGTGACGGGTTCGTGCTGTCCTCGACCCTCCACGATCTTCTTCTCGAGGTACTCCTCCTCCTCGTCGGGCCACTTGCGGCCGTCGGCGCCGAAGATCTTGATGCCGTTGTCCTCGTACGGGTTGTGCGACGCGGAGACCGCGATGCCCGCGGCGGCGCCGAGCTCGAGGACGAGCTCCGCGATGCCGGGCGTCGTGATGATCCCGGCCGGCGCGACGCCGCACCCGCCCTCGCGCAGTCCCGCGGCCAGGTCCGCGACGATGCGCGGCGTGCTCTCCCGCGTGTCCCCGCCCAGGACGACGCGCCGGCGGGCCCCGCGCTCGGAGAGCCGGCGCGCGAGCTCCCGGCCGAGGAGGCGCACGGAGATCGAGTCGAGCGGGAACTCCCCGGCGCGTCCGCGGATGCCGTCCGTCCCGAAGAGCTTCATGGCTTCTCCCGGTGGGCGGGCCGCGGCTTCGCGGTCGGCACCGGCGTGGGAGACGGGCGGAGGCGGACGCGGACGGTGACGAGCTGTCCCTCGCGCACGCGCACGCCGGCGGGCTGCGAGGCCACGGTCGTGGGCGCCGCGAACGACGCGTCGCGTCCGTCGACCGAGACGGGCTCGGTGCGCAGCGACGTCAGCCGCGCGAGCGTGCGCGCGGGCCCCTGGACGCGGCCGCTGCGCGGCTCGGCCACGATCTCCTCGATCTGGGAGCCGTTGGCGGGCGTGCCGGTGACCTCGGGGACGATGGGCAGGACCTTGTCGGCCACCGCGTCGAGCGACAGGCGGATCTCGGGCGGCGCGATCGCGATGACCTCGACGCCGCGCGGCACGTTGATGTCCTCGGGAGCGAGCGGGTAGCGCTTCTCGCCCTGCGTGGCTCCGAGCAGGTCGACGACGGCCTCGAGCTTGGCCGGCTCGAGCTGCCGCAGCGCCGTGAAGGAGCCTCGCAGCCGGACGTCGACGCCGTCGGGCACGGGCGAGACGATGATCGTCCCGGTCGGGATGTTCACGATCGAGAGCGGGATGCGGTAGCTCCTCTCCGAGATGCGCTCGCGCTGTTCACCGGTGAGCAGATACCACGTGACGCACGCGATGGCGAGCGCCAGGAGCTTCGTGCCCGGGTTGCGGAGGAACAGGGTGGAGATCTTCATGTGATCCTCGTCACCCTATTGCCCCGCGAACTCGCGCAGGAGCAGATCGCGGAGCGATTTCGCGTCCAGATCCTCCTGCAGCGATCCGCCCCGCGCGAGCGAGATCGTGCCGCGCTCCTCCGAGACGAGGATCGCGAGCGCGTCGGTCTCCTCGGTGATGCCGATGGCGGCGCGGTGCCGCGTCCCGAACCGCTTGGGGAGTCCCTCCTTCAGGGAGAGCGGCAGGAAGCTGGCCGCCGCCGCGATCCGGTCCCCCGAGACGATGACCGCGCCGTCGTGGAGCGGCGTTCCGGTCGCGAAGAGGGTGACCAGGAGCTCGTACGAGACCACGGAGTCGATCGGCGAGCCGTTCTCGATGTAGGTCTTGAGCCCCTCCCGCCGCTCGAGCACGATCAGGGCCCCGACGCGCCGCGCCGACAGGGACGTCACGGCGAGGACCATCTCGGAGATCGTCTCCTCCGCGTGGTACCCCGAGAAGAGCGCGAAGAAGGGCGTTCTGCCGAACGTCGCGAGCGCCCGTCGCAGCTCGTGCGAGAAGAGCACGATGATCGCGAACGGGAAGTAGAAGATGAGGGCCTTCAGGATCGTCGAGAGCGCGATCAGGCGCAGGAAGCTCGCGGCCCCGTAGACGATCAGGATCGCGAAGAGGCCCAGGACCATCTGCACCGCGCGAGTGCCGCGGATCAGCCGCAGCAACCCGTAGGTGATCGCCGCGACGATCAGGATGTCCAGCGCGTCGCGCCAGCCGAAGTTGAGGTGGATCAGCCCGCGGATCCGGGACGCGAGGTCCTGGATCACCGGGCCGGCGCCTTCGCGGGGCCCCGCTCGCCTGCCGGGGCCGGGGCATGGGCGATCGCCCGGAGCATGCCGAGGAACCGTACGGATTCCGGGACGTCGTGCACGCGAAGGATTGCGGCGCCTCCCGCGGCGGCCGCCGCGAGGGCCGCGAGGGAGCCGGGGAGGCGGTCCGCGACCGTCGACGCAGAGCCCTCGGGGATCCCCGAGAAGCGGCGGACGAAGGCCTTCCGGGAGGCCCCGACGCACAGCGGCAGGCCGAGCGATCGGAGGGCGGGGAGGTGTCGGAGCAGGGTGACGTTGCCCTCGAGGGTCTTGCCGAAGCCGAGCCCCGGGTCGACGGCGATCGCCTCCCGCGGCACGCCGGCGGTCTCGGCCCGGTCCGCGGACTCCGCCAGGGACGCCGCGACGTCGGCCACGAGATGGTCGTAGCGCAGGTCGTCCTGCATGCGGCGCGGGTCCGTGCCCCTCATGTGCATGAGGATAGCTCCAGCCCCGAGCTCGGCGATCGTGCCGAGGAGGGCGGGATCGTAGCGTCCGCCCGTGACGTCGTTGACGAGGTCCGCCCCGGCCCCGAGCGCCTCGCGCGCGACGGCGGACTTTCGGGTGTCGATCGAGATGGGCGCGTCCGACCGCGCGCGGATCCCCGCCACGACGGGGAGCACGCGGGCGCACTCCTCGTCGACCGAGACCTCCTCGGCGTCGCCGTAGAGCGGCGGCCGCGTCGACTCGCCGCCGACGTCCACGATCCCGGCGCCCTCGCCGAACATCGCGAGCGCACGCTCGACGGCGCGCCCGGCGTCGAGGTGGACCCCGCCGTCCGAGAAGGAATCCGGCGTCACGTTGACGACGCCCATGACGACCGGGCCCGCCGAGAGCACGAGCGCGCGGCCGTGCGCCAGGCGCAGTCCGCCCGGTTTCGCCGCGAAGCGCACGAAGGCCGCCTGCGCGCGCTCACGCAGGCTCGCGGGCATCGCCTTGAGGGTCTCGGCGCGGCGAGCTCGCGACACGACGACCGGCGGCGACGAGGATCCCGCGAAGCGGACGACGTCCACCGGGAAGTCGGAGGCGGGGTAGCTCGCCAGGCGCAGCGCGTCCCAGGACGCGATCTCGCGCAGCGCCTCCGCGTCCGCGGCCGGCAGGATCAGGTCGGCGGAGGCGGCCATGGCGGGAGTCTATGGGATCTCCCTTCGTTGAACGGGATGCCCGTTCGACCGGCCCGTCGGCGGGTCGGCCGACGGGGCCGCGGCGATCGCGCCGCTCTCGCGTAGAACCGCCGTGGAGGTGACGTCATGAGGTGGATCGTCCCGGCCGCCATCGCAATGCTGTCGTTCGCGCCCGCACCGGCTTCGGCGGCCTCTCCGCCCGGGAGCACGGCGCGTCCCCCGAGCCCCGCCGGGAAATCGGAGCAGCGTCTGACGGAGCTCGTCGCCGCGGTCCGCTCGGCCGACTACCGCGGCGACCGTGCCGCGCTCGCGAAACTGGACGAGGAGCTCGGCGCTCTCGACGCCGGGCGCCTCAACGACTATCGGGACTACTGGAGGGGCTTCGCGCTCTGGCGGCGCGTCCTGAACGGCTTCAACGAGAAGCCGGCGCCGGACGATCTCGCCGCGGACGCCGAGAAGGCCATCTCGCGCTTCAAGGCCGCGCTCGCCGTCCATCCCGACTGGATCGAGGCGCAGCTCGCGATGGTCGGACTCTGGGGCAACCAGATCTACCTCGCGGGCAAGGACGCCGACAAGCGCAAGGCGATCCTGGCGGAGGCGGGGCCGACGTTCAAGTTCGTCATGGCCAACGCCGGCGACAACCCGCGGGCGCTCTGGATTCGCGGAGGGATGGAGGGCTGGGCGCCGCCGCCGACCGGGGGAGACCTCGGCAAGGCCGCCGCGACGCTACGATACGGGGTCGAGTGCGCCTGGCGCGAGGCGGCCGCGCATCCGAATCCGCCGGGCTGGTTTCCCACGTGGGGAGGTCCCGAGAACCTGATGAACCTGGCCTACATCTACTCGAATGCGAAGACGCCCGACCGCGCGACGGCGCTCGCCTATGCGCAGGGGGCGGTCACCGCGGTGCCGGAGTGGCACTTCGTGCGGGACATCCTGATCCCGCGGATCGAGGCCCTGCCGGCCGGTCCCGCCCCGGAGGCCCCGCCACCGCCGCCGACGCCGACGCCGGCGCCCTGAACCGGTGAGGACGCTTGAAACGCGACGCCCGAAACTCGAAACTCGGGCCGTGAACGCTTCGACGCCAACGCCTCCGGGCACGCCTCCGCCGCCGCGGACTCCGCTCGCCGCCTACGCGGCGGGCTGGGGCGTGCTCGCCACGGTCTACACCGCCCTCTACGCGGCGAACGGGGTCGCGCTCGGGATGTCCGTGCGCAGCGCGCTCGCGATGGTCCTCCCGTGCGCGCTCATCGGGCTCCTGTCGCTGCGGGTGGCGCGGCGCTGGCCGTGGCCGGCCGGCGGGCGGTGGCGGCTCATCGCGCGCGTCGCGCCGACGCTCCTCGGGCTCGCCGTCGCGTCGACCGCGGGATGGCTCGTGCTCATCGGCCTCGACGGCCGGCTCGTGACCGGGACGACGCGCTGGCCGCCGGCGACGATCATCGTCTGGCAGACGGTGATCAATTCGCTCATCCACCTCGCCCTGATCGGCATCGGCTACGCCTGGCAGATCGGCGAGGCGCTGCGTGACGCGCGCGAGCGCGCCGCGCGCGCCGACGTCCTGCGAGCCCGCGCCGAGCTCGAGCTGCTACGCTCGCAGCTCCATCCCCACTTCGTGCTGAACGTCCTGCACGCGCTCCTGGGCCTCGTGCGGCGCGACCCCGGTCTCGCCGAGAAGGCGCTCGAGCGCCTGGGCGAGCTGCTGCGGTTCGGCCAGTGGGTCCAGCAGACCGGCAGCGACTGGGTGCCGCTGTCCCGCGAGTGGGACTTCGTCCGCAGCTACCTCGAGCTCGAGCGCATGCGCCTCGGCCCGCGGCTCACCGTCGAGGTCGAGGCCGACGAGTCGGCGCTCGGCGTGTCGGTCCCGCCCTTCGCGCTCCAGCCGCTGGTGGAGAACGCGATCCTCCACGGCGTCGCGCCCCGCGCGGGCGGCGGGCGCGTCGAGGTGTCGGCGCGGCGGGCGGAGGGGCGAGTCTGCCTCGCCGTGCGCGACGACGGCCCCGGCACCTCGGAGGAGGAGATCGCGGCGAGCCCGCGGATGGGCCTGCGGCTCCTCGAGGAGCGGCTCGCGGCGCTCTACGGCGGACGCGCCCGTCTCGCCTACGAGACCCCGGCGGGCGGAGGGTTCCGAGTCCGGCTCGACCTGCCGGACGACGGCGCCGAGGTCGCGTGAACCCTCCCCGCATCCGTTCCCTGATCGCGGAGGACGAGTCTCCCGCGCGCGAGAGCCTGCGGGAGTACCTCGCCGAGATCCCCGGAATCGAGGTGGTCGCCGAGGCCATCGACGGGCAATCGGCGCTGGCGCTCGCGGATGAGAAGCGCCCGGACCTGCTCTTCCTGGACGTGCGCCTGCCGGAGCTCTCGGGTCTCGAGGTCGCGCGCCGCATTCGCCACCCGGCCGAGATCGTGTTCACGACGGCCTACGACCGCTTCGCCGTGGCGGCGTTCGAGCTGGGCGCGCTCGACTATCTCGTCAAGCCCTTCGGACGCGAGCGCCTCGCCGCCGCCGTCGCCCGGGTGCGCGCCCGAATGCGCAACGGCTCCGAGGCCTCGCCCGGCGAGCGCGCGGCGAGCCCCGCCGCGGGAGAGCGCGCGGCGGCCTGGATCGCCGCCGGGGAGCGCGCCCGGGACTCGCTGGCGCCGGGATCGCTGGCGCGGCTCTTCGCCCGCCACGGCGACCGCATCGTGCCGATCGCGGTCGGCGGCATCCGGCGGATCCAGGCCCAGGGCGACTACGCCGAGGTGCACGCCGCGGAGGGCGTCTACCTGATCCACGTCACGCTGGCGGAGCTCGTTGCGCGCCTCGACCCGGCCCGGTTTCGCCAGGTGCACCGCTCCCACATCGTGAACCTCGACGCGGTCGCGCACATGAAGGCCTACGACGACCGCCGCCTGGCGATCACGCTGCACGACGGCAGCGTCGTCGTCGCGAGCCGGGCCGCCTCGGAGGAGCTCCGCCGCCAAGCGCGTTGACGCGCTTCAACCCGAGCCCGCTGACGCGCTTTTACTCGAGCCCGCTGAGCGGCGATCCGCGGGTCCGCGGGGACTACATCGGTGCGTCGGCCGTCGGCCCGTAGATCGAGGGGAGCGGAACGTCGAGGAGCCGCAGGTAGACCGACAGCTGGCCGCGGTGGTGGATGAGGTGGCTCAGGAGGACGCTGCGCAGGAGCGAATTTCGTGGGCCGTGGAAGAAGACCTCGCCGTTCGGCTTCAGCACGGCGAAGTCCTTCGGCATCGCGTCGTCCGGAATCCCGGCGAGGGCGGCACGACCCGCCTTCGCGTTCTCGTCGAAGCGTGCGAGGAGGTCCCCCGTGCTCGCGTGGACCGGCGCCTTCTCGCTGCCGACGGTGAAGCCGTCCTTCTGCAGCCGCATTCCCCAGCGGGGGAGCTCCGCGACGTGCGTGGCGAGCTCGAGCAGGCTCCGCGACTTCGCGTGCGGCTTCCAGGCGAAACGGTCGGCGGGAACGCGCTCGAGGAGCCGCCGGGTCGACGGCATCTCGAAGTCGTAATCGGGGAGGAAAGTTTCGGCGATCGACATGGTTTTTCCTCTCAGCTGCAGTTCACAGGTGGAGGGTCGTCATGCGACTTTCCCTCCCATTTACACGGTCCGCGAAGCGGACCGCTAGAGGTCCGAGCCCATTCCCCACCCTGAGTACGCCTTCCCCGGCTAAGCCGGTTCGGGGACCAGAGGCCCGACCGTCCCGTCGGCGACCTCCGCGGGCGTCCCCGGCATGATCGGAGGCTTGGGCGGCCCGCTCTTGCGCAGCTTCGAGATGTCCGTGCCGGATTCCTCGGCGATGATCTGGAGCACCTCGTCGCCGTCGAGGACTTCCTTCTCGAGCAGCGTGCGGGCGATCCGGTGCATCGCCTTCTGGTTGTCCTCGATGATCTTCTTCGCCCGGTCGTAGGCGGTCGTGACGATGCGCTTGACCTCGGCATCGATCTGGTTGGCGGTGCCCTCCGAGTAGTCCTGCGTGCGCCCGAAGTCGCGGCCCAGGAAGATCTCCTGCTCGGGCCGGCCGAAGGTGAGCGGGCCCATCTCGCTCATGCCCCACTCGCAGACCATCTTGCGCGCCATGTCGGTCGCGCGCTCGATGTCGTTGCCGGCGCCCGTGGTCATGTGGCCCAGGAACTTCTCCTCGGCGATGCGGCCGCCCATCATCACGGTCACCATCGCCTCGAGGTACTCCTTGGTGTGCGAGTACTTGTCCTCGGTCGGCAGCTGCATGGTGACGCCCAGGGCGCGGCCGCGCGGAATGATCGTGACCTTGTGGACGGGATCCGCGTCCGGCAGCATCGCGGCCACGAGCGCGTGTCCGCCCTCGTGGTACGCCGTGTTGCGCTTCTCCTCCTCGGTCATGATCATCGACTTGCGCTCGGGGCCCATCATGACCTTGTCCTTGGCGTACTCGAAGTCGATCATCTCGACTTTCTTCTTGTTGAAGCGGGCGGCGTTCAGCGCGGCCTCGTTGACCAGGTTGGCCAGGTCGGCGCCCGAGAAGCCCGGCGTTCCGCGTGCGATGACGGAGAGGTCCACGTTCTCCGCGAGCGGCGTGTTGCGGGTGTGGACCTTGAGGATCTGCTCGCGGCCGCGCAGGTCGGGGCGGTCCACGACGACGCGCCGGTCGAAGCGGCCGGGCCGCAGGAGCGCGGGGTCCAGCACGTCCGGCCGGTTGGTCGCGGCGACGAGAATCACGCCCTCGTTGGTGTCGAAGCCGTCCATCTCGACGAGCAGCGCGTTGAGGGTCTGCTCGCGCTCGTCGTGTCCGCCGCCGAGGCCCGCCCCGCGGTGGCGGCCGACCGCGTCGATCTCGTCGATGAAGATGATGCAGGGGGCATTCTTCTTGCCCTGCTCGAAGAGATCGCGGACGCGCGACGCGCCGACGCCCACGAACATCTCGACGAAGTCCGAGCCCGAGATCGTGAAGAACGGCACGTTGGCCTCGCCGGCGACCGCGCGCGCCAGGAGGGTCTTGCCCGTGCCGGGCGAGCCGATCAGCAGGACGCCCTTCGGAATCTTGCCGCCGAGCTTCTGGAACTTCTGGGGGTCCTTGAGGAACTCGATGATCTCCTGCAGCTCGACCTTGGCCTCCTCGACGCCGGCCACGTCCTTGAACGTCACCTTCTTCTGCGTCGGGGTCAAGAGCTTCGCGCGGGACTTGCCGAACGAGAGCGCCTTGTTTCCTCCCGCCTGCATCTGCCGCATGATCACGAACCAGATCGCGACCAGCAGGATGAGCGGCCCGTACATCACGAGCGCCGACACGAACGAGGAGTCCTTGGTCGGCGCGATCTCGATCTCGACGCCCTTCGCCCGGAGGTCCTTGACGAGATCCGGGTAGTTCGCGGCGTAGGTCTTGAACAAGGGCTCGCGCTTGCCCGCGCTCGGAGCGTAGGTGCCGCGGATCTCCTCTCCCCGGATCGAAACCTTCTGGACGTGGCCCTGGCTGACCTGGTCGAGGAACTGCGAGAAGCTGACTTCCTCGATGGCCGCGGCGCCGGTCTTGAACACGTTCCAGGCCAGGATGATCAAGACGAGGATGACCATCCAGAGCAGCAGGTTCTTGATCGTAGCGTTCAACGGAAGACTCCTTCCCCGGGTAAGTTCCCTTAAGGGTCCGACACCCATCCGCGGCGGGCCGGTCCCCGACCCTCAGTCTAACGGACTCGGGCCGGAAATTATTGCCCCGGGAGCACCTCGTGAATGTCCGGCAGGTGCGCGTGCAGGCCCTCGTATTCCATGCCGTATCCGGCGAAGACGCCGCCCTGATCGGCCGAGAAGAGGGAGAAGTCCACCGACACGTTGGCCTTGCGCTCACGGGGCTTGTCCACGATGGCGGCCAGCGAGAGCGACTGCGCGCCCTCCCCCCGCAGCTGATCCATCAGGTAGGTCTCGATCACGCCCGTGTGCACGACGTCCTTCAGCAGGAGAACGTGCTTCTCGCGGACGGTGAAACCGGTCGTGAAGTCGATCTGAAGGACGTCGTGAGCGCCCTCGACCCGCCGCACGTGGAGGTACTGGCACGAGAAGGCCCCGTGAAGCCGCCGCGCGAGGTCGGCCATGAAGAACGCCGAGCCCTTGAGGATCGAGACGACGACGAGGGAGCGGCCTCGGAGCTGCCGGTCGATCTCGTCCCCGACGGCGGCCACGCGCTCGGCGATCTCGGCGGAGGAATGGCGGACCTCGAGTCTCACGGCTGTCTCATCGAGCGGGGGTCCCCTCCGGGGCATCGTACACCGGCTCCGCCGCCGCGGCGTCCCGGAGGCGGATGCGGAGGCGCCCGCGGCGGAGCTCGAAGCGGATCCGCCGGCCCGCCTCGAAGCGGAAGTCCCCGCCGGCGCGCAGGCGCGAGACGAGGCGCTCGCGCTCGCGTCCCGTCATCGGCGGACGGCCCGCGCGTGCGAAGGGGCCGGCGAGCCGGGAGAGCGCGAGGCGCACGAGCTCGTCCTCGCACGCGGAGAGTGCGCGGGCCTCGACCTCGACGGCGTCGTTCCCCGCCGCCCCCGAGCCGCGGCGGACCGCCGGCGCGACGCGCCGCGCGTACTCCTCCTCGAGTCGGTCGCGCTCGCGGGCCAGCGCAAAGACGCGCTCGGCGAGCGCGGCGCGCTCCTCCTCGCTCGTCTCGGCGAGACCGCGGCGAACGCGGTTGCGGGAGAGCGCGAGGTCGCCGTTGGTGGAGTCCCGCCGGTGCTCGAGACCGCGCGCGGCCAAAAACGCCAGGATCTCGCGGCGGCCGACGTCGAGGAACGGGCGCACGACGCCGTCGGCCCGAAGCGCGCGCGGGCCCGCCAGGCGCGCCAGGCCGCCCCGGCGCTCCCGTGCGATGAGGAGCGACTCGACCGCGTCGTCTTTCTGGTGGGCCGTCGCGACGAGGGAGGCGCCGGCCTCGCGCGCCATCTCGGCCAGGGCGGCGTAGCGAACGTGGCGCGCCGCGGCCTCCGGAGAGAGGCCGAGCTCGGAGGCCGCGCGCCGCGCGTCGCGCCGGCGATGGAAGAAGGGCAGTCCGAGGCGCCGCGCATGGTCGGAGACGAAGGCGAGGTCCCGATCCGCCTCGCGGCGCCTCCAGCCGTGGTGGACGTGGCCGACCGAGAGGCGCCAGCCCGTCTCTCGGCTCGCCTCGACCGCGCCGAAGAGCAGCGCCAGCGAGTCGGCGCCGCCCGACACGGCGAGCAGGACGCAAGCGTCTCGTGGGATCTGCCCCGCCGCGGCCGCGCGCTCCAGGGCCTCGAGGACGGGATCCATCCGCCGATGGTACGACGAGATCCGGAGTTCTCCGATTGACATCGCGGCGAGCCGGGCGTATGAGAACCCGCAAACGCCTCGGAAAGGAGACTCGCATGCGCGTGCTCGTGCGCCGGTTCGTCTTCGTCGCCTCGATGTTCGTGTTCCTGTCTGCCCTCGCGGCCGCCCAGACGACGGGAGAGATCCGCGGGACCGTCGTCGATGCCCGAGGAGGAGGCCTCCCCGGCGCGACCGTCGACGTCACGTCGCCCTCGCTGCAGGGCTCGCGAACGACGGTGACGGGCGCGGGCGGCTCCTTTCAGCTCCCGGCGCTCCCGCCCGGGACGTACAAGGTGACGGTGACGCTCGCGGGGTTCGGCAAGGCCGAGCAACAGACGCAGGTCCGCCTCGACGCGACCGCGAGCGTGGCGGTGACGCTCCAGGTCGCCGCGACCGAGCAGATCGTCGTGACGGGAGAGGCTCCGGTCGTCGACGTGAGCACCACGACCGGCGGCAGCAACTACGGCTCGAGCGTCATCGACCGGCTGCCGGTCGGCCGCAACTACACGGACATCGTCAAATCGAATCCCGGCGTGTCGCAGGACCGCGCCGACCGCCAGGGCCGCGCGGCCGCGCTGACGGTGTATGGCTCGACCTCGGCGGAGAACAGCTTCATCATCGACGGCGTCGACACGACCAACGTGATCCGCGGCCTCCAGGGCAAGGTCATCAACAACGAGTTCATCCAGGAGGTCGAGGTCAAGACCGACAGCTATCGCGCGGAGTACGGCAACGCCACCGGCGGGATCATCAACGTGATCACGAAGTCGGGCGGCAACACCTTCAACGGGAGCGTCTTCGGCCGCTACAACAGCGCCGCGCTGCGCGCGAACGAGGTGTTCACGGCCAACGACTCCGACACGTTCACGGGGACGCTGACGCCCGCCGAGGAGAAGTGGGACTACGGCGCGAACCTCGGCGGCTACTTCGTCAAGGACCGCGTCTGGTTCTTCGGGGCGTACAACCGCGTGACGGACAACCAGCAAATCTCGCCGCCGCGCGGCGTCGTCGCCGGAGACGAGTTCCCGCTCGACTCGGTGTCCAACCTCTGGTCCGGCAAGGTGACCGTCAACGTCACGACCGGCGTGACGCTCGTCGGCACGGCGTTCTCGGACCCGACGGCCGTGGACGGCGCGATCCGGACCCCGAACTCGACCGACCCGGGCTCCTACCTGGGGCACCGGGACATCGGCGGCGTCGACTACGGCGCACGCGCCAACATCCTCTTCGGATCGGTCGGTCTCCTCACGCTCCAAGGCTCGCGCCACAACGACCGCTTCGAGCTGACCGGAACGGATGCGGGCAACGCGATCCAGTTCACCGACGAGACCGTCCCGCCGCCTTTCCCGGTCACGGGCGGACTGGGGCGCATCAACGGGTATCAGGACTTCAACAAGAGCCACCGCGACCAGTACACGGGCGATTTCGTGGCCTACGTTCAGAATCACGAGATCAAGGTCGGGGCGGCCTACATCCAGAGGTCGACCGAGGCGATCGATCTCTTCACCGGCGGCCAGCAGGTGTCGAAGCGCATCGACGAGGACAGCGGCACGATCTATTACGCGCACACGTTCTTCGGATCGCGCCTCGCAGGCGGTCCCGCGGTTCCCGTCCCGTTCAACGACGTGCACCTGAACAGCAACGACTACTCGGCGTTCCTGCAGGACTCGTGGAAGATCCTCCCCAACCTCACCCTCGACGCGGGCCTGCGGTTCGACCGGACGGACGTCAAGGGCTTCGACGGGAAGGTCGTCTCGCGGCTCACCAACGAATGGCAGCCGCGCGTCGGCGTGATCTGGGACTTCACGAACCAGGGCACGTCGAAGGTCTACGCGTTCTACGGCCGCTTCTACTACGCGATCCCGACCGACATCAACGTGCGCGACTTCGGCAGCGAGCTCTTCGTCACGACGTACAACTTCGACCCGCTCTCGACCGTGCACGACCCGACGGCGCCGGGCCACCCGCGCCCCGACCAGCAGGGCGGCGCCTTCAACGAGCCGATCGACGCGAACATCCGCGGGATGTATCAGGACGAAGTCACGCTGGGCGTCGAGAAGGCGCTCGACCCGACCTTCTCGGTCGAGTTGAAGGGCATGTACCGCCGCCTCGGCAACGCGATCGACGACCGCTGCGACCTCGACTACAGCGCGCCGGTCAACCTCGGCAATTCCTGCGCGAACATCAATCCCGGCGGCACGGGGCTCTGGGCGTCCGGCAACTTCCCGTGGTACGACGGCTACAGCCTTGGCGGCTTCCACGACGCCCCCGCTCCGCAGTCTCCCAAGGCGAAGCGCCTGTACCGCGCGATCGAGCTCTCGGCGCGCAAGACCGTCGGCAGCTGGCTCTGGCTCCAGGCGTCGTACGTCTACTCATCGGTCCGAGGGAATTACGACGGGGCAGTGCACGAGAGCACCGGGCAGACGGATCCGGGCCTCAACGAGGACTTCGACTATCCGGCGACGTACCCCAACGCGTACGGGCGACTCTTCCTCGACCGCCCGCATCAGTTCCGGATCGACGCGGCCTACACCGCGCCCTTCGGCCTCACCGCGGGACTCCAGTTCTACGTCCGCAGCGGCGTTCCGCTCGACCAGCTGCGGTCCGACTGGCCCGACTACCTGGGATCGAACCTGTACATGATCCAGCGCGGCAGCGCGGGCCGCACGCCCACCGAGTACGAGGCGAACCTGAGCCTCGGCTACTCGTTCACGGAGGGGCCGGTGACCATCGTTCCGCAGGTCTTCGTCTACAACGTGCTGAACAGGCAGTCGGAGACTTACCAGAACATCCAGTACATCATCGCGGCCGAGGGCGATCCGAATCAGTTCAATCCGGACTACGGAAAGGTCGTCGCGCGGACGCCGCCCCGGCAATTCGTCTTCGGGCTGAAGGCGATGTTCTAGCGGAGCCGTCAGCCCGAGGGCGTGAGCCCGAGGGATCCCGAGCGCGATCGCCACCGCGGCCGGAACGCACGGGATCCCTCGTCGCTCCCCCTCGCTGCGCTCGGGGTGCGCTCCTCGGGATGACGGCTACCGCGCCGGCGCGCGGCTCTCGGGCCGGGTCTTACGGCCCGTAGAGCAGCAGGCCGAAGGTCTTGACGATGAAGACCGCCATCTCGCCGCGCGTGTTGTCCTGCAGCGGGCAGTAGCTGAGCGGAGTCGCCTGGCAGCCCGCCGTGATGCCCTCGGCGTAGAGCTGCTCGATCCAGTCGGAGTAGGGGAACTCGGGCGTGCCCGGGCACGGGACGTCCGCGAACGCGCCCTGGCAGGAACTCGGATTGAAGCCCGAGCCGTGCTCGCCCTTGAGGAGGAACGCCGCCATCTGCGCGCGCGTGACCGGGTCGTCCGGACAGTAATTTCCGTTGCCGCAGCCCGCCGTGATCCCGAGAGCCGAGAGCTCCTCGATCCACGCGGCGGCGAACGTGCCGGTCGAGACGTCGTTGAACACGGTCCCCGTGGCCGGCGGCGGCACGTGGCTCGAGCCGAACTTGCCCTTCAGGATGAAGACGGCCATCTGCGCCCGCGAGATCGACTCGTTCGGGTGGTAGCCGCCGTCCTGGTTGCCGACCGTGACCTGGTTGTGGAAGAGGTTCTCGACGTACGCATAGAACTGGTGGCTCACCGGCACGTCCGGGAAGCTCTCGCCGACGTGCAGCGTCCAGGTCTTCGGCGGCCCGAGGCTCAGCGTCTCGTCGAAGGTCGTGTCCCAGTGTTGCGTGGGGCGCGGTCCGGCGATCGTCATCGCATAGCAGTCGTGTGACAACGTCGCCGTGTAGCAGTCGGTGATCGCGTTCGAGGCGACGGTGCCGTAGTCGGCGCCGTTGTCGTCCACCGTGTACACGGGGCCGAGCGGTCCGACGAAGTTCGAGGCGACGCCCGTGAAGGCCTGGGTCGCGACGTCGGTGTTCTTCCACGCCGGCTCGATCAAGACGGTCTCGCCGGCCTCGAAGACGCCGTTGAGGTTGGACGGCCCGCCGGAGTCGTGCGCGTCGACCGTCATCATCACCGCGAGCGGGTTCCCCGGCGTGGGCGTCGGCGTCGCGGTCGCCGTGGGCGTCGACGTAGGCGTTCGCGTCGGCGTCTGAGTCGCCGTCGGAGTCTGGGTCGGCGTCGGGGTCGACGTCTTCGTCGGCGTGGCCGTCGGCGTCGACGTGGGGGTCGCGGTCGGCGTCGCCGTCGGCGTGCTGGTCGGCGTCTGCGTGCTCGTGGGGGTCGCCGTCGGCGTGCTCGTCGGGGTCGCCGTCGGCGTGCTCGTCGGGGTCGCCGTCGGAGTCGCGGTCGGAGTGTTCGTCGGCGTATCCGTGGGCGTGTGAGTGGGAGTCGACGTCGCCGTCGACGTCGCCGTCGGGGTCGCGGTCGGCGTGTTCGTCGGCGTGTCCGTCGGGGTGTTCGTCGGAGTGTGGGTCGGCGTCGCGGT
>Ga0070666_10000410_pt1 | contig 26678 bp, 21 predicted proteins | sample KBSS23metaG_FD_64677 | JGI IMG/M metagenome (GOLD analysis project Ga0070666, IMG submission 64677) | Switchgrass rhizosphere microbial communities from Kellogg Biological Station, Michigan, USA - KBS S2-3 metaG | ecosystem: Host-associated > Plants > Roots > Rhizosphere > Soil ... | reverse complement strand
ACCGCGCGCGGCTATGCCTCCATCACCGGTCCCGTCGGCGCCGGCCACACGCACGTCTATTCCAGCCTGTTCAGCGGCACGAACGTGGTGCGCGAAGGCGTCTGGGCCTGGAGCAAGCCGTATTCGTACCTGATCCTGCACCCCGGCATCATGCTCGCCGAGTACAACGGCAATCCCGCGATGAAGACGCTCATCCTCGCGCTCGCCGATTCCTACCTCGCGCACGCCAGGAAGAACGACAAGGGTGAGACCGTCTTCCCCGAAGACATCAACTCGCTCACCGACGAAGACCGCGGCACGGTCGGTCCCGGCAGCAATGGCCTCGCCGGACCGGTTCAACTGTTGTGGACCGCCTATCGCTGGACGGGCGACGCCAAATACCTCGCGCCGATCGAAAGCGTCGCAGGCAAGGGCGATCACGGCGCGCTGTCGCTGCTTAACGCCAACGCCGTGTTTGCGTTGAACCACAACGCCGACTGGGGCGCGGACCTTCAGAAGCTGGCCGATGCCGGCAAGGGCGCCGACGCGCGCGATAGCGGTGCGCGGCCCATCGACTTCGCCCGCTACGTGGCGTGGCAGCGCACCGGCGACAAGAAGTATCTCGAAGAACTCTACACCTCGGAGATTCTGACCGGCCTCAACCGCATGTATCTGTGCACCGAAGGCGAGATGTGGTCAGACCGTGTCGAGCTGTTTAGCGACCTGCTGCAACGCTCCCGCCTCGGCGGCATGGCGCTCCGCCGCAACCAGATATTCCCCGGTCACCTCGTGCGCTGGCGCTTCGGCGGCTTACCCACGACAGCCGAGAACGTCGGTATCCTGATCAGGGAGGCTTCATCGACCCACTTCTGGGTGCTGGCGCACAACCTGACCGACAGGCCGATCCGCGCCACGATGACCGGCCAGAACATCAGCGCCGGCGAATGGACCATAAGCAGTGGCATTGCCGTGGGAGATGCGCAAACCGCGGTTGGTGCGGTGACGCTGCACCCGCCCTTCGCCTTCGGCCGGGACAGCGACGTGCCGCTGGTGCTGCCGCCGCACCAGACGCTGGCGTTGGAGCTCACCTTGCGCAAACCGGCGCCGCCAGTCTCCGCGCGCCCCGACATCGGCGTTGGTCCCGGCGACGTGCATGTCGGCCAGGGCGGAATCGATGTCACGCTGCACAACCTCGGCGCCCAACCGACGCCGACCGGGACGCTGAGTCTGAAGACCGCCGCTGGCAGGCTGATCGCCTCCGTTCCGGTTCCATCGCTCGACGCGCCGCTGGATCTGAAGCCCCGTACCGCCACGGTTCACATTAATCTTCCGAATGTTGCGCTGGCGCAGGCTCGCCTGGTCGTGTCTCTCAGCGGCAATCCGCCGGAAATCACGTATCGGAACAACAGCCTGACGCTGCCGTAATCCGGCGCGCCATTAACATCGTAGTCTCAGGGGTTTTGCCCGCCGCTGCGGAATGCGATATTCCGCGCCGTTCCCGGGTGGGGCTGGGACGAACGGGAGCGCAATCAGGTGCACTTGGGCGTGCAGGTCATAGGCTGGATTTTGGTCGCTTTGGCGATGGTGGGCGCGGTGTACACGCTGCTCTCCGCCGGCATCGTCGGCCGGTTCGCGGCGGCACGTGTGCCGGGCGCCGGTGAGCTGCCGCCCGTCACGTTGCTGAAGCCGTTACATTTCGATTCGCCGGGCCTTGAGGAGGATCTCGACACCTTCCTCAGCCAGGATTACCCGTCGCAGATTCAGATCGTATTCGGCGTGCAGGATGACTCCGATCCGGCCATCGCGGTCGTCAACCATTTGAAAGCGCGCCATCCGGATATCGACATCGCGCTGGTAATCGACCAGCGCCGCTACGGCTCCAACGCCAAGATCTGCAACTTGATCAATATGGCGGAGCACGCAAAGCACGGCGTGCTCGTCCTCTCCGACAGCGACATCGCCGTGCCACGCGACTATCTGAAGAAAGTCGTCGGCGCGCTGTTGCAGCCCGGCGTCGGCGCCGTGACCTGCCCGTACACCGGTCACGCCGGCGCCACCGCGTGGTCGACCCTCGCCGCCATGGGCACCAGCTACAACTTCCTGCCCGACATGGTGTTCGGTACGTGGTGGGGCATTGCCGATGCCTGCCTCGGATCGACCATCGCGCTGACGCGCGCCACGCTGGACAACATTGGTGGCTTCAACGCGTTCTCGAACTATCTCGCCGATGACTACGAGATCGGCCGTTCCATCCGTCATCGCGGCCAACGCATTGCGGTACTCCCAATGGCGGTCAGCCATCGCTCGACCGAGGAAACGCTCGCCGACCTGTTCCATCACGAGCTGCGCTGGAGCCGCACGGTCCGCGTCCTGCGCCCTTGGTCCCATGCCGGCGCGGTGATCACCCACCCGTTCCCGCTGGCGCTGGCCGGCTTTGCCCTGCTCGGCGCCCATGTGGTTCCCGTGGCGGTGCTTGCGCTGGCGCTGCTGGCCCGCTGGACCCTGAAATCGCAGGTAGAACGGGCATTTGCTACGAATTCCGGCCCCGCTTGGCTATTGCCGGTGCGCGACACTATATCGGTAGCAGTTTTCATGGCGTCGTTTTTCGGTCAGAAGGTCGCCTGGCGCGGCAGCCGCTTCGAGGTCGAGGCCTCGGGCGCCATGTCCCAGCTCTAAAGGTGCATTGATTATGAAGGCTCTTTTCCTCCAGGCCCCGTCCTTCGACGGCTATGATGGCGGCGCCGGGGCGCGCTACCAGATGAAGCGCGAAGTGAAGTCGTTCTGGTTCCCGACCTGGCTGGCGCAGGCCGCAGCCATGGTGCCGGGCAGCAAACTGATCGACGCGCCGCCGCACAACCTCTCGTTCAAGGACATTGAGGAGGATGTGAAGTCCCACGACTTCATCGTGATCCACACCTCGACGCCGTCCTTCAAGTCGGACTGCAAGACTGCGACGATGATCCGCGCCATCAACCCAGCCGCCAAGATCGGCTTCATCGGCGCCAAGGTCGCCGTCGAACCCATCGAGAGCATGGAAGCGTGCAGCGCGCTCGATTTCGTCTGCCGCAACGAATACGACTTCACGATCAAGGAAATGGCAGAAGGTGCCGACTGGTCGACGGTGGCGGGCCTGACCTATCGCAACACCGCACGGGAGATCATCTCCAACCCCGAGCGCGAAATCCTCGTCGACATGGACAAACTCCCGTCGGTGCTGCCGCTCTACAAGCAGCTCGACGTGAAGAAGTATTTCGGCGGCTACCTGCTGCACCCGTATATGAGCTGGTACACCGGCCGCGGCTGCAAATCGCGCTGCACCTTCTGCCTGTGGCCACAGACTATCGGCGGGCACAAGTACCGTTTCATGTCGATCGACCGCGTGGTGGCGGACGTGAAGTACGTCAAGGAGAACTTCCCGGAAGTGCGGGAAATCTTCTTCGACGACGACACGCTGACCGACAATCATGACCGCGTGGAGCAACTCGCCCGTGCCCTCGGTCCGCTCAAGGTCACCTGGTCGTGCAACGCCAAGGCGAACGTGCCGCGCAAGACGCTGGAAGTGATGAAGGCCAACGGCCTGCGCCTGCTGCTGGTCGGCTACGAGTCGGGCAACCAGAAGATCCTGCACAACATCAAGAAGGGCCTCCTGGTCGAAGTCGCCAAGCGCTTCTCGAAGGATTGCCACGACCTCGGCATCATCGTGCACGGCACGTTCATCCTGGGCCTGCCGGGCGAAACCCGCGAAACCATCCAGGAAACGCTGGCCTTTGCGAAGGAAGTGAACCCGCGCACCTTGCAGGTGTCGCTGGCCGCGCCGTATCCGGGCACCTTCCTCTACAAGCAGGCAAAGGAGAACGGCTGGTTCGCGTCGGACGTCGATCTTCTGACCGACGACGGCACACAGATCGCGCCCCTCAGCTATCCGGACCTCGGCCACACCGAAATCTTCAATTCGGTGGAGGACTTCTACAAGAAGTTCTACTTCCGCCCGTCGAAGATCATGGAGATCGTGGGTGAGATGCTGACCAGCCGCGACATGCTGGTGCGCCGCCTGCGTGAGGGCGTGGAGTTCTTCCAATTCCTCCGCACGCGCGAAGACATGATTGTCTCGTAGGCTTGTCGTCACCGCCGATGACTTCGGCGCGGCCGTTGAAGTCAACGACGCCGTCGAGCAGGCGCATACCAACGGCATTCTGACTGCCGCGAGTCTGATGGTTTCCGCGCCCGCCGCCGACGACGCCGTGGCGCGCGCGAAATTGCTGCCGCGCCTGCGTGTCGGCCTGCACATCGTGCTGGTGGAAGGAAAGCCGACATTGCCCGCCGATGCTGTTCCGGATCTCGTCGATGCGGCCGGCAACTTCCGCACCGACATGGCGGCGTCGGCGGTGAACATGTTCTTCGTGCCGCGCGTGCGCCGCCAACTGGAAGCCGAGATCGCGGCCCAGTTCGCCGCCTTCGCCGCCACAGGCCTCACCCTGGATCACGCCAACACCCACAAGCACTTCCACCTCCATCCGACGATCGCCTCGACCATCCTGCGCGTCGGCAAGCGCCACGGCCTGCGCGCGATGCGCGTCCCGCTGGAGCCGCAGCATGTGCTCCGCCAAGCCGAACCCGGGGCCAGGCTGCCATCGGCTTTCGCGACCGCGCCTTGGGCGATGCTCTCCCGCGCGCGCCTCCGGGCCGCCGGCATGACCGTGCCGGATCAGATTTTCGGCCTGGCGTGGTCGGGCGCCATGGACACCGCCCGTGTGCGCGCCCTGATTGACCTCTTGCCCGATGGCTTGACCGAACTCTACCTGCACCCCGCCACCGGCCCGTATCCCGGCAGCGCGCCCGGCTACCTGTATGGCGAGGAACTCGCCGCTTTGATCGCCCCCCGCGTGGTCGAAGCGGCCCGGAATCCCGCCATTCTCAAAGGCGGTTTTGCGGATTTCTGAGCGCTCTGCTAAGCCCCGGAAAACCCGGGACATTCCGTAATTTTGTTGCGCCTGCTAGGATCGGTTCCATGACCGCGTTGACCTTCCCTGAAATCACCGGCACCGGCCCCGACGTGGGCAATGGACCGATCCGCCTCGGCTCCGACGAGCACAAACGCCTGTTCTGCAAGACGCTGCTCGAGACGTTCAATCCATATCGCCCGGCTGTCATCGACTGGCCGAAGCTGGACGCGGTCACGCAGGCGAAGATCACCGGCCTGCCGATCTGGGACATCGCGGTGCAGACCGAGAACCGCGCCGGCCTCAACGTCTGCACCTACGCCGAAGGCATCGCCGACCCGCTCCTGCGCAAGGCCGTCGAGATGAACGGCTTCGAGGAGCGCCGTCACCGCTATGTGCTGTCGAACCTGGTCGAGGCCTACGGCATCAAGCTGGCGCCCGAGCCTGCCTATCCGCGCCCGAAGGATGCCGAGTGGGCCTTCATGGTCACCGGCTACAGCGAGTGCATCGACAGCTTCTTCGCCTTCGGCTTGTTCGAAACGGCGAAAACTTCCGGCTTCTTCCCCGCCGACCTTGTCGACACGTTCGAGCCGGTCGTGCAGGAGGAAGGCCGCCATATCCTGTTCTTCGTGAACTGGATGGCCTGGCATCGCCGCAACATACCGCTGTGGCGCCGTCCGTGGTTCGAGCTGAAGGTCGCGGCGGTATGGGTATTCCTTGGCTATGAGCGCATCGGCATCGCGTCCGACGTGACCAACGGGCAGCAGGACAACAACTTCACCGTCAACGGCGCCAGCCAGCTCACCGACGACGAGATAGACGTCTACAAGCTGATGGACACCTGCCTGCGCGAGAACGACCGCCGCCTCGGCATCTATGACCAGCGCCTCAAACGTCCGCGTTTCTTCCCGTTCCTGATCCGCACCTTCCGCCGCTTCTTTGGCCCGAAGTCGACTTACGTTCCGGCCGCCTGAGATCCATGAAGATCGGTGTCATCGCCGCGGCGCTGGTCGGTTTGGCGCTGTTCGTCTGGCTGCTGTTCCACATCGGCATCGAGTCGGTGTGGGAGGCGGTGGCTGCGGTCGGCTTCGGCGGTTTCGCCTTCCTCACGGCCGCCGGCATCGCGGTCGTCGGCCTGTTGGGCAGCGCCTGGCTCGCGCTGATCCCGCACGCAAGCCCGCGTGATCTCGTCACCTACATCATCGGCCGCCAGACGCGCGACAGCGCCGGCGACATCCTGCCTTTCAGCCAGCTCGGCGGCATCGTGATCGGTGCCCGCGCGGTGATCCTGCGCGGCGTCAGCCCACCGCTCGCCTTCGCCTCCACCATCACCGACGTCACCACCGAGCTGATGGCACAGATCGTGTTCATCCTGATCGGCATCGGCCTCGCCATCACCCAACTGCGCACATCCGCCGCCACCGCGCCTTATGTCGACGGCCTGATCCTCGGCACGCTGCTGCTGGTGCCTGGCATCGCCGCCTTCGTGATCCTGCAACAGCGCGGCAGTGCGCTGGCCGAGCGGGTCGCCGGCCGTTTCCTGCCCGCCGCGCTCAAGCACACCGCCGCGTTCGGCGAGCAGATGCGCCAGATGTACGACTCGCCGGGCCGCCTCGCGCTGTCGTCGACGATCCACCTCCTTTCCTGGATCGCGGCCGCTGGCCTGATCTGGCTCAGCGTGCGACTGATCGGCTTCCACCTCGACTTCTTCTCCTGCATCGCGATCGAGGCGCTGCTCGCCGCGCTGCGCAGCGCCACCGTGTTCATTCCCGCCGCCATCGGGGTGCAGGAGGCTGGTTACGCCGCGCTCATGCCGCTGTTCGGCCTCGGCCCCGAAGTTGGCCTTGCAGTTTCGTTGCTCAAGCGCGCCCGCGACATCGTCATCGGCGTGCCGGTTCTGCTCGCCTGGCAATTCTTCGAAGGCCGCCGCGCGCTCGCCGCGCCGGATACCGCCTGATGGGCGACAAGGTCCTCGTCACCGGTGCGTCCGGCTTTGTCGGGTCGGCTGTCGCCCGCGCCCTCAGCCGCCGCGGCGACGACGTACGCGTTCTGGTCCGCTCAACCTCGAACCGTACCAACGTCGAAGGCGAGACCTTCGAAATCGCCGAGGGCGATATGCTCGACCGCCACAGCATGATCGAAGCGATGGAAGGCGTGCGTTACGTCTTCCACGTCGCTGCCGACTACCGCCTGTGGGCCCGCGATCCGCAGGAAATCGTGCGTAACAATCTCGAAGGTACCCGCGCGGTGATGGAAGCGGCGCGCAATATGGGAGTCGAACGCATAGTCTACACGTCGTCGGTCGCGGCGCTGAAGCCGTCGCACGGTGATGCTGTCGATGAGGCTTCGCGCCATTCCGAGCATACGGTCATCGGCGCCTACAAGAAGTCCAAGCTGGTCGCCGAACGCCTGGTCGAGCGCATGGCGGGCGAGGGCCTCCCCGCCGTCATCGTCAGTCCCTCCACGCCCATCGGTCCGCGCGACATCAAGCCCACGCCAACAGGCCGCATCATCGTCCAGGCCGCGACCGGCGGCATGCCCGCCTATGTCGACACAGGCCTCAACCTCGTCCACGTCGACGACGTCGCCGCCGGCCATCTGCTTGCGCTGGACAAGGGCCGCATCGGCCAGAACTACATCCTGGGGGGCGCCGACGTGCGCCTGAAGGAGATGTTGGGTGTGATCTGCCCGCTTGCCGGCCGCAAGCCGCCCGGTATCCGCTTGCCGCGCACGCCGCTCTATCCCCTCGCCTGGGGTAGCGAGGCCATCGCGCGGTTCACCGGCAGGGAGCCGATGCTCACCGTCGATGCGCTGAACATGAGCCGCTACCACATGTTCTTCTCGTCGAAGAAGGCGCAGGACGAACTCGGCTACACCGCACGTCCGTGGCAGGAAGCCATTGCCGACGCCGTTGTATGGTTCCGCAACGCGGGCTACATCAAGTGAACGTCGCGCTGCCGCTTCTTGCCCTCATCCCGGTTGCCGTGTGGCTCTATCTGCTGATCGGGCGCGGCCTGTTCTGGGTGATGGGCGAACGCGACGACGCCGACAAGCCGCCTGAGCCCACGCAATGGCCGTCCGTGGTTGCGGTCGTTCCGGCGCGCAACGAAGCCGATGTCATTGCCCATTCGATAGGCAGTTTGCTGGAGCAGGATTATCCCGGCGACTTTCGCATCGTGCTGGTTGATGACCAAAGCACAGACAATACCGGCGACATTGCGCGCAAGCTCGACGCCACAGGCAAGCTGAACGTGTTAACCGGCGCGCCGCGTCCGGTGGGCTGGACCGGAAAATTGTGGGCAATGAAACAGGGCACGGCCCAGGCCGGCACGCCCGACTATATCTGGTTCACCGACGCCGATATCCGGCACGAACCGAACAATTTGCGCAAGCTGATGGCGCGCGCCACACAGTCCAATCTCGTCCTGACGTCGCTGATGGTGAAGCTGCACTGCAAATCGATGTCCGAGGCCTATCTGATCCCGGCCTTCGTCTTCTTCTTCGACATGCTCTATCCGTTCCGCTGGGTGAACGATCCGCGCAGCAAGACCGCGGCGGCGGCCGGTGGCTGCATGCTGGCGCGCCGCGATGCGCTGGAACGCGCCGGCGGCATCGACACCATCCGCTCGGAGATCATTGACGACTGCGCGCTCGGGCGCGCGATGAAGGCCCAGGGTCCGATCTGGCTCGGTCTCACCGACCGCGCCCATTCCATCCGTCCCTATACCATGGGCGAGATCTGGCGAATGGTCTCGCGCTCCGCCTACGCGCAACTCGGCTATTCACCGCTCGCGCTGTTCGGAACATTCCTCGGCATGATCGTGGTCTACGCTGTCGCACCCGCCTTTGCGCTGTTCGCCACCGGATCGGCGCAATCGTCCGGCATTCTTGCGTGGTTCGCGATGGGCATCGCCTATCAGCCGATCCTGCGCTTCTACAAAGTAACGCCGCTCTGGGGCATCGTCCTGCCCATGATCGGATTCGTCTACGCACTGTTCACGCTCGACTCCGCGATCCAGCACTGGCGCGGCCGCGGCGGCATGTGGAAGGGCAGGGCGCAAGCCTTGGGCCAGTCATGAGCAATGCTGCTGATCTTGCCTCCGGCAAGGGCCACACCGACGAGAACTTTCCCGTCGCCTCGGTCCTGATCGCCAAGGAGCACCGCCCGCCGGTGATGGCGTTCTATCGCTTCGCCCGCGTCGCGGACGACGTCGCCGATCACGAAACCGCCACGCCGGATGAAAAGCTCGCGCTGCTCGAAGCCATGCGCGCCAGCCTCACCGGCGAGAGCGATGCCTCGCCCGAGGGTGTGGGCCTGCGCAAGGTATTGGCCGCGCGCGACCTCACCAACCAGCACGGCCTCGATCTGCTCGAAGCGTTCCGCCGCGATGTCACTAAGCTGCGCACCACCAGTTGGGGCGACCTGCTCGACTACTGCCGCTATTCCGCGATGCCGGTCGGCCGCTTCGTGCTCGACGTTCATCGCGAAAGCCGCGCCCTCTGGCCTGCCAACGACGCGCTGTGTGCCGCGCTCCAGGTCATCAACCATCTCCAGGACTGCGCCAAGGATTTCCGCACCCTGAACCGGGTCTACCTCCCGCTGGACGAACTGAACGCACACGGCCTGACCGTGGACGTGCTGACCCAGCCCAAATCGCCGCCCGCGCTCCGCTCCCTCCTGCGGGACCTCGCCCGCAAGAATGCCGATCTGCTCGACACGGCGCGTCCCTTCGCCAGCCAGATCAGGGACCGGCGCCTCAGCCTGGAGGTCAGCGTCATCCAGACCCTGGCCGACGACCTGAACCGCAAGCTCCTGTCCAAAGACCCGCTGGCCGACCGCGTTCACCATGCGAAATGGGAAATGCCGGGTCTCCTCGCCCGCGCCACGATGCTGTTTGCCTTAGGCCGGCTTCGGCCTAAAAAGGTTCCTGCATGACTCTCGCGCAAGCCCAGGCCACCGTCGTCGCGTCCGCCCAGCAGAAGGCGTCGAACAGCTCGTTCTATTCCGCCATGCGGCTGATGCCGAGGGCGGAGCGCGAGGCCATGTTCGCGATCTACGGCTTCTGCCGCATCGTCGACGACATCGCCGACGACGGCATCGGCACGCGCGAGGAGCGCAAGGTCGAACTGGTCAAGTGGCGCGTCGAGCTGGACGAGCTCTACGCCGGCAACCCGTCCGAGCGCGCCCACTTCCTGGTCGAGCCGGTGGAGAAATACGGCCTGCGCAAGGCGGATTTCCTGACCGTGATCGACGGCATGGACATGGACGTCGCCGAGGACATCGTCGCGCCGCCCAAAAAGACGCTCGACCTCTATTGCGAACGGGTCGCCAGTGCCGTCGGCCGATTGTCGATCAAGGTGTTCGGCATGGAGGAAGGTCCGGGTGACGAACTCGCGCATCACCTCGGCCGCGCGCTCCAGCTCACCAATATCCTGCGCGACATCGACGAGGACGCCGGCATCGGCCGCTGCTACCTGCCGCGCGAATACCTGAAGGACGCCGGCATCACCTCGCTCGATCCCAAGTCCATCGTGGCCGATCCGCGCGTCGACCAGGTGTGCAAGGCCGTCGCCCGCGATGCCCACGCCTGGTACGACGGCGCCGCCGCCGTGCTGGCGAAGAAGCCGAAAGGCCGCATCGGCACGCCGCGCCTGATGGGCGCCGTCTACGAAGAGATCCTGCGCCAGACCGAAGTCGTCGGCTGGAGACCGCCTCGCACCCGCGTCTCGTTGAGCAAGCCGAAGCTGCTCGGCATCGTCGTGCGCCACGGACTGTTCGGATGAACACCGCATATGTCGTGGGCGGCGGCCTCGCCGGCCTCGCGGCGGCTGTGGAGTTGGCGCAGAAGGGCCGCAAGGTCGTCCTGATCGAAGGCGCGCCGCAGGCCGGTGGACGCTGCCGCTCCTATTTCGACGCCACGCTTGGCCTCACCATCGACAACGGCAACCACCTTGTTCTGTCGGGCAACACGTCGGTCCAGAGCTATCTGAAGACCATCGGCGCCACGAATGCTTTGGCCGGTCCGGATCGCGCCGTGTTCGAGTTCATGGATGTGCGGTCCGAGCTGCGCTGGACGCTGCGCCCCAACGACTCGATCCTCGCCTGGTGGATTCTCGATGCAACGCGCCGCGTTCCCGGCACCCAGCCGCAGGATTATCTCGACCTCGCGAAGATCATGTTCGCCGACGGCGACAAGACGATCGCAGACGTCGCAAAAACGTCGGGTCCGCTATGGGACCGCCTGCTGCATCCCTTCCTGCTCGCGGTGCTGAACACCGAGCCCAAATACGCCTCTGCCGCGCTGGGGGGCGCGGTGATCAAGGAGTCGCTTGCGAAGGGTGGCTTGGCCTATCGCCCGCGCATCGCCCATCCGACGCTCGCCGCCGCTTTCGTCGATCCGGCGCTCGCCTATCTGAAAACCAAAGGCACCGATATCCGCATCGGCCAGCGTGTCCGTGCGCTCACCGTGGACGATTGGCGTGTCACCGGCTTCGACCTCGGTGGCACGCCTGTCACGCTCGACAAGACCGATCTCCTCATCCTTGCCGTGCCGCCCTGGGCCGCGACCGAGCTTCTCCCCGATCTCGTCGCGCCGACCGAATTCCGCTCCATCGTCAACGCGCACTTCAAGATCGTGCCCCCTGGCGGTTCGCCGCTGATGACCGGCGTGATCGGCGGCAGCGCCGAATGGGTGTTCGCGTTCGAGGACCGCGTCTCCATCACCGTCAGCGGTGCCGACGCCATCGTGGATGAAGACCGCGAGATCCTCGCCAAACGATTCTGGGCTGATGTGGCAAAAGTGCTGCGGCTCCCAAATGATCTGGCCGCCGACATGCCGCCCTGGCAGGTGGTGAAGGAGCGACGCGCCACCTTCGCTGCCATGCTCGAGCAGGCGCATCGCCGCCCGCAAACGCTCACCGCCAAGGCCAACCTGCTGCTCGCCGGCGACTGGACGGACACCGGCCTGCCATCCACCATCGAAGGCGCCATCCGTTCCGGCCAAAAAGCTGCGGCGTTGGCTCTGCCCAAGCTGCCCGTATAATCCCGCCATGAACCAGATGCTGATCCAGCGCGAGGACACGATCGCCGTCGACCAGATGCTCGGCGCCGCGACGGACGCGTTGCTGAAGTCACAGCGCGAGGACGGCCACTGGGTGTTCGAACTCGAAGCCGACGCCACCATCCCGTCCGAATACGTGCTGCTCGTCCACCATCTGGCCGAGACGCCGAACTTCGATCTCGAACGCAAGATCGGAAACTACCTGCGCCGCATCCAGTCTGCCGAGCACGGCGGCTGGCCCCTCTATCATGCCGGCGCCTTCGATATCTCCGCGACGGTGAAGGCCTATTTCGCGCTCAAGATGATCGGCGACGACATCGACGCGCCGCACATGGTCCGTGCCCGCGAGGCGATCCGCGCCCGCGGCGGCGCGATCAAAGCCAACGTCTTCACCCGCATCCTGCTGGCACTCTACGGCGAGACCTCTTGGGCCAACGTGCCGACCGTGCCGGTCGAGCTGATCCTGCTGCCGCGCTGGTTCCCTATCCATCTTTCCAAGATGAGCTACTGGGCGCGCACCGTGATCGTGCCGCTGCTGGTGCTCGCCGCGAAACAGCCTATCGCGCGCAACCCGCGCAACATCCACGTGCCCGAGCTGTTCGTCGACGGCGTGCCGGTAATCGCGCCGCGCGCGCCACACCAGTCCGCCGGCTGGTCGTTCTTCTTCAACACCCTCGACAGGGTGCTCAAGGTCGTGCCCTGGCCGCGCGCGCTGCGCCAGCGCGCCATCGACAAGTGCCTGTTCTGGACGACCGAGCGCCTCAACGGCGAAGACGGCCTCGGCGCCATCTATCCCGCCATGGCCAACAGCGTGATGATGTACGACACGCTCGGCATCGGCCCCGACGATCCGCGCCGCGCCATCGCCCGCAAGTCGGTCGACCTGCTGCTGGTGATCAAGGATGACGAAGCCTATTGCCAGCCCTGCGTCTCGCCGGTGTGGGACACCGCGCTCGCCGCCCACGCGCTGATGGAAGCCAAGACGCCGGCCGCCGACGCGGCCGTCTCACGCTCGCTCGAATGGCTCAAGCATCGCCAGGTGCTCGACGTCGCGGGCGACTGGGCGGAAGAACGCCCCAATGTCCGCCCGGGCGGCTGGGCCTTCCAGTACAACAACGCCCACTATCCCGACCTTGACGACACAGCCGTGGTGGTGATGGCGCTCGACCGCGCTTCGCCCGGGCAATACACCAACGAGATCGCACGCGGCCGCGAGTGGGTCGAAGGCTTGCAGTCGAAGAACGGCGGCTGGGGCGCGTTCGACGCCGACAACGCCTATTACTACCTGAACAACATCCCGTTCGCCGATCATGGCGCGCTGCTCGATCCGCCGACCGACGACGTCACCGGCCGTTGCATCGGCATGCTGATGCAACTCGGCGCCACGCCCTCCGATCTGTACGTGAAGCAGGGCGTCGATTTCCTGCGCAAATCGCAACTCGCCGACGGCAGCTGGTTCGGCCGCTGGGGCGTGAACTACATCTACGGCACCTGGTCTGCGCTCGCCGGTCTCAACGCCGCGCAGGTGATGCCCGACGATCCGATGATGATCCGCGCCGCCGACTGGCTCATCAAGATCCAGAACCCCGATGGCGGCTGGGGTGAGGATTGCAACTCCTACAAGCTCGATTACGCCGGCTACGAAGCCGCGCCGTCGACCGCGTCGCAAACCGCCTGGGCACTGCTCGCGTTGATGGCGGCTGGGCAGGTCGATCATCCGTCTGTCGCACGCGGCATCCAGCATCTGGAAGCAACGCAAGGCGCCGATGGCCTCTGGACGCAAGAGCACTACACCGGCGGCGGCTTCCCACGCGTGTTCTACCTGCGCTACCACGGCTACCCGAAATTCTTCCCGCTTTGGGCGGTGGCGCGCTACCGCAACCTGAAAGCGGGCAACTCGCGCCACGTGCAATACGGACTGTGATCGTCTCCGCCCAAATCGTTGGAGGCAAAGAAGTCACCGACGCCTTCGCTGGAACCATTCTTCCCTGGTGGAGCTTTGGCAAGACGGTCATCGCCGCCATCGTATTCAAGCTGGCGGAGCAGGGCAGGCTCGATCTCGACACCCCGCTGACGGACAAGCCGTTCACCCTGCGCCAGCTCCTCGCGCACCGGGCCGGCGTGCGAGACTACGGCGGCGTTGCCGGCTATCACGCGGCGGTCGCGCGCGGCGACATGGCGTGGCCGGTGGAAGAGCTGCTCCAGCGCGCCCAAGCCGATGAACTTCTGTTCACACCGGGGCAAGGCTGGAGCTATTCCAATATCGGTTACCTGTTTGTGCGCCAGGAGATCGAACGGGCAACCGGTTCGGAGCTTCGAACCGCTCTGCAGGACGTCGCATTCGCGCCGCTCGGCGTCCATGCCGCTATGGTTCGCCGTCGCGAGGATATGGAGCGCGTCCCGTGGCCGCAGCTCCATTCCTACGACCCCAACTGGGTCTATCATGGCCTGATCCTCGGCACCGCCATCGATGCCGCGCGTTTTCTGGATCGGCTGTTCACCACGGGCTTTCTCTCTGAAGCGTCACGTCAGGCCATGCTCGACTCGATTCCGCTCCCCTTCGCCGTCACCGGCCGCCCGTTCGCAAAGCCGATGGTCGCCACCGGCCTGATGAGCGATCCCGAAGGCCCGCTCGGCCCATGGTTCGGCCACACCGGCGGCGGCCTGCACAGTTCTTCCGCCGTCTACCGCTTCCCATCGCTGAACCGTACCGTCGCCGCCTTCGCCGATCACGAGGATGCCGGCGCGATCGAGCGCACAGTATTGAATCTCGCAGTGAAATGACCGTGCTCGCCGTCACCGGCCTCTCGCGCGAAGCCCGCATCGCCCGGCGCGCCAAACTCACGCCGGTGATCAGCGCCGCGAACGGCGAATTGCTGGAGCAGCGCCTTACCGAGGCCATCGCCAGGGGCGCCAAGGGCATCGTCAGTTTCGGTATCGCCGGCGCGCTGGTGCCTTTGCTCAAGATCGGCGATGTCGTGGTCGCGACCCACGTCGTGCACGGTGAAGAACACTATCCGACCGATCCGCAATGGACCGCGCTCATCCGCCAGAAGCTGCCGCATGCCGTTCCCGGTGTCATCGCGGGCCACGACCAGATCGTCAGCCATGTCGACGGCAAGCGGCGCCTGCTGTCGCTGACCGGCGCCTATGCGGTGGACATGGAATCCCACATCGCCGCGCGCCTCGCCAACCGCGCCGGCATTCCCTTCGTCGCCATCCGTACGATTTCCGATGCCGCCAATCGCGGCCTGCCGCCCGCCGCGCAGATGCCGCTGACGCCCAAGGGCCGCATTCGATTGCGCAGTGTGCTGTCCTCGCTCGCGAGCGAACCGTCCCAGTTTCCGGATTTGCTGCGCACCGGCCGCGAGGCCGGGCGCGCCTTCCGCGCGCTACTCCGCAGCCGGAACGCTCTCGGGCTTTTTCTTGGCTGCCCGTACCTCGGCTAGCTTCTCTTCGACGTGCTGCGAGAACACGAACTCCGCGGGGCGCTGCTTCGACGTGTCGATGTCCGGCTTGAACGGGCCTTCCGTCTTCACGCCGCGCACCGCCAGCGGGATCAGCTTGTAGGGGTGCTGGATGGAGTCGATCACCGATGTGCCTTCGAAGCCGCAATGGACCATGCAGTCCTTGCACTTCTCGTACTTGCCGACGCCGTACTTCTCCCACTCGGTGTCTTCCATCAGCTCCTTGAAGGTCTTCACATAACCTTCGCCGAGCAGGTAGCAGGGCTTCTGCCAGCCGAACACGCAGCGCAGCGGCATCGACCACGGCGTGCACTCGTACGTCTGGTTGCCAGCCAGGAAGTCCAGGAACAGCGGCGACTGCGTGAACTCCCAGGCCTTGCCGCCATTGCCGCGGCGCAGGATGTCGCGGAACAGCATCTTGGTCTTCTCACGGTTCAGGAAGCTGTCCTGGTCGGGCGCGCGCTCATAGGCATAGCCGGGCGAGATCGTTATGCCGTCCAGCCCCATCTCCATCATCGTGTCGAAGAACTTCGCCACCCGCTCCGGGATGGCGTTGGAGAACAGCGTGCAGTTGATCTGGGTACGGAAACCCTTGGACTTCGCCAGCTTGATCGCGTCGATCGCCTTGTCATAGACGCCGTCGAGGCAGACCGAGTGGTCGTGCATCGCCTTGTCGCCGTCCAGGTGGATCGACCAGGTGAAATTCGGATGCGGCTTGTACTGATCGATCTTCTTGGAAAGCAGCAGCGCGTTCGTGCACAGGATCACGAACTTGTTCTTCTTGATGAACCCTTCGACGATCTTCGGCATCTCGCGATGCAAGAGCGGCTCGCCACCCGCGATCGACACCGCAGGCGCGCCGCATTCGTCGATCGCTTCCATGCATTGCTCGTACGACAGGCGCTGGTTCAGGATGTCGTCGGGATAATCGATCTTGCCGCAGCCGGCGCAGGCGAGGTTGCAGCGGAACAGCGGCTCCAGCATCAGCACAAGCGGGTAGCGCTTCTGGCCGGTCAGATGCTTCTTCATCACGTAAGAGCCGATCTTGGCGGCCTGATGCAGAGGAATGCCCACTGTTCAAATCTCCCGTCCGCGGATGCGGACCAACTGATATCTCCCGCAGGGCGCGGACAAAACTGACTACGCGGCCGGCGCGCGGTCGTTGCGCAATTCGGCGGGCAGGCGGAACTCGATGTGCTCTTTCTTGCCGTCCATGGTCTCGACACTCACTGGCGCATGCGCGATACGGCGCAGCGCCTCGATCACGTCCTCCACCAGCCGTTCCGGCGCCGATGCACCGGCCGTCAGGCCAACGGCGTTCTTGCCCGCAACCCATTCCGGCTTCAGTTCGCTGCCGTCGGCCAGCAGATAGCTCGGCACGCCGACCTCCCGGCCGATCTCGACCAGGCGGTTGGAGTTCGAGGAATTCTGGGCGCCCACCACCAGGATCACGTCCGCCACCTGCGCGAGCTGCCGCACCGCGGTCTGGCGATTCTGCGTCGCATAGCAGATGTCGGTCGTCTCTGGCCCCACGATGTCGCTGAAGCGCTTTTTCAGCGCCAGGATGATGCCCTTGGTGTCGTCGATCGAAAGCGTGGTCTGCGTGATGTACGCAACCGGCTCGTCCCGCGGGATCGTCAGCGCCTCGACCTCGCCCTCCGACTGCACCAGCGTGACCGGCGCGCCGACCTGGCCCATTGTGCCTTCGACCTCCGGATGTCCGGCATGGCCGATCAGGATCAGTTGCCGCCCGTGCGCGACGTAGCGCTTGCCCTGGTTGTGAACCTTAGACACCAGCGGGCAGGTCGCATCCAGCACGGGAAGCTTGCGCGACTGTGCGGTGTCGACCACCGAGCGCGGGACGCCATGCGCACTGAACACCGTGACGGCGCCATCCGGAACTTCATTGAGTTCTTCGACGAACACCGCGCCCTTGCTCTTCAGGTCGTCCACGACGTGCTTGTTGTGGACGATCTCGTGCCGGACGTAGACGGGCTCGCCGTACTTCACCAGCGCGCGCTCGACGATGTCGATGGCGCGGACGACACCGGCACAGAAACCACGGGGCTGGGCGAGAATGACTCGCATCTGGGAACCTCTGAGAGCCTATCTTTGCCCGAATTTCAGGCTATAGCCACCCGTTGTGTGCGGTGCAACCGGCATCCGCACGCAGGGGCCGCTAGCATTTGCGATAGTCTGCATATAGGTGTCGGACCGGAAGGTGCTAGTTTTGGGTTGCCTGAGATTAAATCCCTGACGGTCTTTGGGGGAATTAGGGACCGCAGGTTACACGGGGTGTTTATGGCGGGTTCGTCCGGAGGGGCGCCAATGGCGGCGCAACCTCCCTCATCGATTTTGCCGCAGGCCTTGGCGACCGCGTCGAAGACCGTCGACGCGACTCTTGACCAGGTTCTGCCCAGGCCGCAGGGCCTGCACGGCCGCGTGCAGGAGGCGATGCGCTATGCCACCTTCGCCGGCGGTAAGCGCCTGCGCCCGTTCCTGGTTTTGAATTCTGCCCGTCTGTTCGACGTTGACCCCGCCCGCGCCGCGCGCGTGGCAGCCGCGATTGAGGTTCTGCACACCTATTCGCTGGTCCACGACGATCTGCCGTGCATGGACGATGACGATCTGCGCCGCGGCCGTCCCACCACGCACATCGCCTTCGACGAGATGACGGCAGTGCTCGCGGGTGATGCGCTCCTGACCGTCGCATTTGAGATCCTCGCCCATCCGGCAACCCATGATTCGGGCGACGTGCGCGCCGCTCTGTGCCTGCGTCTCGCGGAAGCGGCCGGATCGAACGGCATGATCGGCGGCCAGATGATCGACATGCAGGCTGCCGCCAACACCTTTGGTTCCGACGAGGTGGTGCTGCTTCAGCGACTCAAGACCGGCCAGCTCTTCGAATTCTCCTGTGAGGCCGGCGCCATCCTCGGCCAGGCCGGCACGGAACATCGCGACCGCCTGCGTTCTTACGCCCGCGATATGGGTCTCGTCTTCCAGATCACCGATGATCTGCTCGATGTCACCTCGACGGCGGAGAAGACTGGCAAGGCTGTCGGCAAAGACAAGGAGGCCGGCAAGGCGACGCTGGTGTCGCTGCTGGGTGTGGAAGGTGCCCGCGCCGAGGCAGAGAAGCTCGCGCGCCGCGCCATCGCAATGCTCAACCCCTATCACAATGCGGTGCCCGAACTTTGTGAATTGCCGCTCTTCCTGCTGGACCGGGAGTCCTGATGTCCCAGACTCCTCCCTCCAAGACTCCACTCCTCGACACGGTCGTCTATCCGTCCGACCTCAAGAAGCTCGACAAGGCCCAGCTGCGCCAGTTCTCCGACGAGCTGCGTCATGAGCTGATCCACGCCGTTGCAGAAAGCGGCGGCCACTTCGGCGCTGGCCTCGGCGTGGTCGAGCTGACGGCGGCGTTACACTACGTCTTCAACACGCCCGGCGACCGCATCATCTGGGACGTCGGCCACCAGGCCTATCCGCACAAGATCCTCACCGGACGCCGCGACCGCATCCGCTCGATCCGCAAGGGCGGCGGGCTGTCCGGCTTCACCCGCCGCAGCGAGAGCGAATACGACCCTTTCGGCGCGGCGCACTCGTCCACCTCGATCTCCGCCGGCCTCGGCATGGCCGCCGGCCGAGACCTGCTCGGCAAGGACAACCACGTCATCGCCGTGATCGGCGACGGCGCGATGAGCGCCGGCATGGCCTATGAGGCGATCAACAATGCCGGCCATCTGCGCTCACGCCTGCTGGTCATCCTCAACGACAACGATATGTCCATCGCGCCCGCCACCGGCGCACTGAACAAGCATCTGAACGATCTCGTCGCGCGCAATTCCGCAGAGCATACGCTGTTCGAGAAGCTCGGCATGAAGCACATCGGCCCCATCGACGGCCACGACGTGAACGCGCTGGTCGACGTGCTGGAGAAGATCCGCGACGGCGCGCCGGAGCCGATCCTGCTCCATATTCGCACCCGCAAGGGTGCCGGCTACGCACCCGCGGAAGCCTCAGCCGACAAGGGCCACGCCAACACCGGGTTCGACGTCGCCACCGGGGCGCTCAAGAAGAGTGCGTCGAAAGCTCCGAGCTACACCTCCGTATTCGCCAAGGCGCTGATCGCCGAGGCCAGGGCCGACGACACGGTCGTCGCCATCACCGCCGCCATGCCGTCCGGCACCGGCCTCGACCAGTTCGAGAAGGCCTTCCCGGCCCGCACCTTCGACGTCGGCATCGCAGAGCAGCATGCCGTCACGTTCGCCGCCGGCCTCGCCACCGAGGGTCTCAAGCCGTTCGCCGTCATCTATTCGACCTTCCTGCAACGCGCCTACGACCAGGTCGTGCACGACGTCGCGATCCAGAACCTGCCGGTGCGCTTCGCGATGGACCGGGCCGGCCTCGTCGGCGCCGATGGCGCGACGCATGCCGGCTCCTTCGATCTCGCCTATCTCTGCTGCCTGCCGAACTTCACCGTGATGGCCGCCGCCGACGAGCTCGAGCTGCTGCACATGGTGGCGACCGCCGCCGCGCACGACTCCGGCCCGATCGCGCTGCGCTATCCGCGCGGCGAAGGCGTCGGCGGTCTCACGCTCCCCGAGCGCGGCACGCCTCTCCCGATCGGCAAGGGCCGCATCGTGCGTGAAGGCAAGGAAGTCGCGATCCTCTCGCTCGGCACCCGTCTCCAGGCTGCACGCGTCGCCGCCGACCAACTGCGCGAGCAGGGCATCGCCGCCACGGTCGCCGATGCGCGCTTCGCCAAACCCATCGACACCGATCTCGTCAGGCGCCTGGTGCGCAACCACGGCATGCTGGTGACGATCGAGGAAGGCTCGAGCGGCGGCTTCGGTTCTCAGGTTCTGCACTTCATCGCGAACGAGGGCCTTCTGCGTCCTGGCCTCGACATCCGCACGATGACCCTGCCCGACCTCTTCCAGGAGCACGACAGCCCCGACAAGCAATACGAGACCGCCGGCCTCGCCGCCGCCGACATTGTACGCGTGGTGCAGACCCATTTCGCACGGCGCGCATCGGACAAGCGCCTCTCGTCGCCTGCTGAATAGTTCATCCGCCGTTCAGCCGGTGCCGGCTAGAGGGAACTAAACCCCGGCGTTCGCGGTTGAATTGGCGGCGATCTTCGTCATTCTTCGCGCGTCTATGGAGAAGCTTGCATGAAAGCCATGTTCGCCAGCCTGGCGATGATGTTTGCCGTTGCATTCGGGCTTGCCGGGCCGCAGGCCGCCATGGCCGCCGATGCCGATCCCGCGGTCGCCACCGTGCAGGGCTTCTACGACAACCTTCTCGACTCGATGAAGAATGGCAAGTCGCTGGGCGCGCAGGGCCGTTACAACAAGATGCGCCCTGCTGTTGAGCAGGCATTCGATATCGGCACGATGGTCAAGTTCGCCGTCGGTCCCGACTGGGCCAACGCCTCGCCAGCCGACCAGAAGGCGCTGACCGAAGCCTTCGCGCGCATGACCGCGGCGCAATATGCCGGCAATTTCGATTCCTTCGGTGGCGAGAAGTTCGTCGTCGACCCGGCGGTGCAGGTCCGCGGCACGGATCACTACGTGTCGAGCAAGCTGGTGACCTCCAGCCAGACGGTCGTGTTCATCTACCGTGTGCGCCAGTTCGGTTCGGCGTGGAAGATCATCGACATTCTCCTCGACGGCTCGATCAGCCAGCTCAACGTCTACCGCTCCGACTTCGCCGCCACCATGAAGTCCGGTGGCGCAGCCGCGCTGGTCAAGAAGATCGACGAACTGTCCGACAAGGCGCTGAAGAAGTAATCACATCTTCGGCGGGCCCATCACGGCCGGGACGACGAACAGGATCGTCGCCAGCGTCCACACCAGCGAGATCATCAAGAGTTCGCCCATGCTGGCCGTGCCGGGATGGCTCGAAAGCCAGAGGCTTCCGAAGCCGCTCGCCGTCGTAAGGGCGCTGAAGATCACCGCGCGCGTCAGGCTCGATTGCAACAGGTCGTGATGTCCCGTGCGCCACGCCATCACGAAGTAGATGTGGAACGCCACGCCGATGCCGAACAGCAGCGGGAGCGCGATGACGTTCGCGAAGTTGAGTTCCAGTCCGATCACCACCGCCGTGCCGATCGTCAGGAATCCGCTGAGCAGGAGCGGGACCACCGTGTACAGCACGTCGCGCCACCGCCGCAGCACCAGATAGAGCAGGAGCGTGATCACCACGAAGGACAGCGCGCCGGCCTGCTCGAACGCCGTCACGATCGTGGTGCCGGACTCGCGGATGGAGACCGGCGCGCCGGTTGCATCCGGCGCGACCTTCAGCACCGCCTTGGAGAACTCGTTCAACGCCGCGTTCGAGCCCGACGTATCCTTCGGGAAAACCTGGATGCGCGCCGTGCCGTTCTTCGCCACCCAATCGCGCTGCATCTCCTGCGGCATCGACGCGAATGTCACTTCGGACGCCTGCAACGACGTCGCCAATTGTATCAGCAGCGTCTTCAATCCCGGCACCAGCGACCCGGCCGCGGCTTCGCGCAACGCCTTCGACCCGTTCGCGAGCTTTTCCAGCGTCGCCGCCAGTCCTTGCGCATCTCGCGCCGCCGGCGACTGATCCCTGGCCGCGGTTCGAAGCGCCACGGCGGTCGCCCGCAGGCTCGCCACCACCTCGGCATCGCTCGGTGTCGGCTTGACCGTGAACGGATTGATCACCGGATCGAGCAGCATGTTCGCGTCCTGGATCAGCGCCAGCTTGCGGGGTTGATCGTCGGGAACGAAGTCGTTGGCTGTGATCGCCATGCCGACCTGCGGGATGCGGCTCAACTCCACGGCACGCGCCTGTGCCGCCTTCAAGCTCGGCGCCAACACGTCGATCGTGTTGGGTGAGGTCTGCGGGTCTTTCTGGAGGTCCAGAATGGTCGACACCGACTCGGTCTTGGCGCTGCGCAAGTCCAGTGGATTGAAGTCGAACTTCACGAACGCCGTCAGCGCCACCGCGACCACCGCCACGACGCCCGACGCGATCAGCACGAACCGGCGGCGCTCGACCATGAACCGGTCCACCGGCGCGAAGATGCGATAGCCGATCTCGTCCTCTTCGCCTTCCGGGTGCAGCACCATCAGCAGCGCCGGCAGCAGCGTGATGCTCAGCACGAACGCCACGATCATGCCGATGCCGGCCACCAGTCCCAACTCCGCGACGCCGATATAGGACGTCGGCAGGAACGAGAAGAACCCCGCCGCCGTCGCAGCCGCCGCCAGCGCCAGCGGCGTGCCGACGCTGTGGCCCGCGGCAACCAGCGACTTGCGCAGGTCGTGAAGCACAAACCGCTCATGCCGGTAACGCACACAGAACTGGATGCCGAAATCGACGCCCAGCCCCACGAACAGCGCCACGAACGCGATGGAGATGATGTTGAACACGCCGGCCACCGCGAGGCCCGCCGCCATCGTCATCGCCAGCCCGATGAACAGAGTCACCAGGATCGCTGCGATGATCTTGAACGAACGCACCGCGAGCCACAGCGTCGCCAGCACCGCCAGCATCATCGCCACGCCCATCAGCACGGCGCGGTCCGCCAGCGTGGCGAACTCCTCGTCCGACAGCGGCACCGGCCCGGTCAGCCGGACGCGCACGCCGTTCTCTGGCGTAAGCTTCAGCGACCGCGCGGCGGCGCGGATCGCATCCGTTGCGCTCGCGCCCGGCTCCAGCGCGCCGAAGTCGAGCTTGGGCTGCACCTCGATGAAGCGCCGCGTCTCGCGCGCCGCGGATGGTGCGCCCGTCACCATCGACCGCCACGACAGCCAGGTCTTCTCACCGTTGGCCACGCGGTTGAGGACAGCGCCGAAGGCTTTCATCGGGCGGTCGATGTCGGCGAGTTTTGCATCGCCATGCTCGATGCCCATCAGCGCGGTCTGCAGGCTCGACATGATGCCGCGCAACGAGGGATCGGCAGCCATCGGTCCCAGGAAGGGCGCTGCCTGGATCATCTCCTCGGTATTGGCTTTCACTTCGTCGTAGGAGAGGAACAGCAACCCGTTCTTGCTAAAGAAGTCGCCGCCATCTGGCCGGCGCACGACCGAGAACAGCTTCTTCTGCTTGGTCAGCGCATCGGTCAGCGCCGCGGTCCCGGCCTCCGCAAGCTCCGGCGTCGCGCCGTCGACCACGACCGCGATCAGGTTCACCTGTTGCGGAAACAGGGAGTCGAAATGGATTTCACGCTGCCGCCACTCGACCTTGGGCGAGATCAGCTTGGTCGAATCCGTGTCCATGTTGAAATTGCCGGCGGTGTACCAGCCGCTGCCCAGGCCGAGCACGACCCCGATCAGGACGACAAGAAGAGGCGCGCGGGTACACGCCGCGACGATACGTTCGACAAGGGTCATCAGGGGCGTTGTAGCTGCTGCCTAGTAGTCGGGCAAACCTTGGACGTCCGGCTCGCCGTTGCGGATTTCCGCGTTGCGCGACTGGCGGTAGAGGCTCCGCGTCGTGGCGTACAGGTCGATCGAGGATCTCTGGATCTCGCGCAACGCGTCGACGCTGGTGGAGCGTGAATCGACGAACGACAACAGGCGCAGCGGCCACGACCAGTAGTAATTCTTGTGCTTCCACTGGATATGGCCGAGGGGGTTGATATAGCCGTCCACCACGGTGCCCGCGATATCGCGCGCCGAGGCTGGCCCGCCCAGCGGGATGATGATGTAGAGCCCTTCGCCGATGCCGTACCAGCCCATGGTCTGGCCGAAATCTTCGCGGTGGTGCGGCATGCCCCAGTCTGTCGCCACGTCGAAGATACCTGCGAAGCCGAGCGTGGAATTCACCGCGAAGCGGCCAACCGCCTCACCGCTGCGCTCAAAGTGCAGTTGCAGGATGTCGTTCGCCGCCGTCACCGGCAGCTGCAGGTTCGTCAGGAAGTAGTGCAGGTGTGTCCGGAACGGCGCCGGCGCGGCCGAGCGATAGAACGTCGCCAGCGGCAGCGCGACCCGATTGTCCAGGCTGTGATTGAAGCGGAAGACTTCGCGATTGACCGGTTCGAGCGGATCATGGGCATCGGGGTCTTGCGGATTCGTGGCGCAAGCCGAAACCAGCATGCCTAGCGCGGCGACCGCCAACAGACGGATGAGCTTCACGCAATCCCCCAAGACACCACCTGGCCGCCCCCGCGGCCTTATTGGGATCACCTTACAGGGTGCTTTCGCGGCTCGTCCATGCGTGGGGTGTGCAAATTCGCGTGGGTAAACGGGAGTTTACATCACCGCGCCGACTTGCCAGGGAACAAACTCTGCTCCGCCATAGCCGAGTTCCTCGCTCTTGCTCTGCCGGCCCGAAGCAACCGCCAGCAGATAGTCGAGGATCTCTTCCCCCTTCTCCTCGACGCTGGCATCGCCGCGCGCGATCGAGCCGCAATCGATGTCGATATCGTCCTTCATGCGCTCATAGATGTCGCTGTTCGACGCCAGCTTGATCGACGGCGATGGCTTGCAGCCATAGGCAGAGCCGCGCCCCGTGGTAAACGCGATCATCGTGGCGCCCGACGCGACCTGCCCGGTGGCGGACGCCGGGTCGAACCCTGGGCTGTCCATGAAGATCAGCCCGCGCTCACGGATCGGCGCGGCATACTCCACCACCTCGTTCAAAGGCGAAGTTCCGCTCTTCGCTACCGCACCCAGCGACTTTTCCAGGATGGTGGTTAACCCGCCCGCTTTGTTGCCCGGCGATGGGTTGTTGTTCATCTCCGCGCCGTTGATGCGCGTGTAGTGCTCCCACCAGTCCAGCCGCTCGCGCAGCTTGGCCGACACCTCCGGCGCGCGCGCCCGCGCATAGAGCAGATGCTCCGCACCATAGATCTCCGGCGTCTCCGACAGGATCACCGTCGCACCCAGCGCCGCCAGCCGGTCCGACGCATTCCCCAAAGCGGGGTTTGACGTCACGCCCGACCACGCATCCGAGCCGCCGCATTGCAGCCCCAGCACCAGTTCGCTCGCCGGAGTCTCCGTGCGCCGCACGGCGTTCACCCGCGGCAGCATCGCCCTCAGTCGCTCCAGCCCCTCCGCGATCGCCTTCTTCGTGCCGCCAACGTCCTGGATCGTGTAGCTCTGGAACGCGTCGCCGTCCGCGATGCCGTATTCCTCTTTCAGCCTGTCGACCTGCATCGTCTCGCACCCGAGACCGACCAGCAGCACCGCCCCGAAATTCGCGTTCGCCGCGGTGCCCCACAGTGTGCGCTTCAGGATTTCGAAGCCCTCGCCCGATCCCGCCATGCCGCAGCCGCTGGCATGCGTGATCGGCACGATCCCGTCGACGTTCTCGAACCCGCGCAACAGCCCGCTGCGCTCCGCCGCGTCCGCGATATGCCGTGCCACGGTCGCCGAGCAATTCACGCTGGTCAGCACGCCGATGTAGTTGCGCACGCCGGTCTTGCCGTTCGTGCGCCGATAGCCCTGGAACGACTTCGCCGCCTGGTTCTTGCCCCACGCCGTGCGTGAGCCCGCCTCCTGCCGCAGATCGCTCATCGCCAGGTTCTGCACATGCACATGCGCACCTGGCGCGATGTCCGCAGTTGCCACGCCGATCACCTGGCCGTACTTGCGCACCGCCTCACCCCTCGCCACCGCCTCGGTCGCGATCTTGTGACCCGACGGGATGTTCTCCTTCGTCGTCACGCCCTCGGCTGCCAGCCGCGTTCCCGGCGGCACGCGTCGCGCTGCGACCACGACGTTATCGGATGGGTGCAGCCGCACGGTGACGGGCGTGTTGGTGAGAACGTCGGACAGGGATGTCTCCTTCGCCCTTGCATGGGCGCGCACTGACATTCTAGCGTCTCACCAACCAATTGCGAGACCGCCGGAAGGCGGCAAAAGCACCGGGCTGGAGGGCACTCAGGGTCATGTTGAAGGGCATCGATCCCCTGCTGGGACCGGGTCTGCTCAGCACCCTGCGTGCGATGGGCCATGGCGACGAGATCGTCATCGCCGACGCCAACTTTCCCGCCCATTCGACAGCCCAACCGGACCGCGTCCTGCGCGCCGATGGCGTTGACGCCGTGCGCCTGGCACAGGCCATCGTCTCCGTCTTGCCGCTCGATGATTTTGTTCCCGCTGCCGCCTTCCGCATGGCCGTGGTCGACAAGCCCGACGAGGTCCCGCCCATCACGCAGGAGTTCGCGCGCGTTCTAAAAGCCGCGCACTACGCCGGTCCTATCGAACCGATCGAGCGCCGCGCCTTCTACACCCGCGCCAAGTCCGCCT
>Ga0070666_10000407_pt1 | contig 26780 bp, 24 predicted proteins | sample KBSS23metaG_FD_64677 | JGI IMG/M metagenome (GOLD analysis project Ga0070666, IMG submission 64677) | Switchgrass rhizosphere microbial communities from Kellogg Biological Station, Michigan, USA - KBS S2-3 metaG | ecosystem: Host-associated > Plants > Roots > Rhizosphere > Soil ... | reverse complement strand
CGGTGACGTGACGACGATCTACGTCGACAAGGAGACGGGCCTTCGCGTGCGGGAGACGTCGAAGGTCCGGCAACAGGGGACCGAGGTCGAAAGCGATCGGTATTTCTCGAGCTACAAGCGAGTGGAGGGCGTCGCCTTTCCGTTCTCCGTGGACACGCGATCCCAGGGGAAATCGGTCGGCCACGTCACGTACCGGGAGATCCGGATCAACGCGCCGGTCGACGACCGCCTCTTCGAGATGGGGGCGGCCGGCAAGGGCGGGCGTTGAAGGGGGCCGCCCTTCTTCTCGCCTCCGTCGTCGGCGCCGGCGGCCCGACTCCGCCGGCTCTCGACTCGGCGGCGATCGCGGGCCTGCGCGCGCGCGCGATCGGCCCGGCGGTCTGCGGAGGGCGGATCGAGGCGATCGACGTCGCGGCGACCGATCCGAATCTCGTTTACGTGGGAGCCGCGGGAGGAGGGGTCTGGAAATCGACCGACGCCGGCGGGACGTTCAAGCCGGTCTTCGACGACCACACGCAGTCGATCGGGGCCGTGGCGATCGATCCGCGCCGCCCCGAGACCGTCTGGGTGGGAACCGGGGAGACCGACGCCCGGAACAGCGTCTCCGTGGGGTCCGGGATCTACCGCACCGAGAACGGAGGCGAAGACTGGGAGCGCATGGGTCTTCCCGACTCGGAGCGGATCGCCCGCATCGTCGTCGATCCGGCGGATTCGCGGACGGTCTACGTGGCCGTCGCCGGCCGGCTCTGGAGCGACAGCGCCGAACGCGGGGTCTACCGGACGACCGACGGCGGGAAGAACTGGACCCGGGTCCTCTTCGTGAACGCCTCGACCGGCGGCGCGGATCTCGCCGTCGACCCGAAGAACCCGAAGATCCTCTACGCCGCTCTCTGGGACTTCCGGCGCTGGCCTTACTTCTTTCGGTCGGGCGGCCGCGGCTCGGGGCTCTACCAGTCCCTCGACGGGGGCGATCACTGGAAGCGCCTCGAAACGGGCCTTCCGAAAGGGGAGCTCGGGCGCATTGCGGTCGCGGTCGCGCCCTCCCGGCCGGCCACGGTATATGCGACGATCGAATCGAAGAAGAGCGGGCTGTACCGCTCCGACGACGCCGGCCGGACGTGGCGCCTCGTCAACGCTTCGCCCGCGCTCGGCGTGCGGCCTTTCTACTTCTCGCACCTCGCGGTCGATCCCGCGGATCCGGAGCGGTTGTACAAGCCCGGTTTCCAGCTCGCGGTTTCCGGCGACGGGGGGAAGACGTTTTCGACGGCGGGAACGGGACCGTCGAGCTACCACCCCGACGTGCACGCGATCTGGATCGATCCGGCCGATTCCCGTCACCTCCTGATGGGCACGGACGGCGGCGTCTACGCTTCCCGGGACCGGGGGGCGCGGTGGATCTTCGTGCGGACGCTCGCCGTTTCGCAGCCGTACCGCGTGGCGCTCGACGATGCCCACCCCTACAACGTGTACGGGGGTTTCCAGGACAACGCCTTCTGGTACGGGCCCTCCCGTTCGGCAGGCGCCCTCTCCGGCGCGGAGTGGAAGTCCTACGGCATGAACGATGGTTTTTACACGTTTCCCGATCCCCGGGATCCCGACGTCGTCTACTGGGAATCCCAGGGAGGGGATCTCCACCGGTTCTTCCGCTCGACCGGGGAGAACCAGCAGATCCGTCCTCTCCCCGCCCCGGGCGATGCGCCGCTCCGCTTCAACTGGGAAGCTCCGGTCGCGGTGTCGGCCGCGGATCCGCGCCTTCTCCTGACGGGAGCGCAGGTTGTCTTCGCCTCGCGGGACCGGGGAGAGACCTGGAAAAGGATCTCCGGGGATCTGACGACGGACGACAAGGAATTCCAGCGCCAGGCCGAGTCCGGAGGGGTCACGCCGGAAGACAGCGCGGCGGAGAATTACTGCACGATTTCGGCGATCGCTCCTTCGCCGCTCGACCCCGGAATCATCTGGGCGGGAACCGACGACGGCAACGTGCAGGTCACCCGCGACGGTGGCCGCCGCTGGGAAAGCGTGGCCGCGGGGATTCCCGCCCTGCCGCGCGGCACCGGGGTGTCGGGAATCGCGGCGAGCCGGGAGGATCCGGCGACGGCCTACGTCACCCTCGACGGCCACGCGCGCGGAGACTTCGTGCCGTACGTGTTCCGGACCGGCGATTTCGGGCGGACGTGGACCGCGCTCGCGACGTCCGGCGTCTCGGGATACGCGCACGTCATCCGGGAGGACCCGGAAGCCCCGTTCCTCCTTTATCTCGGAACGGAAGACGGTCTCTTCCTCTCGATCGATCGCGGGAAGAGCTGGGCTCGATTCACCGGCGGGCTTCCCCGGGTGCCCGTGCGGGATATCGCGGTGCAGGCGCGGGAATCGGATCTGGTCGTGGCGACGCACGGTCGCGGGTTCTACGTCGTCGACGACATTTCCGTCCTTCGCCGGCTGACCCCGGACGTGGTGGCGTCGGACCTCGCGGTCCTCGACGGGAGGCCGATATCCGTTCGGGTGGGGGAGTTCATGCCGGAGTGGACCGGCGACGGGGAGTTCTTCGGCGAGAATCCCCCGGACGACGCCGTGATCACCTTTTACCGGCGCGAACGGCGCCTCCTGGGGGACAGCCGGATCGAGATCGCCGACGCGCAGGGGCGGGTGATCGCGACGCTGCCGGGGGGCGCGCGGCGGGGAATCAACCGGGTGTCCTGGAGCTCGCGGCTAAAGCCGCCGCGCATGGCGGCCGCGGAAGGGATGGCGCCGGGAGGCTTCTCGGGGCCGACGGCACCCGTCGGGACGTACACGGTGCGCGTGATCGACGACGAGCGGCAGGCTTCCGGAACGATCCGCCTCGTTCCGGATCCGGCGCTGACGCACTCGGACCGGGACAGGGCGGCCCGGCAGGAGACGCTGACGCGGCTCTTTCGAATGCAGGAGGATCTGGCCTTCCTCGGAGACTCTGTGGCGAGCGTTCGCGAGGCGGTCTCTCGAAACGCGGCGGGGCTCGGCGCGTCGGACCTCGGCTCGCGTCTCGCCCTTCTCGGCGGCCGGCTCGACGCGTTCCGCGCGACCCTCGTGGCGACCCGGCCCGGCATCCTCGGGATCGCCGGCGCCTCCGATCGGCAGCTTCGCGAATCGATCGCCGAGCTCTTCGGATCGATCAACGGATTCGGCGGAGAGCCCTCCGGTGGACAGAGGGATCGCGTGGCCGCGCTCGAAGGGGAGCTCGATCGCGCGCGCGCTCTCTTCGACGAGATCGCGCGAGAGGTCGGGGCGGTCAACCGGGAGCTCGCGGGGCGAGGACGGAACCCGATCGAGATCCCCACCCGGGAGCAATGGAGACGCAGGGGGAGCGGAACCTGAACCGGGGATGAATGCGGCGTTCAGGCTTCGTTCAGCACGATTTTTCTATTGTGCGCTCGCCCGGTATTTCGGGCGATGGTGGGCTCGCCCGGATTTCGGGCGAGCAGGAAGGGAAGGACGAACCATGCGAATGAATGCGCTCTCGACGATTCTCCTGGCGGGCGGGGTCTGCGCCGCGGCGTGGACCGCGCGCGCCCAGGGCAACCCGCATGCGGCAGCCGCGCCGTCGGCCGCTCCGGATTCGATCTCGGGCAAGTACGCGGGAACTTTCCAGGGCGGATCCAACGGCGACATCACCGCCACACTCACGATCCAGCGCTCCGGCGGCGATCTCACCGGCACGATCCAGATTCTCGAAGGGCACGAGGGATTGAGCGGCACGCTCCGCGGAACGCTCAACGACGGCCGCATCGCGCTCGAGTTCGCGCTGGGGCCGAAGGGCGATCATCGTGGGACGATCACGGCGCACCTCGAAGGCGACGCGATCGTGGGAAAGTGGGACTCCGACGGCAACGGCGGTCCGGCCCGGTTCACGCGGTCGGCGGAGGCCGCCGCGCCCGGGAAGGGGAACGCTTCCGCCTCCGGGACGACGGCGGCCCTCGCGAACCCGTACGGCCCCTACGCGGTCCTCGTCGGGATCTGGGACGTCGCCCCGGAGGCGGGGGGGCCCGCCGTCGCGGTACAGCGTTTCACGTGGGGGCCGAACCGCGCATACATCTGGTACGCGGGAAGCCTGGTGATGGCGGGAAAAGAGGAGCCGCACTTCGAGGGACTGCTGGCGTGGGACGGCATCCACCGCAATCTCGACATGCTGATGACCATCGATCTGCGGTTCGGGCTCGCGGCGGAACGGGGAACGTTCTCCCTCCAGCCCGACGGCACCTTCGTGCGCGAGATCACCGCGGTCTACTCCGAGGGCGTCACCCCGATCGGACGGCCGAGGGCCGGCGCGGAGGGGGCCACCGGACACTTCCGCCAGATCTATCGGCCGACCGGCCCCGACCAGATGGCGATTTCGGTGCTGCGCGAGACCGAGACCGGATGGGTCGCGACGTTTCCCGGCAGCGACCACCTCCTGATGAAGAGGCGGAAGGCGTGATGATCGAGCTCACGGGGCTCGTCAAGTCCTACGACACGCCGGCGGGGTCGTTTCCCGCGCTTCGCGGGGTGGATCTCGCGATCCGCCCGGGCAGCTTCGTCGCCATCGTCGGGAAGTCCGGGAGCGGAAAATCGACCCTCCTTCACATGATGGGGGGCATCGACCGTCCGACGGCGGGCTCGGTGGCGGTCGCCGGAACGCCGATCGAGAAGCTCGGTGAAAACGCGCTCGCGCGCTGGCGGGGAAAAGCCGTCGGCATCGTCTTCCAGTTCTTCCAGCTGCTTCCGACCCTGACGGCGGCCGAGAATGTGATGCTCCCGATGGATTTCTCGGGAGCGCGCGCGCCGCGAGAACGCCGTCCCCGCGCCCTCGAGCTCCTGCGTCTCGTGGGGGTCTCGGACCAGTCCGACAAGCTGCCGGCCACCCTCTCGGGGGGGCAGCAGCAGCGCGTCGCGATCGCCCGCGCGCTCGCCAACGATCCGGCCGTGATCCTCGCGGACGAGCCGACCGGAAACCTCGATTCGTCCACGGCCCGGGAAGTCCTGTCCCTCTTCCGGGCGCTGGCCGACGGAGGCCGGACGATCGTGGTGGCGACTCACGAGCGGGACATCGCGGCGCTGGCGGACCGGGTCGTGGCGGTCGAGGACGGGAGAGTGACCTCGGACTCCCGGCCCGTGGTGGTGCTGTCCGCCGGAGCCTCCCGATGACGACCTCCTGGCGGAAAGTCGGGCGCGACCTGGGGCGCGACCGGGCGCGCACCGCGCTCGTCGTGCTCGCGATCGCGATGGGAATCGCGGGGTTCGCGGCGGTGCTCGCGAGTTATGCGATCCTGACCCGCGCGCTGAACGTCGGCTATCTCGCCACGAACCCGGCGTCAGCGACGATGGTGTTCGACCGCGTCGACGCGGACCTGCTGGCCGCCGTCCGCGCCGATCGCGAGGTGAGCCTCGCCGAGGCCCGGCGCACCGTCCGGGGCCGCATCCGGGGAGCGGCGGGGTGGAGGAATCTCGAGCTCTTCGTCGTCGATGATTTCCGGCACATGCGGGTGAGCACGCTCGTCCCGGAGAAAGGCGCATGGCCCCCGGCGGACGGCGAGATCCTGATCGAGCGCGACGCCTTCCCGGTCGCGAAGGTCGCGATCGGAGACACCGTCACGGCGCGCACCGACCGGGGACCCGCCGCCGCGCTCCGCGTTTCCGGAAGGGTGCACGACGTGGGGCAGGCGCAGGCGCGGATGGAGAACGTCGTGTACGGCTATGCCACCCCCGGGACGCTCGCGCGGCTGGACGCCGGCGCGTACCTCGACGAGCTGAAGATCGTGGTCGCCGACCGGAAGCGGGACGAAGCGCACATCGGCCGGGTCGTCGCCGGCATCGGGAAGATCGCCGAGAGCCGGGGCAGGACGGTCCGTCGGGTCGACATTCCGGCCCCCGGAAAGCACCCGCACGCGCAGATCATGGGTCTCCTCCTGCTCGTGATGTCCGGCTTCGGGCTCATGGCGCTCTTCCTGAGCGGCATTCTGGTCGTGAATCTGACGGAGGCCACGATGGCCGCGCAGATCCGGCAGATCGGCGTCATGAAGGCGATCGGGGGAACGCGCGGACAGATCGCGAGCATCTACCTCCGGCAGTTTCTGCTCGTCGGCGCCTCCGCCATCGCCGTGGCGGCTCCCGCCGGAATCGTGGGGAGCCGGCTCCTCTGTCGGGCGATGGCCGCGTTCCTGAACTTCGACATCCCGAGCTTCGCGATCCCGGCCTGGGTCCTCCTCCTCGTCGCGGCGGTGGGAATCGCGGTGCCCCTGCTCGCGGCGGCCGGCCCCGTCCTGCGCGCGAGCGGCGTTTCGGTCCGGCGCGCGCTCGACGACTTCGGCGTTTCCGCCGGCGCGTTCGGAACGAGCGCGTTCGACCGCGCCGCGGCCGGGATCGGGGGAATCGGGCGCCCGATGCTGCTCGCGATCCGCAACGGGCTCCGGAGAAGGACGCGGATGGCGATGACGGTCGCGACCCTCGCTGTGGGCGGCGTATTCTTCATGACGGCTTTGAACGTCCGGTCGTCGATGGTCCAGACGCTGGATCATCTGTTCGCGGCGCGGAAATTCGATCTCATGGTCAAGCTCTCTTCGATGTCTCCGATGGCCGCGGTGGACCGGGCGATCGCGAAGACGCCGGGGATCGTCCGCGGAGAGGGATGGATCGCGACGGAAGGGGCGATCGCGGATGCGACGATAGAGCGCCCGGCCGGCGCGGCCTCCGCGCTCCATGCGGGGAGAGGGCCGGCGCCCCGCGGAGGACTGCACGGAGGGGGCGTCCCCGTCGCCGGGCAGTTCCCGGTTCTCGCCGTTCCTCCGGCGACGGAGTGTCAGCGCTGGGACATCCTCGAAGGCCGGAAGCTCCGTTCCGGGGAGACCGACGCGATCCTCGTCAACAACGCGCTCGCGGCGAGGAATCCGAAGATCCGCGTCGGCGCCTTCGTGCCGCTGCAGATCGGGCCCGAGACCTCGCCCTGGCGCGTCGTCGGCATCGCGCGGGAGCCGTTCTCGCCGGCGGTCGGCTACATTTCGAAGGAGAAGTTCGAGGCGTTTCATCCGGGCATGGCCAACAGCCTGCGCATCGCCCTCGCGAAGACGGATGTGGAATCAATCGATCGCGTGCGCGACGCGCTCGACCGGAACCTCGAAGCCGAGGGCATCCGGGTGGCCGGTTCGGCGAGCAAGGTCGAGAGCCGGTACGGATTCGACCAGCACATGGTCATGATCTACGTGTTTCTCGTCATCGTCTCCGTCGTGCTCGGGGGCGTCGGGGGGCTCGGCCTCATGACGACGACGAGCCTGAACGTGCTGGAGCGCCGGCGCGAGCTCGGCGTGCTGCGCGCCATCGGAGCCACCCCCGGCGCGGTCGCCGCGATCCTCGTCGGGGAAGGCGTCGCGGTCGGCCTCGCGAGCTGGGGAGTCGCGGCGCTGGCGGCCTGGCCCGCGGGCAAGATCGTCGGGAGCCTGATGGTCCGCTCCCTCTTCCAGACCGGGCTCGATTTCCGGTTCGAAGAGGCGGGATGGGCGATCTGGCTCGTGTTTTCCCTGGCGGTGGGTGCCTTCGCCAGCCTGGCGTCGGCCTGGCGGGCTTCGCGGAGCACGGTTTCGGAGGCCCTGGGGTACGAATGAGGGGGAAGAGATGAAGAAGAAAACCCTGTGGATCGCGGCCGGATTGGGAGGCCTCGCGCTGCTCCTGTGGTTCGGAGGGGGCGCGCTGTGGCGCTTCCTCCTGGCCATGCACGGGGTGCACTGAGCGAACCCGCGTTTTCCTGAAACCTTGATCGTTTCCGTTCGTACGCTCGGGCGTGCGAGCAGATCGTCGGAAGGCGGAATCGAGGGTCGCCCTCCCGCGGGGAGCGGCTTTCCTCTTTCTCGCCGCGCTCGCCGCGGCGCGTCCGGGCGCTTCGGCGGGTGCCGACCTCGCCACTTCGCTCACGCGCGAGGCGGACCGCCTCCAGAAGATCGCGGGCGGCGCGAGCGAAAAAGCCGGCGCGCGCCTGGGCGCCATGATCGGGCGGGTCCGGGAGGACGTCCGGGCGGGACGCCTCCACCTGGCGCTTCACGAGCTGTCTCAGGCGCGCGAGCTTTCGATCGGGATCGGCCAGCGCCGGGACGGCCGGACGGACTTCGATACCCTGTGGAGAGAAGGCAACGCCGAGCTGTCCCGATTCGCCGAAGGGGCGAAGGGCTGGAACTGGAGCGCTCGACTCGCGTGGATCCGGGCGCTCGGCGAGGATGCCGAGTCTCAGGTCCTTCCGCTCCTGCAGGCGAGCCGCCCCTATGCGGCGGCCGCCGGACCCGATTCCGGGGGCTACTACCTTTCGCAGGCGCGAAACGCCGCCGACTTCGCCCGGTTCTGCCTCTCCCTCGATGCCCCGCGCCCGGTCGTCCCGTTGCGGCCGGCCTCGATCGCCGGAGAGCTTCGGCGCCTCCAGGATCGCGCCGACGCCGCCTTTCAGCCGCCGCGCTCGATCGATCGGCATTCCCAGTTCATTCAGTTGAACGCGATGCTGAAATCGGCAGCCGAGATGGACGCGGCGGGGCTCTACGCCGGAGCGCTGTACGAGTATCTCGACGCCGTGCAGGAGCTCGCGTCGATCGAAGGGCGGCCCGCGCCGAAGGAGGGCGGCGACCCCGCGGCCGAGCTCGCACGCCGGCGTGAAGCCCTCGCGCGCTCCGAACGAGACGACTCCCTCGCGCTCTTTTTCGTCGAGCGGGGAGAAGCGGCGCTCGCGCGCTCGACGGATCCCGGGGCTCGGGCGTATGGGGCCGCGGTCCTTTCCGACGTCCTTCCCGCCTACGAGAAGGCGCTTGCCGCGTCGGCGCCGGCCGAGAAGCCCCCCGCGGACGTCGTCACCGTCACTCTCGTCCGCTGGCCCTACACCTGAAACCTTTCCGATCCGGCAAGTTTGCTGGCTCAGGAGGTGGTTTCGAAGTATCCGGGGCGGGTCCGGTTCGTGAGCGAGAACTTCGGCGCCTCGGCCCTCGCCGACCGGTTCGGCGTGACGCGCTATCCGGCGATCTTCGTGGACGACGTGCTCGTCGCGCGTCCCCGCGATTTCGGTTTCTTCGCGGAAGGGGAAAAGAGCGGCCGCTACACGCCGTGGGTGAACGCCGAAAGCCAGGCCCGATTCCGAAAGGACCTTGCCCGGATGGTCGATCTCGCGCTCGCCGGCCGCCAGGACGAGCTCGCGCGCGAGCGCCGGGAGCCGGCCGGCGTCGAGGCGCCTCCGGTCGCGGCGCTTCCGCGGCTGACGCTGACGGATCTCGCGGGCAAGCCCCTCGCGATCGAATCCGCGAAGGGCCGGGTGACCGTCGTGGAGTTCTGGGCGACCTGGTGCCCGCCCTGCCGCTCGACGCTCCAGCACCTCGTCGACCTCCAGAAGAAATACGGCGACCGGCTCGCCGTGTACGCGCTCGCCGTCGAGTCCCCCGAGAAAGCGACGCGCGACGCCGCAAGCAAGCTCGGGCCGGGAATCCGGGTGGCGATGGCGGACGCTTCAGCCGCGGCGGCTTTCGGGGACGTCGCGGCCGTGCCAACGCTCTTTCTGTTCGACGACACCGGCAAGTCCGCCCGGACGTTCTACGGAGCTCCCCCCGATCTCGACGCGCAGGTGGAGAGCGCCGTCCGGTCTCTCCTTCACTGAGGTCTTTTGAAGCCGGCCTTCACCGCGGCGGCCCGACCGGGTGACCTTTTCCTTCGCCGACGACGGGTCGTCGTTTGACTTTCGGCCGCCGGCCACTCGGCGTCGAGGGGAAACGCCAGGAGAACGGGTGACGGCGGGAGAAGAGCCGGCGCGCGCCGGCCGTTTTCGATTCCGGGCATGGTCGACACGTGAGATCATCGCCCCCTTCGCATGGCTCTGACCGCAACCCTCCATCGCTTCGAGATCGAGCTCTCCGACGTCGACCGGGGAGTCTACGAGACCCTGGAGCTCCGGGTGGCGCGGCAACCCTCCGAGACCGCGGCTTTCCTGGTCACCCGGGTACTGGCCTACTGCCTCGAATTCCGGGAAGGCATTGCGTTCACCGAGGGGGTGGCCGCGGGCGACGAGCCGGCGATCTGCGTCCGCGACCTCACGGGAAAGATGACGGCGTGGATCGAGGTCGGAATGCCCGACGCCGCCCGCCTCCATCGGGGAATGAAGCTCGCCGGATCGGCGTCGCTCTACACGCATCGCGACCCCGCGAACGTGCTGCGGCAGTTCTCGGGCGAAAAAATTCATCGTTCGGCCGAGATTCCGATTATCGCTTTCGATCCGAAATTCATCGACACGCTCGCGGAAGCCGTCGAGAAACGCACAACGCTTTCGCTTTCGGTCACCGACCGGGAGCTGTACGTCGAGATCGGAGGCCGCACGATCGCGAGCCCGCTCGCGGAGATTCGGATCCCGTGACGCGGCGCCGCCGAATTCCGTCCGGGGAGCCGGGGGGGTGAGAGGCCTCGACTTCTCTCTTCTCGCCGGTTCGTGGGGAATCGCTCGGCTCGATCCTGCCGCGGCGGTCCCGGAATGGGCGGCTTCCGGCGCCTTCACGTCGGTCTCGCGCACGGCGGACGAGCTCTCGATCGTCTGCCCGGAGGAGGCGATCCCGGCAGCATGTCGCGCCCAACGCGGCTGGGCGGCGCTCAAGCTCCACGGTCCTTTTCCGTTCTCCGAGATCGGGATCCTCGCTTCGATCACGGCGCCGCTCGCGGCGGCGAAGGTGAGCATCTTCACGGTCAGCACCTTCGACACGGATTATGTTTTCGTTCCTCGGGCGAATCTCCCGGGGGCGATCGCGGCCCTCGAGGCCGCCGGACACCGCCGGACGGACTGACCCGGCCCGGAGCGGCGCGTGCCGCGGATCGCCGGTCGGGGCCATCCGCGGCGCTGGGACTTTTCAGTTCGGGCCTGCTACTCTCCGGTCCCGTGCCCCTCGAGCTCGCGATCGCCTGGCGTTACCTCGCGTCGTCCCGCCGACGAGCGCACGTCGCTCTGGTTTCGGCGATCTCGGTGGGGGGGCTCGCCGTGGGGGTCGCCGCCCTCGTCCTTTCGATCGCGCTGCTGACGGGGTTCCAGGACCGGATCCGGGAGCGGCTTGCGCGCGACACGCCGCATCTGCTGGTCGGCCCGGCATCGGGCGCGTTCCTCGCCGACCCGGCGGGCGCCGCGCGCGCGCTCGCCCGCCTCGGAGGGCTGGAGTCGGTGACCTCGTTCGTCGAAGGCCGGGGGTGGCTCGCGGACGCGGAATACCGGACCGCGCTTCCCGTGAAGTTCCGCTCCTCGGTCGCGATTGTCCGCGGCGAGGCTTCGGTCACGAGCGCCGTGGCCGGTCCGCTCGGCGCGGGACGCGGCACATCGGTCCGGGCGGTCGCCAATCGGAGCGAGCTCACCCCGCTCGGCGCCGCGCCGGTTTCGGTTCCGCTGCGGATCACGCGCGTCCTGGCGGGACCGGGAGGCGGCGGCTCCCCGGAGATCGAGCTCTCTCTCGAGGATGCGCGGGCGCTCGCCGGGTCCGCCGACGCGATCTCCGGGCTCGCGGCCCGCCTGCGCTCGCCGGGGAGCGCCGCGGCCGACGCTTCCCGGCTCGCCGCGGAGCTCGGCGACCAGGCCGTCGTCCGCACGTGGATCGACCTCAATCCGGGGCTCACGTTCGCGCTGCGCATGGAGAAGGCCCTCATTTTCGTCACCGTCTTCCTCATCGTCGTCGTGGCCGCCTTGAACGTCGTCTCGGACCTCGCTCTCCTCGTGGTGGAGAAAAGGCGGGACCTCGGCGTCCTCTCGACTCTCGGAGCGGCCGGCGGCTCACTCTCGAAGATCTACTGGTGGCTCGGCGGGACGATCGGGCTCTTCGGGACGGCCGCGGGAGCCGGGATCGGGGCGGGGCTGTCCTGGGCGCTCGACCGTTTCGCGCTCGTGCCGCTTCCGGCCGACGTCTATCTGATGTCGCACGTTCCTTTCGCGCTCCACGCCCGCGATCTCGCGCTCGTCGTCGGATTCTCCCTTTCGGCCGCGATGGCGGCGGCGATCCTGCCCGCGCGGGCGGCGGGCCGGGTCGGGCCGTCCGAGGCGCTGCGGTTGTCGCGATGACCGAGCCCGCCGTGCGCGCCGTTGCCCTCTCGAAGAGCTATGGCGCCGGCGCCGCCGCCGTGCGCGTCTTCGAGGGACTCTCGATCGACGTGCTCCCCGGCGAGTTCGTGGCGGTCGTGGGACCGTCCGGCTGCGGAAAATCGACCCTGCTCCATCTCCTCGCGGGAATTGATTCGCCCGATTCGGGGTTCGTGGAGATCGATGGGCAACGACTGTCCTCTCTCGGAGCCAGGGAGCGGGCGAAGCTCCGCAACGAGAAGATCGGCTTCGTCTTCCAGTTCCATCATCTGCTGCCCGAGTTCACCGCGGCGGAGAACGTCGCTCTTCCGCTCCGGATCGGCTCGATGAATCGCGCCGAGGCCGGTCGCCGCGCCGACGAGATCCTCGCGCGGGTGGGGCTCGCGGGCCGGGGCTCTCACCTGCCGGGGGAAATGTCGGGAGGGGAGCTGCAGCGGGCGGCCGTCGGCCGCGCGATCGCGCGGCGTCCGCGCGTGCTCTTCGCCGACGAGCCCACGGGCAATCTCGATCACGACAACGCGGAGCGGGTGTTCGCGCTGCTGCGCGAGATTCACGGGGAGAGCGGTGGAAGCGTGATTCTCGTGACGCACGACCGCGATCTGGCGTCGCGGTGTGATAAAATTTTCACGATGTCACCCCAAGGAATCGAATCGATCGGCGGGAACCGGGATGTTTGAGAAGTACAACGAGAAGGCCCGCCGGGCGCTCTTCTTCGCGCGCTACGAGGCGTCGAAGCTGGGATCCAAGGTCATCGAATCGGAGCACATTCTCCTCGGCATCCTCCGGGAAGGGGAGGACATCATCAAGGAGATCTTCTCGCGCTTCAACGTCAAGCCCGAGGAGATCCGGCGCGAGATCGAGGGCGACCGAATTTTCGTCGAGCGGATCTCTTCGACCGCGGAGCTCCCGCTCTCCGAGGAGTCGAAAAAGATCCTTGCCTACGCGAGCCACGAGGCCGAATCGATGGTGCATCCGTACGTCGGCACCGAGCACCTCCTGATCGGCATCCTGCGCGTGGACGGCTCGGTCGCCGGCCGCCTCCTCACGGCCCGGGGCTTCAATCTGTACGGCGTCCGCGAGGAAACGATCTCGCTCATCAAGGAGCGGGAGGCGAGCAAGCAGAAGAAGGAGCTCCCGTTCCTCGCGGAGTACAGCCGCGATCTGACCGCGGCCGCCAACGGGGGGAACTTCGATCCCCTCATCGGCCGGGACAAGGAAGTCGAGCGGATCATCCAGATCCTCTCCCGCCGCACGAAGAACAATCCGATCCTCCTCGGCGAGCCGGGAGTGGGGAAGACCGCCATCGTCGAGGGACTCGCGACCCGCATCGTCGAGGGCGCGGTCCCGCTCTTCCTTTCCACGAAGAAGATCCTCGCGCTCGACCTGTCGCTCATCGTGGCCGGGACCAAGTACCGCGGCCAGTTCGAGGAGCGCTTGAAGGGGATCCTGAAGGAGCTCCGCGAGAACAACGACATCATGATCTTCATCGACGAGATCCACTCCCTGATCGGGGCGGGCTCGGCGGAGGGATCGCTCGACGCGGCCAACATCCTGAAGCCGGCGCTCTCGCGCGGCGAGATCTCGTGCATCGGGGCGACCACGATGCGCGAGTACCGGAAGTACATCGAGAAGGACCGGTCGCTGCTCCGCCGTTTCCAGGCCGTCACCGTCGCGCCCCCGACCGAGACCGAGACCTTCGAGATCCTCGAGGGCGTCAAGGAGCGCTACGAGCAGTTCCACAAGGTGCGCTATTCGTCCGAAGCGATCAAGACAGCGGTCTACCAATCCAACCGTTACATCACCGACCGTTTCTTCCCGGACAAGGCCCTCGATCTCCTCGACGAGGCGGGCGCCAAGGTGAAGTTGAAGAGGGTCGCGGACACGCAGAACCTCCGGAAGCTCGAGACCGAGATCAAGCAGATCGTCAAGGAAATGAAGAAGGCGATCTCCGACAAGGATTTCGAAAAGGCCGTATTCCTCCGCGAACGGGAGATCGAGTTGAAGGAGGAGATCGAGCGCGTCAAGGCGGCGTCCTCGGAGCGGCCGGAGTCCTCCCAGGAGGTCACGCGCCAGGACATCGAGGAGATCATCTCCTCCTGGACCGGCATCCCCGTGTCGTCTCTCCAGATGGAGGAAGCCGAGAAACTCCTCCACATGGAAGACGCCCTCAAGAAGCGGATCGTCGGACAGGAGCCCGCGGTCACGGCGATCGCGAAGGCCATCCGGCGCTCGCGCCTCGGCGTCAACAATCCGAACCGGCCGATGGGGTCTTTCATCTTCCTCGGGCCCTCGGGCGTCGGCAAGACGGAGGTCGCGCGGCGGCTGGCCGAATTCCTGTTCGAGAACCAGAAGGCCCTGGTGCGGTTCGACATGTCGGAGTTCATGGAGAAGCACGCGGTTTCGAAGCTGATCGGCTCTCCTCCCGGCTATGTCGGCCACGAGGAGGGCGGCCAGCTCACGGAGAAGATCCGGCGCAACCCCTACAGCGTGATCCTGCTCGACGAAATCGAGAAGGCGCACCCCGACATCGCCAACCTCCTCCTCCAGATCCTGGAGGACGGCATCCTCACGGATGCGTACGGGAACGTCGTCGATTTCAAGAACACGCTCATCATCATGACGTCGAACATCGGCACGCGGCACCTCGTCACCCAGACGCGCATGGGATTCGGCGACGCCAAGGAGCCGAGGACCCATCGCGAGATCGAGGACCTGGTCCTGAAAGAGCTCCGCCGCGATTTTTCGCCGGAGTTCATCAACCGCATCGACGACGTCATCGTGTTCCACCCGCTTTCCCACGAAGAGCTGCAGCGCGTCTGCCGGCTCCTCATTTCCGACGTGAACGACGCTCTTCGCTACAAGAACGTCACCGTGGAAATCGACGACGAAGCGGTCGAATGGCTCCTGGCCCGCGCCGGCGAAGACCCGCACATGGGCGCCCGACCGCTCCGCCGCGCGATCCAGAAGTACGTGGAGGATCGCATTTCCGAGTCGCTGATCGTGGACCGGGACGAGAAGATCGACCGGTTCTTCGTCAGCGTGGAGGGTGAAGAGCTCTCGGTCGAAGCGCGCGACAAAGAGCCCGTTGGTCAGGCAGACTGATCGTTGAAGCGGCTCTCGTCGTTCGCGTGCGGGTGTCTAGTTCTGTTCGCCGCCGGGGCGAGGGCCCAGGCTCCCGCGCCAGCGACTCCTGACGCCCGGCCCGCGGCGACCGCCGCGTCCTCGCCGCGGATCGTCGGCGTGCGGATGATCGGTGCGACGGCCGTCTCGCCCGATACGGTGCTCTTCTATCTCGGCGTTCACGTTGGCGACCCGTACGAGCCCGAAAAGATCCGGAAGAACTTCGGCAATCTCTGGAAGTCGGAGCTCTTCGACGACGTCCGGATCGATGCGGACCGGGGGCCCGAAGGAGTCACCCTCTTCGTGACGGTCGTCGAGCGCCCGACGGTGATGTCGATCGAGTACTCCGGGAACAAGAAGCTCTCGACGACGCAGCTCAAGGAGAAGATCACCCTCGCCCGGGCGTCGGTCAAGACGGGCGTCCCCCTGTCGCTCAAGGACGTCGCCGCCGTCGCGCAGGCGATCCGGGACGCCTACCGGGAGAACGGCTTTCGCGGCGTCTCGGTAGACTGGCGGGTCGAGGGGAAGACGAAGGCCGAGCAGAAGCTCGTCTTCGCGATCGACGAGGGCGAGAAGATCAAGATCGCGTCGATCCGGTTCACGGGCAACAGCGTCTTCAGCGGACCCCGCCTCCGTCTGGTGATGAAGAAGATGAAGGTCAACACGGTCTGGCGGGTGCTGTCGGACAAGACCGTGTACAACCAGGCGAGCCTCGACGAGGACATCGAATCGATCAAGCACCTGTACCAGGACTACGGATACAAGGACGTGGTCGTGAAGGACCCGGTCCTCGACATCTACTCGAAGAACCCGGCGCAGAAGAACCCGAAGAAGATCCACAAGCGGGTCCGAATCACGATCCCGCTCGTCGAGGGGGAGAAGTTCTACTTCGGGAAGATCGACGTGGCGCTCGAGGAGGGCGACCCGAAGGTCTTTCCGAAAGAAGAGCTCCTGCGGGAATTCCGCTATTGCCGTCCGGGCGGGGTGCTTTCGCGCGAGCGCATGACCGAAGCGCTCTCCGCGATCGAGATGAAGTACAAGCGTCTCGGCTACATCTACTGGTTCGCCGAGCCCCAATACCTGGCGCAGACGAAGGATCGGCGGGTGGACATCGTGATCCGCATGTTCGAAGGCGATCCTTTCCGCCTCGGGCGCCTCGAATTCACAGGGAACACGGGCACCCGCGACAAGGTGCTCCGCCGCCAGGTCGCGATCGACGAGGGCGAGATCATCGACATGGAAGCCTTCAAGAAGAGCATCGTGAAGATCTCGCAGCTCGGCTACTTCAAGCTCGGCGAGGATCCCGCGTTCGTCCCGGACAACACGAAGAAGACGGTGGACGTGACCGTGAAGGGGGAGGAGAACTCCCGCAACGAGCTGAACTTCGGGGCCGGATATTCGGGTTTCGACGGCTTTTTCGGCCAGTTCTCGTTTGCGACCCGGAATTTTCTCGGGCGCGGCGAGACGATCTCGGCGTCGATCCAGCTCGGCAAGGTCACGAAACTCTACGACGTCGGCTACACGGTGCCATGGTTCAAGGACAAGAACCAGACGGTCGGCGGCCAGGTCTACAGCCGCCAGTCGACCTACCTCCTGATCGACGACCGGCGGAAGGGTTTCTCGATCTTCTACGGGCGCGCCCTCGGGATCTTCGATTCGTATTCGGTCACCTACGGCCTGGAGAGCATCCATTCCCGCTACCCGGTCCAGGCCGCGCCCGTTCCTCCGGGATCGCCGGTGCCCCCGATCGCGACGTCGCTCGTGGAGGGGACAACCTCCTACATCAGCCCCGGCTATCGATACGATTCGACGAACGATCCCATCGATCCGACGGCCGGCCGAAGGATGTTCGCGGGAATGGAGTTCGCCGGGCTCGGGGGATCGAACCACTTCCTGAAGCCGAACGTCGGAGCGACGTTCTACATCCCGTTCCTCCGGAACCGGTATTTCGGGATCCACGCCGAGGGTGCCTGGGCGATCCCGTTCGCCGGCAAGGACCTGCCGATCTTCGAGCGATTCTCGCTCGGGGGCGAGCAGAACATTCGCGGCTACCCGATCGGTTCGATCATTCCGCTCCACCAGGAGAAGGGTCAGAGGCACGAGATTTTCGTCGACGAGCAGGGACGCATCCTCGGCGGGGACAAGTATGCGGTCGTGAACATCGAGTACATCTTCGCGAGCCTGGGTCCCGCGAAGCTCCTGTCGTTCTTCGACGTGGGCAACACCTGGATCGAGCACCAGTCGTTCTCCTTCTCGAACGTCCGGAGCTCCGTCGGTCTCGAGATGCGCCTCATCCTTCCCATCTTCCAGGCGCCGCTCCGTTTCATCTATGCCTGGAACCTGCACCCGATCCAGCCCCGCGACCAGTTCGGCTTCCCGATCAGCCGCTTGAAGGAAAAGAAGAGCGGATTTGACTTCTCGATCGGGACGACGTTCTGATATTGTCCCGCCTTTGCGGGAAGATGACCGAATCATCGACGGGCGCCCCCGGGGCCCCGCGGCAAGGAGTACAAGAATGAAGTTCTGGGCAATGGTGACGGCGGCCGGCGCTCTCGCGCTCCCGGCCACGGCGCAGACGGCGACGCCGAAGATCGCCGTCATCGACGTGCAGAAGCTCGTCGTCGAATCCGCGGCCGGCAAGGAAGCGCAGAGCCGGGTGAAGAAGATCGTCGATTCGAAGGAAGCGGATTCCGAGAGGATGCAGAAGGAACTGCAGGCGATTCAGCAGCGGCTGACCGACCAGGGCCCCTCGATGGCGGACGACAAGCGCGAGCAGCTGAACAAGGAGTACCAGGAAAAGGGAATCGCCTACAAGCGATTCCAGGACGACGCGCAGCGTCAGGTCCAGGAAGCGCAGCAACGGGAATTGAGCGAGCTCGAAAAGCGCGTTCTGCCCGTGATCAACACCGTGGGGAAGGAACAGGGCTACACGCTCATCTTCAACAAGTTCGCGCCGGGAATGCTCGTTTACGCGGACGACGCCGTGGACATCACGGACGAGGTGCTCCGCCGGTTCAACACGCAGGTGACCGCGCCTCCGGCGAAGACGCCCGCGGCCGCGGCCAAGCCCGCGCCGCCGGCGAAGCCCGCGCCGAAAGCGCCGGCGAAGACGCCTCCGCCCCCGCCCGGCGGCACGCACTGACACTTTCGTCGTGAGGCCGTCGTGAGGCCGTTCTCCCTCGAAGAGATCGCCGGGGTGACGGGCGCCGAGCTCGTCGGCCCCGGCGACCTCGTTCTCCGGCGCTTTTCGCCCCTCTCGGAGGCCGGCCCGGAAGACCTGAGCTTCGTGGCCGGGCCCCGTCACGCGGGGGCGGCGAGGGAGTCGCGGGCCGGCGCGCTCATCGTCGGGGAAATCGCCCATGCGGGCGGACGTCCCGCCCTGGTGCATCCGAACCCGACGGCCGCGTGGGCGGCCGCGATTTCCCATCTCCACCCGGAGCGCCTCCCGCGCCCGGGGCGTTCCGCGTCCGCGGACGTCTCTCCCGAAGCCCGGATCGGCAGCGACGCGTCGATCGGGCCGGGCGCGGTCATCGAATCGGGAGCCGTTCTCGGCGCGGGAGTGACGGTCGCCGCGAACGCGTTCATCGGGGAAGGCGCGGAGATCGGAGACGGTGCGCGGATCGGGGCGGGAGCGGTGATCGCCGCCGGCTGCCGCATCGGGGCCCGCTGCCGGATCTTTCCCGGCGCGGTGATCGGCGCCGACGGATTCGGTTACGTCTGGGATGGCGAGGCGCATCGGCGCATCCCGCAGATCGGGATCGTGGTGCTCGAGGACGACGTCGACGTGGGCGCCAACTCCTGCATCGACCGCGCCGCGCTGACCGAAACGCGCATCGGCCGCGGCACGAAGATCGACAACCTCGTCCAGATCGGACACAACGTCGTCGTGGGCGAACACGCGATCGTCTGCGGGCAGACGGGCATCGCGGGATCGGCCCGGATCGGCCGGGGGGTCACGCTGGCGGGGCAGGTCGGAGTCGGCGACCGGATGACCGTCGGTGACCGGGCCACGGTGACCGCGCAGGCCGGGGTGATGCGCGACGTCGAGCCGGGAGCGATCGTCTCGGGAATGCCCGCCGAGCCGCACGGCGACTTCCTGAAGCGGGAGGCCGCGGCGGACCGTCTTCCCGAGCTCTTCGATCGCGTCCGGGCGCTCGAGGAATCGCGTCCGCGCGCGGACCGCGGGGAGGATTGATGGAACTCACGATTCACGACATCCTGAGGATCATTCCCCACCGGTATCCCTTCGTCCTCGTGGATCGCATCCTCGAGATGGTGCCGGGAAAGAGCGCGGTGGGGCTCAAGAACGTCTCGTTCAACGAGGAGTTCTTCCAGGGCCACTTCCCCGGAAACCCCGTGATGCCCGGGGTGCTGGTGGTCGAAGCGATGGCGCAGACCGCCGCGGTCTGCCTGCTCGTTTCCGTCGAAGAGCGGGACGACATGGTTCCATACTTCACCGGAATCAACGCGTGCAAGTTCCGGCGCCCGGTCGTCCCCGGCGATCAGCTGCGCCTGGAAGTTGAGATCGTCGCGGCGCGGCTCCGTCTCTGCAAGGCGAGGGGCCGGGCTCTCGTCAACGGACAGCTCTGCGCGGAGGCCGAGATCCTCTCCTCGATCGTCGAGAAACCCCGGTCTTCCCGATGACGGCGACCTCGCGTCTCCTGGCCGTGGCGGGATCGGAGGGATCGTGAGCCGCGTGCATCCCACGGCTGTCGTTTCCGCGGAAGCGAGCCTCGCTCCCGACGTGGAGGTGGGCCCCTACGCGGTGATCGGGGACGGGGTGGTCCTCGGCGCGGGTTGCCGGATCGGGGCGCACGCCGTCGTCGAGGGGCCGGCGGTCTTCGGCGAGTTCAACACGATTTTTCCTCACGCCGCCCTCGGATTCGCCCCGCAGGACCTCAAGTACCGGCAGGAGAAGACGGAGCTCCACGTCGGCTCCCGCAACGTTTTCCGCGAGTTCCTGACCGTGCACCGGGGGACCGCCGGCGGCGGGGGAGCGACGACGATCGGCGACGACAACTACCTGATGGCGTACATCCACATCGCGCACGACTGCCACGTCGGGTCGCGGACGATCTTCGCCAACTACGCGGCGCTCGCGGGCCACGTCGAGATCGGCGACGACGCGATCCTCGAGGCGTTCTGCGCGGTGCAGCAGTTCTCGCGGGTCGGCCGGCACGCCTTCGTCGGGGCGATGACGAGGGCGTCGCAGGACGTTCTCCCTTTCGTCAAGACGGTGGGAACCGACTCGGTGAAGACCTACGGCGTGAACACGATCGGCTTGAAGCGCAAGGGATTCTCCGACGAGCGCGTGGACGCGCTCCAGCGGATGTACCGGGTTCTGGTTTCGCCGAAGCTGAACACGTCGCAGGCGCTCGAGCGCATCGGGGAGGAATTCGCCGGCAACGCCGACGCCGATTACCTCCGCGAATTCGTGCGGGGCGCCCGGCGCGGCGTGCACAAGTGAGCACTCTTCCCGCGGTCGGCGTCGTTGGCGTCGGCTCGCTCGGCCGCCATCACGCGCGTATTCTCTCGGGACTTCCCGGCATCCCGGCGGTCCGCCTGTTCGACGAGAACCCCGAGCGTGCCGCCGAGGTGAGCGCGGAATTCGGGGTGCCCGGGTCCGCTTCGATCGCCGACCTCTTCGCGGCCGTCGAAGCGGTGGTCGTGGCGACACCGACCGCGACGCATCACGCGATCGCCGCCGCCGCGCTCGAGGCCGGCAAGCACGTCCTCGTCGAAAAGCCCATGACCGCGAGCCTGGAGGAGGCGGACGACCTGATGGCGCTCGCCGCCCGGAAGGGGCGGGTGCTCCAGGTCGGGCACATCGAGAGGTTCAACCCCGCCGTCGAGGCCGCCCTGCCGCTCGCCTCGGGAGCGCGGTTCATCGAGACCCACCGGCTCGGCGTCTTCACGGCCCGCTCGCTCGACGTCGACGTGGTTCTGGATCTCATGATTCACGATCTCCAGATCGCGCAGGCGATCGTCGGCCGGCCCGTCGTCGAGGTCCGCGCGGCGGGGGTGGCCGTCCTCACGCCGAAGATCGATATCGCCAACGCCCGGATCGCCTTCGCGGGAGGGTGCGTAGCCAATCTCACGGCTTCGCGCGTCTCCGCGGAAAAGACGCGCAAGTTCCGCGTCTTCGGCCCCTCCCGGTACGTGTCGATCGACATGGGGACGCAGGAGATCGGCGCGGTCCGTCTGTCGCCGGGACCGGACGGGCGGCCGACGATCGTTCCGGAGAGGATCGTGGTGAGCAAGGAGGAGCCCTTGAAGCGCGAGCTCGAGGGCTTCCTCGCGGCATGCGGCGGGGGCCCGGTCCGGGTGTCCGGCGAGCAGGGGCGCGCCGCGCTCGCCCTCGCGCTCGACGTCCGGGCCGCCATCGACGAGCATCAGAGGAGCGTGGCGTGAGCGGCGCGAGTCCCGCGCGCGTCGGGCTGCTCGGGGGGAGCGGTCTCTACGACCTCGACGCCCTCTCCGGCCGGGAGGATCGGAAGATCGACACTCCCTTCGGGTCTCCCTCCGATGCCTACGTGCTGGGCGAGCTCGCCGGAATTCCCGTCGCTTTCCTCGCCCGTCACGGCCACGGTCACCGGTTCTCGCCGTCGGAAATCAACTACCGGGCCAACATCTTCGGTTTCAAGACGCTCGGCTGCGACGCGATCCTCTCGGCGTCCGCCGTCGGAAGCCTCCGGGAAGAGCTCGCGCCCTCGCATGTCTGCGTGCCCGACCAGTTCATCGACCGGACGCGATCGCGCGCCGACACGTTTTTCGGCGAAGGCGTCGTCGTTCACGTCTCGCTGGCGGACCCGTTCTGCCCGTCGACTTCCGCGGTCCTCGCGGAATCCCTCCGTTCGGTCGGGGCGACGGTCCAGGCGAGCGGGACGTACGTCGGCATGGAGGGTCCTCCGTTCTCGACGCGCGCCGAGTCGAACCTCTACCGATCCTGGGGCGCGGACGTCATCGGGATGACGAACGTCACCGAGGCGAAGCTCGCGCGCGAGGCCGAGATCTGCTACGCGACGATGGCGCTCGTGACGGATTACGACTGCTGGCGGGAGGCGACCGAAGCCGTCTCGGTGGACGCGATCCTCGCCGTCCTGCGGGGCAACGCCGAAACGGCCCGACGGGCGCTCGCGGCCGCGGTCTCGCGCATCGACGCCGCCCGGACGTGCGCCTGCCGCGACGCGTTGCGATACGCCGTCCTGACCGATCCGGCCCGTATTCCGGCCGAAACGCGTTCCCGGCTCGCGCCGATCCTCGGGCGGTATCTCCCTTGACGGCCTCGCCAACGGTCCTCGTCACCGGCAGCGTCGCCTTCGACTACCTGATGACGTTTCCGGGAAAGTTCCTCGAGCACTTCCTTCCCGACCGGATGAACCGGATTTCGGTCTCGTTCCTGGTCGACGAGATGCGCCGCGTGCGCGGCGGCTGCGCTCCGAACATCGCCTACGGCCTCGCGCAGTTCGGCGAACGACCGCGCATTCTCGCCTCGGCGGGCGCCGACGGCGCGGAGTATCGGGACTGGCTCGCGGGGCAGGGAATCGACGTTTCGGAGCTGCGGCTCCACGAGGATCTCTTCACCGCGTCGTTCTTCGTTTCCACCGACGAGGAGCAGAACCAGATCGCTTCGTTCTATGCGGGCGGAATGGCGCGTGCGCACGAACAATCGATCCGGGACGGCGGGCGAGAGGCCCCCGCGTGGGTGATCGTGGCGCCGAACGATCCGCGGGCCATGGCGCGGTATCCCCGCGAGTGCCGCGAAGAGGAGATCCCGTTCCTGTACGACCCGTCGCAGCAGGTCGCGCGGCTTTCGGGCGAGGAGCTTCGCGAGGGAATGCGGGGCGCTGCGGTCCTGATCTGCAACGACTACGAGTCCGGAATCCTGACGCAGAAGACGGGTCTCTCCGAGGACGACCTGCTCGCCGAAGTCGAGGTGCTCATCGTGACCCGGGGAGCGGAGGGCTCGTCGATCCGGACTCGCCTCGAGCGGTTCGCCATCCCCCCCGCCCGGCTGAGAGGCCCGGCGGTCGATCCGACCGGGGTCGGGGACGCCTATCGCGGCGCATTGCTGGTCGGGATGCTCCGCGGCTACCCGTGGGAGCTCGCCGGGCGCGTCGCGAGCGTGGCCGCGGCCTACTGCCTCGAGGCGCTGGGGCCGCAGGCGCCGCGCTTCTCTCCCGAAGACTTCCTCCGGCGCTTTCGTGAGAACTTCGGGGGCGACGAGACGCTTTCCGGCCTCTTCGCGTCCGCCGCCCGGTGACCGGCGCTCGGCGGGCGCCGGGCGGTTCTGGCTCCCTGCTACAATCCGACGGCGCTGGCGATGCGAAAAGGCTCATTGCAAGACCGTGATTCTCTCGACGCGAAGGGACTCCGCTTCGCGGTGGTCGCCGCGCGCTGGAATTCCGACGTGACCGATCTTCTCCTCGACGGCGCCCTCGCGGTTTTTCGGGAGGCGGGCGCCCGAGCGGAAGACGTCGAAGTCGTCCGCGTTCCCGGCGCGTTCGAGCTCGTGCCGGCCTGCCGCCGAGCCGTGCGGGAGACTCCGGCCGCGGTCGTTTCGCTCGGCTGCCTCATTCGCGGCGAGACGCCCCACTTCGAGGTGCTCGCGCACTCGGTCGCGGGCGCGCTGGCCCACTTGAACGCGGTGCAGGAGGTTCCGATCGCCTTCGGCGTGCTGACGTGCGACAACCGCGCGCAGGCGATGGACCGCGCCGGGGGCGCGAGCGGGCACGCGGGAAGGGAAGCGGCGGAGGCGGCGATCGCGATGGCCCGGCTCAAGGGAGCGCCCTGATGGGTTCCCGACGCCGCGCCCGCGAGCTCGCGCTCCAGATGCTCTTCGAGAACGACCTGACCGGCACGCCACCGGACGAGATGTTCCGGCATTTCCAGGAATGGCGGCACGCGGCCGACGCGACCCGGGAATACGCCAAGCGGCTCGTCGTCGGCACGCTCGACCACCGCGCCGAGCTCGACCTCCTGATCACCCGCCAGGCCGAGCACTGGCGGCTGGAGCGCATGCCGGCCGTCGACCGGAACATCCTGCGGATGGCGCTGTACGAGATCCGCCACGAGCCGGACACACCGGCGCCCGTCGTGATCGACGAGGCGCTCGAAATCGCGAAGCGTTTCTCCACGCCGCGCTCTTCGCAGTTCATCAACGGAATCCTCGACGGGGTGCTGAAGACGCCGCCGGCGGTGAAAGAAACGTGATCCGGATTTCGCTGGCCGCGGCTCTCGTTTTCGCCGGCCGCCTCGCCTCGGCGGGAACGGCGGTCTATTTCGCGCACGGGCGCGACGCTTCGCTCTTCGATCAGTACGACGTCGACGGCTATTCGCTGCAGGCGTTCCCCGAGCGCGCCGGGATCCGGCTCGTCGTGCGGGCCCAGAAGGAGAAGTCGGAGAGTCGGTCCCGCGAGGACGTCCGGCGCCGGGACGCCGGCCTGACGGCCGCGCCGGAGCGGGATCGGGTCGCCCTGTCGCTCGCGGCCGCGCATCCGTTGCAGGAGGACGCGGTCGGCGCGATCGCGGGATGGGTGCGCCGGGAGATTCGCTACGATTCCGACCGCGGTCTTCCGCAGGATCCCGCGGCGGTGTTCGCGTCGCGCCGGGCTTACTGCGTCGGTTTCGCCGAGCTCGCGGTCGACCTGCTGAGAAGGGCCGGAATCGCGGCGGAGACCGTGCAGGGAGTGCTCGTGAGCGAGGCGTCCGCGCCCGGATACTCGGCCGAGCTCTCCGGGGTCTACCACCGGTGGGTCCGCGTCTTCTACCGCGATCGGGGTTGGAGATTCCTGGATCCCCTCGCGCCCGCGAGCGCGGTGGACGCACGCTATGTCGCGTTCGCGCGGCGGTCCTGGACGCGGCCCGGCGATCTGCGGCTCGAGGTCATCTCGCGGGAGCGGCGTTGATCCGCCGAATCCTGGTCGTCGAAGATTCCGACGCGACGCGATCGCTGATGGTCGCTTCACTCGACGATCCCGACCGCCGGGAGGTCTTCGAGGCCTCGTCCGGATTCGAGGCGCTCCGCCTCCTGCCCCGCCACGTCTTCGACGCGATCGTGACCGACGTGAACATGCCCGACATCAACGGCCTCGAGCTGATCGGATTTCTCAAGAGCCATCCCCAGTACCGGTCCATCCCGATCCTGGTGGTGTCGACCGAGGTCGCCGCGTCCGACGTCGAGCGGGCGATCGCGCTCGGCTCCCAGGGTTATGTCCCCAAGCCCTTCACCCCGGACGAGCTTCGCGCCGCGGTCGATCGCCTGTTTGAAAGCCCCGGCGCTTCCCGATGAGCGGCGACCGCGTCGATTTCTCGGCCGAGGCCGCCGACCACATCGCGGCGGCCCGGCGGGTGCTCGAGACCGGACGGGCCCCTCGGATCGGCGAGATCAACGAGCTCTTCCGCGCCGCGCACTCGCTCAAGGGCCTCGCGGGATTGAAGGGCTTCGAGCGCTTCGGTCGCGCGCTCCACGAGGCGGAGAGTCTTCTCGACGCGATCCGACTCTCGCGGCTCGCGTGGACGCCGAAGGTCGGAAGCGGCCTGGAGCGCTTCTTCCGGGACCTGGAAGGGGCGATCGAGCCGGCGGCGGCGGCGGGAAGCGACGCCGGCTTTCCCTCCGAAAGGGTCATCGCTTCGCTGGAGCGGGTGCGGGGGGCGGACGAGCGCCCGGCCTCCGTCCGGCCCCTCGCGGAGGACCTGGATCTTCCCGAAAAGACGCTTTCGTGTCTCTCGGAATACGAAGAGAGCCGGCTCCGGGCGCATCTGGCGGCGGGCTCGTCCATCTTCACGATCGACGTGGGTTTCGCCCTCGACGCGTTCGAGACGGAATTGAAGGCGCTCGGCGCCCGGCTGGATCGGGACGGCGAATGGATCGCGACGCTCCCCCAGGTCGCGGGATTTTCGGCCGAGAGGCTCGCCGTTCAGCTCCTCGCCGCCCGGCTTTCGCCGCCGGAGGATCTTCCGGCCGAGGCGGTCGTGCGGAGGGTGAGCCGCGGCCCCGTCGCCGCTCCGGCCGTCCGGACGCCGCCCTCTGCTCCTCCCCGGACGGTTCGCCTCGAGGCCACGCGTCTGGAGGCCCTGCTGGCGGAGGCGGAGGAGGCCCGGGCGCACTTCGAAAAACTCGCGGCCGAAACGCGGCGACTGGAGCCGTCCCTCGCCCCTTCCCAGAGGGTGGCGCTCGCCCGCCTCCGGGAGCGCGTCGGGGGATCGCTCGCGCGCCTCACGCGCCAGGCCGCGGGGATCCGGACGGTGCCGATCGCGCTCCTCGCCGACCGGCTTCGCCGCGCGGCGGAACGCCTCCTGGACGCGTCGGGCAAGAAGGCGGTTTTCCGGGTCGTCGGCGGAGACTCGGAGATCGATCGCGCTCTCGCCGACGATCTCGCCGATCCGCTCCTCCACATCGTGCGCAACGCGGTCGACCACGGTCTCGAGAGTCCCGCGGCCCGCGCCGCCGCCGGAAAGCCCGAGGAGGGGAGCATCACGATGCTCGCGCGGTCCCGGAGCTCGAAGCTCGTGATCTCGATCGCCGACGACGGCCGCGGAATCGATCCGGAAGCCGTCGCGCGGCGCGCGCGCGCCCTCGGATGGCTCCGGG
>Ga0070666_10000406_pt1 | contig 26921 bp, 33 predicted proteins | sample KBSS23metaG_FD_64677 | JGI IMG/M metagenome (GOLD analysis project Ga0070666, IMG submission 64677) | Switchgrass rhizosphere microbial communities from Kellogg Biological Station, Michigan, USA - KBS S2-3 metaG | ecosystem: Host-associated > Plants > Roots > Rhizosphere > Soil ... | reverse complement strand
CGGCGGCGTCGCGGCAGGGTTCATGCTCGGCGGAGGCCCCATCGGCGCACTCATCGGCGCGCTGGCCGGCCATTTCCTGATCGACCGCGAGATGCCCACGCTTGCCCCCGACGAGGCCCCCGGTGTCGTCTTCACCATCGCCATGATCGCGCTGGCCGCCAAGATGGCGAAGGCCGACGGCACCGTCACCGACGACGAGGTCGAGACCTTCCATCGCCTGTTCCGCGTGCCCCAGCACGAACGCAGCAGCGTCGACCGCATCTTCCGTCTCGCGCAGCAGGACACCGCCGGCTACGAAGCCTATGCCGGCCAGATCGCCAAGATGCTCGCCGGCAACCCGGCACTGATGGAAGACATCCTCGACGGCCTGTTCGAGATCGCGAAGGCCGACGGCGTCTTCCATCCCGGCGAGGCCGCGTTCCTCGAGCGTGTCGCCGACATCTTCGGCTTCACCGTCAACGAATACCGCCGCATCCGCGCCGCCCATGTCGGCCCCGACAAGGGCGATCCCTATGTGATCATCGGCGTCGCCCACGATGCGAAAGACGACGAGGTCAAGGCGACTTACCGCATGCTTGTGCGCGAGAACCATCCCGACAAGCTGATCGCCCGCGGCGTGCCCGAGGAATTCATCCGCCTCGCCACCGACAAGCTCGCCGCGATCAACGCCGCCTACGACAAGATCGAAAAAGAACGCGGCTGGAAGAAGTAGCGGTTGCCGCGGCCCTTCGAGGCTCACTGCGCCTCACACCTCAGGGTGACGCGAATTTGTGTGACGTATCTCTCCTATTCGTCATGCCCGCCGCAGGCGGGCCTCGAAGCACGCACAACCGTTGAAGCTGCCTAGTGATACCGCACCGGCATCGCGTCATAGCGGTGCACCACCGCGATCGGATGTCCCGTCTCGTCGGCGATCTCGATCTCTTTGTCCACCGCGACGTCGTCCTCGCGAATCATCTGGCGCATCGCCTTTGCGGCCGCGTCGCGCGCGTCCTGCGCTGTCGCGAAGAAGTACGGCTGCGGATCGCGGATCAGCGTCTCGCCGTCCCGCACATTCAGATAGAAGGCCGCCATCGCGGAACTCTGTGTGTACACGCACGTCCTCCGTTCACCCGAATAAAACGGTGCGCCGCAGCGGCCGTTCCCCATTACATGTCGGCAATATTTCGTTCCTTCGTTGCAACCCTCTGAAATTGGGGCAACATAGAATCATCCGGCGGGGGCTGGAGGATGGCGTGTCGTTGCTGGATCGTCGGGCCCCACTGCCCGAATCCCGTCCCTGGTATCGAAACCGCTGGACCGGCGCCGCCGCCGTCGCGGTCATTCATGCCGTGCTGATCGGCTTCGTGATGACGTCGATGCCGCGCACCATCGAACTTCTCCCTGGGCCACGCGAGATCTACTACGTCTTCCATCCCCAGCCGCCGAAGAAGCTGCCGGTTCACACCGGCCCGCCGCCCGCCGCGCATCGCCCGCAACCGCGCTTCGAATACGCGCCGCAAATCCAGCCCAGGGCGATCACCGTGCTGCCGCCGGCCAAGGATCTCGGTCTCTCGCTGTTCGCCTGTTCGCCGGAGAATCTGGCCAACCTCACGACGCAGGAGCGGGCGCATTGCACCAACGCGCTCACCATGGCGTCACTGCAGGGTCCGCTCCCCGGCGGCTTCGCCATGCATGCCGTGCAGGCCGAGCGCTGGGAGCAGGCGGTCGCCGATCGCGGCACACCCGCCGGCGTGCCGTGCACGAGGAGTCAGAAGTTGACGGACGGAAATGGCGGCAGCGCCGTCTTCGTCGACGCGCTCTGCGCCTGGGACGTGCTGGACAAGGCCCTTAGCAGATAGCGCGGAGAGGGGGCACCGCGCGATGCGATGCCCCAATCCTCTAGCGATAACGCGCCGGGTAGCGCGCTTCGCGGATCGCCGCGTCGACGCGCGGCATCGCATCGTTCAGCGCATCGCGATAGCACGACGTGCCCGGCTGCTGCCTGAGCGGCTGTGCATCGGCGAGCGTGTCGCAGATCTCGCGAGCGCTTTCACGCACGCGCTGGCGCAATGTGCGAGCGTCGGACCGATCGCGCAGATCAAGGTCGTTGAACGCCACGCGGCGCGACAAGGTCACCTTGCCCGGCAGACCGAACACCGGGTTGCGCTCCATGCGAATGTCGGGCGCCGTCACGATCACCTCTTCGGTGTCGGGCGTATAGGCGGCCGCGTTGATGCGGTTGTCCGGTGCGGCCTCGGGAGTGTTGTAGTTTCCGATTTCCATCGCGGCGGCGGCGGAAACGGAAAGCAGAAGCGCGCCGGCGATTGCGGCAAGATTGCGCACGGTCATCATGGGAATCCTCTCGAATGCGAAGCCCCATGACGTGAATGCAAACGGGTTTCAGAGGATGGTGGTTCCACCTTCCGCGGCGTGCGTGATGCACAGTTCCGGCGCCACATCGTGGATCCATACGACCGAAACCGGGTGCCCGGTCGCGTCGGCGATCTCGATGTGCTTGTCGTGCAACTTGAAGTCCGGTTCCGTCGCCAGCAGGTGCCGCGCGGTGCGCTCGGCAGCGTCACGCGCCGCCTGCGCCGTGGTGAAGTCATAGGCTTCCGGATCCTTGTGCAGATCCTGCCCCCAACGGACGTTCAGATAGAAAATGGCCATGTGTGAATCGGCCCTCCGTTGCCCAAGGCCACCACTTTGGGCCGGGACCGGCAAGCCGTAATTTCGCCTACTTCGAGAAAACTGTAGCAATTACAATATCTTGCACTGTGATGATGATTTTTTGGCGTATATATACTTGACAAACAGGGCCGCCGTATCTAGCTTGTGGACCAAGGAGCTTGGCCATGAGCATTTTAGACGCAACATTCTTTCGTGACGAAGAAGCCGCCTACGCGAAGCTTGAAAGCGTCCTGTGGCCGTCCGGTCCTGAGTGCCCGCATTGCGGTCTGGTGAATGACGCCGACCGCATCCCGGCCAACCCTGACAAGAAGGTTCGCTACGGTCTGTATCGCTGCAAGGCCAAGGAGTGCCGCAAGCAGTTCACGGTGACGGTGGGCACGGTATTCGAGGCCAGCCATATCCCGCTGCACAAATGGCTGCAGGCTACTTACCTGATCAATTCGAGCAAGAAGGGTATCAGCGCCAAGCAGATCGAGCGCACGTTGCAGATCACGTACAAGAGCGCATGGTTCATGATGCATCGCCTGCGCGCCGCGATGGACCCGATCTTTGTTGACGCGCCGATCCCGATGGGTGGCGCTCGCAAGACAATCGAGATGGACGAAACCTACATCGGCAACGACCCGAACAAGCCGAAGAAGGCGGGCGCTCGTGGCTATAAACACAAGATGGCGGTGTTCAGTCTGGTAGAGCGCGGCGGTGAAGTGCGCTCGTTCCATGTCGAGACGGCCAACCAAGAGAACATTCGCGATATCGTTCGCAAGAATGTTCACCCGCACAGCACGCACTATACGGACGGCCACGGCATGTATCGCGACAACGGTATGCGCCTTCGCAAGCACGACTGGGTTGACCACGGTTCGGAGGAATATGTGCGCGGCGAAGTTCATACCAACACGATTGAGGGCTTCTTTTCGATCTTCAAACGCGGCATGAAAGGCATCTACCAGCATTGCTCTGAGAAGCATCTGGCGCGCTACCTCGCTGAGTTCGATTTTCGCTACAACAATCGCGAGAAGCTTGGCGTGAACGATATGGCGCGCACTGCCAACGCGCTCAAGGGCGCGAAGGGAAAGCGCCTCACGTATCGGCGGCTTGATTGGTCCGACGAAGCCGCGCAGTAAGCAGCTTCAATTTGCGTTCATGAAGCCGAAACGAAGGCGCAAAAGACGCTATCGCAAGAAGTTCAAGCGTGACTCTTGAGCCTCGAATCCATGTGTGCGATTCTTCGGCGACCGGTCTGGGTTGAGGGTAACCAGTCCCTTGACGTCCCAAAGGATGGTTGGCGCTGCGAGCTGACCTTAATCACCTTTGAGATTATGCAGGCCGGTCGCCTACCCTTTCCCACGGTGGCGGCGGGAGCGCCCAATGGCGCCCTTCTTGCCATAGCTGCAACGGGTAGCCATACCCCCGAAATACCTTCTGCTGATCTATGGTGAGTTGCGCCTTGCTCCACGTTGGAAGCAGTTTCACTCCGTACCCTGAATATCGTCCGGCAGATGTATGAGGGTAGTTCGCCATGATCGGCTTAAGAAGCGATGCATACGTTGGCTCGCAGGGGCCGGACTGCTTGTTATCGCACGCCGCAAAGAACGCGCTCGCCAGAATGTCAGCGAGTTTCAAACCGTGCAGATTGCGGTGAAAGTCCTTATCGAGCAGCAACGGGTGAACGCAGTCCCACTCGATGTCACCCCATGGGATATAGAGCGTACCGTTTAGGCTCTGCGGCTTTATCCATTGGTAGTATGCGCCGATCTGGCCGACCTTAAGTCCGCCGCGCTCGCTGAAAATGACCTTCAGTCGGCGCGGCTCATGATGCTTCTGCATTGATCGCCGCCAAACAAAATGTGACGCACGCTCCAACGCGATGCGTGTAATCCAGCAATAGAACCAGTCGTTCACTCCCATCACAGCGGCGCGGGGGTTGTGGTAGCGCCGCATGTTTTTCTTGTTCGCGCACACAACAAACCCCCGCACGGGCCTGCCAGCCAGGTTCGCTGTTACCGCGCGCTTTGCATGGTCTGGAAGGTTCTTGAAGTGCAGATCACGCAACTGGCGACTGCGCGTTGCCGCCAACATCTCGCTGACCCATTGCGCGAGATTTGGCTCTTCCGACTTCGGCACAAGAACGAGAGACAGAACGAACCACTCGCTCGATCCGTGCGAATCCACGCCAAGCACGTTCTTGAGGCCGGTTTCGCCAGCCTCATCGAGGTATGCTACGTAGTCGTAGTCAGGGTTATAAGGATCGCCGCTCATGGCGCAGAAGAGACTCAACGAAACGGCGCAGGTTACAGTATTCAAGCAGGCCGCGCGCGAGCTGGGCTGTGATGAAACAGAGGCCAGCTTCGACAAATCACTGGGGAAAATCGGCCGCGCTAAGGTTGAGCCGGCCCCTAAGAAGAAACCACGGAAGCCGCTGAGAATCGTTCTGCCGGATGCTTAGGCCGCGGGCGCAGGCCCCGGTGGCGCCGGAGGTGGCGTGGCGGGCGCGTCTTCAATCGTATTGAGCGCGAACTTCCCTAGGTATGACTCTAGCTCCGTAATGTATTGCGCCTGCTCTTGAGTTTCGTCGAACTCTTGGGCTTGCCACGCGCCCTCAACTTTCCTGAGCGTCGCCAGTTTGATCGGTCCGCCAACGCCACCGGGAGCAAGTCGTATCGTGTGATCTAGGACCCAGTAGACGCCGAATTTCCCCATATCGACGTTAGGCGCTTCGCCTTTCCAAAGCACGCGGGCAACGAAGGCCAGAAACGGATCAGCAAGTTGCTGGCCGGAACCCATCGATACAAAGAACAACTTGTCCTTCTTTATCTCAGGCTGAAAATCTGTGGTCGCGTATTCGACTAAGAAAGCCTCATCCTTGATTGGCGCTGCGACGATGGCGCCGAACCCAATGCCATGATGTGGATGCTTCTGAACCATGCTGCTTTGCAGGTCAGTGAGCATGCGCTTGGAAATATTTGCCGTGCATTCATTGACGGGCATGTTCTTGAACACATTGCCCTTAACCGCCGCATCGACGTGGTGGTGTAGACGCTGAGTGAAACCAACAGACCCAGTAGCTGCAACAATCACGTTGCCGGGGAACAATTGTATCTTGCTGTTTGATTGAAGATGGACCAGCGGCGTCGCCCCCATCGCTGAGGTGGCAACGCTGTCCGCGCCGACGACTATCCCGTCAGTGCAGCGAACAGCGACAAGTACTGTCACGCGGGGTCACGAAAAATACTGTTCTGGCGCATAGGCGGATATTGGTCATAGATGGCTTTGACCAAGCTCTGGAACGATTGCGCGAGCGCCCACGACGAGACGTTATTGATGTACTCGCGCGTAGGTGCTGGCAGGCTGTTCAATATTTGCTGGCCTCGTGCGACGCCCGGACCTGACGCCGCGTACGTGACCCAACGACCCCATGGAGAGGGCACAATTTCTGCCGCGCCTTCGTCGCGAAGACGGACGGCTTCGGCATACACATTCTTGTCATACGGGCCGTAGTCATACGGTTGGAAATCGAATGTCGGACCTTCCGACACTAAGCCCGGCAGATTTTCAGTGACTAAGAATGCTGTCTTTTGGAGTTGCGCAGGTGAGTAAGCCCGGCCCCCTGCTGAAGCCAAGAGCGCCAAAACTAGATCGCCACGGGTCATGACTTTACGGTCCGCCGGTCGCGTGCCTTTACGTTGAATGTTTGCATCGATCCTCCGCAGGCCTCGAATCAACGCGCCCGCATCCCCGCATAGGGATCGTACCACGCGCGTTAAGGTGGCGTTAACGGATGAGGTATGGGTCGCGCTCCACATGAGAACAATATAGGAACAAACGCGACGAACACAAGACTTGTTTGCGAAGTACATATACGCCGATTTTTTGATGATACATCTTGACGAATGAGCCTTTGATGACTTTATGATGATCACAAGGCCCGCTGAACAGGGCCGTGCTCAACCAAGGAGTTTTCGATGAGCAAAATCGGAGTGGGCGTCGGCGACGAATTTCCGGTCGACGACGGCAACAACAACCCCAACAACGCGAACAGCACCGGCGCAAACGCCGGTCCGCGCACGCCGGAAGACGACCGCGCGGAGTTCGAGGACTGGAAGCGCCGCCGCGATGCCTGGCGCACGCAGAAGGAACAATGGCGCGCCCAGCGCGACGAATGGCACCGCCGCCGCCACGAGTGGAAAGCGCAATGGCGCGCGAACAAGCGTGCCTTCCGCGACGAGATGAAGTCGCAGTTCGGCGACGACGACAGCTACGGAGGGCGGCGCTACGGCCGCGGCCGATTTCCTTTCATGGCTTATGGGCTGCCCCGCATCCTCGGGATCGTCCTCGTCGTCGCGGTCCTGATCTTCGCGATCAGCCACATCGGCTACATCCTGGCGGGACTCGCCGCGATCGCGCTCCTGTGGGTCGCGTATCATCACTACGGCCACGATCCGCTGGACCTGCCCTATGGCCGGCGCGACTACGGCCGGCCGATCAACAACCCGCCACCCGCGCCGACGCCGTCGGTGCCGAAGCCGTCGGACAACAACAACACTGGACAGTAAGCACACATGAGACACAGACACAGACATGGCGGCCGCTTCCACGGCGTCGCGGCGGAGGCGATGCGCGCCGCCGCCGACGCGATGGAAACCGGCGAGCGCACCACCACCCGCGTGCAGCTCGAGATGCCGCCGCAGGCGATGGAGCGGCTCCAGCGCCTGAAAGACAAGACCGAGGCGGCCTCGTACGCCGAAGTCATCCGCAACGCTCTGCGGGTCTTCGAGGCGCTCGTCACCGAGCATGAAGGCGGTGCCGAGTTTTTTTTGAAGCGCCCGACGGGCGAATCCGTCGCCTACAAGATCTTCGTGTGACGCTCATGGACGCAACGACTCCCGTCACCGAGCCGAAACAGCCCGGGCCGATCGAGCAGATCGGCCTCTTCCTCGCCCGCAAGGGCCGCCGCGTCTGGCGCATGACCGTGCTCTCCAAGCGCGCCGTTACCGAACGCATGACCCGCGTCACGTTCTTCGTGGCCGACGTCAACGAACTCGATTGGAAGCGTGGCCAGGACCTGGTGCTGGAGATGCCGGTCTGTGGCGGCATCGCGCGCCGCCACTACACCATCCGCGACATCGACACCGCCAAGCGCACGCTCACCATCGACTTTGTTCAGCACGGTTCCTCGCCCGCAGGCGAGTGGGTCCGCAACGCCACCGAGGGCAGCGTGCTGGAGGCGGCGGGCCCGCGCGGCCACACCTATGTGCGGCCCGCCGACTGGCACCTGTTCGTCGGCGACGAGACCTGCATTCCCGGCATCGCGGCGATGCTGGAAGGCCTGCCGCCGAACACGCCGGCCTTTGCCTTTATCGAAATCGCCGATGATGCCGAGCGCGCCTCCGCACCCACGGACGCGCGTATCGTGTGGCTGTCACGGAACGGCACGCCTCCTGGCCCCGGCCGCATCCTCTATGATGCGGTCGAGGCATTCGCGCTGCCTCCCGGCCGTGGCCACGCCTATGTCATAGGCGAGACCTCCAACGTCCGCGCCATCCGCCAGCGTCTGATCGCCCGCGGCATGGCCAAGGACCAGACCTTCGCCGAAGGCTACTGGCGCCCCGGCCGCATCGGCGGCCACGACCACGCGTAAGCACGACTGTCATCCCGGGCGAACTCCGCGCGCTTCAGCGCGCGGAGCGAGGGAAAGGAGCCCAGGCTAAGCCGTATTTCAGGCCGTGCAGGAAGATGTTGCTCCGGCGCGAAGCGCCAATTTCTACGCGCGGAGCCGCGGACTCGCGAAGAAACACACGAACTCCGCGCCTCCGCGTCTTCGCGTGCTAAAAGGGATTGTATGACGCTGAGAATCGTCTCCTGCCCGTCGCCCAACCATGATGCCCGCACCGGCGGCGTGCCGGTCGACATCCTGGTGCTGCACTACACCGGCATGAAGACGGCCGACGAAGCGCTCGCCCGCCTTTGTGATCCGGAGGCGAAAGTCAGCGCCCACTACACCATCGGCCGCGACGGCCGCGTCTTCGCGCATGTGCCCGAAGACCGCCGTGCCTGGCACGCCGGCGTCAGCTGGTGGGCCGGCGACACCAACATCAACGCGCGCTCCATCGGGATCGAGCTGGTGAACCCCGGCCATGAATTCGGCTACGTCCCGTTCGCTGAGCCGCAAATCGCCGCCCTGATGGACCTCGCGCAGGGCATCCTCAAGCGTCACGCGATCCCGGCCCGCCGCGTGCTCGGCCACAGCGACGTCGCCCCGGCGCGCAAGGAAGATCCCGGTGAGCTTTTCCCCTGGGCGCAGCTTGCCGAATTCGGCATTGGCTTGTGGCCTGCCGCGAAGAACGGCAAGGGCGAGGCCACGCCGCAGGATCTCGCCCGTTTCGGGTATGGCATTCCTCCGCACACAGAGGTTCCGCTGGACAGGGCGATCGGCGCTTTCCAGCGCCACTTCCGCCCGTCCGAGGTCAACGGCCGCTGGGATGGGGAATGCGCCGCGGTGCTCGCAAGTCTGCTCGCGCCGAGAGCAATTCCTTAGCCTCGAAATCGCGGACGGGCGAAACGCGAAAGCGCGTCAACAGATCGGTGTCGCTGTCCTACCCGACGTCCCTGCTGCCGCGCGCATGGTTCAAATGAAGAGACCCACTCCCGGCGGGCGTGGGTCTCTCGCAAGTTGGGCGGCTCTATCAGCGGCCGCGATAACCGTACCCGCGACCGTAGTGGTCATAGCGGTTGCCGTGGTTGTACCAACCCTGGTGGTAGCCGCGATAATCGCTCTCGTAACGATCGTGGCTGTTCGAGGCCAGGATCGCCGCGATCGCCAGCAGGCCGACACCGGCAATGATGGCGCCGCTGTTGTTGCTGCGGCCGCGGTCGCCGCGGTAGTCCTGGTTGTAGCCCTGGTTGTAACCATTGCGGCCGTGATCGGCGGGCGCGGCGACCGCCGCGGTGCCGCTGAGCAGCGTGAGCGCAAGCGTTGCACTGATGAGGCGTTTCATGACGGTTCGTCCTTCTGCGGTGGATGCTGGATGCATCGTTGACGCGAGAATGGACCGCCGCGCCTGAACGCAGTCTGGGGCGCCCGTTTATCTGGCGTTCATCCCCAGCCGGCGAACAGGCGGAAAACCGGCGTTATTGCACCGGCGCCGACGCGATCATCCACATCACGCCGGCGGGATCGAACAGATGCACCACCTTCAGTCCCCATGGCATCACCTTGGGCGCCAGCGGCGGCCGCACGCCGAACGTCTCGTGCAGCTTGAGCGGTTCGATGTGCGTCCACCACGCCTCGCTGTCGTCGACATTGAGGTGGAACACGAAATTCCCCGCCCAATCTTCCTGGTAATAGTCCTGGAGGAAGAACATGTGCGACCCCAGCCGGATCTCTGTCAGGTTCGGCGCCACAGTGGTGGTCTCGAACCCGACCGTCTCGTAGAAACGCCGGCTCAGCGCAAAGTCTTTCGCCGGCACCGCCACGCGCATCTTCCGCACGCCCGCGAGCAATTCGCCTGAGATCGCCGTCATCAATCCAGCCCCCGCTGCTTCGCGATCTCCGGCTTGTACTCGCAGAACCGCAGGTTATTCCCAAACGGATCGTGCGCCGTGATCCGGCAATTCCATGCGGAGCTGATCGCCAAGCAGTACCGCTACAACAACGCGCGCGCAAGGCCGCCATGCAATCGCGCGCACGCCGCGATCACGGATGTTTGCTAGCGTCTTCCGCATGAACGGTCAGTCCTCCCCGCATGCGCGCAGCGCACTGGCGGGGAGGTGCCGCAGCACCGTCAGGTGCGAAGGGCGGAGGGGAAGAAAATGAAAACCATCGGCATGCTCGGGGGGATGAGCTGGGAATCCTCCAACATCTACTACCAGCTCATCAATCGCGAGGCGCAGCGCCGCCTCGGCGGCGTGCACTCCGCGCGCTCGGTGATGCACTCCTTCGACTTCGGCGAGATCGCGCCGCTCCAGCAATCCGGCCAGTGGGACGAAGCCAACCGCCGCATGGTCGAGGCGGCGAAGTCCGTCGAGTGCGCCGGCGCCGATTTCGTGATGATGCTCTGCAACACCATGCACGCCGCCACGCCCGGCATCGAGGCGGCGCTGGGCGTGCCGTTCCTCCACATCGCCGATCCGCTGGGCAGGGCCATCAGGACCGCGGACATCCGCCGCGTCGGCCTTCTCGGCTCGGGCTTCACCATGGAACAGGACGGCATCATCAAGGGCCGCCTGCGCGACCGTTACGGCCTCGACGTTATCGTTCCCACCGGCGCGGATTTCGACGAGACCAGCCGCGTGATCTACGACGAGCTGATCCGCGGCCAATTCCTCGACAGCAGCCGCGCCGCCTACAAGGCGATCATCGCCCGGCTGGTGGAGCGCGGCGCGCAAGGCGTCATCCTCGGCTGCACCGAGATCCCGCTGCTGACGAAGCCGGAAGACGCGACGGTGCCGCTGTTCGACACCACCATGCTGCACGCCATGGCCGCGGTGGACATGGCGCTCGCGTCCTGATCGCGGCGATGAACTCGCGTTCATGGGTTGCGCGATGGCTGGCCCGCGCCGCATGCACACCGTAAACTCGCGCGATCGGCAAGCGCGGGGAATGCCATGAAGCTTCTGTCCATGATCGGCATCGCGGCCATCTTTCTGACCGCGCCGGCATTGGCCGGCACTGTTGTCAAAGGTTGGATCATCGATGGCAGCCGGGCGAGCATCCGCGACTGCACGCGCCAGGGCGGCACAGTCGTGCACAGCACGTCGGGCCAGACGCACTGCTACATCTACAAGCACTGACAAGCGGCGCACGGCCGCTGTCTCTCATGCCATGTCTGATCTGGCGCTGGCCTGATCGTTTCTTTTTTTGCAACGGCGCGGAGAACCCAGCGTTCCCCTTCTCCGGTCCGTTTCGCGTCTTACTGCCGCTTGGCAGCCGGCTCGACCATCGCTGTCCGGTATTCCTGCGCATGGGTCGCGCGCAGGCCGGCCAGGCCGTACTTGTCGATCGCCCGCTGCCAGGAGAGGAATTCCTCCACCGTCAGCGCATAGCGTTCGCAGGCATCGTTCAGGCTCAGTGCGCCGCCGCGCACCGCCGCCACCACCTGCGCCTTGCGCCGGGGCACCCAGCGCTTGGTCTCCGGCGGCGGCAGATCGAGCATCGGGGGCGCCAGCATCGTGGTGCGTCCCGCTTTGAGAAATCCCTTTTCAGACAGTCCCATTCGCAAACTCCATCAACTCACGATGCGTGAGTCCCGGAGAGCGTCTCGCGTTCCGAAGGAACTTGTCCGCGTCGAAAACGCGTTAACGCGCGGCAAACCGCTTGCGTAAAATCGCGCGCATCGCGATAGATGCGGCATGAACTGGATCGTTCCTGTCTCGCCATCCGAGCGCGCCGTCGGAATTCTCAGCCCCGAAACGGAACGTGCCGCTTTGGCAACGCTCAAGGAGCACGGGTGTCTCCTTCTGCGTGGCGCGTTCGAGACGAGCCTGATCGACAACCTTTATCGCGAGTTCACCAATCGCTACGGCGCACTCGACGCCGCGCGGATGGCGCAGGCGGCGGCGCGTCCCGCGCCGAATCCGATCATGGAGGTCGGCGGCACGCGCTACGAGATCACGGTGCAGATGACCGGCCCGTTCGCGAACGCCGATCTTTTCGCCAACCCGCTGCTGACGCACTTTCTCTCCCGCCCACTGGGTGAGGACTTTCGCCTCTCCAGTTTCACCGCCGTGGTCAGCCATCCGGGCGCGGACATCCAGCACATCCACCGCGACCATCCCTACATCTTCGGCGATGCCTCGATCGGGGCGCCGGTCTATGCGATCAACTGTTCGCTGCCGCTGATCGACGTCGACGCGGTGACCGGCCCCACCGGCATCTGGCCCGGCTCGCACACATGGCCGGAAGACGTGACGCCGCCGCCCACCACTTCGTTCAGCTGCGACTTCCGGCGTGGCGACGTGATCCTGATGGACTACCGCACCCTGCACACCGGCCTGCCCAATCGCGGCACCCGCGCCCGGCCGATCCTCTACATGGTGTACGCGCGTCCGTGGTTCTTCGACGACGTGAACCACATGGACCGCATCCCGCTCGACATGCCGCTCGAGGTCTTTGCGCAGCTCCCCCAGGAAAACCGCCAGCTCCTCAGCCGCGCTTATTCTTCCGCGGTACGCGCCCGCTGGCACAGCGCGCCGGCGAAATAGGGTTGGCGTGGCGGCTATTTCGTCGGCGCGCCTTCAAAAGCGTTGGTGTGGCGGCTACGTCGCCCGCCCTTGCAGTAACAAGCTCCCGCGCGGGCGACGTAGGGTTGGTGTGGCGGCTGTGTCGCCCGCCCTTGCAGTAACAAGCTCCCGCGCGGGCGACGTAGGGTTGGTGTGGCGGCTACGTCGCCCGCGCGCTATAATAGAAGGAGCGTCAGATGGCCGGATGGCCGCGGGACATTGCGCAAGCGGTGTGTCGAGGAAAGTCCGGGCTCCACGGAGACACGGTGCCGGTTAACGGCCGGCGGGGGCGACCCCAGGGATAGCGCCACAGAAATGACACCGCCTAAGACCCTAAAGGTCCGGCAAGGTTGAAATGGTGCGGTAAGAGCGCACCGCGTCTCAGGCAACTGAGGTGGCAAGGCAAGCCCCACCGGGAGCAAGACCAAATAGGGACGGCACGTAACGCGTTTCCGCGTAGCCGTCCGGGTAGGTCGCAACGAGGTGTGCAGCGATGCACACCCCAGAGGAATGGCCATCTATCCGCTTCTGTTCGAAAGAATGGGGTGGTGGACAGAACCCGGCTTACAGGCCATCTGACGCACTTTTTGCAGGGGAGGTGAAATGGCGAAGGTGAATCAACTCCAGCTGGAGGATTTTTTCACGCATCATTTGCCCTACGAATACGACATGCTTCGTGGAGCTGCTGCACTGCTCGCGCAACTGCCCCTGCCGAGCAAAACCGAAAAGGCTGAGATCACGATCCAGCGAAACTCGTTGATCGAGTCATGCGGTATCCACGCGAGGAATTTGATTGAGTTTTTCAAGAATAAGGATTCATGCGACTTCGAACCGAGGTACTTCACGGAACAAGGCTATAAATTGAAGAAGTCGTTTGTCCGGAGCACCTTGGTCGACAAAATCAATTATCAAATCTCGCATCTTACGAGAAATCGTACTCGAGTAGCTGAGGAGAAGTTGACGGGAGGTGACATCATAGAGCTGGTCAGGGTCATTGGTGCTGAGATGGATCGGATGCTCCGTTCATTGAGGCGCGCATGGGGCGCCAAGAACGAGATAACGATTGGGACAGTGATAGTCGGTAGCTTTTTGTTGGGGGCCAGTAGCGAGGTTTCCTCAGGTAGGTAGCGCTTATTCAGGCGGCCACGGCCTCCGCCACGCGCGCGAACGGCACCACCTGGTGGTCCAGCGGTTCGCTCAGCACGTTCTTCACCCGCGCGATCTTGAGGTACTGCTCCGCGCTCAGGTTCACATGCGCCAGCACCAGGCTCATGCCGTCCGCGTCCGGCGCGAAGGGCAGGATGATCTCTTCCAGCACGGCGGGCCCGCCGACCGCCATCGCGGCATGACGGTGATCGACCAGCATCGCGCCGCGCGCCAGCACGCTGAACATCGCAAGCCGGATCGCGGCGCGCGCCGGCCCCGCCAGCGCGATCCAGTCCGCGCCGGCCAGCGTCGCGCCCATGATCTTCTCGACATGCGTCCCGGCGAGCCGCACCTGCACGCGCGTCTCCGGCACCACGTTGAACAGCACGATGTTCGGCAGATGGCTCTTCAGCTTCGCCGGGTTCAGCGCTGCGCGCGGCGGCAGGCCGTCGCCCGGCCACAGCGACAGCCAATGCTCCGCCAGCGCCCGGTTGGCGTCTTCCAGCTTGAGGCCAGCAATCGTCTGCGCGGCGGCGCGGCGGCAAAAGCCCGTCATCGAAACAGCCCACGGCTACCGGCCCGTTCTACGCCGCATCTTGCTAACGCCAGCTTGCCGGGAACCGCGATAAGTAGCTTTGCTTAGCCGTCAGGCGACAACATCCTGAATACGGTGACAGGAGCACCATTCATGTAGTCGGAGTGCTGGGGGAATGGTGCTCCTGTCACCGTATTTGCCGCCGTATTTGCCGAACTCGCTGGGACATCGCATGTCTTGCTTCATCCTTTCGCTGTGATAGCAGTTCGCCGGTTTTTCCGACTAGGCGTCGATCATGCCGAGCGCTGCTTTTTGGAGCCGCTCGCCCTCGACGGGAATGCGCGACAGAGCCATCTCGATCTCCTGCATGTCGGCCTGAGTGAGGACGACATCGGTCGCTCTGAGATTTTCCTCCAGACGATGCAGCTTGGTCGTCCCAGGAATCGGCACGATCCACGGCTTCTGCGCCAGCAACCACGCTAGTGCGAGTTGCGCGGGAGTCGCTCCCTTGCCGTTCGCGATTCCCTTCAGGACGTCGACCAAGGCCATGTTGGCCGCGCGGGCTTCTGGAGAAAATCGGGGGCCATTGGCGCGGAAGTCCGAAGGGTCGATCTTGGTCTCGGCCGTGATAGCACCCGTCAGGAAGCCCGCACCGAGAGGACTCCACGGAACGAAGCCGATGCCGAGTTCTTCGCAGGCAGCAAGGATGCCGTTGTGTTCAACGTCCCTTGTCCAGAGAGAATATTCGCTCTGAACGGCGGCTACCGGATGAACGGCGTGCGCGCGACGGATCGTCTGGGCGCTCGCTTCTGAAAGCCCAAAACGTTTGACCTTGCCTTGCGCGATGAGTTCACCGACTGCACCTGCTACCTCTTCGATCGGCACCATGGGGTCGACGCGGTGCTGATAGAGAAGGTCGATCGTGTCGACCTTCAGGCGGGTCAGGCTGCCGTTAACGGCTTTTCGGATGGTCTCGGGACGACTGTCCAAGCCCGTACGACCGCCTTCAGGATTCAAGCCGAAACCGAACTTTGTCGCGATAATCACCTGGTCCCGGAAAGGGGCGAGGGCGTCGCCGACCAGTTGCTCGTTGATGTAAGGCCCGTAGACCTCCGCGGTGTCGAAGAATGTCACGCCGCGTTCAACGGCAGCTTGGACCATCCGGACGCCTTCGGAGTGATCGAGCGGTCGACCGTAAGTAGTGTTCAGCCCCATGCAGCCGAAGCCGAGGGCCGAAACCCTCATATCTCCAAGTATTCGTGATTTCATCTCGACACCCTATCGTCATGTTGGTCGGGACAGCCCGCCCTCTACGAGCAACATGGGCCAGAGACTTTATTTTGATTAGATGGTATAATCTGCATGGGCCTATATCAGGAATGGATAAATGCGGCGGCAGGATTTTGGGGAGCTGAGCGCCTTTATGGCCGTGGCCGAAGAGCGGAATTTCACGCGTGCGGCTGCCAAGCTGGGCACGTCTCAATCGACGCTCAGCCAGACCATTACCCGACTTGAGGCGCGCCTCGGCCTTCGGCTTCTCACGCGCACGACAAGGAGCGTGGCACCGACCGAGGCCGGTGAGCGGTTGCTGGAAACCTTGCAGCCTGCCTTCGAAGATATCGACAGCAAGCTCGCCGCGCTCACAAAGCTGAGAGAGAAGCCCGCCGGGGTCGTCCGTATCAACGCCACTGAACACGTCGCGCAGACCGTCCTCTGGCCTACGCTCAGGCGACTGCTGCCGAACTATCCGGACGTAGAAGTCGAGCTCGTTGGCGAGGCAGCCCTGACAGATATCGTTGCCGGTCGATATGACGCGGGCGTCAGATTGGGGGAACTCCTCGACAAGGACATGATTGCTGTGCGCATCGGTCCACAGATGCGCATGGTAGCTGTGGCTTCGCCTTCGTATTTCGCGCGTAAGCCACCGCCTGCCACACCGCAAGATCTTGCGGATCACGATTGCATCAATCTGCGCCTACCTGTGGGTGGAATCTACTCGTGGGAGTTTGAGAGAGATGGTCGTGAACTGCGTGTCCGCGTCAAAGGTTCTCTCACGTTTAGCAATGGCTCGATGATTGTCGCCGCTGCGATCGATGGCTTTGGTATTGGTTATGTGACGGACGACTATGCTCAGGAGGCTATCGTAGATGGGCGTCTCATCAGTGTGTTGCAGGATTGGTCGCCGCCGTTTGCGGGCTACCATCTCTACTATCCCAGCCGCCGGCAGCTCTCGCCAGCCTTCGCCCTGATCGTTGAAGCGCTTAGATACCGCGACTGACAGTCGTTCGGCCGCCTCGGTCGGCGCGGCGCTTCTGGTGGTGCTGGTTCCTGGCGCTTGCGGAGTAATTGCGGGCGCTGACTTCTACAACGAATCTGAACGATGAAATACGGTGACAGGAGCACCATTCCCCCAGCACTCCGACTACGTGAATAGTGCTCCTGTCACCGTATTTCACCCAGTTTGGAGTTTGGTGCTAGGCGACAACATCCAGCCGCTTCAACCCGCGGAAGAACGGCAGGTCGCGCCATTCCGGCTTCATTGCCGGATCGGCCAGCCGCACACCCGGCCAGCGCGCGAAGAAGGCCGGGATCGCGACGATCGCCTCCAGCCGCGCCAGCGGCGCGCCTATGCACAGATGGGTGCCGCCGCCGAACGCGACATGGGGCGCATCCTTGCGCGCGATGTCGAATCTGTGCGGCTCGGGGAACGCCGCCGGATCGCGGTTCGCGGCGCGCAGCTCCATGATCAGCGACGAGCGGTCGTGGATCGGGCAGCCGCTCACCTCCATCGCGCGCGGCGCGATACGGCCGGTGATGTCCACCGGCGATTCATAGCGCAGCACTTCTTCGACGCAGGAGTTGATCAGCCCCGGCTCCGCCGCCAGCCGCGCGCGCTGCTCGGGATGCGTCAGCAGCAGCCAGATCGCATTGCCGATCAGGTCCGTGGTCGTGAGATTCCCGCCGATCAGCAGCGCAATGAGGTTGGTGCAGATTTCGCCTTCGGTCAGGTTCGCGCCCTGCGCCTTCAGCGCCATCATGTCCGATGTCAGGTCGTCCTTCGGATTCGCCGCGCGTTCCGCCATCAGTCCGCGCATGTAGCGGTTGAGCGCATTGTTGCTCGCCACGATCCGCTCGACCTGCTCCGGCGTCGGGAACGGATGGAAGCCCAGGATCGCGCCTTCGCTCCAGTCGCGGAATTCCATCAGCCGCGTCTCGTCCACGCCCAGAAGGCGCGCGATCACGTCGATCGGCACGCGGATCGCGAACGCGCTCATCACGTCGAACGGCTTCGCAGAGATCCCTGCGGAGGCGGGGATCCGGTCCAGCCACTCCTCCACCACGCGCTGCACCAGCGGCTTGGACTTCGCCACGCGCTTGTACAGCGCCTTGGCCAGCGGCTCGCGCACCCGCATGTGCTCGGGTTCGTCCATGGTGAGGATGGAATGGCGCGGTTGATCCTCTCGGATATCCAGCCCCGGCGGCGGCGTGGCGCCGATCCCACGCCGCGTCATCACCGCCGCTTCCTCGGCATTCTCCGGTGCGCGCAGCATCGAAGTGTCCGACAACGTCCCGCGTACATCCGCATGCTTCGACAATATAAAGACACCCGCCATCGCATCGCGGTGCACCGGGCACTGCGACCGCAGCGGATCGAGCAGCGCGTGCGGATCGGCGTTGAACGCCGGATTGAGCGGCGTCAGCTCGAGGATCCCCGGCATCTTCGCGTCGCTCATCCGCCACTCCCTGACATTTTGTCAGCAGGCTAGGGCGGCGTCACCACGGCATCAAGCACCCAAAGAATCTCCCTCTTCCCCCGCTTCGCGGGGGCGAGGGAATTCATTTTTGTTGTCGCTCCCGAGGGCATCTCAAAATTCGAACACTTGCCCCGCGAATAGATGCCGCAAGGACATCGGTGCAATGCCTGTAGAGTTGGCAAAACAACAAAGACCGTTCGGGGAGAAAGCACCATGACCGACGCCACCGCGCCGGGGTACGCCGGCTTCGGCACCCCGGCCTACCGCGCCTTCGTCCTGGCCGCGCTCTTCGTCGTCTACACCTTCAACTTCATCGACCGCTCCGTCCTCGCCATCGTCCAGGAGCAGATTCGCGGCGAGTTCAATCTCACCGACACGCAGCTCGGCCTGATGGGCGGGCCGACCTTCGCGCTCCTCTACACGATCCTCGGCATCCCGATCGCGCGCCTCGCCGAGCGCCGGAACCGGATGACGATCCTCACCGTGTGCCTCGGGCTGTGGAGCGCGGCGACGGCGGCCTGCGGCCTTGCCACCAGTTATGTCACCCTCCTGGTCCCGCGCGTGTTCGTTGGCATCGGCGAAGCCGGCTGCACCCCGACGGCGAACTCGACCATCGGCGACTACTTCCCGGCGGCGTCGCGCTCCACCGCGGTGTCGATCTATTCGATGGGCGTGCCGATCGGCGCCGCGCTGGCCGGCATCGGCGGCGGCTTCGTGGCGGAGTACATGGGCTGGCGCGAAGCGTTCCTGATCCTGGGCCTGCCGGGTCTTGTGCTCGCCGTCCTCGTCAAGCTGACGGTGCAGGAGCCGCCGCGCTCCACCCCGCCCGGCGAGGCGCCCGGCTTCTTCCAGGCCTTCGCCGTGCTCGCGAAGAAGACGACATTCTGGAACATCGCCCTGGGCGGCGCCGCCGCGTCGTTCACCGGCTACGGCGTCGGCCAGTTCAGCAATTCGTTCTTCATCCGCAGCCACGATCTGACGGTGTTCGAAGCGGCAATGATCGGCGGCGTCCTCGTCGGTATTTTCGGCGGCGGCGGCACCTTCCTGACCGGCTTCATCTCCGACCGCATCGCCAAGCGCCATCCCAACGCGCTCGCGTGGCTCCCCGGCGTGACCTTGCTGATCTCCGCGCCCTTGAGCGTCGCCGGCTACATGGCCGCCAGCCTGTGGCTCGCCATACCGCTCCTCGCCGCGGCGACGCTGTTCCAGTATTTCTACGTCAGCGGCATCTATGCCGCGACGCAGGAGATCGTGCATCCCCGGATGCGCGCGACGGCGGTGGCGGTGCTGCTCTTCATCGTCAACTTCCTCGGCTACGTCTTCGGCCCGCTGGCGATCGGCGCGCTGAGCGACTATCTCACCAACACGCACCTGCTGGCGCTGGGCGCCACGCTCGCCGCCTGCCACGCCAAGACCGCGGACGCCGCCGTCTGCGCCGCCGGCGCCGCCTACGGCCTCAAATACGCGATCGTCATCGGTTATCTCGGCTTCGTCTGGGGCGCCGCGCACTTCCTGCTCGCCTGGCGCACCATGGCGCGAGACCGCCACGTCTAGAACGTGCTTGCCCGGCGTCCACCCCGCATGTCAGGGGTGGAGAATGCAGGGATCTCTGGGCGAAAAAATCGGCGAAGGCGCCTTTGCCGACGTCCACGCCTGGGCGCCCGGCCAGGTCGTGAAGCTGTTCAAAACCGGCGTGCCGCGGCGCTTCGGCCGGCACGAGGCGCAAATGATCCGCGCCGTCTTCGCCGCCGGCGCCCCGGTGCCGGAGGTGTTCGGCGAGGTGACCGTGGCGGGGCGCTTCGGCATCGTGCTGACACGCCTCGACGGACCGACCCTGCTGCAGCTTTCGCGCGACGGCGCGCTGACGTTCGAGCAGACGGGCGCGATCCTCGCGGCCGCCTGCCTGTCCATTCACAAGACGCCGCCACCGCCGGACGTGCCCTCCTTGCGCGACGGGATGGACGGCACGTTGCGGTTGCTCGACGGAATACTTCCGCGGCACATCGGCGCCGGTATTCTCTCCCTGATCGAGCGCCTGCCGCCCGGGGACGGGCTGTGCCACTACGACCTTCACCCCGGCAACGTGATCATGACGGCGGAGGGTCCAAGCATCATCGACTGGGACGGTGCCGTACGGGCACCCGCCGCCCTGGACCTTGCGTGCTGCCACGTCGGCCTTTCCGAGCACGCGCCGGAGATCGTCGACAATCCGCAGCGGCCGCGCGCGGTCAATGCGGCCTTGCAGTCCGAGTATGCGCGGCTGACCGGCATGTCCTCCGCGGCGCTGACGGCGGCGATGGCGCCATACCTGCCCATCGCCCGTGTCCACCTCCTCGTGGGCGTGGCGCCTGCCCAGCGCGAGCGCCTGATCCAGCGCATCGCCGCGGCACTGTTGTCGCAAGACGAGTAGTTGCCGCACCGCCCCCGCCGACGCATGCTCCGCGCAAGGCACGAACCGGGAAGCGCCGAACGCGGTGGTCTCGCAGCGCAAATCCGTCGACGATGCCGTCACCTTTGTCGGCTTCGAGTAGCTGTAGTTGGTAAGGGGGCGCCGATGGTGCGGATAATCCTGGTCGTTATCGTGGCCGCCGTCGCGGCGTTTGTCCTCTGGTATGCCGGCGCGCGCACGCTGGCGCTGGCATCGGAATCGTTTTCCGCCCAAACGCTCGCCACGCCGCCGCTCGGCCGGATCGGTTGGAACGGCACTTATCTTCGCGTCGGCGGCCGCATCCGCGGTCTCACCGGATCGGACGACAAGGCCATTCTCCAGCTCAGCGCCGATGCCGCGCATCGCCTTGTCGCGGCGGCGGGCGGACGCACCATCGAACTCGGCCCACAACGCGGCACGCTTCCCGACGACAACGAGACGATGGACGCATTCGCACCCGATGCGGGCGACCGCATCACGTTCACCCGCACGCGCGGACGGATCGCCTGGCCAAACTGGTTCTCGACCAATTTCATGACCGGCAACAGTCCGAGCTGGAAGCGCTTCGTCACCGACCGCCTGGTCTGGACCAAGAAGTCCGGCGCCACCCTGACGCTGCTCTGGCGCTACGAGGAGTGGTACTACGAGTCCGAAGGCCACTGGATGGAGGACGCCGGCATGGTAGGCCCCGACTCCTGCGGCCTCGTGCAGGCCGAAATCAAAGAATGAATCCCCCTCGCCCCCACGCAGTGGGGGCGAGGGAATCTCTTTTGGAGTTGTCATGGCCCGCAACAGCGGGCCATCCAGTTGGTGCGCCTTCACCCATTGCGGCATGTGTTGAGCGCTTCTTGAATTTCACCTTTGCGATAGTGCTCGCCGTACTTGGAAACGCGGTTGACGGCGTTGAGGCGCTCCACGCAGTTTCTCATGCGATCGCTTCGTGGTCCGACGGCCCAGCCGATGACCACGGCGATGAGAATCAGAAAAAAAACGCCGAGCAGAAGCTGCCGCGTCGCCGGATGTATCCAGAACAGTTCGCGCAGCGCCTGGCGATCCACGCTACGCCTTTCCCTTCTTCAGCAACTTCACCGTCCCCGCATCGTCCTCGCCGCCGAAGAACTTCGCCAGCGCGTCGTGGAACGGCGAGCAGTCGCCGCAGGCGCAGGCGAACAGCGTCATCGACGCGTGAAACTTCACGTCGTCCGGATAGCCGAACACCGCGTTCAGGCGCGTGCCCTCCGGCAACCCGACGACCAGCCTGGTGCAGTCGCGCAGCCGCTCGCCCAGCACCGGGTGCTGCATGTAGGCCCGCGCCTCGTCCATGCCGCGGATGCCATAGCGCTCCGACATCTCGCTCTGCCCCAGCCCGCCGAGCTGGGGGAAGATGAACCACATCCAGTGGGTCTCTTTGCGCCCGGCGCTCAGCTCGCTCCAGGCGCGCGCGAACACGCGGTCCTGCGCCTCGACAAAGCGCGCCAGGTCGAAGGGGTCGCTGTCCATGCCGCCAAGGCTATCACGCTCCGGCCCTGGCCTCGAAATAGGTGCCGCGGTCCAGGAACGCCTGGTCGACATTGCTGAAATGCACCGGAAGCGCGTCGGCGTTCTGCCAGTCCGGTCCGGCCTGGAGCTGGTAGTGCACATGCGGCGCATTGGTGTCGCCCGAATGGCCGAGCTTGCCCAGCGCCTCGCCCTGCCGCACCCGCGCGCCCGCCTTCACTCGCAGCGAGCCCGCCATGAAATGCGCGATCATGCTGAACTCGCCATTGCCGTGGTCGATCACGACATGGTTGCCCGGATCGCCGCCGCCCTGCGCCTTGAATTCCTCCGCGAAGTAGTCGGGATTGCTCGCGTCGCCCACCGGCTGGTCCGGCCGGTCGCTCCGCGCATGCACCACCACGCCATCCGCCGGCGCGATCAGGGTGCGGCCGAACCCCGGATAGTCGGTGTTCGCCTTGCCGTCGCCGCGCTGCACGCCCCACGCCGCATCGTCCAGCCCCATCGCATCCAGCGCGAAGGCGCCGCTGCGATTGCGATGCCCGCCATTGGTCGCGCCGCCCTGCAATACGATGCCCTTGCCCGCGAACGGAAACACCAGCGCCGTCTTCTGCACATAGGTCTCGAGCGGCAGCACGATGTCGGACCAGCCGCGCACCCCGCCCGCATCCGTCGCCTCGACATGGACCTGCACCGCATCCACGCCCAGCGCGGCCGGCACCGTGTCGCGCAGGCGGATCGCGAACGGCCAGAAGATCGGCGTGGGTGAGGTGCCGCCGTCGGCCAGCAGCGGCGGAAAGCCGGTGTGATAGGTCATCGGCCCGAACCCGTCCGCTGGATACTCGGTCCGCCGCATCACCTTGCCCGCCTTCAGCAGGTCGACGCGCAGCGCCGCCGGCGTCAGCGCGACCGGCGCCAGCGTCTGCACCGCCAGCGAGAAGATCCAGCTCTCGGTGTTCTCGTGGCTGTGGTCCTTGGTCCTGAAGATGTGCGTCGGCCGCGGCACCAGCGCGAACAGCGGACCGCCGTCCATGGCCGCCACCGCGCGCGGCGCCGCCAGCGCCATCCCGGTCACCGCCGAAGCCCCCACCAGCGCCCGTCGCGAAAGATCGAACCCCATACCGCCTCCTGTTTGACCCACCACGCACCATGGCCGGGCTTGACCCGGCCACCCCGCGCGCCCGCGTCCGTGGGCGCATGAGAAGTAGCGGGCGCTTGCCTCCAAAGAGGCTGCCACGCCCCATTCCAGATGCAGCGTGAAAAGTAAGAAAATTTGGTCGAGGGGGCTTGAATGACGGTTATTTGATCCTATATATCGTCACAATAGGAGAAAAGAGGTTGAACTAAATGACTGATATCACGCCTGAATCCCCGGATGCCCCGGCGCCCAAGCCTGTCATCCAACGCATCATGGACGCCATCGACGAGGTGGTGGATCAGCGGGAGCGCGCCGCCGCCGACGCCGCCCGCGCCGAAGCTGCCGCTGAACCGCCGGCGCTGCCGGTCCCCGGAAGGAGGCCGCCGAAATATGTCTGGAACGACCTTTGGACCATCGAGCGCGCGCCGCCCGGCCCCGTTGCCGACACCGAGACTCTGCTCAACGGCCTGATCGACGAGTGCGGCTTCCTGATGCGCGAGGTTTCGTTCCGTCTGGTGCGCGACGCGCCCGACTGCGACATGGCTGCGTTGCACATGAACCGCGCCATGGCTTTGGCGAAAACCGGCGCAGAGGTCGGTCTGGCGGTCGCCAAGCTGCGCAAGGCCAACCTCGCCGAAAGCCGCCAGAGCATCACGCTGGAACGCGTCGAACGCCTTCCCGAAATCGAAAAAAGGGTCGATTCGTGAAAACGAATAGCAAGATGTTGCGTCCCGACCTCGTGTCGATACGAAAGAGGGGAGGGCAGCCCGGCAATCAGAACGCGCGCAAGGACGGACGGCACGATGCACAGGCGCGTGCCCTGCGCTCGCGCATAGCAAATGTGCGAAAGCGCGCGAAAACCCTGATTTTACAGGCCAACGAGGAGGTCAGGCGAAAACGTCAGCCCCAGTAGCCGGCCATCAGCTCCTTCGCCCAGTCCGGCTCGCGGATTTCGCCGCGCGGCAGGAAGCCGGTCATCACCGGCTTGATGTCCAGCACCGGCGTGCCGTCGATCGCATCCAGCCCGCGCACGCGGAGCGTCAACCCGTTGACCGACAAGAGCCGGCACACCGTCACGCCGATGCGGTTGGGCCGGCCCTTGCCGCGCTGGGCGAAGATGCCGGCCAGCGGCCAGTCCTTGCGGCCGCGCGGGTGCCGCGCGCCGGCGTTGATCTCGGCGTCCGGCACCTGGTTGAAGTGATAGACGACCTCGATGTGGGAGAAGTCGCCCAGGCTCGCGGTCGCCTCCGGCTTGAACTGCTTGGGATCGAGTTCGATCGATGTCTCGACCGCGTCCCAGTCGTCGTCGATCGGCTCGTTTCGCGCCGAGTGCACGGTGCCGATCGGGGTCATCGCGATGCTGCTCATGGAAAGGCCTTCGAACGAACGACCTCCCCTCTTATGGGGAGGTCGAACAAATCGCGTAGCGATTTTTCGGGTGGGGTGCGGTGCCCGGACTGCATGACTCCGCAACTGCTGCGGGTAGGGCCGGAGTCCTTGATTCGCCATCAGGACCAAAATCCGGCACCAAGGACCCCTCCGCCGTTAAGGGTTTGTTTACCCGCGTAACTGCAATCTTTACGTGTTCCGGCAATGTTCCGCCGATTCAACGGGTAGACGAGTCGATTCTAGGGGTAGATACGTAAGGCCCTCAAATTATTCAGCTTTTCGATTGACCGCCCAGTTTATCCCATGCTATCCCAGATCGTCCCAGAGGGGCTGATCTCGGAGCCATCCCGGCCCAGGCCAACCCGCCACTCAAGCCCCCAAGGACCGCAGGGGGATTTCGCGAGTCATGTCGTTCCAGCCGTTCATGTCGACGGTACTGGGGTCGCTCGATAGCAAAGGGCGGGTGCTCATTCCTGCGCCCTTCCGGCAGGTGCTGGCGGCGCAGAACACGACAGGCGTTTTCCTCTATCCGCACTTCGTCGACGCCGCGCTCGAAGGCTTCGGCCAGCACGCGATGGATCAGCTCACCGCGAAACTCGGCGCGATGGATCCCTTCATGTCGCCCACGCACGACGACATGGCGCTCGCGATCATGGGCCGCGCGCAGCAGCTGCCGATGGACGAGGGCGGCCGCGTGCGCTTGCCCGATCCGTTCATCGCGCATGCGAAGATCGCCGACAGGGTCGTGATCGTCGGCATGGGCACGAAATTCCGCATCTGGAATGCGGACGCGTTCGCCGCGATGGAAGCCGAAGCCGCGGCGCGCCTGAAGGCGAAGTTCGAAGCAGCACGGGAAGGTGGCGCATGAGCGGACACGTCCCCGTGCTCCTCAACGAAGTGCTGCAAACGCTGCGCCCGCGCGACGGCGAACACTATGTCGACGGCACCTTCGGCGGCGGCGGTTACACCCGCGCGATCCTCGAAGCCGCCGACTGCCGCGTTCTCGGCATCGACCGCGATCCCGACGCCATCGCGCGCGGACAGGAATTGGTGAAGCATTTTGCCGGCCGCCTCACGCTGGTGCACGGCGAGTTTTCGAACGTCGCGGATTATCTCGGCGATGCAAAGACCAACGGCATCGTGCTCGATCTCGGCGTCTCATCGTTCCAGTTCGACGAGCCTGAGCGCGGCTTCTCGTTCCGCGAGAACGGCCCGCTCGACATGCGCATGAGCAAGGAAGGCGAAAGCGCCGCCGACTTCGTCAACACCGCCGATGAGAAGACCATCGCCGACGTGATCTATCGCCTGGGTGAAGAGCGCAACAGCCGCCGCATCGCCAGGGCCATCGTCGCGAAACGTCCGATCACCGGCACCGCGCAACTCGCCGAGATCGTGAAGGAGGCGCAAGGCCCCGCCGCCGCGCGCCTCCAGATCCATCCGGCCACGCGCACCTTCCAGGCGCTGCGCATCCACGTGAACGACGAGCTCGGCGAGCTCGAGCGCACGCTGGAAGCCTCGCTCGAAGCGCTGGCGCCGCAGGGCCGCCTCGTCGTCGTGTCGTTCCATTCGCTGGAAGACCGCATGGTGAAGCAGTTCCTCACCGCCCGCTCCACGTCGGCGCCGGCCGGTTCGCGCCACGCCCCCGTTACAAGCCGCGCGCATGAAGCCGCGTTCCGGCTGATCACACGCAGCCCGCTGATGCCGGGCTCGGCTGAAGTCGAAGGCAACCCCCGCGCGCGCTCTGCCCGCCTGCGCGCGGCTGAACGTTTGGCGGCATAGGAGCAATCGCATGGTTCGCGTCCTCAATACCCTCTGCGTCGCCCTGATGGGCCTCGCGATCCTGGGCCTCTACCACGTGTCGGAGAGCACCCGCGTCGCCAGTGTCGAGCTGCGCCACGTGCAGCACGATCTCGTGAAAGAGCGCACCAGCATGAGCGTGCTGGAAACCGAATGGGAACGCGTCGCCGGCCCCGCGCAGATCCAGGAACTGGCCACGCGCAATCTCGGTCTCACCGGCACGCCCGCCGTCCAGCTCTCGTCGTTCGACGCACTGCCGCGCCGTGGTGAGGGCCAACTGAGCGACACGCCGATCCGCAACGCCAGCGCCGAAGCGCCCGCGCCGTCCACGAGCCGCACCGGACTGTA